>JAABUP010002574.1_pt1 | contig 34699 bp, 42 predicted proteins | sample 5559201 | NCBI WGS metagenome assembly JAABUP01 (sample SAMN10711887, study PRJNA513373) | rock metagenome | isolation source: Antarctica rocks | place: Antarctica
CAAATATGTGTAGTGATCGACAATGCGCAAAGCTTGACCACCATACAGAAAAGAGTCTGAATGAGAATGCCGAAAGTCATTGAAAATGACTACCTGGGTCTTTGACATATTGACTGAAAGCAGCTTCAAGATTCCTTGTGAACGTGGTTGTCCTTGCACAGCAGAACAGTTGCTACACACACATGGATGCAGCCACATGAAGCAAAGCAATACTGCCAGCTGAAGCTCAGCACTGTTGTCCCTCAGCCTTCTGAAGGACCCACTATTGGAAGATTGGATGTGCAGCTTGACAACATGCATGGACAGCTGAGCAGCATGGCTCGACTCTAGACACCATCCTTATGCACTCATGCTGATCATCCCAGGACAGCTCTTTGCTTTTGTCACCTCTAGGTTTGGATAAGTGGTCTGATGGTCTCATCAATGTTCAAGGCAGCTGGAAGCAATGCATGGCTGAGAGCACAGACCCTCAGGCCAGACCATATGATGGTAAGTTTGCATCTTGGCAATGTGTGCTCAAGACAGGCTGTTGCTGTGTGATGACTGAGTGCATGCCAACAGCAAAAGCAAGCTTCTGGTTGAATGTCCTTTTTGCTACAACTTGATGCACACAAAGGTGTACACATGCGCATGCAAGCTAAAGACTGATGCACCCTTGTGACTAGCTTGCAACACCATTGATGTTCAATGCAATGCATGCATCTTGAGACTCGCATCAGGTTTTGCACTTAAGCATCTTGTGCTTATCTGCAGTGCTACACAGGGAGGAAAGAAGGTGGACCCTGTTCTAGCATGCACCTTTGAAATAGGTACTGTGTCAATGCATGGCAATATATCGTACAACCGGTTCAGCAACCCAGTATACATGATAGGCTTGCTGTAACCAGGTCCTGTTGTTCAAGCTAGCGTCAAAGCAGCGCAGGAGCATGTGACTTGCCAATCAAAAATGGATGAATCTCAGCTGAACCAGTCCTTTGTCAGCGCTTCCTGCCACAGATTCCAGCTTAAATGAGAACAATCATGCTGGTGCATATTCCCAGGGCAGCTCCTATCAGTTGCAGGTGACACCACAGCTAGATGCGAGGCAAAGAATGGCCAGACTCCAGGCCAGACTCCGTTGCTTATTGAACAGAGTAAACACCAGGACCATGCTAAAAAGTGCATCACAAAACCCCTCGCGGATGCGCTGAATTACATAATTACAACTTACAGCAAGCTTTACATCTAATACATGTTGAAAGGCATTCGACAAAACTAACACAACATATACCTAAGCTTGTCAGCCTTGCTGTGTGTGTACACAGTCTGGAAGGCACTAACGCATTGACTCTAACACAGCAACTGTGCAACTAGTAAACAACCTACAGGAAAGCATATGCCAATTTGTCACCATGTACTGCACACCCCAGACTTCAGTTCAGCTGTTGCCTGACAAGACGCTTCAGGTAGCTTTCATGACGCTTGTTCTTGCGAGCAATCAGATACGAATCTAGCTGTGTCTCATCGGCAGCAATGCTGGCAAAGACCTTCAGGAATGCATGCAGAGCTGGCATGATCTCTTCATCCCACCATAAATCATCTCGATGGATTGTGTGCTGCGCCATCTCAACTAAGCCATCTCCGTGGTCCAACCTCTCAATCAGCAAACCCTTGGTAGCTTTACTCAGCTGCAGCTGACACTGAACTTGAACCAGCTCATGCTTTGGCAAGTGTCGCGGAAATCGTGTAACACGGTTCTTGACTTCTGCTGGGACAGCAGAGCTGCCCTGCAAGAGGGCGCCATCAATTTGGCACCCAAGCTCAAACTCAACCCCTTCAAAGCTGCCTAAGGGTTGGTTATCTGGGGCTCCCATTTTGTACCAGAGCTGCTTGCCAAATTGGGCTGCAGCTTCATTGTTTAATTCTCTGGCTGTTGGCCGCTCAGCATGCATGCCATACGCTGTGTTGCACTTCTTGTTTGTGAACTGGTGGAGGAACTTAATGTCATCTTCAGTGATGGCAGGCAGCAGCTCTGAAATGTCAGAATTCAAGGTGTCTGGCTGAGATGCGCCGCAGCTGCTTTGCTCACAGTCTGTCAGATAGTCTGCTTCTGAGAGGTCAGACGCTGTGCTGACAAGCTGCTCCACAGCTGACATGCTGTCTTCATTGAATGGTGCCAAAGGCAGAGCCGTGTCTGAACTATGAGTGTGTTCACGAGCTGAATTGTCTGATGCTGCTGTTGCATTGTCTGTCTGAGCATCTGTAACAGCGTCTATATGTGAAGCGCTGTCTGGCCATGCTTCTGTCTGTGCTTCTGGCTGTGCTTCTATCTGTGCTGCTGTCTGTGCTTCTGTCTGGGCTGTCACAGACTCAAACTGCAGCAAAAGTGCATCCAAAACGCACTGGGCAGCTGCAGCTGCAGCTGCTGCAGAAGCTATGCGCAGCTCGTTTTCGTTGTGAGCTGCCTCTGCAGCTTGTTTACGCTTCTTGACTGCTGCTTGCTCAGCAGCTTCTATCAGTGCTGCTGCCATTTGAGCTTGGGACAGATGGCAGTTGTGCCGGGAATCCGCCATGTCCTCAAAGCCTCTCAGCTGCTGGACTGCAGCAAATGGGACTTGGAGCTGGGGTGCTTTCTGAATGATCAGCTGCGCACGCTCTTCATCAGCAATGCAGCTGTGCTTGTTGAAGCTGCGGTGTATCTGGCTGGATTGTGTTTTTCCAGCAGTGACTCCAATGCCTCTGTCTGTGCATAGCGGTAAGAAGACAAGCCAGCACATTTGCCGAGTTGGCTTGCGCCAATGACCATGCGAGTCTGCACAATGGCGCGCTGCAGCTGAAGTGCCTGGCAGCGGTTTGCTGCAACTTGCTGTGGAGACTCATGATGCTTGTGCGCCCCCTCTGCCAGTGCTCTCTGTATTGCTGCAGCCTGAGGATTGTGTTTTGCTGCACAAAAGCGTCTATGCTTGCCAGATCTTCTGGCCTGTTGAGCTGTGCTTGATGTTGTACTACAGATTGTAGAAAGAGATGCAGGAATGTTAGTTGATGTACTACTGGAAGCAGATCTGCTGCTGCTGTTGCTGCTGATGTTGCTGCTGCTGCTGCAGGACCCTAGACTGGGGTATTCTAGCTCGTGAAATTGACCTGCGCAGAAATAGAGCTGTCAGTCTGCTGCTCGTAGTCATGAGAGCCGTATGCATGTTATTGCTATGCACTTCTGCTGCAATGAATTTGCAGGCATGTATGCTGAGGACAGATTGTGCTTGCACAACAAGAAACAGAATTTCACAGATACATGCCGCACCTGAAAACTGGGGGGAACGAAGTGCAGTGGCTGCATTTGTGCTCGCTGTATTGACAAAAGAAATGGCATCTGGAGTTTCCAAAATATGAAGGGGTGCTGAAGGAGTGTCCAAGGGCTTCTTTCCACCCCAGCAGCCTGCAAAGCAGGTTTGATTAGGTTGAGTTGCGGAAGGGACAGTCAAGTAATACCAAGACGGTGGATATCAAGCCCTCACTCACATTGCCAAGCCTTGACTGACCTATCAAACACACTGCGGCGAGCAGGAGCAGGACAGGTCTAAACTACCTTGACGGCCAAGTGGTTGTGTTGCCGCAGCAGCTTTGCATGAACGTGCTGTCTGGCCAGCGACTGCAGCGGCCCAAGTCATCTTCGGCGCAGACTTGGTGCGAAAACGTCGAGGTCGAGATCTGGATCTGGGCGTGTGACAGGATCACCAAGTATGCGTAAGACTTGTGCTGTTCGCTTTGGTGCAGGTTGGCATACCTGAACAAACGTATGTGCCAAAGATGCTGTTGAACCACTCAGTCATCACGGCAAAGATCAAGATCCGTCGTCAGTTCCAGAGAGCAGCGGGTCATGAGCTGCTCCAGGGTCATCTCAAAATTTTTAATTTAAGGCCGCACGTGGCAGATGTGTGAGTGTGTGTGTGTGTGTGTGTGTGTGTGTCGGCATGGCTATGACTCCGAGCGTGCCTCTGTGCGTGGCTCCGAGATTCCTTCGATAAACGTAAGCACGATGTGTGAACCAACTATGCTGCACAAGCCCGACACACCCTGGTCTGTACGCCAAACAGAATGGCCGCTTTGTTTGGTGGGAGAGCACAACTTTTGAGAGACTTTGGTACTGATCTCAGATCGTGCAATCCGCCCCTGCATATGCGGATTGCATGCTTTTCTATCCTTCTGCATTGTCTGCAGGCTTCTTCGATATTGCAAGCACCTGGATCCTCAGCGTTCATGTTCACGAAAACCCCAAGCTCTCTGTGTATTACCAAGTCAACTCTGCTTCAGATGCCACGAAATTTCAGACTTACAAGGGTCCGATGACACTTTTGGAACATCAAGAATTCAGATTTTACGGACAAGAGCCAGCTGGTGTCCGCATAGCAGTAGGATTGCGAGAAAAAGGGGGTCAGCCCATAGCTTCTGGGGAGTATATCGTGCAGGGAGATGAGGCAGGCTTACCCATTGCTGTTCACTTGCAAGATAGCACTGGAAGAAATTGCGCAGATAGTATTCCTGCTGTCATGTGCGCCAGGTAAGGAAAATGTAGCATCACATGTCGCTTGCGCTGTTAGTGTGCTGTGACAACTTGCTATAGCATTTGGCAGTTCATAGCTTCATACCTCCACAGGTTTGTAATGCTACACGTTGCCACTAGCAGCATTTCTACAGTTCTTTGAGCTCACACCCAGCATGCTGCTTGATGACATTGTACGAGCGTGCCCACTGTAAGGGAAAGCAAGTGGTGAATGCTGGCTGGCTGAAAGGCTGGGGCATCTCTCAGGGTCCTTCCCTTGGTGACAGAATCAAGAAAACAAACAACAAGGCAGTTCAAGAAGACCCAAGCCAATTTCATGTGCGTTCTGTTGACTTGTTTGCTGTGATGCTTCTCAGTATCACATGTTTCATAGGCTGTCTCAAAGCAAATGTGAAGCATCTATTCTGCATTGACTATGCCATCATGAGAAAAGCTGCATGACATGCCAGTGCTTGCATGATGGGCTTCACCATAATGTTTTGTCGGAGTTCTGCTGGTCCTGTTGGGGTTTCAGAACTCAGTCAACACATTGGCCTCTTCATGCAAATGCAGCAAGCAGGTCATACTGCAATGACCAGATGAAACTGGTCTGCAACTTTGCGCAATGCTGACTCTCCACAGTGATATTTGCGCCGTGTGATAACCAACATCATTAGCAGAGCACAGCACTCAGTAACAGCACTAACCAACAGCATGTCAGCAACGCCTGGTGATCATGCAATGTGTGGAAGTGTTGTTGAGTAGCAGCTGTGTGAATAAACTGCAAGCCTTGAAGGTCTTGCTAGTGTTCTCTTCATCCAGCAATGAAGGCATGTTAAAAGCCTTTCAGCAGGCTGGACTCGTAACATCAAATGCTGTGGCTCGACAGTAGCATGGTCCAAATGGCTGCTGGGAGATCGCATCTGTCCATGTGAGCACCTGTACAATGCCATCTTGCTGCAGCAGCTTGTGCTGTTGATGCAGTGATTGACATGCAGCACTGCGCTTTTAGACATTCAATTTGGTACTTCCTGCGACCAGTGCTGACTGGTCTTCTGAGCAGCGGAAGAGACTTGCAGTACCATCGATCTACAACTCGGTGCGCATGTACTTCAGTCTTGACGCATGCTGCAATTACCTCGTCAAACATCGGGAGGGTTTTTTTGCATAAACAAAATGATAACAAGTCATTGCTTTTGTTGTACAGGCGTATCAGCAGCAGCACACACTTAACGCATCCTGTATGACACCAGTACTAAAAACAGATGGAAAACAACGCAGGCAGCTATTCATGCAATACACAGCAAAAACACAGAAGCTGATTGCATCAGCAACAGCGGTACAAATCAGCGTTGTACTATCAGCATGCGCATACAAATCATATTGTCTTGCTAATCTGGCGTTGAAGCTGATTGGATAAGGTTTGTGCATCTGCAACATTGGGCTTTATGAGCAAATCTCATCATACCCAACATCACCATACTGCCCTCAAAACAGGCGGTGGCACTCACCACCCCCCATAATCTGAGGACTGCCACCATCACAGAAGCAAGAGCAGCCAGAGTTTGGCCCATGCTTGGTGCACTCGTACAACTCAGAGTTGCATGTTGCCTTGCATGAACAACCACCACCAGAGTGTCCTGGCACAGGCTTGGGAAAGGCCTTGCCACAGAACACATCACACACAGGGCCAGGAGGCAGAATTGTGGTGCAGCCTACAGGCAAGCAATAGAGACTCAGAAGAAGTAAACAACAGCTGTTAAGGGTGTAGGAAATGTGGTCATCAGGTAAGGACAAGCCAGTCAATGACAGACAGTTCCAGTGTTGGATTTTTGGCAAATCTGCTATGACACACCCATTTGCCACAGTAAACAGCACTTACTGCAGGTGCCTGGGGTGAGGAGCTGGCGTGTGGCCTGCACCTCCGACGGATTGCAAGCCACAAGCAGACAGCAGAATCCAAAAACGAAAATCGCGGAGGTCTTCATCCCGCTGGTGACTTTCGTGAGTGATCAGCTTTGTCAGGCTCAGTGGATATTGGCTCCTGCAAGAGACGATCGCGAAGACTCAGGGCCGCCTTCGAAGGCAAGTTGCGAATCATCTCGTGACTATTTTGAGCGTGCACTTTGCGCCATGTGTCTGTATATGCATAGAGCTCAAGGGGAGAAGAAGCAGCTGTTGCTCAGACGGAATGGACTCACCTTCTTTTTAGTGTTGCGGTATCACAACGGCCGCAAGGTCTGGACCAATATTAGACTGATCCTTCTGGCAGCTTCAGCCGACAGATTGCGTCAACGAGCTTCCTTGGACAGGCCGAGTTGCTGATCTCTGTAACGCTAAGCGTTACACTAAGTCATTTAACTCCCAATTTTGCCCTTGCTGTTGCATCGTTGATGCCACAGCATGTAACAGTCTGTCTGTTATAGTCATTCGCATGCATGCTGTTGCTCCGTATGTACAAGCTAGACAATGCAAGCTAGAAAATGCCCAGCAATACAATACACAAGACCAGTGCATACAGAAAACACGATGCAGCTTCATCATGCTGTCGGCATTGTGAAAGTTGTCCCAGCGAGACAATTGTGTTCTCGCAACTGTTCACAAGCAGAATTCCTCAGGCCTGGATGTATTTCATAGCACCTTACAGTCTGGGGTGTGGAGCCAGTCGTGACTCATCAGACATCCTGGCTTGAAAGCACGGGTGTATGTCATGTTGCTCGAGCCTCATTCTCTGAGTACAATTCTTCTTCCTGTCAGAGCCTTCGATTCATGTGTATGCAGCTGGTCAACGGTGTCGTAGACACACACAACCAGGCACACAATCCAGATCGCAGAGCTTGCTCAGGCATTTGCGGCAGCCTTGCAGTACACACGCTTCGAGACAACGCACTTTCTAGGTTGCTGGATCTGGGCTGACACCCTCTGTGCGCAACCTGCTGCCGCGGTGGGTACGTTTCAGGTGCAAACACAGTGTGACGCAGCTGCACGTCATCCGCTGCATTGGATAGCTAGCATGTCTGCACCTAGTCGAGGGTCGTGGGCTCCAGGCTTGACCGAGTCGTCATTGCTTCCTCCTGTCAGACAGCACGCTGCAAGATGGCCATGTCATCGATTGCTCCCACAGGCTACAAAGCCCGCAATGAGGTGTGCCAGCCTGCTGAGCCGGCATACCACCACCAGGCGTACTGGCCGGCTGACTACCTCTGCATCGTTGATGGCCAAGCACACCTATACCGAGTCGCCGGCAGGCAGAGTGTACAAGACGACCATCATGACCAAGACAGTGAGTTTTTGCGCATCTCGCTCCCATCATGTGCACTGATACTTCTGGCCCTTGTTGCTGTTGCTACTCTTGTCTTGCATTTGCACCTCAGGTTGGTGAGGTTAGAGAAGAGCTGCAAAGGCGCAACATTGATGACAGAGGCACAAAGAAAATTCTGGTCGAAAGGCTGTACACTATCATCCAGCAGGAAGCAGACCAGCTGAAAGTCTCTCAGAAGGCAGCAGCTGCAGAACCTGAACCCCCTCCCAAGCCAGAGCCCCGCCCTCTCAGGACCCGTGCTGAAATGGGAGCAAAGCTGCAGTTACGTAGTACAGCTACACCAGCAAAGCGTGCACAGCGTGCTTCAGAGTCAAAGAGGTCCGCTGCTGGCATCAGTCCTGCTACATCATCAGGGTCACAAACCCTACCAGGTGCAACTGCTGCCCAGGTAGTACGCAGAGCCCTGATGAACAGAATTGCCCTGGCAGCAAAACAGTCAGCTCAGCAGAAGCAGCAGCAGCAAGCAATGCCTCAGTCAGAAACACTGCAGGCTCAGCAGCAAGCCCCATCCAGCTTACCTGCTCAGCAGCGGCAGCAGCCGCAGCATCCACAGCCTGACACATCTGGTGATGTTTCTGCTGGCATGTCACGACAAGGCGCCATCCTCGGGCCTCAAGACAAGGACGTGAAGACCACAGCTTCTCAGCTGGCGCAACAGGATATAGCTAAACCTCCCCCTCAGTTCAAAAGTGACACACAACAAACAAAAAGGCAGCAGAGAGGGGCAGCGACACCTGTGCAGGAGTCTGATCATCTTGCCGATGATCTGTCGACCTCAGACCCTCAAGAAGGCGGTTCAGGTGTTGCCCAAATGCAAAGCAGAATTGCTGAGACCCAGAATCAGGCTGTGGCTTCATCATCAGCTGAAGCACTACAGCGGCAGCAGTCAGCTACCCCTGGTGAATTTCTGCCAGATGCCAATGCGCATTTAGATCCCACCTCTTCAAGCTCAAGCCTGGGCTTTGTCCCATCTACCAGCACGCCCCCTCAAGATCCCCTGGAGGCAGGGCTGGACACTAAATTGCCCTCAGACAGGGCAGCGTCCAGCCCTGCATCTACTGATACAGACCCAGCAGCTGCAGAGCGGCTAGGCAGCCATGCCAAGGCAAGCACCAGCAGCAGCCAAACCTCAAATCCGGGCTCAAAAAAGGTCAATGGCAAAAGCGCTACTGCAGGTATACTCACGTCTGCTTTAACGATATAAAACCCCCCAAGTCACACAGCATCTTGCACGCTTTGGGGCATACAGCAGTCAAAACTTGCTTGAATCTCTCAGTACATGATCTGCTATTGGCACAATACAGGCACAGTTCAGGCAAAATCAAGCTCTGTGTTACAAGGTAGGCTTGACTGTTCAGGTGCAAGCATGAGCAGCTACAACAGCAGCAGTGTGTGGCGGGGTGATGCAGAGGAGCAGGAGGTGGTGAACAGCAATGCCAGTGGTATGCAGATCTCCTTCCTGGGTACTGCAGGCAGCCCCACCACCAGGACAAGGTGAGCTACAAGCCCTTTCTTTGGATGAGCATCATTAATAACATTAATTTTGTTGGTGTTTGTTGTTGTTGTTGTTGTTGTTGTTGTTGTTGTTGTTGTTGTTGTTGTTGTTGTTGTTGTTGTTGTTGTTGTTGTTGTTGTTGTTTGTTGTTATTGTTATTCAAATTACTATGAAGCTACAAGCCCTTTGCTGTCACTGCTCATTGGCATGATGGGTGGTGTGCTAGTCTATGCACAAGGTCCTGCTCAGCCCAGTGGCAAGCATGGTGACAGGCAATGTAATGAACGTGTTGAGGGGTTGATGGTACAGAAGTCTTTGCTGCAGTGCTGCCAGGGCTTAACAGGCTGCATGCCCTGGAGCTAAGATGTCTCCCTGAAGTTAAAATGAATGCCTGATGCTAGTCCCCAGGCGTTTCTGAGCTTAGATCTACATTGTGGCACAGGCTTTTATCTGAAAACATTGGATTTTGTGGATCCCCAAGAGATTATACTGTTTATGCTGTCAGACCAGGGAGACCATGTATGCTGCCATGAGTCCTGTGAAGAAGTAGAAGTGCTTTGCTGTTGTGGTCAGTGTGCCAATATCAATGCCTCCAAGATTCAGCTTTGCTGCTGTTGCATCCCAACCAAACTACCCTCAAGGTTAAAAAAAGCTGTTATGCAGAAGGTGACAGAACATGTGTACCAGCACTACACATGCCTGCCTTTTGAGGGAAGCCACATATTTGATGAATGAATCAATGAGCGACAACAGGACTGAGTAAATGCATGAATGAGTGAGCCAGCAACATGGAGATGCAGCGATGAGCACATGGTATACATGCAAAGCGCTTCATAACATTTTTGAAGTTTTTCAAAGTTTTTAATTTAATCTATGGTTTATGCTGCTGTTGCAGGAGTCCCAGTTGCATTGCTGTCAGGGCTCAGAAGGCCGTTATGCTGTTTGATTGTGGGGAGGACGCCCAGCGGCAGCTCATCAAGCAGCCTCAGATCGTGCACGGCCGCGTGAATCGTATCTTTGCGACCAGCAACAGCAGTGAGAACATATATGGCATACCAGGCAAGTTTCCTTTTTTGTTTAGGGTCTGTATTTAGGGTTTTTGGGTTTAGTCAAGACTTACATAAACTGAGTATTTAGGTTGATTTTTTAGGGACGTATGTTCACATCTCTGTTTCATGCACTCACTGAATGCCACAGCCTGGATTAATGTTGGCTGCGCAACATTTCCCACCATTTCCCACCCATTTGTCTCCCCTATACAGCGCTCCTCTTGCAGTGACACGCTCCACTTCCTTGTCCAGCTTTCCACATTCTTCATCACATCAGCCTGCAAATGCACGCTGGCCATGCAGGCTGTGTCTATGAAGTATCCAGACAGCCTGCTTGCTACGGACCTTGCATCTAGGCATGCCATGTTTTTTAACCTTACAGCTCAAGATGCTTGAGCAATAAGGTTAGTTGTAACTGTTGGATGATCATCACATTGCTAGTAAGGGCATGGCGCTAAATGCTAAGCCCTAGCTCAGTCTGGCATGGTCACAAAGACCCTTCCTTGCTGCCGGAGCAAACCGGGGTCCCAAGGACCAAATCAAGGAGCATGCCAAATTCAACAAGCCCCTAGCGACTCAGCCGTTTAGGGTTCAGGTTTAGTTTTAGGTTTTATATTCAGTGACTTCAGCTGTGCAATGACTTCAAGCGTTGATGCAGCCAATTTCAGTGGAGGGCAATTACCACAAGGCAGGGCTTGGTATGATTGGCCCGGTGCAACCCAAGTGCCTCCAGCAACTTCTTCATCATTACCACTGTTGACTACATGACCACTGGTAGTGATGATGTATTGATTGCCTGAGGCACTGAATTGCGCCGGACTGATCATACCAACCCGTTGTGGTAGATGCCCTTGGCTGCATCAAAGCTTGAAATCACTGCACAGCAGATGTCACTGAATATTTGGTTTCTGCTGCACAGCCTTGCAGGCATGTGTCTGCGTTGCTCAAAATATCTCTCTAAAGTAGAACCGCCTGATACTAGTCCCCAGGCGTTTCTGAGTTTCCACTCAAACTACACAACGGCTGTTTCTCAAGAAGAAGAAGAAGTGATGTTTCAGTATCCTAAAGAGGTCGGTGTCTGCATTGCCACAGGTCTGATGCTGATGTGTGATTGTGATGTGCAGGCATGCTGTGCACGCTGAACTGGGCACGCGAGAGAGGGTTTGAGAGTGCAGACATCCCACTTCATGTCTATGGTCCACCAGGCCTTGCTGAGTACATCAGGTTGGACATCTGACCCTTTTTTTTTTGGGACATCTTTTTCAAGCCAATGCTGTTGTGTTGAAGTATTGTGTGCTGTGTCTCTGGCATTTGCTCATCTTTGAATGAATGTTGAGCTTGCCCAATGCTGTCAATCAACCCATCAATTTACGCTTTCGACTTTGGGACTCATTAGGGGAGTCAACTGCCAAGTGAACGCACAATCAGCACTGGAAGTTCAAAGGCTGACAATGCAGCGTCAGAAAAGTATGTGTTAGTGATGATGTGGTGTAGGCAGGTGCTAGTACTGTATTGAAGTATTGTTCACTGTGTCTCTTCTCTGCATCACTTTATTGCTGCTGTCATGTGCATGTTTGCAGTTTCAGTTCAGCACATTTTGCATCACCATCAAGTAAAACATACTTATCAAAGGAAAAGGTCTGCTTATGAAACGCTGCACATCAGGCACAACAGTGCTGATCTGTGCATCAGTCCTTCAGTTGGCTTGCGTATGCATGTGACTTTACGTAAAGATGACTCATGCCTGTCAGTCATGTAAGTATGGCTGTCAGTCCTGCTAGACACGCTGCCACAGCACCAGTATTACACATGGCAACAGTGTACCTAAGGAATGTACTGTCACAGTATTGACAGTAAGCCTGGTAACATGCAGGTCAATGCTGCTACTATCAGATACATACTCAATGGTGCCGATCTTGGTCCATGAGTTTGCCACAGAAGCATGTGATCCTGAGCCGCAACCAATCCTGACTCGAGCGCGCCTCTACCGAGTATCATTACCGCCTGACCAGCTGAATCCCAACGGCTACTATGATGGGAATCTGGACGAGGCCTTCTTGACGAGGTTTGACCGCAAGAAGAAGACTGGCAGGGCAGACCTGAGGGCTTCTGCCAAGCGCATCAAACTGCCCTTCCCTGGTGAGCTGCCCCAAGTGCCTGTGGGTATTTTGGAGCTGCATTCCATCGTCATACAGGCCAGTTAACTTTGACGCATAAGTTCTCTACTTGGGCCGAGACACAACGTGATGTTTGATAATGTTGACTTCAAGAACACTGCCCGCAGTTTTGCATCAAGTCCCAAACAGATTCCTTTCAGCAGAAACAATTTTGCATTTGGGCTTTTGCACTTCTAATCTCTGCGGTTGACCCTTGTTCAATCTACAGGACTCTGCGCGCTCTGTGATGCAGAACAGAATAGGACTACAGGCTTCAGCTTCTAGAGTCTGGCAAGATAACCCATCTCAATCCTTTCCCCCATCTGCAACATGCACAAGGTAGTAAATGATAACTCAGCTGTTATTGCCTAGGTGTCCTGAAGGAGGTCGAATGGGAGAAGGGATCACGATGGATTATTTTGCCAAAGTCTAGATGCCACAACTTGTGGTCCTATGCTCTTTATTGTAACAGAGCGCATAGAGTCCCACAGGAAAAGGACACCCCCCAGGGTGCCCCCAGGGTGCCCTCAAGCCTTCATCTGCAACATGCACAGGCAGTATCCGATTCAGTCACAGACATGTTCACTATAACGTAAACAACTATATTTTTAATGATATCAAGTTAGTGTCAACAATGAATCAGCCCAGACTTGTTTGCAGGAAATCCAGCAAGGCAGGATGTGGCTGTACACCAGATGTGTTGGACCATCAGCTGTGACTCAGAAACTGTAGTCACTGCCTTCCCCCTCCAGAAGCCCCAGGGTCGATGCTTGGGGTATGCTCTGCAGGAAGCTGACAGGTGACTATGCTGCTGCTTCTGATTTAAAACCTCAAAACCCCATGCAGCAGGCACAAGAGTTAGTTGGAAGAGTGGTTTGTGTTCTTGACGCCAAATCCATGTGCTCTAGAGCCAAAAACTGCTGACAGTAATGTAAACCTTAACTTTTTGTGGGTCAGTGTTTCTTGTGTATGCCTGTCCAGGCAGCTCACAGGCATCTGTACTGCTTTTTGGTTTTTTAGTGTTTTCAAGAAATGTTTTTGGTTTTTATCTTTCCTCAGAAGCCAAGGACAAACCAAACAATCTTTTGATGAGGTCACTGACGCATGTCCAAGAAGCTATGGTGGGTATGCTCTACAGAATAGTGACAGATGGCCGCAATGCCGCTGTTTGTCTGCAATGGATGCTGAATTTGGACTGTGCTTATCAGCTCAGAGTACCTTGTCAGCTTACTTGTTGCCCTATTCTGCATACATCACACATGCAGATTTTCAATTTGTCACAGCAGAACAGAAGCTTTTGTTGCAGTGATTGCATCGATGCGACTGTTATGACTGTGCAAACCTGGCCCCTCAAGATAAACTCGGCATTCAGGAAGGAAGAAAAAAGGATGGCTGAATGATTGAATGAAGGAAGGGACAAACTGAGCAGCGATGGCAGGCAGAAACGAACGAACAAACTACTCCCATGACCAAACAAACCACTTGCATCAGCAGGCATTAGGGCTGAGAGAGAGAGAGAAGTGTTGTACATCCTTTGCCCAGCCTCAAGTCAGCCTGCACTGTGGTTTGTGTCTGACCAGGCATGCGTATTGAGATGTGCAGGGCAGGCAGTCTGGATGTGGTGAAGGCACAAGAACTGGGAGTCTTTCCAGGTCCAGAATATGCTGCACTCAAAGCTGGAGAGCCTGTCAAAAACGTTGGTATGTTGCTTTCCTGTGCATCTGTGTTGCATTGTGATGTGCGACGTGTTGTGAAGAGGCACAGCACATCGGTTCTAAACGACCCACAACAAGTAGCAGCTGTACCTAGTGCTATGCAAGCTAATGGAGTGGACTAACAAAAGCATTTCAGCAATATGTCTTTTGCGAATGCTTTATTGTTTTTGTGCAAATCCCGATGTTGTTGTGCAACCCCTGCATTGGTCAGCCATACTGCTTCACAGCCTGGTCTACAGCCCTGCTTTGTCACCCTTGATCAGCAACCTTGCATAGCTGCATCCGTGACTTTGAGCAGAGCCATGAGCAGACTCTGATCAATCTGCGTGCCAGAATACACGAGAAATTGGCTCATGCGGCCGTGCATCTGAAGCCTAAGCTCTGTTGCTGCATCCTACGTGATGGCTCTGCCAAAGCGAGATAACAGCTTGTAAGCCTTCATGCTTGGTACTGCATGCATTTTGTTTCCCTCCTTTTCAAGTAAAGTCATGCCATGTGGTCTGTGGTGCAGATGGTTTGTGGGTGCTGCCAGAGCAAGTGGTAGGTCCTGATCAGCCTGGACGCAAGATCTGCATGCTTGGTGTTACACACAACTTGCTCTCAGCCTTGCCCTGGGCGCAAGCTGCAGATGCCATTGTTTTGGGAGCAGACACCCAGGTGGGAACAGATAAGCTTGGCTTGAACTGATACCTTGTAATGTTGGAAGACTTGTGACACTGTTACAGACTGCAAGAAGCATGTGCCAACATGCATAGCTTTGCTTGATTTTGGTTGTTGGTACTAGCGTTGTCTGTCTGTCTATATGTCTGTTTGTGTGCCCATCCGTCCGTCTGTCTGTCTGTTTGTCTGTGCTTCCTCTGGCAGAGCGTCAATTTATTGTCCATGCTCAGTGGTCCTGCTGAAATGCTGTGACTGATCAAGTTACGAGATCTTGATATTGATGACAGCAACAAAGTTGCAAACCTCAGCTGCAATGCTGTAAATATGTGGCATGCACAGTCAGCCTGTGTGTGAGCTCATGCAAACTTTGCAGGTCGCCGGCAACAGTGAGCAAGCAACCAGCAAAGCCATAGCTGCATTTGCCACAGCTGTGCAGGCTACTCAGCTGTTGGTCACCAGGTTGGATGATGACAAGGCCACCACAAACAGCATTGTCAGGTATGTCTGGCATGACACTGCAATGACTGCTGCTGCAGCTGGTTATGTAGCACATCCATGGACACAAAAGTGCGCAGTTGTTTGCATTCACATCTGTCAAAACTTCTCTTCTGTCAGTGCGTGCAGTACTGTCTTTTGCTGCAGATGCATGGAAAGCACACATGATCATGCTTGCGTGTATAGCTGAGCTTGATTGCAGCCTGGCGTGCCAACACTGTTGCGGGGCCAAGAATTTGCATGCATCTGGCCGGGGCCTGCAATCTGTACCGTCTCAGCAGTTACAAGGTGTCTGACTGTATGTGGTTGTGATGTGCAGGGACATTACCATGCTATGCCAGGACCAAGTAGCAGTGCTGCCTGCGTATGATCACATGGTAGTGTGCCTGGAAAGAAGGAAGCCTGTATGAGGCTGACTGGAAGCGGACTTGTTGAATAGCATACTTCTGTGACGTGACTGTGTCTGAATGCTATTGCTCGTGATGGCGATTTGTAGTAACAGTCAGCATTGTACTGTAGATTTTGCTGTAAATACCGCATATCAGAAGCTCAATTACGGCAACGCATGCATTTCGCTGGGGGCATAAGTCAGCAGCCAGTCAGAGGAATTTGTCGACTAGGTCGTGTCAAGTTGCTAGTTCACCATGTATCAGTCAGACTCACAAAATCGCCACCAGATATAGATTGTCAATGTGAACAGCTGAGTCTGAGCCTTGATTACATACGTGCTGGATTCCACATGTCATGGATGATGTCAAAGATATCAGTCTGCCTTTCATATTGCCAATCTGATTGTCTGAACAGTATGTCCTGCTTCAAATCTGAAATGGTACATACAAAATGGCGTACCAAGTCTGTGTTCATGAATTCACATCACTGCCCATGCAGCTACATGTGGGCAATATGACAAACGCAATGCTGTGTGATGGCTGAGCCCAGACCCACTGCAAAAAAAACACCGTACCAAACTATGACTTCAAGATATCAAAACCAGTAGGGCACCTCCTACTCTGGTGCAAAAACTAGACTGTTGGGCACTGCAGCTGCTGCATACAAAGCTTCCTTGCTGCTTTGCATGAGGTGTGCCAGCTGTCAACAAACTGAAACATGGTCCTTCAGGCAGACATTGCCTGGAGTGAGCCTAAACAAGACATGGGACACAACACCCAGCATGCTGAAGTTGCCAGTGCTGCGGTGCCACAAAGGAGCTGCTTAGTAACCACCACCGTATCCTCCTCCACCACCCTGCTGATACCCTCCTCCACCACCGTAGCCTCCCTGTCCACCATAACCTCCACCACCCTGCTGGTATCCACCTCCACCACTGTAGCCTCCACCTCCACCACCATAGTTTCCACCTCCACCACCACCGCGAGAGTAGCCTCCACTGCCGCCACCACGGCCTCCTCCTCCACCACCATAGCTCATATCTTGCCTTCCAGAACCCTGTACAAAGGATATACTTTGTCAACTACTGAGTGTGTAGCAAACATTGAAGCTGCAGCAGATGTGGTCTCGCAAACAAAGTTACAGCAGCCAAACTAGAGTGCAACTTCACACAAAATAAAATGGCAACAAGCAGCAGCAGCTTTGTATTTGCAACAGCTTCACCGTTGACTGCAGTCATAGCAAGAGAGGCGATACACTGATTAACTGCTGACGCAAAAAGGCAACATATACATTACATGCTCACCTGGGGAGGGGCTCCGTTGGGACCTGTAACCTGAACGGCCTTTGTCCTGCCATCGTCACCGGCCTCTAGGTAGTACTCTACTGGCTCGCCCTCGGCCAGACTACGGAAGCCCTCGGTCTGAATGCTGGTCTGCAAGAAAGACGTTGCCATTAAGCCATAAAGGCGCCGGAATATTGTATGTCACTGCAGCATGCTCTAGGGTCTAGACGAAGCCGCCGGCAAACTTCCTCGAGACCAGAAGTCAGCAGAACAGCCATGCAATGCTTCCGATTCCGCGCTGTTAAAAAAGACAGCAAGATACAACGTGCCCAAAGCACGTCCAAGGCTCAACGCCGGCCCAGTCACGTCAGGGCAACTGACCTGGTGAACAAACAGATCCTCGCCACCGGCATCGGGAGTGATGAAACCGAAGCCTTTTGTGGCGTTAAACCTTGCATTAAAGAAGATACGTCAGAATGTCAAAAATCAGTAGCCCTGGATGGACGCCGTCGTTAGCCATGATCCAGATCTACTTTCTATCAAACATCTAGCTGGACGAGACATAAAGCCATAAGAATGTGATGTTACCACTTGACTGTTCCCTTGTCTTTTGCCATTGTGGATTGATTTGTATACGCAAAAAAGGTTGTGCTAGATCGAAGGATGAACACTAGCAGTTCTTGGTACAGCTTTCTCGCTAGGAAACACGCCCGATTTCCCGTAGAATCAAGCCACAAAATCATGAATTTTTGGAGAGCTTAAAGTACTGCAAAACCCTTACTGAGTAGGGCGGCGCTTCCGTTGACTTTTCTACGGGGACTCGGTTAAGCCTTCGACGTAGGCGAGCAGCACCAAAACTTGTTAGCGGGGCGGATCTGGTCAGCAGATCGCGATGGCCAAGTCAAAGAATCACACAGCACACAACCAGAGTTACAAGGCTCACAGGCGAGGTATCAAGAAGGTCAAGGCAACAAAGTATCAATCGACCAAAGGGGTAAGAGCTGCAATAGAGCACCTAACCTTTTCGGTAACTAGTGCTGGTTCTGATTGTAAGAGTTCTGACAGTCTCTTTGATGTGGCACTGCAGATGGACCCCAAGTTTCTGAGGAATCAGGTGAGCAGTCTTTGCATATGCTGCGCTCACTGCTGTAAAATGTAGAGGTCTGTGCTTCCAGCTGATGGTCATAGTGTATCTGGTGCTTATGTATCAAGTGCTGATGCAGAGATATGCAAAGAAGAAGAATCCTGTCCAAGGTGGATCATCAGGAACAGTATAGACGTAGAATGCGCAGTTGCCAGCAGCAGATTTGATACAAAATCTGAACTGCTCAGACTTGTTCAGAGTTGTAACATAGAGCTTCTTTCTCACAAACAGCTGCTTTGCAGACTGCTGTGGTACCATTTGGTTGTCTGTATGTACAAGGACATAGCGTATATCACGCATGCAGTAATTGCAAATAGCAACGTACACCTATGTCCCTCAGTTCGAGGCTGAATTCTCCTGTGACCAGCCATTTACAGTGCAGTACAGCAATCCTTTTTGCCAGCCAGCGACAGCCAAATGGTTGCCACCAGTAGCATGTCAGCACCCAATGACTATGCCTCTGCATATGTTATTTCAACAAAATTTTCAAGGCTTCAGATAATGGACAGTGTTACATGATGCTACAGCACTACAGTAGTCACATTTCAGGGATCCATCCAGCAACCTGCGCATGTCCCATATGGGGGCAGATTTATCTGTCAGTGTGTACAGCTGCACAGGGTGTGTCCACTCCAGTCTGGCCATGGAAATTGCACTTGGTCCTTGCTGACATGTGCACGTGGTGTCCCAGTGGTGTCTATACCGCATGCACCACATGGACGTGGTGTCAGGTGCTTTTGTCAAGAGCCATGCACTCTCTCCATGCAAGCATGCATGCAACTAATTAGGGAGCAATAGGTTGCCGTTGCATATCCTGTGATAGTGTCAACGTTGGTTGTGCACAACTCAACAGTGCAACAGCAAAAATGCGTATACCCCTGCAGTTGTGATGAAGGCCTCGGGAACTACAACAGCAAGGTGTGCTACAGGGTGACTACTGTAGTGAGCATAGACACTGACTGGATGACTCACATGCAACATCCACATGGCAATGTCAACATCAACCGCCTGACAGAGAAGTTTGGCCTGATGGAATCAGTGTCTGTGACGCTCATGAGCATCCTGGCGGCTGCTTTTATGACTCCTGTCATGTCTCCTGTCATACACATCCCTGCCATTTGAATCTGTATGACCATGGCCTGACCTGTCATCCCAATGACTTCTGTTTTCATACGCTTCAGCTCTGTCTCTAGACTGTCTTTCGTTGTCACCTGTATAGGCATTATCCCTGTGCTCTCTATGTGACCAGCTGTCTTCCCTAGCTCTCTCACCATGTCTGTGGCCCCGTGCATCTCCTTCATGATACGAGTCACTGTGCTTACGGCTGCCACCTTTGTGTCCATTGTCCTGATGTCTGTCCTGATGCCTATCCGTACTTCTACTTGAGTCATGCCTGCTGCGCTTGTGACTGGACTGCTGAAGTGGTTCATCCTGACGCCCTGAGGGCTGATCCCTGCTGGACCTTGCTTGAAAGGGCTCTCCTGCAACATACACACAATATGAGGCAAGAAAAACTTCACCATGCAGCAGATAAAAATATGTGTGAATACCAACCGTCTGTATTACACAATGCAGCTGTAGCCAGTCCTTGTCAACACATCAACGGTTTCAACCTCCCATCAACACCAGGCTCACCATCCATGCATCATTGAGGTGAAAAGAAACATCAGGCAAGCAAGCATCATTGCATCTTGGCATGTCTCCTGTGCAACTGCACAGGCTCATAGCATGTCACAGCCTTGCACAAGCACTAAAACCTCAGTATTCGCGTTTCTCAACCAAGCCAACACCAGCGTGTCACCTGTTGTGTCAGGGCGCTGCCTCTTTGACACCCTGCCGGCATCTCTGTGCCTGTGACTGCCCTTTGCTTTGCTCTGGGAGGGAGCATCTTCCTGGTCCAGCAAAAGATTGTATCGCTGATTGCCCTGACCTCTCCCAGTGCTCTGCATGCATCAGTGATCTTGTCAGCCAACAGTTGTCAGTCATCAATCTGTTGCTCTCAAAAACCTCAGTGTATGACAAATGCTGGTGGGCATCAGCAGAATTCCTTCGAGTTCCTCAAGCTTGAGAGCTGTGATTGCCAAACAGCTTTGATTGTTATCAAGGTGAGCTGGGCTTGGTACTGTCTGCTCTGCTGCGTATCAAAAATTACCAGAGTGTGCTGCTGATCCCTTCCACATTTCAATCAGTTTCTGACTGTGCAAATCCAGAATGCCCAATCAATTTGACACATGCAGTATGTGCACAAAACAGACAGTGCATTGATACTCAATTCAACTGTTCCTGCTGTTGCACTTTCGACCATACAAAGTTTTTCGCTGCACCTTGGCACACCTTGACCACTGCAATGCTGGCATACTAACGAACACAATTTGAGCTGCAGGCTTTGCTGCTTTCCTAGTGCAAAGCATTGGATTCGATCAAATCTTCTTATCAATGCTGCATTTTGGTACCGAGATGTGTCAACCACAAGCAGTAGGCATGCAGTGATGGGCAGACCTTGAGCTGCAGCCTGTCATGCCCGCCAACGGCCCCTGGTTGGGCATTGGGCCCTTGCTGGCTGGGGTATGGGGCACCTGAATCCTTGCCAAACCGCCTGAACTGCTTCCACAAGTGGTACACACTCTGACTGAAGTCCACCTACAGATCACTCAGCCTTGTAAGGATGCAACTTTATCTGTGATACATTTGTGATGTATCTCGGAAAGTATGTGTTTCTAGTAAAAAATTAACAGCAAAGTTTACCTCAATTGAGAGGTAACCTCACAGTGTGTGGGTTCATCACTCAAATGAGCCATGCTGGGCGATTTGGTGAGGACATTCTATTTATCTTGAGTCAGCATGACGTAGAGATGAATGAATCATTTCCCCACTTGACGTCACATTGTTACTGTTCAACAATGCCTCCTGGACTAGAGCGCAACAGACATGGCAGCTGAACAGGCTGGTGTTGATCAAGTAAGATGGACCCTCAATGATCACCACATCACATGTGGGTACATAAGCACCAAGCAGCATGCAACAGCAACTGGTACAGCACAGTCACAATGCACCGGCGACGAGTGCCGCACAGTCACAATCTGGTGATAGTCATGTTGAGCACTACATTACAGCATGATGTCAGCACTGGCTGAGACCTTCTGTGTGCAGACCCCCAAAATCAGCAGGATCATCTACCTTGATCCTGCGATCATCAATCAGGACATTATTCATCTTGTAGTATGCATCCCCACAGGCAGTGTCGTTGTCATAGCCCAAGAACGCATAGCACAGACTGTCGCCAGTCTTCTTGTCCTTGATGATGTCGCATGACGTGATGTTGCCGAAGCGACCAAAAATGGTCTCCAAGTCTTCTTCTGTTGTGACCTGATTCAGCTTGGCAATGAACAGCATGTTGGAGGGCGGCTTGGAATCGGCCTCTGGGAGATCACCTATCATCTCCAGGACCACGGCACGGTTCTGTGCTTCCGAATTCCTGCAACAATGTATCAAACAGTAATAATCATGACAACAGTCAAAATAGTAGTAATTAACGGTAAACAATAATGACAATGAAGCAATAAGTTGCCACAGTAGGCCTACATACAGGGAGTTACCTAAAAATAGCTGACCCCACAGGGAAGACATGTATACAAGGAATGAACGAACAAACAAGCCGAGCCAGACTAAGCTTGAACAGCGCAACTTATGTTGCTGAGAGGCAGAGCATTGGCCAGACCAATCATCAATAGCTATACAACTTCCAGTTGTTTCAAGCACTGTGAAGGGTGTCAAAACCTTGGGACTAGGACTGCCAACAAGGTGCTTTGTGTTGTTGACACTAGTTCACGCTGGCCTCCTCCGCAATTTGCTGCTCACCTTATCTCTTCTTCTATGACTTCGGGGGCCCTGGTGTCTTCAGTGGGCTTCCAGTCATCCTCCAGGCGGTCCCCCTGCTCAAAAGTTGGAGGGGGGGAGGCTTCTGGGATCAGAGTTGCCAGCTCTGGCGGATCATCAAAGGGATCATCCAGCACGTGTGTGTGCCTGATTCTGCATATCACAAAGTAGACGTCTCAGATTGGATTGATGGGTTGAGTGCCATGCCGAAAGGTGGGCTACTGATTTGAGTCAAACAGAGATGCCAGGCTGGGACAAAATCATGATTGACCTGTTATATCGTGCTATATCTAAATTTCTAAATACAACTGAACTATGTATCACATGTGAAACTGACTAGGCCTGTGTCAGGAGTGATTGCTGGGAAGTAAAAGCTGGGATATAGCAAGTCATAGATGGCTTGAGGTCAGCTTTGTACATTATCCCTGCAATCAAGTTCAACTGACCTGATGTTCTGCAATGGCCGTCCAGCATCGTCCACAAAAGCCTCATCAATCTGCTGCAGCACATCCAGGCCTTCACTGACTTCACCAAATATGGTGTGCTTGCCGTCCAAGCTGTCCAGCTCTAGTCCAGTGGTGATGTAAAACTGACTGGCATTGGTCTCCTTCCCTCCACCTGCTTTACCGGCCATAGTCAAGGCCTTATACTATATATATGTTGTATCATGTAAATATCGTGTCTTAATGGACCTGAGAGTTGAAAGCTAATATTGCTTGCTCAGTATCAACTCTTCTTTGTGCTTGAGCAGAACATCGATGCAGGCGCCGGCGTGCTGCGGCATGCTACTGTACAAGCAGAAGCTTCTGCTTGAAGTCCATGCACACATGCATAGGGCATACAAGGCAAATATGCAAAGCTGTTGTGAGCAGCATAAGGGGACCCTGACGCACTTGCCATGGCTACCATGCCCTTGGTCTTGTGCTTCAAATGCTCCCGAACCTCATCAGCAAAGAAGCGTGCCTGGTCTCCATGCATGAGCCTGAACGACATGGGCCAAGGGCATATTGCTGTCTTTTCTGAACTCTGCCGAAACAGTTGCTGTGAGTAATCTTGATGTCGAGCATTTCCATTGCAGTCAACACAGCATCCGAGGTTCACATACTCACCCATACACAGAATCCCCACCCCTTCCTGTCCCGGTAGGGTCTCCTGTTTGCACGATGAAGTTAGACTGCACGTTGTGAAACAGGACATTGTTGTAATACTTGATCCTGCAAGCATCAGGGTGTTATGCTGAGCATCCTCTGATGTGATGAGTTTGCTGCGCGCCTGCTGACAGTGTAACATACTTGCAGAGCTTGAGGAAGTTCTTTGTGGTAAGCGGGCAGTCCTCCGTGAAGAGGTCAATGACCATATCCCCCCTGCTAGTCTCCAACATGACAGCCATGCTGGCTGTAGACACGAGCTGTCAAACAGAGCAGAAATACAACGCTGACCTAGTCCGAACGTCTGCACTGACTGATCAAGGCTGACAAGCAAACTGCTACGATCCGCGTGCAGAGACTGCGCATGCCGGCTGGAATAGTTGGCAAGTTATCACACAGCAGGAGCAGTTGCTCAGATGCGCAACGCTCCTTGCAGAAAGAGATGTCGAAGAGCACGTGTGTATGCGCAAACTTCTTCTTTTAGCCAAGCTCTGGTGGGAGCTTTGGCATTGGAGGGAGAGAAGTGACGTAGCGGGTTTCACGGACACACTCGCGTCGTTGATCTCGTCGCGAAAAGTGGCCCGATACGGTTGTCAGCCTGAAAATTCGCTTGCTCGCTATGTCTGTCTGAACTGTCTTGAGTATTCTGGATCACCTTCCGCTATGACGAGATTCCCCTCGTCGACCGTCCTCAGCAGATGCTTGTTCGCTTGAGGCAGGCTTCGCAGCAATAGGGAGGCTACAGCAGTGTTGGTATGCCCGCTAGGGGCTCGCCAGTTGTTCTGAACTGGCTTGCAGAAGCTGGCCTGTCAGCCTATGCACCGGGGTTTGAAAACTTCTCTGCTGATGATTTCAAGTCCCTTCTCATGCAAGACTATGGCAAGTACGGCGTGACAGATATGGACAGTAAGCAACGGCTGTTCCGCCTGATCAAACGGGTCAGCAGTGACGACACAACGCACCCAGCACCAAAAAGAACCAATGCAAGTCCAGCACCAGATGCCAAGGGACTTCTCGGCAATGCTGGCCTGCTGGACCTTGACACTCACGACTCCAGCCTTCTGTCAGAGGTAACACTGGCACCACCTGATTGCGACACTAAACCACTTTCCTGTGGCCCAAACCGAAACTGCAGCAGCCATGTTGCAGGACATATACTCTGCCCCAGCTCACCATGGTCCAGCAGTAGTAGCTGGTCATGTTCTGCCGGGCTTGAATGGCCACCACCAACCAGCTGCATCATCAGCTGCTGCTTTCGTTGAGGAAAGCAACCCACCTAAGATCAGAGTTGTCGTGCGCAAAAGGCCACTAAACACCAAGGTAAGCCTTACTCGCAGACCAGCTAGTCCTTGTCAGGCTGCGCAACACAATCATCCATCGGTCTTGCTATGCATCAGTCATATCTGGCTGGCCATTGTGACATCACTCAGGTGACATGACATCTGAGGTGACATGACATGACATCTGATGTAAGCACGCTTTGTTGTGACATCACTCAGGTTCACTTACTTTGCCTTAAAGGAACTGGAGAAAGGTGAGGATGACATCATTGAGGTTGCCATGAAGGATGCATCTTTGATTGTCAATGAGCTCAAAGTAAAGGTGGACCTCACCAAATTCACTGAGCGCCACCTGTTCAGCTTTGATGACGCCCTTGATGAGTCAGTAGGCAACGACGAGGTGTACAGAAGCACAGTGCAGCCTCTGGTAGCCACCATCTTCAAGAACGGAAAAGCCACTTGCTTTGCTTATGGACAGACAGGCAGTGGCAAAACTTTCACCATGCAGCCTTTGCCCATGCGAGCAGCACGAGACATGTTTGCCTTGCTGGAGGACCCTCAGTTTGCCGACCTCAGCTTGTTTGTCAGCTGCTTTGAAATATATGGCGGCAAGCTGTATGACTTGTTGAATGGGCGCAAGCGTCTGAACATGATGGAAGATGGCAAAAAGCGAGTTTGCATTGTGGACCTCAAGGTGTGTCTTGTGTGCTCAGTATACTGCATGCCTGCAACATCTGATTGCAATTTTAGTACGTGCTCCTGTATGATTGAGCCAGTCTGTAAGATGGTTGGCACAGCAATGTGCCTATTATCAAGGCAATTGCTGTTACCAGTGTTGGATCTACGACAAGCATCTGGCATCTAAAATCCTGGTCAGTCAAAATGGTGTACATGGCAAAGTTTGCAACCTGCCCTTAATGACAATCTGACTGGATTGGTCATCGATGCAATGTCACCCGATTGTTTTCAAAGAAGGACAGCGCCAGTGGCCCACTGTTGCACCTTTCATGCATTTCTTGACATCAAAGCATTGACAAATCATTTTTGGTATGTGCAGGAAGTTGAGGTGAATGACGAGGACATCATCCAACAGCTGATGGAGCACAGCAATGCGAACCGCAGCACAGGCAGCACTGGTGCCAACTCTGAAAGCTCTCGGTCACATTCTATCATGCAGGTAGCTGTGCAAATTGTTTAGGGCTAAAACATCATGCATGCATCTGTATGTCAAAGCCAAATGATAGTTGACTGTATTCCACGCAAATTGTGACAGTCAATGTTGAGCCCAGCAAGCAAGCATGACTTTGGTTTTGAGAATGGATTGCGACATTGCTTTGATGCCACAGAACAGTCAGGCTGGCAAATTGGTGCTGAGTGGGCACACAGCCTGTACCGCAGTCACATACAGCTTATATCTTGTTCAAATATTGGGTTGCAGTGACGCATCAGCTCTGGGTACAGCATACAGAGACAGACAGTTACATGTCACTGATGCAGGATACTTTGTTCTGGTAATGCTGGCATGCTGACTGTGACATGACATTGTCGTTTCCTTCCTTGCAGCAGCTTGTTGACCGTTGATGCTTTGCATGCTGAAGCCATTGCTGTCTTCATGCATGTTGCTCATGCTCAGTGATGTGTGCAGTTCTGTTTGAGGAAGCTGAAGGATGGTGGTGAGCCAGGCAAGCAGATAGGCAAGATCAGCTTCATTGATCTAGCCGGCAGTGAGCGTGGCGCAGGTAATGATCCATGCCTTAGGCTGTGCTCTTGCATCAAACAGTGTACCAAATGGCATCGCTAATTTGACTCATGCAAAATGCTTTCCCCACCCAGATCTGTGTGTTGTTGAGTGAGGTCCTGCAGACCATGGTCTGCAATGCCAGAGCTCTTGGCTCATCTGCTGTTCCTTTGCCTACAAAGCGCAGTCACTGACATTGCCACAGTCATCAATGCCCTACTTATTTGGTGAACCTTGCCCACAACATCACCTCACCTGCAATCAGTGCCCTTCTGTGCGCCAGTACACTCCTTGGACATCGGTGATGTCAAAAGGCAAACTTTGCCTGCTGCATGTGCTGATACCTGATCTCCAGTGTGCAAAAGAATTATGACATTGTCATGCTGGTCTGCGCAGCTTCATGGGTGACAAGTAAGCAAACAAGCGGCAGTGCGCTTGTCCTTCTTTGCAGTCTCAGATCTGGACCAGCCATCTAGTCGATTGGCCGTATCATACCTCTTCCATTTGTGTTGACCCTAAAAAGGATTGAGATAAGAATGTTGACAAATTTGACATTGACTGTCTTCAGCTTTTCATGATATCTATCTCATTCTTTTTTGCTGCAAAACCTCTTCCCTTAGCATTCATGTGTGGTCATGCGCTCTGCAGACACGTATGACAATGACAGGCAGACCAGGCTAGAGGGAGCAGAGATTAACAAGAGCCTGCTGGCGCTGAAGGAGTGCATCCGTGCACTAGATAGTGTCGCAAGGCATGTGCCTTTCCGGGGGTCCAAGCTCACAGAGGTCAGTGCAAACTCCAGCAGACATAGCTTGGTACACCAATGCCTTCACTGGCAGTCAGACTGTGACTTATACATCAAAGCTTCTGCTTGCAATCAGACTGTGACTTGATAACCAAAAGCATTGCCTGCAACCAGACTGTGATTTATACACCTAAGCATCTCCTTGCAATCAGAGTGTGACCCATACACCAAAGCAATTGCTGCATGCATTTTCTAGAAACCCAGCTGCACAGGCTTTCCTTTGTCTCAAGCCTCGGACTGTAGCTGAATGCAATGTAGTGGTGCAGCGGGAGTGTACAGCAGCAATGTGTCGTATCTTTCAAAAAGCTTACATGGCCTGCAGTGTCCATGCAGCTTGTTGAAAGATATGACACATTGCGGCAGGACACTTCCGCTTTGCAACAATAAACTGCTTGCAGCTGACCTTTTAGCTTCATGCCTAGCTCTGTGTGTAAAGCGACAAAGTTGATGCCTTGTTAGGAATGCACTACATGATGATACCAAGCGTTCCCATTGCATTTGATGGCTGATGCTTCTTACTAAGAGTGAGACATCTCTTTTGTACTGTCACCTTTTGACCGAATGACAACACAAAAACCCTCTTTTTTTGATCATTTTCTGACTTCACCTCAGAAAACACGGGACAGGTACTGCAGGTGCTCAAAGACTTACTTGCTGTCAAACAAGCCTGGTGTCTTATGAGTGCCATCTCAGCATGAAAGGTGATGCCAAGTCAGTACAAAGAGGCTGATGTGTGGTGCAGGTGCTGAGAGACTCCTTTGTTGGGGAGGAGGCCCGTACTGTCATGATTGCAAATGTCTCCCCCAATGCCCTGTCCTGCGAGCACACCCTCAACACCCTACGCTATGCAGACCGAGTCAAAGGTATGTTGCTCCTGCTTGCATACACGGCCAAAACAGGATCTCACAGGGTTCTGCTCAGGACTGTATGTACCTGACATCATGACATTGGTTCAGTACATGATCAAACGCTTGTTTCGTTCGCAAACCCTAGGAGAAAACACCTGTTGGATCAGTCAAGCTGGACAATGTCTCCCATGCAGACTCTGGTGGTGTCACACCTGGTTGCTGAGGGCCACCAATCAACAGGATGCTTGTCGCTCTGTGTATGTACAAATGCGAAATGACAGCATGTGTTTTGCCATGCTTGCATTCACATCCCAGGCGCTTGACCCTGCATGTAGTGTAGAGTCAGCTCCTGGGCTGCACGCTGTCCGATGTCACCTGTCTTTGCGGGCGCGTCTCACAGGACAAATAAGATTAAACTCTATGTTGAACAACATGCATCAGATGTCCAGAATCAGGCAGTAAGGTCAGCAGACGTGCACTCAACACTGAGCATGTCTAGACCTGCATAAGACAGAGCCATACTGGAAGATTCACTCAATGCATCTAGGCGTGAAACCAACAAGCAGTATCATCAGCTTGCTGCTGCAGAGTTGAGGAAGGACTTTGTGAAAAAGGTGCCAGGGCCAGTGGCAGAAGCTGCGGCGCCTATCCGATCCCTTGCACCCCCTCCCACTAACATGGCTCAAGCCAACAATGCCAGAGGTGAAGGCAAGGTGAACACCCCTGGCATCCGTAATACTCTTTTTCTGGGTACAAGCAAGCAGCTAATTGGTTGACTGGAAACACAAACGTACACTGGCCTTTTTGCTGTATTCTCTTTTGAATCTGAAGACTTCTGTTACCTAGTGGATGCCACATGCTCAGCTGATGCGGCTAAACTTGACACCAATTATGTTGTCTGCATGCTCTCATTCCTGTGTGCAATTGAATTCCGGTCAAACTTTGAGTATCTCAGCACAGTTTCATCTTGCTGCTGTCCCTGACCCGAACAGAACTTGTGGCATCACAAAGCAGCATCTTTGCTTGACACTGATGCCTTTGTACTGACATTCATGCCCGTGAACTAACGTCATATGATGCACATGTGCCTTGTGATGCAGTAAAGGTCATAGGTTCTTGATCATAAATATGAAGCTGTACGTACATTGCCACTTTTGACTTTACCCCAGGATCTATTTTTTGTGCATTTCACAAATGCATTTCAACTTCATTTCTGCTATTGCTTGTGTTTTTTAGCGCTGACACCATACTCTGGTGAGGCTTACAGCTGTGCAGATACCTGTCTCTGCCATGCAAGCACCTGCCTATGACAACCAGCACCTGCCAATAATCACCAGCACCTGCCACTAGCAGCCCACCACCTGCTCATAACAACCAGCACCTGCCAATCAGAACCAGCACTTGCCCGCAATAGTCAGCACCTGCCGATAACAACCAGCACCTGCCAATAACAGCCAGCACCTGCCAATAACAACCAGCACCTGCCAATAACAGCCAGCACCTGCCCATTGTGACCAGCAGTGATTATAAGCTGCTTGAGTCATGCATTGAATGGTTGTGCACAGCCTGTTTGACTGTCCCCAGGCGTTGTTTAGCTTAGATTTACATTGTCCGAGGGGCGTTTCTCTAAAGAGAGTGTTCTTGCTGTATATCAAAGAGCTTCATGTGTGATGCAGGCTGGAGTGTTTGTGGCCAATCGCAACGTGTCACCGAGGCCGCAGAGGCCGCTGTCTCCCAGAGACCAACCCACAGCAGCCCCTTCTCCACAGGGTCAGTTTCCTCCATCATGAGATCTGATATCTGGTGTTATCTGATGTATCATGCACACCATAAGATCATGTCGCACCTTTTCTCAGCAGTGTACAGATGATGCCTTTATACAAGTGTTGTTATAGCTGGTGTATGCTTGTGTCTGAGCTCGCTGCCTATTGCGCAATGCAAATGCCAGCTTTGCAGCAGCTTTGCTGAAGCAACACGTGTGGGGCTCCATCACCCAAGCCTCGTGTTGCATCTATCCTCTGCTTTGTCCAGATACAAATTTAATTGAACAGCAAGGTGTCCCCACCACCCCTAGCAGCATGTTGTTGATCTGGTAAAGCTATAAGCTGGAGCCAATCAAACTCAGATTTGCTAGCAGGAAAGTAAGCTTTGAATAGATTTCCCTCCACCAATTAGCATACTAATTTCTTGCTGCTGCAGCTCAGTTTGTTCAATATCAGCAGCAGCACCATAAGAGAATTGGTGGCAGTCTTTGGAGCCAACGTTCTAGTCTCTTCATGATTCTATTTGTCTGCTATGCAGAGCAAAGTCTGTGCATGAACAGCAAAACATGACATTCTTGTGTTTGTGCAGCTCGATTGTCCCCAACACCTGCAGCAGCCCCCCCTTCAAGTAGGGGTAACCTGGAGCCGGTGTCTCCCAGGCCTGCCAGAAGGAAGGGCAGTGCCCCCAGCAGCCGGGACCCCTCCCCACCCCCCAGGAGCAGTTGGGCTGACGGCCATGCACACCCTGCTGCTGATAGAGCACTAGAGCAACAACCCTCCAGGTGCAGCATCTTATATAGCCACCAAACTGTTGCTCTGACGCCAGCCAGAGGATGTCTACAGGCTTAGCAACCTGTCTGCATTGGCACAATGCAACAGCAGCTCTCATAGGCCCCAATGATTTTCAGAATCTAATCAATACATGAATCAATGAGTGCATGTGTGTGTGATATGCACAGTCTCTGCTGACTCTTGCTGTGTAGATTTGTCATCAGAAGAGTTGTGTGAGAATTGAGTGAGCAGTAATTAGAGTGAAATGCCAAGGGATTTGGAGGTTATTGGAGGGAGATCATTGTCCTGACCACCTGATTGCAGAGGGGGTGATTTGTTGCCGTATACTCTTTGCAGCATCGCTTTAAGCGCAGAATTCTGGCACTCAAAGCAACCCTGGAAAGAGTGTACAAATCCTACGCTCACAGCAACACTGCAAAACATGCACGGCAACCGATAACCCACTCTGCACTAACCTGGTCAGGACAAAGACCTCCCTCCAGCAACCTATACACCCTCTTGCAGAGAGAGCAGATCAAGAGTGCCTATAGGCGCTCAAGGGCACTCATCAATGGGAGAGCTGACAGACCTTGTGCACTGATGCAGCAGTCCAACAAGTCATGTCAGCTTGCATCATTCCATTCTGGTTTTGAAATCTGCAGAGGACAAACACCCAGGATGCTTCTGAGATGCAACGGCAGCAGGAACGGCAGCAGCCCCTCCTTCTGTTGCAGTAACAGTACATTTGATCGGTGTACTGCTTGCTTTGTGATCATGAAGCACATCTACCAACCAGAACAATGCTCTAACATGTATTGATGGCACAAACGTTTTGTGTATATGTTGCAGCAGGGGCAGAAGGTCAAGAACGCCGGTGAGGCGCACCACCAGCAGAGACAGCGATGTCACTCAGCAGTACCTTGACGACGGCGGCGATGCAGAAGAGCAACAGCTGGAGCAGGACCGCAACCTGCTGTACCAGCAGCTGCAGGATGAAGAAGATGAGCTGATCACTGCGCACCGCAAGCAGATTGAAGCCACTATGGCCATTGTCCGGGAAGAGATGAACCTGCTGGCGCAGGTATGGCAGCAGCTTTGTGAAAGATGCATCCATTCGGATGCATGTGAACTGTTATGGTTCCTCAGCGTTAACACCAGCATGCATTCTGGTTGTTTGGACAGGCATTGAGCTGTGCAAGTGCAGACATTGCCACGCAGCAAACAACATTGCTACAATCTGCATCACTACCCTTAAGTGCAGATAATCCCATGCAGCAAACCACATTGTTGCAATCTGCATTACTACCCTTAAGGCATGAAGCATCGCACAAATGTAGGCATGCAATAGACGCCTTGATCGTGAATAGTCACTTCGTGCCAAGTGACATTCACATGCTCTGCAGTGTCATCATGACATGCCTGGTTGCATGGATATCAAAATGGTGTGACCCACAAACATATCGTCTGACAGTCATCATGTGATCAATCTTCAGCTGAGGTTGGTGACACAGTTGCTTCAGACAGCTAACTGCCATTCAGGTCGACCAACCAGGATCATTGATAGATACATACGTGGAGAAGCTGGAGCTCATCATCCAAGAGAAGTCCAAAGGCATCCGTGACTTACAGAAACTGCTTGACAGCTTCAAAAGCAGGTTGCAGCAGGAGGAAGTCTTCAGTAAAAGCATGGGCAAAAACAAATTGAAGGGTTTCCTGAAGTGAGGCTTTAGGCCATTCTTGTCATGCATGTTGTAGCCTTCTGGATATCAACAAACTCAGCCAAGCTGTCAGCCTAAATCCCGGCAAGGTTCTAGAGGTGGAGACTGTCTTGGCACACATGCGCACATGTCCTTCTGGTTGAGCAGCTCAGTCAGGTGCAGCCTGTCAAAAACGTCATAACATCATCTAAGGGCATGAATTGCAATGCTGGTAATGCTACAAGCTTGCGACTGCATCATGCTGTGTAGCAGTCGGGCATGCCTTGTGCACACCTGCACAGTGAGCCCATGATTGTGGCACGATAAGCTGGGTCCCAGGCAATGGGGACATCAGCCTGCGATGACCCAATTTACCGTGATATATATTGCACCGTGGCTTGCTGGTCTTGTCATTGTGCAAGATCACCATAAATTGTGCATATGTACACCTTTCAGACCTTGCAACATGCATATGGCACTACCACTTTTTCTCCCCTAATTAGTCCCTGGCAAAATGGCCACCCAGTTCCTCACAGACTGCAGTGGCTGGTTATAAGACACTCGAGCCACATTTCATGCTCGAACCGCCTGTTCAATGTCGTTCCGACGCATGTCAAGGCTCGCCGTGCAATTTACGTCCTCTCAAAAGCCAGTTCTTCGGAAGTAGCTCTGGTCAGGCGTAACCTTGTGGGTAAGGTAAGAGTTGCTGCGTCGTCCAGAGGCAAAACATCGAATGCTTACTGCGCTCAAAGACAACTGAGAGGCATCTTGCTCGGGCGAGATACAGTGTGACAATTTGGTATTTTATTGCAAGCAGAGAAGCTTGTGTGCTCCAGTACATCGTTTGCTTGCTTAGGAGTACTCACGGGCACCAGGGCGAAGCTCATGCTGCTCCATTCCTCGCCCAGGCTCTTGCTCAGCCATCAAGGGCCACAGACACCTATGTCTACTTGTGCAAATGAGCTTGGCCATGGCATTGGCAACCATCCAGCTGAGGCAAAAGCTGGTGCCTTTTCCTTCATAGCACGAGCTTTGCTCAGCTAGCCCCGACCCATGCTGTGAGCCTCACAGCAATGACACCCTTACTGTTTGCTTTTACCTATGTGGCAACCAATGTGGTGGACTCTGTCTCAGTCAGAAGCAACAGTATGAGCTAGGCACGCACGTTAGCTTGGCAGCAGTCTGCAGCCCAAAAGACATTGTTAACAGCATGTCAGTTCTCTACTGGCCCAGCTTGACACAAAGGGCTTTGGACTAGGCATGCTACCTGTCTCAGGTCAGTTTGGCAAATTTCACAATGTCTGTATCCAGGCAAGTCAGCTGACTTGCTGCCCCCAGCATGTCGAGTAATCTGCGGTCAGCTTTTGCAGTCGCTGCACCAACTTCAGCAGTTGCACACTAATTGCTGGGTGTTGCGAGTCAGCCTCAGCACTCAGTGCTCTTTGTGACAGAGAAGCGCTTTTTTCAACAGGGCGCACACTATATAGCAATATATGGAAACAGAGCCCAGGGTCAAGACCATTCTTTGCTGAGATCTGAGAAACGAATGCATGCATGACGCGACAAGCGTCTTCAGGTGCTGGGCTACTCTGATCAATTATGACCTTTTGGACAGCTGAATTAGGTAACAATGCTTATTGCTACGACATGCAAAGCAATGTCAGGAGCTACAACAGGGTTGACTTGCTCTGCATGCCAAAAACATCAAAAGACATTATGCCAAATACTTAAGATTGTTCATTTGAAATACAAGCAAACAATGTGGAAGCTACTGCTTGAATGCCCTATCATACTGACGCTTCCAGTTTGGATGGGTGCGACAATATATCTTCTGCTGCCAGCTGCCGCGCTCTGCAGTCTTCCACCAGACAACCTGGCTTGACCTAGCAGTATAGTCCCCTGGGGTGCCTTGGTTTCTGTCAAAGTGCCACTCCTGAGCTGTTTCAGGAAAGTGTGTTTGCAGAGAATTGCATTTACACACTTTCTTAGCAGCACAATAGGGGCAGCCTGAACACTTCTGAGTGCGATCAAGTGGCATAGCTTTGTACAGGTGCAGGAGACCCAAAGGACACTTGCGGCAGATCCAGTTCACTTGGATGTGACTGCGGAGCTTGATGTTCTCAGGATGCAAGCCAGCCTTCTCGTTGGCATCTTTGTCCCAGTCTGCCATGAGGGGATGATCGCCTGATGCTCCTCTCAGTGTGGGGTGACTTGTCCTGCTGCCGTCTGCTTTGCGTCCATGTCTGAGCTTATAGCAATGAGGGCAGCCTGTGCCTCCCAGAGCTCTAAATTTTATTCCGGTTTGCCATGAAAGCCCGCAGTCCTGGCAGTTCCAAGTTGCTCTATAACCGCTGCCAGCTGTATAGTCATCAGGGGTGCCTTCATTTGCGCTGTAGTCCCAGCTTGCAGCCACTGTATTACTTTTGGTAGCTAGTGAGTTATGCCTGCATGCGCGCTTGCCAGAACAGAAAGGGCAGCCATCATTGGCTGTCCTAATGGATGGCTTCTGGACCCATTTGTGTGGATAGCCATTGGGGCACTGGTCG
>JAABUP010002575.1_pt1 | contig 34684 bp, 33 predicted proteins | sample 5559201 | NCBI WGS metagenome assembly JAABUP01 (sample SAMN10711887, study PRJNA513373) | rock metagenome | isolation source: Antarctica rocks | place: Antarctica
TAATAGGGACATCCGAGCGCGAGGAGTGCGTATGCAGACCGCGTCGCGCATGCTGCCTGGCCGGTGTACCGCATAGATGACATAGATGACGAAGGAGTCGCCATGAACGTGTTGCCAATGAGATCGCTGTCGTACGTTGCCCGACGGCGCATGCTCTCGCTCGTCGTTCTCCTGTGTACCACGGGAGGAATGCTCCTCTCCCAAGCGGCGCCTGCGCGCGCTGCCCATACCACCGGCACCCCGGCCTCCAACTCAGGGGCGGCGATCAAGGCTACCGACCAGCCGGACTTCGGGCCGAACGTGTACATCTTCGATCCCAGCATGCCGACGAGCCAGATCCAGCAAACCGTCGACGCCATCGCCACGCAGCAGGTCGACAACGAGATGGGTCCGCAGCGCTACGCCCTGCTGTTCAAGCCGGGCGTCTACGGCACGGTGGCTGCCCCGCTCGACTTCCAGGTGGGCTACTACACCGAGGTGGCCGGCCTGGGCGCGTCGCCGACCGACGTCACCATCAACGGCCACGTCGATGTCTACAACCGCTGCTTGACCGCCACCAACTGCATCGCGCTCGACAACTTCTGGCGCTCGTTGTCGAACCTGACGATCAACGTCGCGGGCCTGTCCGGCTGCCGGGCCTCGGCCGACTTCTGGGCTGTTTCGCAGGCGGCCCCCATGCGGCGGGTCAACATCACCGGCGGCAACCTCACGCTCTTTGACTACTATACCGCCGGTCCACAGCAGGCGAGCGGTGGCTTCATCGCCGACACCCAGATCATGAGCTCCACTATCAACGGGTCGCAGCAGCAGTTCCTCGTGCGGGACAGCAAGATCAATAGCTGGTCCAACGGTGTGTGGAATCAAGTCTTCTCGGGTGTCCAGGGCGCGCCGCCCCAGTCGTTCTCGACAACGGCGTACACTCCCCCACCGTACACCACGCTGCCGGCCAGCCCGGTGAGCCGCGAGAAGCCCTTCCTATACGCCGACGCGTCCGGCCACTACAGAGTCTTCATCCCGGCCCTGCGCCATAACGCCGTGGGCACGACGTGGGCGAACGGCCCCGCGGCAGGGTCCTCGATCCCGATCGAGAGATTCTACATCGCGCGGCCGACAGACACGGCGTTTACGATCAACGTGGCGCTCGCCCGCGGCCGGAACCTTATTTTCACGCCCGGCATCTACCACCTGAATCGGACGATCAGGGTCAGACTCCCCAACACGGTGGTGCTGGGTCTCGGCTTCGCCACACTGACGCCGGACAACGGCGCCGTGCCGATGACGGTCCCCAACGTGAAGGGCGTGAAGATCGCGGGCCTGCTGTTCGACGCCGGTCCGGTCAACTCGCCGGTGCTGCTGCAGCTGGGTAGCCAGCACGCGCAGAACAGTCAAGCGGGTGAGCACAGCAACAGGAGCGACTCGGACGATCCGAGTTCGATCCAGGACGTGTTCTTCCGCATCGGCGGCGCCAGCCCCGGCAAGGCCACGACGAGCCTCGTGGTCAACAGCGACAATGTGTTGCTCGACGACATCTGGGCCTGGCGCGCCGACCACGGTATCGGGGTGGGCTGGACCGTCAACACGGCGGACACCGGCGTGGTGGTCAACGGCGACAACGTGACGGCCTACGGCCTGTTCGTCGAGCACTTTCAGAAGTACGAGGTGCTCTGGAACGGCAACAACGGCACGGACATCTTCTTCCAGAACGAGATGCCCTACGATGTGCCCAACCAGGCGGCGTGGATGAACGGCGCGCTGAACGGCTACGCCGCCTTCAAGGTGGCGGACACCGTTACAGCCTTCCAGGGCTACGGCATGGGTAGCTACTGCTACTTCAACGTCGATCCCACGGTCAACGCCTACCACGCCTTCGAGGCGCCGAACACGCCGGGTGTGCAGTTCCATGACCTGTTGACCATCTCTCTCGGCGGCAGCGGCACGATCACCCATGTGATCAACAACACCGGCGCCACGGCGCAGGGCGCCGCGACCGTGCCGGTCAACATCGTCAGCTATCCATGAGATAGCCCGACAGCTAATGCGTCCCGACGGCAGAGCGCCGGCAGGCCCGAATGTGGGCCTGCCGGCGCTCTCTTCGTGAGCCGGCTGTCGCGACAGCGCCGAGCCATGGCGCTGCCGGGACCCATTCAATGCGCGCTTGTTGAGCCGCGAGTGACGACGTACTCCCGTCACGCAGCCCGTCTCTGCAGGGGTCGGCCACGCGCGCACAACGGCGAGCGAGCGTCCCGATGTGATCGAAAGGTATGCGCGCAGATCTGAACGTGCTAGGCTGCGTGAGAGGGGGCGTGTATGCATGTGACAGAGCAGACCACAGCGGTCGACGACGACGAGCGCGTCGCACCGCCAGGCGACACGGACGACACGAAACGCGTGTCCAAACGGCCGATCGACCGGGTTGCTTCGCGGCTGCGCCGTGAGCGCCGGTCTCGCGGGGAGGCGGCGGAGCTGGGTAACCGCATTGCCGATCGTGTGACCGCCTTCTCGGGCTCGTGGGGCTTCTTGGGCCTGCACATCGTCTGGTGGGTGCTGTGGATCTTCGTCCTGCATGTGGAGCCCTTCCCCTACGGCCTGCTGACGATGGTGCTTTCGCTGGAGGCTATCGTCCTGACCACGCTGGTCCTGATGAGCCAGAATCGCGCTGCGGCGCGCGACCGTCTGGCCCTGGAGAAAGAACAGGACGAGGTCGCCGAGGTGGATCGCCTCGAAGTAGAGCAGATGGAGATTTTGCGCGAGATGCGCACGCATGTCGCCGACCACGCCACTGAGCTGCGTCTGCTGTGCGCCCTCCTCGCGAAGGAGCCCCCCCACGACGACGCGCGCCAGGTGGCGCCCCCTGAGGGACTCCCACAGGAGTAGGTGACCCAGCCGGCCACGAGAGTTCCCAGGATAATTACGGGGTTCCGGCATCAATTAGAGGAGTCGCCGGGCCGGCGATCGGCGGCGTGCGGCTGGAGCAGGCGCGAAACGAGGGCCGCCGCCGTCGTGGGGCTGGAGGGGCCACGACGTAGCCACGAGCGATCCTCCACGGGCGGGAGGGCTTTAGGGGCTGTTGACCGCGAGGTGGTTGCTCTGGGTGTCCCCCTGGTCATCCGTCACCCTGATGATGTACGTGCCCGGGGTCGTATCCGCGTTCAGAGCCACGTCAACCTTGAAGCTGCCGTCGTCGCCCGCCATCGTCTGGCCCAACTGGGCCGTGTTGTTGGGGAATGCGCCGGTGATGGTCACGGTCGTGTTGGCGGGCCAGCCCTGCCCTCTCACGGTAAACGTGTCGCCCGGCTTGATCGACGACGGGCTGAGGGTGACCGTGCCGGCCCCGGCCGAGACGCCCGTCGTCGGCGTCGCCTGCGGGGTGTCGGTCGGCGCCACGGCTGTGTCGGTCGGCGAGGGCTCTGTCGTCGGGGTATCCGTCGGCCGCGGGGTGTCGGTCGACGGCACGGCTGTGTCGGTCGGCGAAGGCTCTGTCGTCGAGGTATCCGTCGGCGGGGCGGCTGTGTCCGTCGCGGCCTGCGCGGTCGCCGTATCCGTCGCGCCGGGCAGGGTAGGCGTCACGGCGGCCGGCGTCGTGGCGACCGGCGTGTTTGTCAGCGCGGCCGGCGTGGCGGTGGCGTGGGTAACGGGAGGCACGACAACGCGCGGGGTCACCGTCGCCGCGGTCGTCGCCGTCGCGGGGAGGGCGGTCGCCGTGATGGGGACGGTGGTCGGCGTCTCCGTCGCCGCTAACCCACCGCCGAAGCCTGCGAAGCCGCCGTTGCGGAAAAGAACGCCCAGGAGGGTAAACAGGATGAGCGTGAGCGCGACGATGCCGACCCACAGGTTGCGCGAGCCCCCCCGCGCCGGGGCGGCGGTCGCGGCCCCGGCGTTGACGGCGGGCACGGTGCGCGACGCCATCCGGGTCGTCCCCGCGGGGTGCGGCGGGGGGGCGGCGGCGGCGGCGCGCGGGGTCACGCGCGTCCCCTCGATCGAGCCGGCCAGCACGCCGTCGACCGCCGCCTTCATGGCGGCGGCGCTGGGGTATCGCTCGGCTGGGTTCTTGGCCATGGCCTTCAGCACGATGGCCTCGACCGGGGCTGGGATGGCGCGGTTGAGGCGAGTGGGGAGCGCGGGCGCCTGGTTGATCTGCTGCATGGCCACGGCGAGGGGATTCTCGGCCTCGAAGGGTAGCTTGCCCGTCAGCATCTCGTAGAGCACGATGCCGGCGGCGTAGACGTCCGACTGCGGCGTGGCGGGGCGACCCTGCGCTTGCTCGGGCGAGAAGTACTGCACGGTGCCGATGACCATGTTGGTCGCGGTCAGGGTCGGGCCGCCCGCCCCGCCGATGGCGCGGGCGATACCGAAATCGGTCACCTTGACGTCGCCGCCCTGGGTCAGCAGGACGTTCTGCGACTTGACGTCGCGGTGCACCAATCCGTGGGTGTGGGCGAACTCGAGGGCGGCGAGGGTGGCGCCGATGACGCGGAGCGCGCGCGCGACGGGAAAGAGTCCCTCGCGCGCGATGGCGTCCTTGAGCGTCTGGCCCTCGACGTACTCCATCACGATGTAGTAGCGGTCGCCGTCGTGCCCGACGTCGTAGACCTGCACGATGTGGGGGTGGGAGAGCACGGCGACCGTGCGCGCCTCCGCGTCGAAGCGGGCCACGAACGCGGGGTCGGCCGCGAACTGCGGGTGCAGTATTTTGACGGCGACACGGCGGCCCAGTCGCAAGTCTTCGGCCAGGTAGACGCTGGCCATCCCGCCGGTCCCGAGGGGGCGCAAAAGGCGGTAGCGCCCGTTGAGTAGCTGTTCTGCTGCCATATAGCGTTTAGCCGTTAGCGATTAGCTTCATGCTTTGCAAGGGTAGCAGACATTAGCATCAAAAAGCTAACGGTTAAACGCTAATCGCTAACGGCCACTCAGATCTCGACCGTCTCGAGCTCGGGCATGAGCGCGAAGTCGCTGACGTTGCCGCGGATGTTGGCCTCGATCTCGTCGCGGAGGGCGACGTTCTGGCGCAAGAACTCCTTGGCGTTCTCGCGGCCCTGGCCCAGGCGCGTGTCGCCGTACGAGAAGAACGCGCCGCTCTTCTTGACCAGGCCCATCTCGATGCCCACGTCGAGCAGCCCACCCTCCTTGCTGATGCCCTCGGCGTACATCAGGTCGAACTCGGCGATGCGGAACGGCGGCGCGACTTTGTTTTTCACGACCTTGACCTTGTGGCGGCCGCCGACGACCTCCGTGCCGACCTTGATCTGGTCGATGCGCCGGATGTCCAGGCGGACGCTGGCGTAGAACTTGAGGGCCTTGCCACCGGTGGTCGTCTCGGGGTTGCCGAACATAACACCGATCTTCTCGCGCAGCTGGTTAATGAAGATGCACACGGTGTTGGAGCGCGAGATGCCCGAGGTGAGCTTGCGCAGGGCCTGCGACATCAGGCGGGCCTGCAGGCCGACGTGGCTGTCGCCCATGTCGCCCTCGATCTCGGCGCGCGGGACGAGCGCGGCGACCGAGTCGATCACGATGGCGTCGATCGCGCCGCTGCGCACGAGCATGTCCACGATCTCGAGCGCCTGCTCGCCCGTGTCGGGCTGCGAGATGAGCATCTCGTCGACGTTGACGCCGCAGGCCCTGGCGTAGATCGGGTCGAGCGCGTGCTCGGCGTCGACGTAGGCGACCGAGCCGCCCATGCGCTGCGCCTCGGCGATGATGTGTTGGGCGAGGGTCGTCTTGCCGGAGGACTCGGGGCCGTAGATCTCGACGATGCGCCCGCGTGGGACGCCGCCGATGCCGAGCGCGAGGTCGAGCGCGATCGAGCCGGTCGGGATGGCCTCGATGCTCATGGTGTTGGCGCCGTCGCCGTAGCGCATGATGGCGCCCTTGCCAAACTGCTTCTCGATCTGCGCCGTCACGGTCTCCAGCGCACGCTTCCTGTCGTCCCCGGTGGCGGTGGGCACGGGGCATCCTCCTCAGTTAGTCTCTTGGTCTCTATATGTCCCTTGATAGGTTAGAACAGGCGTACTACAGATGGTACCAAGGGGGCAGGGTCGCAGTCAAGCCGATTGTACACCCCTCGCGGCCGCGACACAAGCGGTTATGGCGCACAGGCGCACAAGCGGCAGCAAATCGTACGGCGCTATCCGCGTATAAACGCGGTGCAGGTCCCCTCGTAGGGGTGGAAAAGCCAGCGGACGGCGCTGGGGGCAGCGTGTGGGTGCGCGTCGTAGCAGTAGACACCGCGGCGCATACGGGCAGACGAGCGTGGCCGCCCCGACAATGCACAGACCCTGCACACAAAGCTAAGTCGCGGGTCGCGAGTCCTGAAACCGTGCTACCATGAGTTGACGGCCGATCACCGACAACTGAAGCCGACAACTGAGAAGGAGATTTCGCATGCCACGCGCGACATGGAACGGCGCGGTCCTGAGCGAGGCCGCGACCGGGCACACCGAGCAGGTCGAGGGCAACACCTATTTCCCGCCCGAGGCGGTTAATAAAGACTATTTCCGCCCGAGCGACAAGCAGACCGTCTGCCCCTGGAAGGGCACGGCGAGCTACTACGACGTCGTCGTCGACGGCCAGGTCAACAAGGACGCTGCCTGGTACTACCCCGCGCCCAAAGAGGCCGCGGCCAACATCAAGGACCACGTGGCGTTCTGGCGCGGCGTCGCCGTCGAGGAGTAATAGACGGGGGGAGGGAGGATATTCCTCGACGTAGGGCGTCCCCATGCACATGCCCAACAAGAAAAGAGAACGCCCGTGCTGCTCGCTCGTCTGCTCCCGCTGGCGCTGCTCCCCGCGCTCGCGCTGCCCGCCCACCGATCGACGCCCGCGCTGCCGCGAGAAGGCGCGCCGGCGCCGCACACCCTCTTCTCCGGGGCCGGGGCTCACGCCCCGCTGGCCCTCTCCGCGCACGGGTCCACGCGCGTGCCCGCCTACCTGCGCGCCCTGCCCGCTTTCGGCGCGGCCCGCCGCGCCCTGCTGCCGCGCGGCAGCGCCGTTACCTTCGACGCCTGGACCACCGACGACGTCGGCGCGGCCTGGTACCACACGACGGGCGCCCCTGTCACCGCGAGTGCGACCGTGACGGGGACAACGGGGACAGCCCGCGTGACGGGGATAGCCTGCGTGACAGGGATAGCCCGCGTGACAGGGATTTCCGGGTCCAGGCCGGCCGGCTGGATCTACGGCGACGCCGTCACCTTCGACGCGGGCGCGCCCGTCAGCCCCACCGCCTTGCTGGCCCCGCTGCGCGGCAAGGGCATGTGGTTCACCTATCCTCTCTTGCAGACCTCGCCGATCACGGCCATCATCGCCACGGCGCGGGCCGCTGGCCTCTCGCACCTCTACGTCGAGGTGGCGCGCTCCAACAGGGGCTTCTACGGCGGGTCGGGCCTCGCCGCGCTGCTCCCGGCAGCGCACCGCGCCGGCATCCGCGTCATCGCCTGGGTCTACCCCTTCCTGCGCGACCTGCCGTTCGACGTGTCCATGACGCTCGCCGCCGCTCGGTACACGGCCCCCTCGGGAGACAGGCCGGACGGGCTACTCGCTGACGTGGAGGAGAACACGAACGAGGGAGCCGTGCGCGCCTACGGACAGGTGCTGCGCGCCGCGCTCGGGTCCGACGCCCTGATGGCCATCGCCACCTACCCGCCGCAGTGGTCCGCGGGCCGGGCCTATCCCTTCGCCACCGCCGCGTTGAGTTGGAACGCCGTCGTGCCGATGGACTACTGGCATCTGCGCCGCCGCGCCTACAGCCCTGCCGAGGTCTACACCTTCGTGCGCGCCAGCGTCGCGCTGATCCGCGCGCGCACGCGGCCCGACATGCCGGTCGAGGTGCTTGGCCAGATGTTCGACATCCGCCGGAGCGGCGTCGACAGCCCGAGCGCCGCCGAAATCCTGGCCTGCGCCGCCGCCGCGCGCGACACCGGCGCACTCGGCCTCAGCTTCTTCGAGTGGCGCCACGCCACGCCCCAGGAGTGGGCCGCGCTGACGGGGTTGTCAGTAGCGGGTAGCCAGGGGAGCGCCCCATGATTATGAGCGGGGCCTGACCGTGAAAGAGTCGAGCCGGAAGGTCGTGGACGCGTTGGTCGTGGCGGGTGTCGACACGAGGGTGATCGAGTTCGCGGAGAGCACGCGCACGGCCGGGGAGGCCGCGGCGGCGGTGGGGACGACGGAGGGCCGCATCGTCAAATCGCTCGTCTTCACCGCTGGCGACGATGGCGAGCCGGTGCTCGCGCTCGTTTCGGGCGACAACCGCCTGGACACTGCTAAACTGGCGGCCCACCTGGGCTAGGCCGTGCGCCGCGCCGACGCCGATAAGGTGCGCGAGGCCACAGGCTTCGCCATCGGCGGCATCCCGCCGCTCGGCCACGCCCGCCCCCTCCCCGTCTACATCGACCAAGACCTGATGGGCTACGACACGGTCTACGCCGCCGCCGGTACCCCCAACTCGGTCTTCCCCATCGCCCCCGCCGACCTCCAGCGCGTCACCGGCGCGACTGTGCTCGACCTCGCCGCGGACAAGTGACCTAAACCATTGCACATCCCTGGCCGTGCTATAGTCGATGTAGACGTCATTGCATCAGGAGCACGGTGGTTTGGAGATGACTGTCGAGGAAGCCATCGTCGATACTGTGTGGTCGCTGCGCCCAAACCAACAACAAGAGGTCTTGCACTTTGAGGAGGGGCCATGAACATGAAACGGGGCAAGATCGACTACCGCTGTTCGTTCTGCGGCAAGGCGCAGGACGCGGTGCACCGCCTCATCGCGGGGCCGGGCGGCGTGTACATCTGCGACGAGTGCATCAACCTATGCCGGGAGATCATCGAGGAGGAACAGGTCATGCGGGCGCGTCCAGTTCCAGGTGATGCGCAGGGCGCCCACTGGGTCGGCGCGAGCGGCCGCGCGCATACCAAGGCCGCGGCGCCGCCTCCACCGCAACCGTCCATGGGCGCGCGTGGTCCCGAAAGCATGGAAACGGCGAGCGTCGCGTCTGCCCACGACGGTGACGAGGACCTGCCGGCACACCTAGCCCCGCTGGTCGCCGAGCTCGCGGCCGCGCGCACCGCGCTCGAGCGGCTGGCGAGCGAGAACGGCGCGCTGCGCGAGCGGCTGCGCCTGCACGGGCGCGAAACAGACTAAAAGCTCACCAAGCTAGCCCGGATCTTGACATCCTGATCACCGCCGGCGATGCGGACGCGGTGGCGGAGGATTTAGGTTGCATTGACGCGACCCGCTTGGGCGACCACCCGACCGAGGGGAGTCGCTGGATGCTGCCCGCCATGCTCGCGACGGATCTCCCCGCATCCGCGCTGGCGTGGCGTTAGGGCGTGTGGGATGCGCGCATATCGCTCATCGCGTCGTTTCTAACCGGCCGCGCGACCGCACGAATGGGCTTATCGGCCGACACAGCGCGCGCTTGCCCCACCGGATCTTATCCCCGCCCGAAGGCGTAAACTATGGGTATGCGCGCTACCTCATCCCGCGCTCGCGCGGACCGGGGCCGAACAGGGCGCATGGCGCGCCGAAACGGACTGCATGGTGAGGACTCATGGCTGATCAAGGTGTGGCCGCCGCCGACGCCCGGGAGACAGACGGGCCGGACGCGCTCCTGACGACCAAGCTGTCGGCGCCGGAGACCCGCGCGCCTATCCTGCCCCGTCCCCGCCTCCTGGATCGGCTCGACGACGGGACGCGATCCGCCCTCACGCTGGTCTGCGCCCCGGCTGGCTATGGCAAGACGACCCTGCTGATCGAGTGGAGTCGCCGCAGCGACCGGCCGTTCGCCTGGGTCTCGCTGGATGCGCAGGACGACGACGCGGGGCGTTTCTGGGGCTACGTGTTCGCCGTGCTGGAGCTGCTGCGGCCGGGGGTCGGCGCGGAGGCCCTGGCCCTGCTGCGCTCGCCGCAGCCGCCGCCGATCGAGTCTATCCTGACGGTGGCGATCAACGGGCTGGCCGCCCTGCCGCGCGCCGGCGTCCTGGTCCTCGACGACTACCACCTGATCGAGGATCGCGCCATCCACGCCGCGCTCGCTTTCCTGCTCGCGCACCTGCCGCCGCGGCTGCGCCTGGTCATCGCCGGCCGCGCCGACCCACCCCTGCCACTGGCCCGCCTGCGCGCCCGCGGCCAGCTGACCGAGCTGCGCGCCGCCGACCTGCGCTGCACGCCGGAGGAGACGGCCGCGTTCTTGCGCGACGTGATGGGGCTGGCCCTCGCGGCCGGCGACGTGGCCGCGCTGGAGGAGCGCACCGAAGGCTGGATCGCGGCGCTGCAACTGGCGGCTCTCTCCCTGCGTGGGCAAGCGGACGGAGCCGCCTTCGTCGCGGCCTTCGCGGGCAGCTACCGCCACGTCGTGGACTATCTGGTCGACGAGGTGCTGGCGCGCCAGCCCGGCGACGTGCACACCTTCCTGTTGCACACCGCCATCCTCGACCGCCTGGCGGCGCGCTGTGCGACGCCGTGACGGGGCGGGGCGACGGGCAGGCGCTGCTCGAGGGCCTGGAGCGGGCCAACCTTTTCATCGTCCCGCTGGACGACGAGCGCCGCTGGTATCGCTATCACCACCTCTTCGCCGACGTGCTGCGCCAGCGCCTGCGCCGGGCTGACCCCGCGGGCGTGCCCCGGTTGCATCGACGCGCCGCGGCCTGGTACGAGCGGGAGTGCTGGGTGACGGAGGCGATCGGGCACGCCCTGGCCGCGGGGGACACGGCGTGGGCCGTGCGCCTGGCCGAGGAGCACGTCGAGACGGCGGTGCTGCGCAGCGAGGTCGCGGCAGTGCGGCACTGGCTGGCCCTCTTGCCCGGGGACGTGGTCCGGTCCCGGCCCCGCCTCTGCGTCGCCGCAGCGGTCGTCGCGCTGGTCGGCCACGACCTGGAGGCGGTCGAGCCCTGGCTGCGGGACGCCGAGCGCGGCCTGGGTACGGGGGATAGGGATGAGGCCCCCCCGGACCCGTCGGCCCCGGCGGAGGATGGACCCTCCCAAGGGGCAGGTACGCTCGCCGACGAGTTGTTCGCCGACCTGCCCCTCGCCATCGTCGTGATCCGCGGCACGCTGGCCCGTCTGCGGGGCGACGCCGCGCGCGCCATCGCGTGCGCGCAGCGGGCGCTGGACCACCTGCCCGACACGGGGTACCTGCGCGGCGTGGCGGCCTGGGACCTGGGGCTCGCCTACTGGATGGGCGGCGATCTGGCGGCCGCCGACCGCGTGCTGGGCGCGCTCAGCGCCCGCGCGACGCCCACAGGATCCGTCGAGACCCTCTACGCTCCCCTCCTGGGCCTCTACTACCAGGGGCAGGTCCAGATCGCCCAGGGCCGGCTCCACGCCGCGGCGGCGACGTATCGGCGGGCGCAGCGCCTCGGCGCCCCGGAGGGCTGGCCACGCCTACCGGCGGCGGGCTGGGCGGAGGTGGGGCTGGGCGAACTGCTGCGCGAGTGGGACGATCTGGATGGGGCGGCGCGCCACCTGCGCGCGGGCTTGGACCTGGGCGCCCGGGTCGGGGACGCGGCGCCCCTTGCCCAGGGCTACGTCGCGCTGGCGCGGGTCCGGCAGGCGCGCGGCGACGCCGCCGGCGCGCTGGATGCGATCGAAATGGCGCGCCGGCTCGCGCCCGGCGCGGACGTGATCCACCTCTTCAATCCTGTCGAGGCGCAGCGGGCGCGGCTGTGGCTGCTGCAAGGGGACGTCGCGGCGGCGGCGCGCTGGGTGGAGGAGCGCGGCCTGCGCCAGGACGACGCGCTGAGCTATGCGCGAGAGGCCGCGCACGCTGTCCTCGCGCGCGTACTCCTGGCGCAAGGCGCGCCGCGGGACGCGCGGGCGCTACTGGACCGGCTGGGCGAGCAGGCCGAGGCCGGGGGGCGTGTGGGGAGCGCGATCGAGATCCTGGCGCTCCGCGCGCTCGCCGAGGAGGCCTGCGGCGACATGGCCACGGCACTGGCCACGCTGGGCCGCGCGCTGGCGCTGGCGGAGCCGGAAGGGTACGTGCGCCTCTTCGTCGACGAAGGGATGGCGATGATGGCACTGCTGCGCCGCGCCGCGGCGGAGGGGCTGTCGCCGGCGTACGCGCACAGGTTATTGGCCGCCGCTGCCCCACCGGGAGCGCCCGCGCCGCCCGCCGTCGCGCGGCCGACGGCGGCCTCTCCGCTCCCCGAGTCCCTCACCCCGCGCGAGCGCGAGGTGCTGGAGCTGCTCGCCGCCGGCGCGCAGAATGGCGAGATCGCGGCGCGGCTCTACGTGACCCTCGACACGGTTAAGAAGCACGTCGGCCACATCTTCGGCAAGCTCGGCGTGGGCAACCGCACCCAGGCCGTGGCGCGGGCGCGCGCGTTGGGGCTCATCCCGTAAGGGCCATAGACCGGCACGCGTTTCCCGGGACCCCACCGGCCCGCGCCGCGACACAGCCCGCCCCCACCACGGGTCGCCTCTCGCACAGGCGCGCCACCACCGCGCCTCGGTGATCCGACGAAAGATTCCACCCCCTGTGGCACTTTCGGGTGACGCCCTCGTCGCGGTCAGGCCCTACAGTGAAGGCATGCCCCGCGCGCCGCCCCGCCTACCGTAGAGGTGACCGGCGTCGGTGCGCCAGGGCAAGAGACTTCTCCGCAAAGAAATGGGGGGCAAACTATGCATAGTCACAAACGCGCTGTCGCGCGGCGATGGAGACAAGTCCTCGCCATTGGCGTCGCCATCGCCCTGGAGGGGCTGGGGCCGCGGAGCACGGCGCGCGCGCAGCCGCCCTCGCCCCGAGTCGCCCTGGTTCGCCTCATGACGGCGCCCCACCTGCGGACCGCCTGGTTCACCCCCGCCTTCCTCGTCCAGGTGAGCGTGGCGCAATTGGAGCAGGGCCGCGCCGCCGTCGAGCAGGCGCTCGGTCCCTTCGCCGACGTGCGACCGCAACCGGGCGGCTCGTATCTGCTCGTTTTCCGCGCGGGGGTCGTGCGCACGCAGGTCGCGCTCGACGGGCAAGGGCGCATCGGCGCCCTCGGCTTCGGCTCTCCCAAGCCCGATGTCAACCGGGTGGATGTCGGTGGTTACCGTCTGTACCTCCAGTGCATCGGCGCGGGCAGCCCGACCGTCGTGCTGGAGGCGGGGCTCGGGAGCCCATCGGAGGTGTGGGGCCTGGTCCAGCCGGGCGTCGCTCGCTTCACGCGCGTCTGCGCCTACGACCGCGCGGGCGTCGGCGGGAGCGACGCGGGCCCGCGCCCGCGCACCAGCGGGACGATCGTCGCGGCGCTGCACACGCTGCTGCGCCGCGCGGGCGTCGGCGGACCCTACGTGCTGGTGGGCCACTCCATCGGCGGATTCCATGCGCGCCTGTACGCCCACCGCTACCCGCGCGAGGTTGCCGGGATGGTGCTGGTCGACGCGTCGCATCCGGACCAGTTGGCGCGCGAGCTGGCGGCGCTGCCGCCCTACCGGACCGGCGAGAGCGCGGCGTTGGCGGCCGTACGCGCCGACCTGGCCGACGTGCGGCCGGATCCGCAAGAGGGGTTCGCGTGGGCGCCGAGCGCGGCGCAGGTGCGCGCGAGCGGTACGCTCGGCGCCCTGCCCCTGATGGTGCTGACACGAGGTCGGTCGCCCTTGCCGCCGCCTTTCCCGGCGCGGACGGCGGCACGCCTGGAGGGGGTGTGGCGCGCGCTGCAAGACGAGCTCACGCATCTCTCCGCGCACAGCGTCCATGTGCGGGGCACGGCCAGCGGCCACTTCATCCAGGAGGACCAGCCGGCGCTCGTCATCGCGGCCATCCGGCAGGTGGTCGATGCCGCGCGGCGCCACGCGGCGCTGTCCCCCTGCGCGCCGACGTTCCCGGCGCTCGGCGGCGCCTGTATCCGGTGAGGCCGCCGCGCGTCGGGCGTCGGAATAAAGCTATGCGACGCCCCATGGCACTCCATTAGTGACGCCGTATAGAGCGTCAAACGCAGAGGAGAATACGGGTATGGATGCCACGGGGGAGTTGCGGGTCCTGTTGGTCGGGATGCGCCAGGCGGAGATACGCGCGGAGGTCGCGCGCGACCGGCTCGCGCGCATGGCACGACAGGGACGGGAGGGACGGCGCACCCGTCCCCCTGGAAAGAATGCCTGGCGGAGCCTTGGCGCGACGATAGGGGAGGCGGTCGTCGATGCGTGGCGGTGCGGCGGCGCCGTGCTGTCGCGCGCGGTCCGGCCCGGCGGATAGCCGTCGTCCGACACCTCAATGATCCATACCGCGCGAGCAGTCACACGCCGTTGACACCTTGTGAATGGTGACGCTGATCCGCTGGGCCAGCGCGTCTTGTTCTTGTCCACGAAGGGAGGCGGACGTGGGCGATACACCCCCCCTGATCTGTCACATAACGGTCGGGGGCGCCCTCGGCGACGAGTGGTCGGAGTGGTTCGACGGCCTCGCCGTGACCAGTACGGCGCGCGGCGAGACCACGCTCTCCGGACCTGTTCCCGACCAGGCCGCCATCCATGGCCTGCTCGCCAAGGTGCGCGACCTGGGACTGACCCTGCTGGCCGTCAGCTGTGTAGCGCCGGAATGACCCGCGTGACCGCTCGAGCGATGGCGGGGCGGTATCGTCACGGATGGTGAGACGCAGCGGTCATCCCGTGCTGCGCGCACAACAAGGGTCTGGCCGAGATCGGAGACGAAAGAGACGGAGATGAAGGAGGATGGCATGTTTCCGCTGTACGATGGTTTGGTCGGGCGCGTGACGCGGGGGCGTCGCGCTACTATGCGCCGACCGGCCCCCGACACTGTCACAGGGCGAGCGCTGGTGGGCAGCGCCCTCGAAGATCGCCCGACATCTGTCGGGCCGGCCGAGGAGGAAATACGCCCGCGCTGGACAGAGGCGTTTGCCGGGCCGCCGGGTCACCAGCCAATCGCGTGGGTCGGGACCCTCGCGGGCGTGGGCCTCCTTGCCGCGACCCTCGTGGTTGCCGTGATCGGAGCGGCCACGCCCCTGCTCCTGCTGGCCCTCCTCACTATCGGCGTGGCGGAAGGGGGCTGGGCGGTCGAGTTGTTGCCGCGCGGGTGGGTCGTCCTGGCGCGCTGGGGCCGGCTGGCGCGCTGGGCGTGCGCGCTGGCAGGCCTGGGCTTGGCGGGCCTCAGCCTCGTGCGCGATGGCGCGTCCCATCGAGAAGGGGGGGCGATCGTCGCGTTCACGGGGGTCCTGCTGGCCCTGGAGATGGCCCCGCGCCGGCGCGGCACGCCAACGTCGCCGACCTAGCGTACATCCGTCGCTAATGAGTAGAGGAGGCACAGTGAGCGACAACGGGACCAACATGGCGGAGATCGAGACGCGCTTCGTCGCGTGGGCGACAGCGGACCCGGCGATCCGTGCGACGGTCGTGATCGGCTCTCGCGCTCGCGTCGATCACCCGGCCGACGCCTTCTCCGATCTTGACCTCGTCGCCATCACCACCGCGCCGGAGCGCCTCTTGGATCGGACCGATTGGCTGCGTCAGCTGGGCGCCCCCTGGCTGACCTTTGTCGAACCGACAGCCGTGGGCGCCGGCCGCGAGCGGCGGGTGCTCTTCGCCGATGGCTCCGATGTGGACATCGCCGTCTTCTCGCCTGAGCAGTTCGACCAGTTGCCCCCCGCGGTGCTCGCAAGCGTCGTCCGGCGTGGCCTCCGGGTCTTGCTGGATAAAGACGGACGCTTCGCGCACGTGCAGGCGAGTCAGGTCGCGCCGCGGGCCACACCTGGCCCACCCACCCGCGAGGAGTATCGCGCGGTCGTCGACGACTTCTGGTACCACGCGCTGTGGGCGGCCCGGAAGCTGCGGCGGGGCGAGCTCTTCACGGCGAAAGAGGCCTGTGACGGGCACATGAAAGACCTATTGCTGCGGATGCTGGCCTGGCATGCGGGCGCCACCCGAGGGTGGGCCTACGACACGTGGCATCGCGGACGGTTCCTGGAGGAGTGGGCGGACCCGCGCATGCTGGCGGGACTGGAGGAGGCCTATGCGCACTACAATCGCCCCGACATCGCACGGGCGTTAAGGGCGACCATGGGGCTCTTTAGCGGGGTCGCGCGTGAGACCGCCCAGGCGGTGCGCTGTCCCTATCCATCCGAGGTTGAGGAAAAGCTGGCCGCTCTCGTAGCGACCCTCCTCGACGAGGCGGCCGCCCCTTGTAGAGGCCCTGTGTCGTAGCTACCGGGGCGTGTGGGCCAGAATTACGAGTAAGGAGAATGACTCGACACATCTTTCACCCCTAAGCAACAAGCCGTCAATGACAAAAGGAGTAACCTGATGGGCGCTACTGTGAGCCATCTGCCTGGCGAGAAAGTCATCTCCCATCCACGTTTTGCCACTTTTTACATGTGGATGACCGATCGGCCTCTGGTGCGACGGACGGAAGATCCTTTGCGCCGTGAAACCGTCGGTCAGGCCCATGGGATCGTGTTGGAAGTTGGGGCTGGTGGTGGTCAGAATCTCCCTTTCTACGACGTACGTCGCGTGGTGCGTCTAGAAGTCACCGAGCCAGACGAGGCGATGCTGGTCGTTGCCCGTCGGAGGCTTCCGCAGGCCCCCGTCCTTACTGCGGTCACGAAGGCTGCGGTCGCGGCACTCCCCTTCCCCGATGTGCATTTCGACAGCGTAGTGGCAACCCTCGTCTTCTGTTCCGTCGATGAGCCGGAGCGTGGCCTGCGTGAGATCTGGCGCGTGCTCAAGCCAGGAGGTAGCCTGGCGCTTCTGGAACATGTTCGCGCGCAAGGAAAGATCGCGGCATTGGTTCAGGGCGCGGTGGTCCCGGTGACGACCCACGTGTCGGGCAATTGTCATTGGAATCGCGATACGAAGGCGACGGTGCTCTCCGCGGGCTTCCGGGTCACACGAGCGCGCCTGGTGAGAGGAGGACTCCAGCCTGTGCTGTGCCTTTCAGCGATCCGTCCTGCAACCGGAGAGGCCATGCCATCCGCCGCGCGCACCGTGTGAGACAGCATAACGTACAGGGTGTTTTCATGATGTTATCGTTCGACCTGGCCAGCCCGCCCGACGCCCCGGCCGTCGTCTTCTTGCACGGGGCAGCGTTTACGCGCCACACATGGCTGCCACAGATGGAGGCGCTCGCGGACGAGTTCCGGCTGATCGCCCTCGACCTCTCGGGGCACGGCCAGTTGGCCGGCCAACCCTTTCGGCTCGCCGACGCCGCCCGGCAGGTTGCCGACGTCGTCGACGCCCACGCGAGCGGCCGCGCGCTCCTGGTCGGCCTCTCCCTCGGCGGGTACGTGGCCATGTCCCTCGCCCATTGGTCCCCCGCGCGCGCCGCCGGCCTCGTCCTCTTCAGGTGCAGCGCAAATTACCGGGGGACGCGCGGGAGCCTCCTCCGCCTGAACGCGCTCCTGCTCGCGGTCTACCCGGAGCGCTGGCTGACGCGGCTGAACGCGCGCACGCTCCGGCGCATGCTCCCGCCCGACCTGGCCGCAGCGCAGATCGCCACCGGCTTCTCCTGGCGAGCGGCGGGGCAGGGGTTCAAGGCGATCGCGGGGGCCGACCCGCGGACGTGGCTCCGCGCCTACCCCGGCCCAGTCCTTGTCCTCAACGGTGAGGACGACCGACCCAATCGCGCGAGAGAGGCGGTCCTGGTCGCTGTGGCCCCCCGCGCCACACTGGGGATCATCCCCCGTGCCGGCCACGGCTGCAACCTGGAGCAAGCCGAGGCCTTCAGCGCGGCGGTCCGCGACTTCGCCCGCGCGCACGGCGGCATGACCCGTGCGTCGTCATGATCACCGGACATGCGTGCGTATCCCTGTGCCGAGGGGATGCGCTATATGTGAGGCTTTTGTCACCCGCACGCGACGGCGCGCGAGCTATCGGCGCCCATCGCTCGCATAGCTATACTAAAAAATTGCCGAGGGCAGGCTACTTGCGTGATCAGTAGCCGATCGATGCGCTGCTGATCAACTAAAGCTCCATGCAAACCCTTGCATACCGATGCATGTTTCGGTGCTTCCCATTCACCACAGATGCGGCCCCATACCGTGAGCAAGGGGCATTTTTGCCGCCCCTGTTGCCGGGCTCGACGTAGGCCTCCCGTTAGCATCCGCGGGAGGCATGTAAGATTGTGAGGCGTAGGTCAAACAGCATGGGGGAAGGCAGCGCGTCACGCGCTGCCTTCCATATCGCCGGCTATTCACTACTCCTCACTCCTCGCGCGCCAGCGCAGGTCGGGCTGGCGGGCGGCGCGGGTCTCGTCGATGCGGCCGACGAGCGTCTGATGCGGCGCGCCCTTGACCACCGCGGGCGTCTCGTCGATCTCGCGCGCGATGGCACAATGACATGGGCTGGCGATAAGGCAGGGAGGGTAGCTGCATGCCCAAGGCGGCGCGGGTCCTGGCCGCGCTCAAGCGCGACGGATGGGTGCAAGCCCGGCAGAAGGGATCGCATCGCCAGCTCGTCAAGGATGATAGGCGTGCTACATTTGCCTACCATGACTCGCGCGACCTGGGGAATACACAACTGCGGGACATAGCCGACGATTTCGGCTACACGTTGGACGAGTTGCGGCGGCTGATCTGAGGGGGTCCGATGGAACTGCGCGTCGAATACTATTACGATGAGGAAGCGGGCAACTGGGGCTTCCGAGTCCCGGCGCTCGCTATTGTTGGCGGCGGCGACGACACGCGCGCGGAGGCCGAGGAGCACGCGCGTGAGGCCATCCTGTTCACCCTCGCCGACGACACGCGCGATCACGACGAGCCCGGCCGGCACGTCGGCTACTTCCGCGTGTCGCTCGACCCAATCCCTGCCGCACAGCCTGTGGCGGGGCTATAATTGGGAAATGGGCAGATCTGCCGCCCGGTCTGGGGGGAAGATGCGTGTAGATGATAGACTGGACGTGCGCGATGTGGGGGCGACTAGCGCGGGGCTGCCCTACGATGATGACATCCTCCTCGATCCCCAGCGCGATGTGCGCCTGCGCGAACTCAGGGCGTTGCGCGATCGGGGTGACCGCCCCCTCACCGAGGCGGAAACGGGCGAGCTGAAAACGCTGATCGCGGCGATAAGGCGCGCCTCGAACGAGCGCGGCATACACGCCGTCGCGCAGCACCTGGGCATCCCGGTCGAGGTGGCGCGTGAGCAGATCATGGCTCAGGTCAAGGACGCTGCGGATTATTATGCGGCTCTCGATGCGGACCCTGACCTCATGGCGGCCGAGGTTAAGGCGGCCAAGGAGCACTGCCGGGCGCGAGCCAGTTAATCGAGGCGTGGTCATAATTCGATTCGAGGGGCCAAGCGGGCATTCGAGGCGCTTTTCAGGCCGTTGCCGGCCCCGATAGGGAGCGTGATGCCGCCTTCGGCAGGCTCCCACACGAGGTTGCAAGCCTCTCGCACCCTCTCCAGATCGCTCGAATGGCCCCTTCGCCCCGCTCGGAGGCGCTCCCTGACGAATTATGACCAGGCCTCAGTTAATCGGTGCCAGCCCCTTACCTGATGACGCAACCTTCTGCATGAAGTGTGGCAAGCCGCAACAGGTCGAGGGTGCTCGTCCACAATCATAGAGGACAGAGGAAACCGAATTGGCCCGTATCGAAACTGGGCTTAACACTTATATTCTGACGCCGCGCCGCGTGGTTGAAAAGTCCCGGAAAGGTAGTACGGTTAGACAGATACTATTAAGCGACATACAAAAGGCTAACGTTTATCATGCCTGGCCGCTTGGGTACAGCGTACACATTTGGCAGGTCAGTGGCGGCGTCGACATGATGATCAATTGCAAAAAGGAGGTAGCGCGCGACTTCGTCGCACAAATTGAGTATGCCATGTTGAACTTTTGACACGAATTGGTGGTATAGCCACACACAACTGTGATCATGCGGCCGAGCGCTCTGGGGGCACTGCTGGGCGTGGGAACGGGAGAAGGCGTCCGCGCGCGGAGGGCCGTCCGCGTTGGGGCGCGCGGGGGGCCGTGAGCGGGATCGGATGGGCCGGCATCCGCAGGAGGTCGGCGAGATGGTAGGGACGGTCGGCCAAGCCCGCCGCCATCGCCGGGGTCCGCTCCAGCCAGCGGCGTCCCGTCCCGCTGGCGCGCAGGCGCAGGGACTCGTGCGCCCAGCAGTCGTTGTAGGCCAGCTGCAGGAGGTGCAGCCCGCTCTCGACGAGGGCCGGGCCGTGGGCCGGCGCACGTCGGCGGCGCCCCAGCGGGGCGAGGTGCTCGCGCACGGTGGCGTTGAGCCGTTCGATGTAGGCGGTGTTGATGGCCGCCCCGCCGTGGCTGGCGGCCAGCGCCGCCGCGACCGTCGCCTCCGTCCCCACGACGACGCGCCGCACGATCCCCTCGCTGCGGTGCAGCCCGGCCTTGACGACCTGTGCGAGCGCGCAGCCCGCCGGCCAGACCAGCGGCGGTCGTCCCTGGCGCCCCGTCCGCTCCGGCACGCGGATGAGGGTGCGCGCGGCGCTGACGTAGCTGGCGAAGCCGTCCACGGCCAGGAGGAAGGCCCGCCCGGCGAGCGCGGCGAGCGTGCGGCGCAGCAACAAGTGGACGAGCAGGCCGTCGCGCCGCCGGGCGACCGCGGTGGCCAGCCACAGGCGGCTGCCCACGTCCAGCGCGCTGGCCGCCCACACCGCCCCCCCGCGCACGCGCACCCGGATCTCGTCGGCCTGCACCGGCCGCGCCTCCACCCCGCCCACCATCTGGTCGTGCAGCAGGGCGGCGTGCGCCCCCGCCTTGTGCAGCCAGGCCCGCACCGTGCGCTCGTCCAGGCCGCAGGCGGCCACGATCGCCGGGATCGGGCAGCCGTGCAGGAGCAGCGTGAGCACCAGCGTCAGCGTCGCCTCCGGATGATGCAGGCGATAGAGCGGCGTGTTGGCCGTCGCGGCGAACGTGCGCCGGCAGGTGCGGCACCGATAGCGTCGCTCGCCGTGCGAATGCACGCGGACGTTGCCCGCGCCAACCGCCCCCTTGGCGGGGCAGGCCACAGTGGGACATGATAGAGAGGACGGGTCCATGCGCCGGGCTCCTGACGCCCGTGGGAGCCAGCCACGGACGCCTTCAGCCTGCCACATGCGGCCCGTCATCGCTACCACCGCCCATTTCACGGTTCACTGTAGCTGTACCGAATTGGTATGGCGTCGCCTTTTAGAATAGTCCGGCGGGAGCCACTGTATTCGTGCAATACTCCGAGGCAACGCGTACGACACCAGGACAAACAGCACGGGGGAGGCGGCGCATCGCGCGCCGCCTCCCCCGTATCACCGGTTATTTGCTACTGCCCGGACGCCACCGTAGATCGGGCTGGCGGGCGGCGCGGGTCTCGTCGATGCGGCCGACGAGCGTCTGGTGCGGCGCGCCCTTGACCACCGCGGGCGTCTCGTCGATCTCGCGCGCGATGGCGTGTAGGGCGGCGGCGAAGCGGTCGAGCGTTTCCTTGTCCTCGGTCTCGGTCGGCTCGGCCATCAGGCACTCCTCGACGACCTGCGGCCAGTAGACGGTCGGCGGGTAGTAGCCGTAGTCGAGCAGGCGCTTGGCGATGTCGAGCGTGCGCACGCCCTTCTCCCGCTTGTAGCGCCGCGCCGAGGCCACGAACTCGTGCATGCACGGCCCTTCGAACGGCAGCTCGAGGACGCCGGCCACGAGGGCGCGCAGGTAGTTGGCGTTGAGCACGGCGTCGCGGCTGGCCTCGGTCAGCCCATCCGGGCCCATCGTGCGCACGTAGGTGTAGGCGCGCACCAGCAGCCCCACGTTGCCCCAGAACGAGCGCATCTTGCCGATCGAGCGCGGGTAGTCGTACGACAGATAGTACCCCTCGTCGTTTTGCTCGACCATGGGCACGGGCAGGAACGGCGCGAGGTGCGCCTTGACGCCGACCGGCCCGGTCCCGGGTCCGCCGCCGCCGTGCGGAGTGGTCATGGTCTTGTGCAGGTTGAAGTGCACCACGTCGAAACCCATGTCGCCCGGCCGCGCCAGGCCCATGATGGCGTTGAGGTTGGCCCCGTCGTAGTAGAGCTGCGCCCCGGCCGCGTGGACTAGCGCGGCGATCTCGGCGATGTCGCGCTCGAACAGCCCCAGTGTGTTGGGGTTGGTCAACATCAGGGCCGCCGTCCCCGGCCCTACCAGGCGGCGCAGATCCTCCACGTCGACGCGCCCCTCGGGGGTGCTCTTGACCTCGGCGATGGTGTAGCCGGCCGCGGCGGCGCTGGCGGGGTTGGTGCCGTGCGCGCTGTCGGGCACGATGACCTGGCGGCGCTGCGCCCCCTCGCCGCGGCTCTCGTGGTAGGCGCGGATCATGGCGATGCCGGTGAACTCGCCGTGCGCCCCGGCCGCCGGCTGCAGAGTGAAGGCGTCCATACCGCCCACTTCACACAGGTACTGTTGTAACTCGTAAAGCAGTTGCAGCGTGCCCTGCGCCGTTTCGTCGGGCTGCCACGGGTGTACCCCTGCCCAGCCGGGCTCGGCCGCGACCTTCTCGTGTAGCTTGGGATTGTACTTCATGGTGCAGGAACCGAGCGGGTACATGCCGCCGTCGATGCTGTAGTTGCGCTGCGAGAGGCGCGTGAAGTGGCGCACCACCTGCAGCTCGGAGAGCTCGGGCAGGTGCGGCTCGGCCCGGCGGCGGTACCGCGCCGGGATCAGCTCGTCGAGGGGCCTGGCCGGCGCGTCGAGCGTCGCGCCCGGCGCGGTGCGGCGGCCCGGCGCGCCGAGGTCGAAGATCGTCGGCTCCTCGGCGCCGGGCGAGCCGGGCGGGGCCGCCTGCGGCGAGGGCTGCACAGCGCCCGCCTCCAGGAGCGCCGCCACTGCCGCCGGGACCGGCCGCCCCGGCGTGGCGGCTTGTTGCTGGGTCGTGGGTTCGAGGGTACTGGTCATGCTAGCGAGTCGCCTCCTCCAGCCCGGCCACGAGCTGGTTGATGTCGTCTTTGCTGTTTACCTCGGTCACGCACACGAGCAGGCAGTTCTCCAGGCCGGCCCCGCTCTCGGTCTCGCCCTCTCGCGCGACGAGGCGGCCGTTGGAGCCGCCGCCGTCGAGCGGGATGCCGCCCAGGATGCCCCTGGCGAGCAGGTCTTTGGCGACCTCCGCCGCGGGTGCGGGGCAGCGCACCACGAACTCGTGGAAGAAGGGGGCATCCGGAAAGCGCAGGCTGTAGCCGGGCAGCGCGGCGATCCTGTCGGCCGCGTAGTGCGCTTTCTGGACGCAGAGCGTGGCGGTGTCCCGCAGGCCCGCCTTGCCCTGGTGCGCCAGGTAGATGGTGGCGATGGTGGCGCAGAGGGCGTGGTTGGAACAGATGTTGGAGGTGGCTTTGTCGCGCTTGATGTGTTGCTCGCGCGTCTGCAGGGTCAGCACATAGGCGCGGTGGCCGTGGCTGTCCAGGCTGGCCCCGGCGATGCGGCCGGGCATGCGCCGTAAGAGCGACGCGCGCGCGGCCAGGAAGCCGGCGTAGGGGCCGCCGTACTGCAGGGCGATGCCGAAGGGCTGCGCGTCGCCGGTGGCGATGTCGGCGCCCACCTCGCCGGGCGCGGCCAGCAGGGCCAGCGAGAGCGGGTTGACGCAGGAGATGTAGAGGGCGCCGCGCGCGTGCGCCGCCGCGACGAGCGACTGCTGGTCCTCGATCAGGCCGTAGAAGTTGGGCGACTGCACGATCACGGCGGCCGTGTCGTCGTTCATCGCCGCCTCGAGACTGCCGCCATCGATTACCCCACCGGGGGCCGGGGCCACGCGCAGGGTCAGGTTCTGCGTGGTCAGGTAGGTGCGCAGCACAGCCAGGTAGTCGGGATTGATGCTGCCGGCCACCACCACGGTCCCGCGCCCCGTGGCGTTTACGGCCATGGCGGCGGCCTCGGCGCAGCCGGTCGCGGCGTCGTAGAGCGAGGCGTTGGAAACGTCGAGCCCGGTCAGCTCGCAGATGAGGGACTGCCACTCGTATATGACCTGCAGGGTCCCCTGCGAGAGCTCAGGCTGGTAGGGCGTGTAGGCGGTCACGAACTCGCCGCGCGCGGCCAGCGCGCTCACGGCGGCGGGGATATGGTGGTTGTAGGCGCCGCCACCCAGGAACGACACGTGGGTCTCGGTCGTGGCGTTCTTGCGGGCCAGCCCCGCCAGGTGGCGCAGTACGCCGGACTCCGTGAGGGCGGGCGGCAGGTCGAGCGGGTCCGCGCGCAGGGCGGCCGGGATGGGCGCGAGGAGGTCGTCGAGCGAGGAAACGCCGATCGTCTCCAGCATCGCGCGCCGATCCTCGTCGGTGTGCGGGGTGTAAGTCATGCTTTAATGTCCTTAAAGTTCTTAATGTCCTGGTCCGACGTTCTTCTCGTAGGCCGCGGCGTCCATCAGGCCGTCGAGGTCCGCCGTGTTGCTGAGCTTTAGTTTGATCAGCCAACCCTCGCCGTAGGGGTCGCTGTTCACCGTCTCGGGCGCGCTCGACAGCGCCTCGTTGACCTCGACTACCTCGCCCGCGGCGGGGGCGTACACGTCGGAAACAGTCTTGACCGACTCGACCGAGCCGAAGCCCTCGCCCGCCGTGAGCGTGCGGCCGACTTTCGGCAGGTCGACGTAGACGAGGTCGCCGAGCTCTTCCTGCGCGAACTGCGAGATGCCGATCGTGGCCGGGTCGCCGGAACGGACCCACTCGTGGGTCTGCGCGTATTTCAGGTCGTCCGGGTACATAATTCTCTCCTTAGGCTCCTCATCTCCCGCACCGGGAGAGGGGGTGGGGGTGAGGGGTCAGTTTCCCCCTACGTCTACGCTACTCCTCTTATAGAACGGCGTTTGCGCCACGCGCGCGGGGTGGGGCTGGTCGCGCACATGCACGTCGAGGCGCGTGCCGGGGGGGGCTAGATGCGCCTCGACGTAGGCCAGCGCGATGCCCTTATTCAGGGTGGGCGAGAAAGTGCCGCTGGTGACTTTTCCGACCGCCCGGCCGTCGTGGTAGACGGGGTAGTGCGGGCGCGGGATGGCTCGATCGTCCATCTCCAGGCCGACCAGCCGGCGCGTGAGTCCCTCCTCTTTTTGTCTGCGCAGGGCGTCGCGCCCGCGGAAGCCGCCCGCATCGAGCTTGACGAAGCGGCCGAGGCCGGCCTCGAGTGGCGTGGTCGTGTCGTCGATGTCGTTGCCGTAGAGCGGCAGGCGCGCCTCCAGGCGCAGAGTGTCGCGCGCGCCGAGTCCCACGGGCAGCAGTCCGTGGTCGCGCCCCCGCTTGAGCAGGAGGTTCCATAGGCTGGGCGCGGCCTGTTCGTTGACGTAGAGCTCGAAGCCGTCCTCGCCGGTGTAGCCGGTGCGCGAGACCATGGCCTCGATGCCGTCCGTGACATCGCCGGCCAGCATGTGGAACGGAGCGAGTTCGCGCAACGAATCGACCATCAGGGGGTCGAGAATATCCACGGCGCGCGGCCCTTGCAGGGCGATCAGGGCAGTGCGGGCGCTGCGGTCGTCGATGTCCACGTCGCGCTCGATCCCCAGGCGCCGCGCCGTCTCACGCACCCAGGCGAGGTCTTTGGCGATGTTGGACGCGTTGACGACGAGCAGGTAGTGCGCGGAGAGGTAGCCCGGGCGGTAGACGATGATGTCGTCGACGATGCCGCCGTCGTCTTGGCACATCGGCGAGTAGAGGGCGCCGTCGACCGGGAGCGTCGCGACGTCGTTGGTGACGAGGCGCTGCACGAGGTCCCCCGCGGCGGCGCCGGAGACCAGGAACTCGCCCATGTGCGAGAGGTCGAACAGCCCGGCGGCGGTGCGCGTGGCGCGGTGTTCCTCGATGATGCCCGTGTAGCGCTCGGGCATCTCCCAGTCCCCGAAGGGGATCATGCGCGCCCCCAGCCTGCTGTGCTCCTCGTAGAGGGCGGTGTGCTTCATGCTGCCCTCCTGGCTTTCAGCCCTCAGCTATCGTCAGCTGTCAACCGTCAGCCCTTTCGTAACCCGACTCTGCTCATGAGTAGCAATGCCCTTGAGTAGCAATGCCCTTGCCATGCAAAAAGATGATAGCTAAAAAACAAACAGAGTGAAAAGGCGCGCTGCGCTATGCAGCGGCCCCTCCACCCTGTCCACGGTCCACTGGCCAATAGCCACTGGCGCTATGTTCAGAGCCCCGTCCGGCCCGGGGTCCGTTTGCCTGAGAGTTTCGCCGCGACCTGCCCCATGAGGCGAGCCTGCGCGACTTTCCCCTTCGGCGCCACCAGGGGCGGGCGCGCGGCCCTACCCGGTGATCTCTTCCCCGACCATCATCCTCTCCTACTACTGTATACCGGCTGCCGTGGCGCGTCAAACAGCGTGGGGCGCGCCCCATCGCGCCAGGCTTGCCGGTCCATTGCCCGCAGCCGGGAGCGTTGTTACACTGATAGCACGACATCAACTATCTTTTGATACATACACGCGCTGCCGCCCGTCCCCGACAGAGTTGAGGCATAGATGAAGAGAAACCTCCGCCGCAGCGTCCCCGTCCCGCTCCTCCTGGCCCTCGCCCTCCTGACCTTGACCTGGGCTACGGCCCTGCGCGCCGCGCCGGCGCCGGCGTCGGCGGGTACGACCGCTCGCCAGGGGGCGATCCCGCGCGCGCATCCTGTCACCGCGGGGGCGCTGGCCCTCGCGCAGCGCGACCAGCAGAGCCTGGCCCTTGCGCGGCCCGGCGAGCGCGACCTCTACGACCTGACGCGGCGCCTGAAGCTGCGCAGCCTCACGCCTATCAGCCCCTACATCCGCGCGGCCTCGCCGGACTACCCGGTTGGGCGCGTCGATACCTTCTACGTCGCGCAGGCCACCAGCGGCTACTTCCAGACGCGCGCCGAGCTTATGCTCAAGACGCCGCACGCCTATTGGTACGTGCAGCAGGGCATGGGCATTCCGCGCGACAGGCTGCTGGCCGGCTTGCAGGCCTCGGCCCGCGACTTCGAGACGCACGTCTACCCCACGAATCACCGCGCCTTCGGCCAGGAGTGGACCCCCGGGATCGACCGCGACCCACGCATCACCGTGCTCAACGCCAACTTACCCGGCGTCGGCGGCTACTACTCGGCCGAGGACTTGTATCCGCGCGCGGTCAACGCCTACAGCAACCAGCGCAAGATGCTCTACGTCAACATCACCTCGTTCCAGCTGGGTACCCCCAGCTACGCGTCCACCGTCGCCCACGAGTTCCAGCACATGATCCACTGGTACCAGCACGAGCGCGACGACACGTGGATCAACGAGGGCTCCAGCATGCTGGCCCAGGTCGTCAACGGCTACACCCCTGACGGGCAGGACAGCGCCTTCGCGGTCGCCCCGCACACACAGGTCGATAGCTTCTGCTACGGCGCGCCCGAGTGCAGCGACAACGACGCCTACGCCTACTACGGCGCCGCCTTCCAATGGATGTTCTACTTCTACCAGCACTATGGGGGCGACAAGGCCATGCAGACGCTGCTGGCCGACAAGAATCTGAGCGGCATGGCCCTCTTCGACGATGTGCTGGCACGCCTCGGCTCGCGCGACAACGCGCGCGAGATGTTCCGCAAGTGGTCGATCGCCAATCTCGTCGACGACCCCACGCTGGACGGCGGCGCCTACGGCTACCGGCCGGCCTACCAGGGCTGCTGCATCCACTCCACGGTCACGCTCTCGACAAATCACTACCCCTACACGCATCAGGGGCGTCTCAACCAGTTTGCCAGCGAGTACGTCGAGCTCAAGCCCTCGGGCTCGGGCGCCTCGACGCTGCGCCTGCGTTTCGACGGCGACCCGACCGTGTCCGTCGTGCCCAATAGTCCCGTGCAGGGGGGCGGCGAGTGGTGGAGCAACCGCGGCGACGAGATGGACAGCACGCTGACCCGCTCGTTCGACCTGCGGCGCGTGCGCAAGGCGACGCTTCAGTACGACATCTGGTACGAGGTGGAGCAGGACTTCGACTACGGCTACGTGGAGGTGTCGGACGACGGGGGCCATGTGTGGCGCACCCTGCGCGGCCGCTACACAACAGACAAAGATCCCAACGGCGCCAACTACGGCAACGGCTACACGGGGTCCAGCGCCAAGGGGACGGGCGCACGCAATGGTTGGCTGCACGAGAGCCTCGACCTCTCGCGCTACGCTGGCCGCCAGGTCCTGGTGCGCTTCGAGCACATCACGGACGACGCGTTCAACGCCTTCGGGCTGACGCTCGACAACGTGCGGGTCCCCGAGCTCGGCTTTGTCGACAGCCCGAGCGCGGCCGGTTGGCAGTCCCGCGGCTGGGTGCGTATCTCCAACATCCTGCCGGCGCGCTGGCTCGCGCAGCTCGTCCTCTACACCACGCACGGCGTGCAGGTGCGGCAGATACCCTTGTCGCCGACGGCCGGCGGCCAGGCCACCATCGGAGGCTTCGGTAGCGACGTGCAGCGCGTGGTCGTAGCCCTCTCGCCGACGGCCCCGCAAACGACCGTCCCCAGCAGCTACACTCTGAGCGTGCAATGATGATACCGATGCGGATGCCGATAAACCTGCGCTCGAAAGCGCACCCCGGAAATGCCCGGCCCGGCCTTCGCCAAGACCTTTCAAGGTCCGTCCGCTGCCATGCGCTTTCGAGCGCAGGTGTGGTGATAGGGTTGCTAGGCCTCCTGCTTTTCCCCTCGCTTGCCTCGGCCTGCGCCAAGGACGGCGTCCCCTCGGTCTCGGCGGACGGACGGCTGGCCGTGCTCGATCGTGCGGCGACGCCGAAGCTGCTGTCCACATGGTCTCCTTTCATGTTCGCGCACCCTGTCCAGCGCGGCCACGCGGTGGCGCTGGCCGAGGACAACCGCGAAATCGTCAACGCCCGCGTCTTGCCGCCCGACGTCTTCAAGTATCCCTGGCGGTGGACCTTCACCGACGGCACGCCGGCCGCCTACGGCACGCGCGTCCGCCACACGTACATGAAGGCGGGGACGTACCGCATCGAGGTGCGCGCCTACTTCGCCTCCTACGCCTCCTGGCAGCCCTTCGATTACGTCACGATCCACGTCCGTTAGCCCTCCGTACGCCTCGCGCCTGCTGCGCCTCATCGCCTGACCGGCCCCGCGCCGTGCGCCGTACCCTCTGGGCGGCTCTGGGCAGCGGAGCGAGCCGCCGGTGTCTCGCAGGCCCACGGCCGCGGCCGTGTACCACTGGCGGCGAACTCGTCCACAATGGCGTCTGGCATCGCTCGTGGCGGCTACCGGCCGGTAGCCACCAATCCCGGTATTAGCCCGCAACTTTCGACCCCCTCACAGCGTTCTTCTCTATAGGCGGCACAGACGGTGTACACAGGACATGACGCCGCGCCGCGCGCCAGCTGTTCGCGCTGGTAGCAGTGGATGAGATGAGGAACGGTATCCTGCACTATGTTAGGCCTGCAGACTGCCGCGGGTGACCGGCAATCGGGCGACGCGACTGCCGCGGGTGACCGGCAATCGGGCGACGCGGCGGCCGCGACGGACGCGGACGGCGACGCCGCGCTCGTCGCGGCTGCGTGCGCCGACCCCGCGGCGTTCGCTCCGCTCTACGCGCGCTACCTGCGACCGGTCTATCGCTACTGTTACCTGCGCCTGGGCGACCGCGTGGCAGCCGAGGACGCCACGAGCGAAATCTTTGTCAAGGCGCTGGCCGGGCTGCCGGGCTACCGCGACCGTTCGTTCGGTGGCTGGCTCTTCACCATCGCGCACAACGTCGTGACCGACACCATGCGCCGCCGCCGGCTCGGCGCGCCGCTGGAGGTTGCCGGCGATCCGGCCGACACCGCTCCGACACCCGAGCAGGCGGCGCTGACCGCCGAGGGGCGGCGGGCGCTGCTGGACCTCTTGCCGGAGGATCAGCGCGCGGTCGTCACCCTGCGCCTGGCCGGCCTGAGCGGGGCCGAGATCGCCCGCGCGCTCGGGCGCAGCCTCGGCGCCGTCAAGTCCTTGCAGTTCCGGGCCATGGCGCGGCTGCGGGCGTCCTTATCAGGCGAGGAGACCTCCAATGATCGACCATGACCCCCCCCGATTGGACGCGTCTGGACGCGCTCGACAGCTACTGGGACGACGTCGCCGCGATAGGGCCGGGACAGGCGCGTCTCTCCGCCCTCGACGACGGGCTCGCCGCGGCCGTACGCCAACTCCATGTGGCGGACGGCGCCCCCGTGCCCGACCCGGCCTTTGCCGAGCGGTTGTGGCAGGAACTCCTGCGCTCCGCCGCCCCGGCCGCGGGCGTCGCCGGCGCGCCTGCGCAACGCACGGGGATAGGGGCGGCGCGCGCGTCCGGCTTGCCGCACCGCCGTCGCCTCGGCGCGCTGCTCGCTGTCGCCGCCGTGCTGCTCGCCGCCCTCCTCGTCGCCGTGGTCGGCGTCTATCCGTGGGCTCCGCCCCCGGTCACGGTGAGCGCGAATGCGCGGGAGATCGTGCGCCGGAGCGTCATCGCCACGTCCATGCGCGGCGCCATCCAGAGCTTCGCGCTGACCGAGCGTGTCATCAGGCGGCCGGGCAATTCGGGGCTACCTCTCTTCGACGGCTACAGGGGCACGGTCGAGACCCTGGTCGCTCGGTGGTACGAGGCGCCGAGCCGCTGGCGCATCGAACGCCGCTACGGGGCGGAGCCGCGCGGGACCCTCGCCCGCGAGTACGACGCGCCCGGCGTGCAGGTCGGCGACGGCAAAGTTTTCTGGGACTACCTCGAAAGCGGGCGTACGGTTCAGATCCAGAACTTCGCCGGCCAGAGCGGCACGGCCGACCTGTTCCCGCTCGGTGAGGGCGAGGCCGCGCCGCCCCCTGGGCAGACACCACGCGGGCTGGGCGACGTCGTGCGCGAGGCAACAGGCTGCTATACGCCGACGGTGCAGGCCGACGATCGTGTCGCGGGGCGAGACACCTTTGTCGTCGACCTCGAGCGCTCGGGCTGCTATTCGGCCTCGGCGCACGAGATCGACGGGCGGCTGACTCTGTGGGTGGACAAACAAACGTTCTTCGTCCTCAAGTCGGTGCTCTATGATGTGGCCGACCGCGCCAGGCCCTACATCACGACCGAGGTGACGCGCGTACGCTACAACATCCCCATCGACCGCACGCTGTTCACGTTCACGCCGCCGCTCGGCGCGACGATCCTCGACGGGCGCGCGCGGGCGGCGCACCGCTCCGACGCCACCGACCCGCGCGCGGTCGCCGTCGCCCGGAAGGCAGACTTCCCGCTCTTCATCGTGGGCGAAACGCTGGCCGAGCTGCCCTTGCAGCCACCCTCCCTCGACGCGCGCGGCGCGGCGCACCTCGCGTATGGCCCGTCGAGCGTGCCCCTCGACGTCCGGCACAGCGTGCAGGTCGTGGAGCGCAGGGCCACGGCCGTCGATGTCGCGTCCACACCACCCGGCGCCGCGCCGGTACTCGTGGACGGCGGCCTCGACACCATAAGCGGGTGGTACCGAGAAACGGGGGGTGGCCGCTTCGTGAGCCTTGTGCGCGGCGGCACGCGCGTCGACCTCGCGAGCGCGCTGCTCCCGAAAGACAATCTGGTCGCGCTGGCGGGCTCCCTCACCCCGGTTGCCGGTGGCAAGCCGCTCGGGTCCGACCCGCCGGTGCGCGGCCTCTCCGCGCTGCGCCGGCGCGTCCCGTTCCCGATCTTCGTCCCGACCTATGTGCCGGGGGGGCTCGTGCCGCGCGAGCCGGCGCTGGGGACCGGCGGCTCGCTCGTCACCATCACCTACGATACGCCCGACGGGACCGCCGCGGTGAGCGTCGGCAACGGCCCGGCCGGCTGTTGCATCGACCAGGACGCGCGCAAGGGGCAGGACCGGATAGTGCTGCCGGGCGGCGCCGTCGCCCATTTCATGCCGAACGAGCCTCAGTTCGGCGGACCCATCCTGTGGCTGGACGAGGGCGGGACCTATGTCGCTATCTCGGGACCATCCTTGACCAGGGGCGAAGAGGTCAAGATCGCGGCGTCGCTGTCCCGCACGGCGAGCCTGCGCGCGGGCTAGCCACGCGCAAGCCCTTGCCGGACGGCGCGCGTGGTGCTAGTCTCGTAGTAGGTGGGCGCACGCGGGCGAGCGCGTATGGGCGGCGCGGCGGCGCCGAGAAGAGTAAACGAGTAAAGAGGAGCGGACGGTGGCGGTCGACACGGAGACGGAGATTCTGCAGCGGACGGTAGCGCGCATCATGCCGCGCTACCGCGTCCTGCTGCACAACGACGACCACAACGACATGAACCATGTAATCCACGCGCTGGTGCAATCGGTTCCGTCCGTATCGTTGCGCCAGGCCGCCAAGATTATGCTCACGGCGCACCTGCGCGGCGTGGCGCTGGTCACTGTCTGCCTCAAGGAGCACGCCGAGTTCTATTGCGAGCGCCTGACCAGTTTCGGTCTCACCGCTACGATGGAACCGGCCGGGTGACGCGTGTGGCGTGCGGCGAGGTGCTTGGGGTGTGGGATGACGATGTGGTAGACGGGGGCGAGGTCACCGTCATGAAGCTGAATTGGCGCGGCGAGCCGGTCTACTCGTGGCAGGGCGAGGTCCACGCCCGTGAAGCGGGGCGCCTCGTGCTGCGCGCCGTGTGGCGCGGCCCGGGGACGGCGCGCGTGGCCGATGGGGTCGTCTTCGCGCCCGGCGACGTCTTCTACGAGCACTACTACGATGGGAAGCCCTACGGGCTGTGGCAGGCGCTCACGCCCGATGAGAGCGCCCTCACGTGCTGGTACTGCAACATCTCCACGCCGGCCGTGTTGCGCGACGACTCCATCGCCTTCCGCGACCTGCTCCTCGACGTGCTGCTCTATCCCGACGGGCGGCGGGAGGTGCTCGACCGCGACGACCTGGCGCGCGCTATCGACGAGGGGCTCGACCCGGCCCTCGCCGTGGCCGCCGAGGACGCCGTCCGGGAGGTGCTCGACCTCATCGACCGTCGTCTACCGCCGTTCGACTATGTCGCGCCCGTGTAGAAATAACAGGAATAGGCGTATCTACAGGGAGCGCCGACGGCGCAGCGAGCGCCGGCGCTCCCTGTAGGTTACCCTACAGGTGTTGCTCTTACTAGACGCCAAGGAGACTGTTTATGCGCCTCGGGCCAACCCTGAAGCCCTTCGCTCTGCTCGTGGTGGCCCTGGCGCCGCTAGCCCTGCTCATCGCCGGGACCGGTCCGGCGCGCACCCGCGCGAGCGCCCCGCCGTTTGCACGCGGGACCGCCCGATCCCTGAAAGCGGCGTCGCATGACCCGCCCCTGCTTACGCTCGGCTCGATCTTCGCCGCCCGTCCGCCCTCGCTGGCCGCCTACGACCGGCGCAACGTGCGCACGCTGATCGCCACGGGCGACGTGATCCCGGCGCGCAGCGTCAACTACAAGATGCGCATCTACAACGATTTCCTCTACCCCGTCCGGCGCACCGCGGATTTCTTGCGCACGGGCGACATCACGCTGATCAACTTGGAGTCTCCGCTCATCGACGGCTGCGCCACCACGACGGAGGGCATGAGCTTCTGCGGCGACCCGCGCTTCGTGCAAGGGCTGCGCTACGCCGGCGTCGACGTGGCCTGTACCGCCAACAACCACGCCGGCAACTACGGCGACGCTGGTATAGCGGAGACGTGGGGACACCTGCGCGCCGCCGGCATCGGCTACTGCGGCTGGGGCGCTGCCGACCACAAGGTCGTGCGCGGGCTGCGCTTCGCTTTCCTGGCCTACAACGCGGTCGGCCAGCGCTTCGACTACGCCGCGGCGCACAAGGAGATCCGCGCCGCGCGCAAGACGGCCGACATCGTGATCGTCTCGGTGCACTGGGGCAAGGAATACGTGGCCCTGCCGGCGACGGCGCCGGGCGTCGCCGACGATGACCCCCGACGGATCGGGCACGCCATCATAGACGATGGCGCGGATTTGATCATCGGCAACCACCCCCACCATGTGCAGGCGGTCGAGCTCTACCACAACCACCTGATTACGTATGCCCACGGCAACTTTATCTTCGACCAGATGTGGTCGCCCGAGACGGAGCAGGGTGTGGTGGGCGTCTACACCTTCTACGGCCGCCGCCTCGTCGCCGCGCGCTACAAGCCGGTCATCATCGCGGACTACGCCCAGCCGCACTGGGTCGGGCCGGTCGAGGGCCTGCCCATTATCCGGGGCATGCGCGACGCCACTATGGCGCTGGCCCGGCAACAGTAACCCCCTTTTCCAGGGCCATTTAGGGACGCCGAAAAACAAACATATCCCGTAAAATGTATACTTTCCTCACGTAGCGGTGCCTGACGCAGCCGTGCACGGGGAGGGAACAGTGGAACTGACGGACGAACTCACGGTCTTCTTGAGCGAGACCGCCTGCACCCTCAAGGGGAGCGCACGCCGGGTGTTCATGGCGCGGGCGGTGCGTGACCTGGGCGCGGGCGGGCAACGGCTGGCCGAGCGGGAGTTGGGTTGGAGTCGGGTGTTGGTGCGCACAGGGCGGCACGAGCTAGAGCGCGGGATCACCTGCGTCGACGGCTTCGCCTTGCGCGCGCGGAAGAGAGCCGCAGAGCGTTTGCCTCACCTGCGCGCGGACATCACGGCTAGCGCGGATAGCCAGAGCCAAGCCGACCCGCCGTTCCGCACGCGGCGGCTGTACACACGGTTGACGGCCGGAGCGGTACGCCGAGAGGTGATCGCCCAGAAGGGATACACCGACGCGGCAGTGCCGTGCGCGCGGACGAGCGCGACCACGCTGAACCGGCTGGGCTACACCCTGACCACGGTGGCGAAAAGCCACCCCCACAAAAAGTCCCTCAGACCGACGCCCTCGTCGCCGAGGTGACGCGGGTGAACGCACAGGCTGACGCGGCACCCGACACGCTACGGGTATCCATCGACGCCAAAGCGACGG
>JAABUP010002576.1_pt1 | contig 34679 bp, 39 predicted proteins | sample 5559201 | NCBI WGS metagenome assembly JAABUP01 (sample SAMN10711887, study PRJNA513373) | rock metagenome | isolation source: Antarctica rocks | place: Antarctica
GTGTGCTGTACCTATAATTGCCTAGGAACACTCCATCAGGATTGAGCATGGGAACCACTACAATGGTGACGTGGCATCGCAGCTGCACAGCCAGCGTGCTGCTGCCCAGCAGCCAGTCCACCAGCCCATGAGCCACAAAGGAGGCTGGGGTCTCCCCCGGGTGCACCCTGGCCGTCACAAACACCACAGGCCGCACTTGCCCTGCAGCCACAGCGTAGTAACCAGGCTGGGTTGATGACCAACAATGTCCATGTTTGCACTGAATGCTTGAGCGTAGGCAGGCACTAAGAGAGACCCCAACAACAGCTGATGCATTTGACTGAGTGCATTGAAGGCTGTGTTCAGCACTGCTCTGTGCTTTGTGCTCTGTGCGATGAATGAATGTATGTGCTGTGTGCAAATGCATGTATGTGCAGGAGCCTCTGGACAAAATAGCTACAGGCTGCCACCCAATGCCAAAACAACACTGAGAGTGGTAATCCTACCTGATCAGACCTCTGCAGGATGTTTCATTGGCTATCTGACATTCTACTGTACAAGAGGACTGTGCTGGCGCAAACACAACGCATTGAAACAAGCAAGCATCAAGAAAGCACGCAGTACTGACCTACATCTGTGAGGATTTCCTCTATGACCACAGCATCTATGCGCTTCATTTGGGGCGTTCTGCACAGCAGGTGCCGCTGCAGGTAGGGCAAGTGCAGCCTCTCCCAGCTGAGCAGCCACCGCTGCAGCTTGGTGTAACTGTATGGATATGTGTAAGCGAACTCATACACCTCCTTGGGCCTACATGGGGGGAGACCTGTTGCTGAGTCCTTGCTTCTAGAAGACTTTGGTGCAATGTGAGACACAGAAGAGGAGCAGGTCGGGCTTCTGTAACCTCTGGCAGCCAAGAGCATCGCTGTCTTGTTGCTGGTTTCGTGGCAGGGAGTAGTCTGTATCATTGTTGTGCAGATGAAATCAGGTCTGCGCATCTGTGTTTGTCATGCAGAAAAGCACACACACACACACACACACACGCACGCACGCGCGCGCGCACGCACGCACGCACGCACAACAAGCCAAAACTGACCTGTCAATGGTGAAGAGCACCGAGAGAACATTGCTGGTCCTGTGGCGAGGGCTCTTGTAGTAGAAGCAGTTGGAGGGCGGCAGGCGCGCCCATTGTGGCTGGCTTGCGCTGCGCACCAGGGGGGTCATGCCGCATCTGTACAGCGCCCTGGCTTTGCTGAAGTTCACAAAGTTCAGGACCACCCTCTGACCTACATTTGCACTTGTCACTTTGTTCCTGTGTTTCCATGGTATTTTGTTGACGTGTTTGCATGATGCTTTGTGTCTTGTGATCTCATGGACAGCAAAACAGTGGCCTTCCGTTTGACACTTGTGGTTTCTTCCGTTGCATGTATGTGTAATGAATAGCTCTCCCACCCAAAAAAAATAAAAAAAATAAAAAACAGTGGCTGGCAAAGCTGGGACAGCCAGCATGGCGGCGCTGCCGCAATGCAATGCTGTTGCAATGCAGATGCCTTGCAATGGTAAGAAATCTGCACACGCTCACTATCAGACCAGATGGCAATGGGCTCAGCAGGATGATTCTGCAGGATGATCTCAGCAGAATGACTTCTGCCAAATGCTTTTGTGCACAACAGCTGCAGTCTGACCTTCCCAGACCAGTGCAGATACAGCCAAATTGTACCTTGAGTAGCGCCACGCATCTGAAAATGAAACCACAACCTGTGCTTCGGGCCATATGTGTCCTGACGCACATTGATGTCATACTCCAGACCATTGTCCGCCGCACATGCGAAGCCAATGTTGCCACCTTCAAAGTCACTGCTGAAGGTGAGGTTGCCCGGTGGGGCGCCTGCTAAGCCTGCTGTGGCCCTGCACACACACATGCACGCCAATGAGTGCATGGCATGGCATGCACTCATTGACCAAGGGCAGGGCCGGTCGTGAGATTGCGTTTAGCTGCATTATGTTTGTGACATACATAGGTCAAATGTGCTTAGTGTGTGTGTTGACCTCCCAGTTGTTGTCTGTGCATTGCCCTGACGGGGCCTACTGACAAAATCACCAGTTGATCTATTGATTGAGTGGTTGGTTGATTCATGGACTGATTATTTGATACATGAACAAATGCAGTGGCGGATTGAGGAGGGCGTGCTGAGTCTATGGCTGTTGCCCTGCACACATAGGGGGCAAGCAGATATCAGACTGGTCAGCCAGGAATGCAACAAGAGACTGTTGCAGGGCTATTCGGCTGAATGCCGCGCTGTTTGACTAGTGGCAGCAATTACGCAGCAAACCTTGACAGCTCAAAAGAGACTCTGTGTCATCTCTGGTGCAGCAATTGCTACCTTGCAGGAGACTCCTATTTCACAGACGCTCTGCCTTCGCAGCCCACCAAGGGCAGCGGAATTTGATCAAGCAAGGCTGCACAGTACGTCAGCTGCGCCCTTTGCTGGCGTGTTTGCACAACACGGCAGCCATAGGCACAGTCAACGAGGAACTGCCAGCACGAAGCATGACTTGCAATACTGAGAAGCCGTAACTAAGCATCTGCATGCCGGCCTGATTGGACAGCAAGGCATTTGACACACCAGGGAAAAGCATAAGGCCTCACTTGCTATAGCTTGTTGATGTTGGTCCATTCTGCGTCAGCCCTGTGCATGTGGGGCTGGACCCCGCAGCCCAGCTGTTGCACCTTCCATACTTCTTGCTCTTGGGTGATGGCTGGGCAGCACCCTGAGTGGTTGCATCTGGAGGTGCATAAGCACCAGCAGCAGCCCCAACTCTGTCTGCTGCCCTGGTCTCTGCCTGACGACTTGTTTGATGGTGAGTCATGGCTGGATGAGTCACACCCTGCTGACTCAGCTCTGTCATAGGCTGAGGCGTCTCAGCTGACATTGAGTGCCGAGTGCGCATTGCATTGGGCACAGCTGCATCAGCTGTGTAGCGACGCCTGGAGTTACTGCGTAAGATGGCAGCAGCTGCACGCGGCTGCAGTCTGCTGGGCCTTGCAACCTTGACTGGCTTGCTGTCTGTGCCTGCTGTTGGTGCCATTGCCTGATTAAGCTGTCTGGGAAGGGGCACCAAAGACAGGTCTGGCCCTCGGTTGGCCTCAGCAAACAGGGCACTCAGCTCAGCCCTGAGCTGAGTCAGAGCTGCTGACTCAGTTGAGCTGAGAGGATGCTTGACTCGTGCTGTGGCTATGCTGGGGCCCGTGGGCATATCTGGTGGCAAGCTAGGTACACCACCACTGTTGGAAGAAGATTGTGCAGGGTTGACCAGCACAGGAAGCTTCAGACGAGGTGCCAAGCCGGCTGACTCCCATATTAGGCTGCCAGCATACTGCTGCTGCTGAGTACAGTCCTGAGCACTTGAGTGCAACGCAGACTCTGCATCTGAGGGTAGATCACCAGCTGACAGTGTGTGATCTGCTGGTGCCTCGCCAGTTGCTTGACTGTTCCAGTCCAGAAAGGTATCTGCCTCAATCTCTGGGAAGCCTGCAGATTGCTGCAGAAGGCAGGACAGTAGTGAATCTGTTATCAGGGGTGGAGTTTGCAGACAGAATTGTGCTCTCAAGTGATGAGAGTTTGCAGAAGCTGAATAGGCACTGCTGATGCATCTTGCATTTATGAGGTCGGACCAACAGACCAAGACTTGTCGCTCAAACTAATATTGCACGCAATCCAGGTGTGTGCCTTGCATGCTGATGGAACCAGGTCAGTGAGCCTCTACGCGTATTTGTGTACACGTACCCATTTGCCAGATGCTGCCTTGCTGCCAGCCAGTTGCTGCTTGCAGCGGCGTTCCCTTGTGGCGCCTAATGCTTGCATGCAAGGCTGAACTATCTGAGATGCCTACAGTGGAAGATTGCTATGTATCAACCAGGATGTCGACAAAGAGGTTTTGCACCTCCGTGCACCGTGGGAGTTTGAGGCCAACAAATCACTTTGAAGGAACCTTGATGGCAGCAGGCGTTGCTGACAGCCAGTACCTGCGGCTTAGCTATCAGCTGTCATGTTCATTGTTCAGACTTGACGCGATTGCACGGCATGAGTTGGCAGCAGGAACGGCCCCGTCCGCTGATGGCTGCAAGGCTGCAGCATATTCAGCTGACTTGGTATAGACAAACATGCGAAAAATGCAACTTCTTCAAATGCCAACGACAAAACGTAAATTGAGACTCCTGTTTGTGGGTGCAGACCTTGTGAACTGCCTGCTTGGTTAGCTTGCCTTCTGTCGACTTGCGGAATCAGAGCTGGAGATGGAGCTTCCGCTGCGTTCTTCTTCAGTCGACGTCGCTCCGAAACCACTAGAGTGATTGTTTTTCAAAGTCCTGAGTTCTGAAGTTGAAAGTTCGCGAAAGGGTGAGTGCCTCAAAGTCATGACTGACCAGGTGCGCATAATCAAGCCGTGCCTGAGTGGGAGTTAGAGCAGAACATCCAGCATAATGTTCATTGGCAAGTGAGTCAATGACTGCGACAAATTGACTTATAATTATGCAAGTAGCCAGGCATTCCTGCAGGAATGAATTCTCCCAGCTGGGAGAAGCCATGAGTTGTATGCAGCCATGTTGACCAAGATCCGTGTTATGCAGGCGTGTGAAGAAATGCTCCGCAGAAGCTCTCCTGTATAACAAACCAACTGTCCTCGGCCTGAAACAGCGCCAACTGCCACTGGATCCCACATCATTCCTGTTTTTTATGCATGCACATAAAAACCTCTAGCCTACAAGTTTAAAGCATCTGGCAAGCCAGATCCTATCCAAGGCTGCAGAGCAAATTGCAATGTGCAGAATGTTGACACCAAGCTGTCTCAAGCTTGCACACAATTTCTGTTCTGCTTCAACACATTGTCAGTTGTGCAATGCTACGAGGATGAAATAATGCAACATATGATTAGAAATGAAGAGAGCAATCACCTTACACAAAACAACATGCTGTGGCTGCGTCAAAGAGCAAGATGCAGTTGAGTCTTTGTGCCGCTCATGTCGGCTGAGTGTATGCATTCAGGAATCTGCATGCATCACCTGTGCACAGTATCGTGAAGATCCTTGTTTATGTCAGGTGCTGTGTTGGTGTGTTCGCATGTTACAGAGATCTTGCAATATCTTGCTCACGCTCATGCTCCCAAAAGACAAAGGCTCTGGTTTCTATGCTATGCCGAGCTACTGCATCCCAGGGCGTCGAAGGGTCAGTGAAGCCAGTATGTGGGGTGAAGCGCGCTCGACCTTCTCGTGAGTCATAACAGACAAAGAGGTATGCTTCATCTGCAGTGATGCCCTTTGCATAGTACCATCTGCAAAATCAGCCAAGTTGACTGAACTTGTTCATGTGTTCAAGATACATATCTTCTGAGCGTGTGTAACCAACTGAATGATGGCAAGAATTTTGCAGCATCACACTTTGTTTGCTCAGACAGTATATGTATGCTCTTGCATACACTCACAAAGCTTTCAGCAGGCAAGGGCATGTAACAAGATGACTGGACTGCAATGCGCAGCGATATACTTGCTGCAATGTTTTGTTGTGCAGAATGCAGGCACTGTAGGCTAGTGGTGCACACAGGGCAAAGCAGCTGTACTTGCCTGTGGTCAGGGTTGTACTTTGCTGCATAGTTGTAGCCTTTTCGGCCAGGGAAGATCAGGCTGTATGGTATGAGATCATCCTTGGCTACAGTGGCAGCATCCAATATACCCAATGGTGAGTCATGCACAGGCCCTCTTAGTGGCCGCCAAACCTGCACCGAACCACAATGAAGAAACTCAGCAACCATCTGAGTGAACCCTATGCTTTCTGGTCCTAGGATTACACCACTCACACACAACAGGAGTCTTTCAAAATATCTGCTTTTGCAACAGTGTGCATGAATACGGTGGCCGGGACATCTGTTTGAAGGAGCAGCTGACCAGCGCACAATCAGGCGATGGTGACTCCAAGTCGGTCACAGCATTTTGAACACCTGAATGGATCTGCAAAACTGCATCGCTCATGTGTATGTGCATACAGATGTCAGTGACCACCCAAAACAATCCGCTGAGTGTTTCATGTTTCTAAGCCCGTCCCAGTTTGCTTGATGGCTTGCCTGTATTACAGCAAAGGGAGTCCTACTAAGCCGCTCAGCTTCATCTGGGAGAAGTGCTTGCAATCTTGCTGGACCGCTCTTGACAGTGTAGTCCACATGGACACGTGACACTGGTTGGCCTCTGGCATCTGGATCCTTCCTGCTTCTCTGCTGCTGCACTGTCGAGCTGCATGAGTGTGTCACTGGTGAATGCAGTTGCATGCATGAGCTCACGGCGCTGTCTTTGCAAATGCTTTGATTGCATAGGATATAGTGTCACTCCCCATGCATTGGTCTCAAAGCCTGCACTGCTGCATAAGGTCTCTGCATCATAGCATGTTGCAGGCAGGCTAGCTTACTTTTCAGCAGCTCTTCGTATAGTATGATCAAAGATGTGCACTCTACTTGCCCTTGCAGTCTTCTTCAACAGAGCCTCCACTTCAGGATAGTAGCTGGTGGTAACCTGCAACAGCGCCTTGTCAACCCAGGCTTGAGTGCTAAGTTTGCACGCACTTTCACTGGTCCCTGCAACTGCTGCTAGTCAGAAACAATTATGCGGTTTACATCCTTATCATCTTCCCAGCTGATGTCTGCAGGAACTTGAAACCGCTCAAGCTGAAATCCGTTCCGCACAATGTCAAAGTGTGTGTCTTCTACGGTTCGTAAATCTGTTACGGTAACCTCAACCTCATCAAACTCCAAATTATTCGGCTTGTCAATGCCCTTGGGCAGCTCGTACTTGTACACATACAGCTCCTCATCCACCCGTGGAGAATTGACGTACGACACCTTAGCGCGCAAAGCTGGTGACCTCGGGGCGCGCACAACCGGCTTTGCACAAACAACCGCTTCGGCAACCATTGTCACGCCAAGTGACCTACAGACAGCTGTGTTTTATTTCAAAATGCTTCCTGTCTACAGCTTACTTGATGTGCAGTTGCGCTAGTCGATCAGGCTTATGAGAGCAACCATGTGAGTCACTGCACGTGCCATTACTGTGTATGGAGCAGTGCTGCGTAATTGAGCTGGACTCGTTTATTACATACTCCACACTTGCAGGCACGGTCGACGGCCTCAATCGGGATAAAACACTGGCCACATACAGGCTACGGTGGAGTGTAGCAGGAGACTGTGACAAAGCTGTTGGCTGTCTGCGTATGCTGCATACAGGCAGCAAGCTAAAAGTCCAGCACGCAAATTTGAAGATGGCCAATACTGCAGATGGTACACGGTCCCTGCGTAAATTGTACACATCTACGTCAAGCTTGTGTTCACAATCTGATGGAAGTCACGATACACAACAAACTATATTGCCAAATTAAACAAACCAACTTCTCTCGAATTCACTTTTCCTGTTGGGCTTAGTGTCCAACATGTCACTATTTGTTGACGACTTTCAGGACTGCAGCAGCCACAGATGGTGCCAGCATGCTTCTGCAATAAGACTCCCAGGCGTCAACATTGCTTTCGTGATCATCGCAAGCAGGCCCGCTGTCCTTTGCAGCCGGTTTGCTTGTTAGGGCACGATCTGTGTTCCTGCTGATGTTGCTGGAGTCCCTCACCACAGCAGGAGAGTTCTCCTTCTCTCCATCAGAAGTGCTGGCTGTGCTCGCAGCAGTATCATGTGATTTGCGTAGCAGAGTCAACAACCCTCTGGCTGCTGTTCTGGCATCTGGCGTGTTGTCAGTGATGAGCGCCCCACCTACCTTCAGCAGCTTGTCATTGCCATATTGCACAAGGTCCTCAGGCGTCATCTGCTCTGCTGCTGCTGTCAGAACCATGGCAACCTGTGCTCTGACCTTAGGGTTTCGGTGGGCTGCATAGGGCACCAGCCTGTCTAGGGACACTGCTGGGTCCACAGAGCCTGCCATGATCCTGAGAGACTGCTGGACTTCCTCTATGACAAAGCGCTTGTCGTTTGAGCTGGCTTTGAGCAGCAGCTGCAGCAGTAGGCTGTTGGCTGGGCGAGTCAAGGAGCCCATATTCATAAAGGGCTCCATGCTGTTGCCAAAGACAGAGAACAGATCTGCCACGCACATGACGGCTGTCTGCACACACCAGACACCACAGAAGTTGAGCTGGTAGAGCGCAGCAAGACAAAGTTGGCAGCTTAGCTAATTGCACTCTGAGTCTGCGCAGGACTGCAAGTCGCACATGTTGCTGCATGCCAAGAGTTTGTCTGGCTGTTGTACCTTGCACAAGGAACTCCTCAAGCTTTTGACAGATTTCAAGACTAGTGGGACAACTTTACTCCTGCAGGCAGAATACACAGTGTTTTGATAGCCAACAGCGCAAAAGATATCTCTGTGCTTTACGCCAACTCTACCATTGTTTCACTTACAGTGAGGGCTCCAAAGTATGTTTGTGATGCACAGCAGCTTGTCTAACAACATTGAGACCCTGTATTGCCTGTGTCCAGTCTTTAGCATCCAGTTGCTGAACAGCAGCCTACAGGGGCAGATGGCGACGTGAGCTATGCAGGCAACAAAACACATGGGCCATACTTGGATGAGCAGTGACGTGGAAATGTTCCATGCAAAAGCCCTACCTGAAGCTGTTCATTGACAGTGTCATTTTCTAAAGGTAGCAGCTGGCCGCTTGTAATGTAGTCTACGTCTACAACGACTGGTTCAGGTCCATCTGGCAGCTTGCCCTCTGACGTCTGGACAGGGGAAAGGGCGATTCAGCCTCGGGCCATCCAAGTGAAAAGCAGCGAAACTCTGCTGACAGCTTCTCACAGATGCAGTAGTTGTTTGGTCGCCGTTGAGGCGTGCACGGGCAGCTTCTGCAGCTGCTACTTCTTTCTCTGTCGGAACACCAGCTGTCTCTCCCACATGCGCCGTCTCGCGCGCTATCTTGGCTTCTTTTGCAGAAGGACTGTCACCCTGTTTTGGAAATCTCTTATGTTTGCCTGACATAGCGCGTTTGGCACCTTCAAAGATAAGAGTAGCAGTTGCTATGCTAAGACCTAGCAATACAACTTGTAAGGGGATGCGCATAACGAAACAGAACGAATTCAAGCAGTGCTGTCACTGTCTCAGTGCACAGCCCCAGTTTGAAATGGGGGTTTCAACCGCGCAAGGCCTGAGCATCTTCAGATTCCTTCATTAGTACCGTGACGGAGTAATGCATTCGTGCGCTTTATGGTTGGACGCTCTCTATCAGTGGCGTTTTCTGTAAGTGGTGATCATGTCTGGCTGCATGATGCGCTGTTGACAAAGCAGGCGACATTTTGCCCTCATGATAAAGCATATATATTGCCCAAACCGTCAACATTCAAGGCCGTGCTTACCATCATTTGGTGACATGCACAACCTGTGCTATAATGAAAGTCTGACTGTCCGATCGCAATGCTTATATAGATGCAGCATCAGAACGGATACTGATCGTAAACGAAAGTTGATATGGTTTGCTGGAGCAGTACTGAACAATTGTAAGTGATCCCCATATCTCTCACCACTGTTACACCAAGCACATAATCTACACCTACAGACCTCACCTGCCTTTCTTCACAGGCATCACTGAAATGCACACAGCAAACACATGCTGCATGTCTCATGCTTTGACCGTTTATCTCTGATGAGGTCTGCGATGATCTTGTTGGGGAGGACAGTACGCCCCATGGGCAATTGGGTCATGGGGGACAGAGCCTGTCCATCAGGGGAGGCTGCCAACCACTCCTCTATTGCCCCCTTGCTGCTGCTGAGCCATCATGGACATCACCATCTGCTGCGTTTGCACTGATGATGGTATCTGCGTCATCTGAGCCAGTTGGCGGCTGTTGTCACCAGTCATTGGCTGCTGCTGTTGCAGCTGCTGCAGCTCTTGATTGGCCCGTTGCAGATCAGCAAGCTGTATGTCTGATTGCCACCGGGTGCATCACCACACTGCTGTGCTTGAAGCTGCGCTGGCGGCTGCTGCTGGGACTGGTGCTGAGCAGGGCGAGGATGTGCTCTGCCACATGACTCAACAGCTGATTGCTGGTTGATGATGCCCTCACTTGAGGCCAAAGAAGGCTCCAAACCTCAAGCCCCTCACTGCACTGTGATATACACACTGCCACCCTGCGCTGTTGACTGTTGCCGCTTCTGTCACTACTGCTAATGCTGTTAAGGCTGCTGTCGCTGCTCTTGCTGTTGCTGTCAGCGTCGCTGCCGATATGGCTGGCATGGCTGTAGCAAGGCATTGCAGTGTGCCACTACAACTCCTGTGAGACTGTACATCAAGCAGATGCAAATCCGTATAAGTTGTATAAAAGGTGAGTATGCCATTTTGAGAAGTGACAGAGGCAGAGACCGCATAAAAGCAAAACGGGGTAACAAGACAACACATGTTTTGAAAATGCAGACATGTGTGGTAAAGGAGATTAATAACCTGCACAAGATCTGCTAAACCTGCTACAGCGGGGAGGAAATGCGCTGTAGTCATGAAAGAGAACCCCACATGAACCCTGTCTAGCAGACACGTCAATGGGGTTGACCCAGAAACATATAAAATGGCGTACCAGTAGCTATATGATAATACCAGGCTGAGCCCATTGTTGCAATCTCCAATCTGAGCAAAGTGAAACTCATCACTCAAACATCGACCTTGGTGTTTGTCGTAACAAAAAAGGCATCTAGTGTTGACACAGTTGTGAGCACAAAGCTTCAGACACGTCGCTGCTAACCTGCAGTGTGAGTCATGTAGTACCAAAAAACAAATGCTGCCCTAGTGTGAAGTTAAGCCACTGCATACCGACTGCCACTGCAGGTCACACACAAAAACCGCATTTTCCTAGCACGGTTCTGCAATGCTGTATCAAACAAAGGGCCGCCGATGGCACCTTTCACTGCCAGCTCTTTATATCTCTTGTACTCATCATACTGCCTCTCAAGTTGCCTCTGCCGCCTGGGATTGTCAGGAACATCTGGTTCACGCAAGTCATTGAGCCAATCCTGCATGATTTTCAGCTTGACTTGCAGTGGTATTGCTTGCTTAGCACCCTACTTCATCACAGAATCCAAATGCTCTGCCTTGATGCAATGCTTTGCTTCCACAAACACCAGCATCACCTCGGCGTCCAGTTTGCCCATCACAGCTCCATCAAATTCACAGAGTACTAAACCATCTGATGATCCGAGTAATCTGAAGCTGCACTGAGTCCTTGAGATGCTTGACCACTGCAGCTGTGACTTCCTGCTCAGTGCCTATGTTTGAGTGCTTGGTCCACCCATCCACAAAGACCTGATGGCGCTCCAACAGCACTGATGTGTTGGATAAATGCCTACTGACTTCGCCTATTTCGTGAAACACCCGTTTGCCAAGCCAATTCAACAGACCTGCTTGCTGCAGAGCATGCTGCAGATCCAATGCTGAGAAATGATTGAAGACAACATTGACTGTTACGCTTTCTCTGGCTGAAAGAAACTGAAAGATGCTGGGCAAAACAGTGACTGTAAAACGGTTGAGCATCAAGTTCAGGTGGAAGATGGGTGCGCTTGGTCGCCAGTCGGACTGCTCCAACCCTTGCAGCAGACCCTTCACATCACTGTCTTTGAGATTGAGATGAGTCAGATCCCACTCCAACGCCTGCAAAACAGTCACATCAAGTGAGGGCAGAGCTAGCAGCTGATTCGCAGCTATTCGATGCTCATACCCCACTTTCTGCCAGTTCTTGCGCTTGTGACACCAAATCCTCGATCTTCGAATCATCTAACCTGACTGCTGGCCGATAGCAGCTCTGCCTCAGATTCTCAGGCAAGCAGGCAGGCCCAGCTAAGGTACGTGGACAGACCGGTATGCAGCAGCAGGGTCGACCCCTCCAAAACCATGTGCATGCGCTATTGCTTCCTGTGCGCTTGCGCAAGGCTGTATAGGGTACCGGATAGGCAGTGTTAACGTGTATCGTAATTGACACTGACTGCAATCTTCTGACTGTTGCGTTAAAGACTCGGCGGAAGACGTTTGCGGGAAACACGTTAGGCCAGATGGCTGGCCAAATGGGGTACACATGCGGGGTTTGAGTGGCATTTTCCGTAGATGGTGATCATGAGCTGTTGACAGAGCAGGTGACATATTGCCCTCGTGGTAAAGCATACTGCCCTAGTCTGCAAGGACATACAAGGCCGTGCTTACCATCATTTGGTGATTTGCATGCACAACTTGTGCTATAATGAAAGTCTGACTGTCCGATCGCAATGCTTAAATAGATGCAGCATCAGAACGGATACTGATCATAAACAAAAGTTGATATGGTTTGCTGGAGCAGTACTAAACATTGTTGTCAAGTGATCCCCATCTCTCACCACAGTTACACCAAGCACATAATGTACACCCTACAGACCACGCCTGCCTTCCTTCACAGGCATCACTGAAATGCACACAGCAAACACATGCTGCATGTCTCATGCTTTGACCTGTTTATCTCTGATGAGGTCTGCGATGATCTTGTTGGGAAGGACAGTACGCCCCATGCGCACTTGGGTCATGGGGGACAGAGCCTGTCCATCAGGGGAGGCCGCCAACCACTCCTCTATTGCATCCTTTTCATAAGTGTGACCATCACTTGCTACTACAGGTTCCCACATGATTTCATGAGTAATGGGGCATGTGAAGTTCCTCAGTTCATTCTCAGTCAGGCCTTTGATGAGGCGCCTTGGGGGTCTTGTCTCAGGCCTGCGGTGCTGATTTTGAGTCTGCATGCCTGATGACTGGTACTGCTCGCTTTGGTAGGCAGAGGGAGGGTTGATGCCTACAGAGGGGAAGCTAGAAGGCAGGGCTTGATTGAGTGGAAAGGCAGGCTGGTTCCAGGTAGGGGTCATAGCAGGCTGTGCAGCAAGGGCCGGGGGAGCATTACCCCCCTGCTGCTGCTGAGCCATCATGGACATCATCATCTGCTGCATCTGCATCTGCATTTGCATCATCTGAGCCAGTTGGCGGCTGTTGTCACCAGTCATTGGCTGCTGCTGTTGCAGCTGCTGGAGCTCTTGATTGGCCCGTTGCAGATCAGCAAAGCTGTATGTCTGATTGCCACCGGGTGCATCACCACGCTGCTGTGGTGGCTGCTGCTGGGACTGGTGCTGAGCAGGGCGAGCGTCTGCTCTGCCACGTGACTGCTTCCTGTTCCTGCCGGTGGCCACAGCCTGGTGCAGTGGGGGAAAGTGAAGGTCTTGAGGTGTAGGCTTTGTGGGTACCTCTGGAGGTTGAGCAGGGAAGCCAGGAGGCGGCTGCCTTGTCACTCTGGTAGGCTGACTAGGCTGCTGAGAAAGACTCTGAGTGTCGCCCTCAGAGCTCCTGAGGTACTGAGCATGCAGCGGGTGCCGAGACTCAGCCTGCAATTGGTGCTTGTGGTGCTCAGATTGAGCATGACCTTGAGGTCCATGGAAGTAGTCAACATCACGCTGTTGTCTCCCGCCACTCTGAGAGTGCTGGTGAATATGAGACTGAGTGTGAGACTGCTTGAGTTTTGAGTGGTGCTCACGAGGCTGCTCATACCGCTCAGGCTGATAGTCATACTGAGACTGCCGCAGAGGCAGCTGCGTGGGAGGGCCCTCTGTATGGTGCAGGTGACCACTGGCAGGGTCCCATGAGGCTTGGGGTGGATATGTGGGGGGTAGGTTGGGAGGGTCACTGGAGCCCTGGCTCGCAGGCTCTGCAGCCTGCATAACCCCATGATCTGCTATCAATATTATAGTTCTTGACACTATCATCATCACCATGCTTGTTGCTCTTATAGTTCCAACTGTTGGTTTATGCATATGAGCATCATGACATGCAAAGCATGACATTGCTGCAGCAAAATGGGTATTGCATAATTGTAAAACCAATCCTGATCGATCAACACGCCAAGACATGTTGCAGAATAATTATAAGCGCAGCTTCACCAACTGCTTCAGAGCCTGCAGAGACCATGTAGCAATGGTGTGCTCCAGAGTTCATGCCTAGATTCTTTACCCTACCTTCTGTGCCTGCTTCCTGCTTCCCCGCTTCTTGCCCTGCTTGCCACCTGCATCTGCAGCCACAGCTGGCTGAGTGACCTCCTGTGCAGCAGCTTGCTGAGGCGCAATTTCCCCTCTCTTGGCCGGCGCTGCAGCTGCTTGACCCTGCGTGCTGAGAGCGTCCTGAGTACGCTGCTGTACACCTGCCTGAAAAGCTGCTATGCGGTTGGCTGACAAAGGGTCCTGTCCAGGAAGGGGAACACCAGCGGGGTACTGACTGGCTGCCATCTGTGTGGGGTCAGCAGGGGGGTGTACAGGGGGAGCTGGGTCCGATGCCTCGTCAAGGAAGTCATCTTCCATGTCCAACGGCTGTGGGCCATTCTTCTTTGCTGCCCTTTGCCTCTGCAGCGTAGATGGCGGTGATTGTGATGAGATGGGTGCTTTGGGTGTTTGCACATGTGCGTGTTCCACCAAAACATCAAGCTCATGGGGAAGCTTTCGCCAGTGCTGTCAGAGATTGTGATTGATGACATGCAGAGGACAAAAGCAACACTGATGCTGAGAAGCTCAAGCGACCACAAGCACAGGTTGACATGCATTCAGTGCCACATGAACATGCAAGTCAGTCGGTCAGCATGGAGCAACAGTGATACTGGGATTCCTTTGGTGTTTGGTGACACAACCCTTCAGCATCACAACTTGGCATTGTGACACATGGTGAAACAATGTCACTTGCTGAGAAACGTGACAGCTCACCTTCTTTTTCTTGGCACGCTTGACAGCCGCTCTTGCAGCCCTCTCTGCTGCAGCTTCCTTTTCAGCTGCCTCCTGCCTCAGCAGCACCTGAGCTGCTGCATCAGCTGCTGCAGCAGCTGCTGCAGCATCTGTTCTGGCTTGCAGCGTCTCCTCGTCCACCTCCTCTCCATCTTCTATGTGCCGTGCCTGCCAGTCATAGTGACACCAGATTTGAAGGATGCATGACTACATCATACACCGGCTGTCTGGTCAGGGACCAAATGTTCAGGTGTCAGTGTGATGGGTCACAGCGTGCGAGGCAAAGTTTTCTGCTGCAGGCTTGTCTTGAGCGTCACTCCAGTATACAAGGTAGAAAAGAAACGAAAAGACTACGCCTTTTGGCATTGTTTGGAGAACAGCCCAAGGGTGGGGTGCATTGGGCTTCCCTGGGGGTATTCAAGGTAGGCTGTACCTGCTCTGTACATCCCTCATCTACTTCCTCCTGTGCCCTGTGTTCACCATCGCTGCCAGCACCACCGTCAGGATGCAGCTGAGTGTCTTCATCATCATCACTCCAGCCCTGGTTGATGAAGCCATTGCCCTGCACAGCTTGTGCCTGCTGCTGCTGCTGTTGCCCTTGCTGGTGGGGAGCAGAGGCAGTTGGTTTGCCCCAGGCTGTTTGAGCCGGCTTTGGCCTTCCAAATGCTGGCCCACCTGCAAGGGAGCGCAGGTTTGTCATGCCTATGTCTTGCAGCTGCTCACATCTGGCATCATACAAACACAAAAGTGTGGCAGATGTTTGGCAGACTCTGTCAGCTAGGCCTGGCTGTTGATTGAGCTGCCAGACATGCATGGCATAGATATGGCCCACAAAGCAGACAAGTTGCGCAGTAAGATGTTTGGATCCTCAAAACAGTACAGCAACAGAGGCAGTTGCTCTTGAAACCCTCATGCTGAGAGACTGCTGCATCTAGATCAGCACTCTTGCTGTTGAATGAATTTACTCAATGCAGAGTGTACGAAATTGGACTTTGAATACAGCAGGCATGAACACAATTTGAGGACCAGCCATTTCCCTGCAAGGCCTGAGGTGATCACAAGCTACAATCATAATTGTCATACGCCATCACTGGCATGTTCATCTTTAGTGCTTAGTGTGTGTTGGACTTCCCAGACAGGGTCTGTTGACTCCCCAGATGAGTTGCAAAGACAGCAAATGTAAATACATTGACTACATCAAGAAGTTGAGCCAAGACAAGTGAGCCCTGTAGCTGTACCAACAGCTTCAGCCCAACTAGCAGCCCCAAAGCAATCCCTTGGGGAGTTGATCACGCCGGATGAGGTGCCTGAGCTGTCAGCCCGCTCCAGCATATGCAGCACCAGCTCGGTGATTTCTGAGGGGCTTTCAAAGGCCCTGTCAGCTGCAATCATCAAGGGCGTGTGCCCTTCGTCATCTGGCACTGTTGCACTGGCGTGGTCCAGGCTCAGCAGCTGTCGTACTACACTCACCCTGCGCATTCATTCAGCACGTTGCAGTGCCATTTGATTGACAAACGCTAGCCAGGGCTGAGAATGATTGTGATTGAAGACCTCTCAAAGTTGTTTGTCAGTTAACAACAGCCCTGCACTGTCCACCATTGTTGCGCTGGCATGTTTCAGACTTAGCAGCTCTTCACCACATCACCCCTGAACTGATCATCTGGCGGTGTTTCTTTGTTTTCCCCTCAAAACAGCCTCAGCGTGTGGCAGAGAACTTGCTCAACCAGGCTTGCTTGTCTTGACGATGAGGGCAAGCTGTGATTGGCTGTCAGCATCACAGCAGCTGCGCCCTGCAATTTTGGTGACTGTTGCATGCTGGCGTAGCCGCTCCCATACTCGAGACATTCTGGACAACGCACAGCACCTCATGCACTCAGTGCTTGCCAAAGGCGTTGATGTGTTGCAGCATGGACTTGTTGACAGTTGGCACAAGCGCCTGCATTGAAAACGGTGTGTACTGACAGCATGTCCCAGCAGCAGGTGCCGTCCTACATCACGATCTGATGCTCATATACCTCATGCAGAAAAGCTATTGATTATGACTATGCAAGAGTGGGGGCCAATGGCTGCTTACACATTGTTGGAGTACACGAACTGCGATGCAGGCGTGCCCTGCTTGATCATGGCCTGCTTCAGCAGCTCATCCACCTCCTGAACAGGTGCGGCCACAGCCAGGTGCAGGGGCGTCTTGCCAGAGTTGTCCACTGTGGTGAAGGATGCGGAGGCTGCAAGCAGGGCTGAGGCAGCGTTCTGGCTGGCCCACCTTGCTGCATAATGCAGTGCAGTCCTGCCATCCTATAACAAACACACAAGACTCAGAGCATGGTACACATTTGTTCAACTTGTGTTCAGTGAGCGTGGTTGCAAATGCAGGCATGGCCACAGCCAGGCGCAGGAGCATTTTCCTTGTACAATCCATAATTTTGATATGCTGAGGCTGCAAGCAGGGCCAAGACAGCATCCTGTTTTGGCCTGGCTGTGCTTATCACAGTGCGCTGCGTCCAATACATGTCGAACAGTGTGGAACAGCTTTGGGTTGATGGGTCTGCATGAGAATGCAAGATGCTGAGGCTGCAAGCTAGGAGGGAATGGCACATTCTGGCTGGCTGACCCTGACGTGCAATGCAGGGCATTTCTGTCATTCAAGATGTACATGCAAGTGTTGCAGCAGAGTGCTATGCAAGGTGATAGATCCACGCATAGAGTTGGAAGATTGTACAGGGGTTCGTTCAGAGCAATGAAGGCTTGTGACATTCCAAGCTGAACCGCCACATGATGTCACGCAGCGTACTTAAAGCAAGCTCTATTTCATACGCACAGACAAAGTGAATCAACCCAAATTTCGCTCCCAAGCCAGCATCACATATTGTACCCTTGTTCACTGACAAATGGCAAGTACAGATTGACATTGTGCAGTTTGCATTACAGCACAGGCACTTTGCCTGTCTAAACTCACCACATAGCTGCGCTTCTCGACGTCTGCTCCAAAACCAATGAGCAGCTTGATGACCCCCTCCTTGTCCTCTGAGGAGGCCATGTGGAGGGCAGTCAGGCCATCATGCACGCCCTCATTGATGGGGGTGCGCTTGTCTTGAAGGAGCACCCTGAGTGTGTTCAGCTGACCTTTGGATGCGGCGTCGTGGTGTGGCATGAACCCACCCTTGTCTTGAGCTTTGGGGTCTGCCCCCCTCCCCAGCAGGGTCACCACCACTTCCTGCGCACCATGCAGTTGTCATGTGCTGGCCGCAAAATCACGATGACCTGCAATTCAGTTTGATCATGGACGGCTTTGAGTAGTGGCATGAAGTTGTGCTTGTCCCAGGGCACAGGCCTTGGGGCAGACCCCCCGTGCCCAGGAGGGCGGCCATCACTTCATGCAAGCCGTTTAGCTATCGGGTGCTGACTGTAAAATCATGAGACTCTGCAGTCCACCCTGCCCTGTATGTGGCTTCACAAGGGGGCATTGATCTGCCCTAGTGCAGGACCAACCTGGTCCTGGGTCTGATCTCACGAGGGCAACCACCTGAGCACTGCCTGTGCAAATTAAAACGCTCTTTGTTCCTGATTACAGTGCATGAGCAGTAACTGCTCTAAGTAGCCGCACAAAAAGCAGAAAAGGGGAATGAAGCAGGTAGTCACAACATATGCTGCTTCGCCTTGCTTGCTGACTCACTGTATATGTGCATTGAGTGATAAAAAGCTGACATTTTATTACTGTTACTACTATTACTTATTCTTCTTCTTCTTCTTCTCTGTTATTATCATTATTATTATTCTTATTGTGATTATTCTGTCAAGGTCAGGGCGCTGATCAGATGAGGAGGCCTGTCCAAATTTAGCAACAGAGACACTGCATGCTTGATAGCGCCTGGACGCCGGCCCAATGCAAGTGTCTATATGTCTATTTTGTATTGATCACACCACCAATCAGGTCGTCGTATTGCCTACCACAATGCTTTCACACAGACATTGGGATTCACCATAGATGCCCTGGTCATAGCTGCAAAGGTTGGCCTGAACTTGTCCAGTCAGATGAGTAATGCATGAATGCACCATGTGTTAGTATGCTGAATGCCAAGACAGCACCTCATACATGGAGCTGCTCAGGGCTATATGCACATGACCCTAGCAGAAGACACTCGTTTGATGATTGTACAATGAATACAAAAATGAGCAAACAATGACTGCAAGGAATTGTGAATGGGATATTTTGCATTTTTAGCTGTACCTGGTTGCCAGCAGTGGCAGCTTGGTGCAGGGGGGTGGTGCCATCCTTGTTACGGGTGTCCACAGGGCATCCCATGCTGATGAGGGTGCTGACCAGCTGGGCCTGGCCCCTGCTGGCTGCATAGGCCAGAGGCGTCATGCCTGCCGTGTTGCGCACATTCACTCTGCCTCCAGCCTCCTGAAGCAGCTTGATGACTACCATGTTGCCGCACGCAGCTGCCTGCAAAAGAGAGATGATGATTGTTGCTTTTCGTTTGATAAAGACACAGTCTGTTCAAGGTGATCTAGAAAAAAAGCATGCAGTCAAGAGTACGCATGCGAGACATTGTCAAACTGAGATGTACCCCAAAGGAGTTGAGCAATGGAGCCTGCCTGCCAGCAGATACATGGTTGGGTTGGATGGCAGACATTGGAGAAGGAATCATTGCTTCTCAAGCTGTGAGGGCATGAGGATAGGCTGTGCGAGGCAATGGATGGACTGCAAGCTGCATGGCAGTCAAAGCATGTGAAGGTCTGCAGGTTCATATACAGCAGTACTATGAAGACTGCGGGTAGGATCATGGGAAAAGCTTAGTCCCTGTGTATCAGTTTCAAGCTGAAATGACGCTGTATACAGACATTTGCTTTGCATTTGTTACAGCAGTTCAGCTCATTGGCACATATGCAGCATGTGAGTCACCAGTCGCCAAGCAACGTGAATTATGGTTTAGTAAATGCTAAACAAATTGACATCAAGGCATACAGTGCATTGTTCATGTGGCAGGAGTCTGAACCAAACAACAGGCAATGATGAGTCTGATTGCAGATCAGCAAGCGTCTTGACATAAATAGCATTTGATGATAGAGCACACGGTACAGCAAAGGGTGACTCACCCGAGCAATTGGCGTGGCACCATCCTTTGACTGGACATTCACATCTGCCCCCGCCTTGAGCAATCGCCTGACTACATCCACGTTGCTGCTGGCGCAGGCTGAATGCAGCACACTGCGGTCATCCTTGGTCCTGACACACACCATGTCATTCATCTCCTGCTTACTGTTCGCTGTCTCCAGAAGGCAATCCACTATGCTGAGACTGCTGGGGATTGCATTGGCTGCTGCAGCAAACAGGGCTGTGCGTGTGTCTGTCGCTGCAATATTGGGGTCTGCGCCTGCCTGTCGTGTCCAAAGTCTCAGTCAGTTGTGCACGGCTTGCCATGTGTCTTTGTGGAGCATTGACAGACCAGGTGAAGTGTATTTTAGACTAGCTAATCTAGCTAATGTTGCGCAGGCTGTGTACGGTAACTAAACAATAAATATAGTATACATCTTGAAGGTCATGTAACGCTATAGGTGGCTGTATTGTGTCTTGTAAGGTGAAGGTTCATTGTTTGGAACAGCTCAAGGCAGTCATTGATTTGTGTGGCTTTCAAGAGGCATGTAGGAAGAGGTGCCCAGAGGGCTGCTAATGCTCTGCAGCGAGCACACATACGCAGTAACTGAGAACCACCAAAAACCACCCATCAGCACCCAAAAACCATCCAATACTCAAACATGACCACAGAATGATAACTACCAATGACCAAAGAGGAAAAGCTGTCGCTGAGCGAAAAGTGAAGATGCAAGTCAGTGAACATCTTCCAACATGCCACAGTGGGGTAATTGCTGCAGCAGTTCATGCAAGGAAAGTAGCCAGTAGATCGGGCCTGATAGGATTCATAGCTTGATGGCCACATGCGTTGTGAGCATCAAGCCCTACAGCTTCATGTCAGCAGCATGCAACTGATACTTGACAGGTACATCGCAGGTTGTGGTTGCACTGTAGCATTCACCTTGATGAGGTGCTGTACACAGAAGAAGTGACCGCCAGTCACAGCTACAAAGAGTGGGGTGTGACCCCTCTTGTTCTGCAGGTTGATGCTGGCGCCTGCCTTCAGCAGAATGGTGATGCAGCCCAAGTAGCCTGCGTAGAGCGCAAGGAGTCTTTGTACAACACGAGGGGGCTGTGCAATCAAGCGCGTACAACAAAATCAGCCAGAAAAGGGCAGAGCCTTTTCTGATCTGCAGGCTGATACTGGCGCCTGCCTTCATCACAATGGTGATGCAGCCCAAGTACCTTGCAGGGAGCGTAAAGGCGTAATCATGCGACATGACTGGATCAAACAGTCAAGCTCACGCAGCATTTTCAGCCAGAAGCAGGCCATGGACTCTTTGGGTCTGCAGGTTGATGCTGGCTGCAGTTTGCAGCAGAATGGTAGTGCAGTGCCCAGACTGGCAAGGGGAATGACAAACATCAATGATGGAACCACAGAAGACTAACAGCTAGAGCGTGGAATCGGCTGCCTATGTCCAACAACGGGTCTAACGGGGCGCACTTTGCATTCAAGCTGTAGCGCCAAGGGATCAAAATGTGCAGACACAAAGAAGTACTGGCTACAAGGAGGCCCATGTAGCCAGTCACAGTGCACAAATGTGCAACTCTTTGCTCTGGCAGTCAGTGGTTTCTTGGAAGGCAAACAGTGTGTTCAGCAAACCTGCTTTGGCAGCGACATGGAGGGGAGCGTGCTGCTCCCTGCCATGCTGTGCATTAGGGTCCACCTTGACGCTGTCCAGCAGCAGCGTCATCATGCTTGTGTCGCCCCTGTAATACAAGAGTCAAACCAAACTCAGGGTGCACGATTTTTTTATCTTACAAAAACTCAACAGGATGAGGCTGCATGGTATGCTGCTGGAGCTTGACAACACACGCAAAGCTGCAGAAATGAGGAGCCCAGTCGGTAAGCTGCAGCAACACCAGTCCGGGGCGGATTCCAGCAGCAGATGGAGCAAAGCAATCAATTTGTCACCTCACAGGTCAAAAACTATGCAGACCTGATTGAGCTGTTCTGTGCTAGAGAGCACGACAGCCAACAATACAAATGCTGCTGGATGAATGATGATGGTGCGAAGCCTGTCTGTTTGTCTCCAGCAGCATTCGCTTTACATGATTGGTCACACCAGGCATTGCTTGACAACAGCTGAGCATAGTTCTGCTTTACTTACAGGCTAGCACCTGTCCATGAAATGATGTTGCGTTACGTGACTTTCAAAACTATCATATCAATAGACCTGATAGGGATGCTCAGAACAGACTGCTCTGAAGAGACAAGACTTGCCTTGCACGTCCCTAGCAAAGCGTAATGAGTATTACCTGTCTGTGGACATAGCTTGATATCTCCCCATGTGTGTATATCATGAGCATAAGGAAACGAAATGGGTGAAACAGCAAAATTGACATGCCACTTGCGCTGTGGCACATCAGCTGTGTATAAAAGACAAATGTGTGAAACAAAGCCCGCCGGACCAAAGTCCTTGGCTAACAGCCATGACAGTACAACAATTTGAGGTCTCCTTTGACAAAGCTATTGAATGATCTCAAACCATAGTGACACAGAGTCATTGCAGGCTGATTGAATGTGCAGCATGTCGGCACCATCATTGCCAACACCACGCAGAAGGCGCTTGAGCAGTAAGAGACAAAGACAAAACAAATGATGGTACGCATTTGTTACACTGCAACACTTTGTTAGCCCATGCCAAAGACGAAACACATGATGGCACCGAGTCAGGGTGCACACTCATTGTGCTGCACTTTGAAAGGTACTCATGTGCTGGCAGCCTTATGCAGCATGTCCACAGCATGCTCTGCAGAGCCAGAGATGTCAGCGCCTGCCTTTGCTGCCCCCTTTATGATGACCTCAGCCGCTGTTGCATGCCCGTGCTAAAGGGCGATCTGCAGGGGGGTGGTCACCTGGCCTCCCCCACCGGCCCAGACATGGTCCCCCTCAGGCAGGACGTATGTCGCTGCAGCGCCAATGCATGCTGTCAAGAGGTGAGCAAATCTAGTGGGCATGCACAAGAAGTCAAGTGTCAAGAGGAGTCTTAAACGAGTGGGTGAGAATCTTGATTGTTGCAGCGCCCTGCACCTTACTTGGCTGGCGCTGAGTACTGACACTGACGCTGACAGCGACACTGACAGCGACACTGACACTGACACTGACACTTACACCACCACTGACAGCAACATGACAGCGACACTGACACTGACCTTGTATGAAGCATAAAGCACCAGCTGAAAGGTGTGTATGCTCAAGCTCATGCAGATGCGAGCATAGTCAGATCTACCAGCTTTGATATGGTTGGCACAGATCAGGACGACATCTAGGCAACAGTGCTCTGCCCAGGCATGATATGCACAGTTGCTCATGTTGTTCTTGTTGCAGTCTACAAGCTAGGCTTTCCCGGTAGTGAATTACTGAAACAGTGATCATCACGTGAACAATCACATGCCAGCCACCAAGTGAGGCACACAGTCAAGTCAGACGTCATGCCTGTGGTTGAAGCCCCATAGTCAATCAGCAGGTGCACAACTTGTGCATGTCCAAAACGCGCTGCCATGTGCAGCGCTCCAGGCTGTTCTGACGATGCCTGTTGGGCTTTTGCGCCTCGCTTCAAAAGCAACTCCACAACCTCCAGCCTGCCAAACCTCGCTGCTTCCACCAAGGCTTCACTGCTTGCAGGAGCGCCCTTGTTGATCAGCAGCTGCACAACTGCTGCATGGCCAGCACTGGCTGCTTCGGCTAGTTCAGGCCAGGCCTGCTTCCTCTTTCTGGTTCCAGCGCCATGACTCAGCAAGGCAGACACTGTAGCCACCAGTTTGTCATCTGCGAATGATGCTGGCCGTGCAGCAGGACCGTATGTTGTGGTCAGTGCTGCTGAGAGGGGTGTTTTGTGCTGCTTGTCTTCTGCCATGCAGGCTGCGCCGGCAGCAATCAGCAGCTCGATGATCTCTGCTTGAGCGTGCTGAGCTGCTTCGTGGAGTGGAGTCAGACCATCCTTGCTAGCAGCATTGATGTCAGCACCAGCTGACATCAACAGGTTGCACACATCAGCTTTGCCCAAACGAGCTGCCATGTGTAGTGGCTGGGAGCCATTGTTGGGGTTCTCAAGCTTGGGGTCAGCACCGTAGTCAACTAGGAGCTCGGTCCATGAAGCGCTGTCTGCTGCTTCGTGCAGCGGCGCGTAACCATCAGCAGACAGGATGTTGATGTCTGCACCATGATCCAGTAGGACCTTGAGAGCTCTTCTGGCATCCCCATGCACTGCGGCATGCAACGCTGTTTCACCTGAAGCAGCAACATTTATGGCCATGTCAACGTCTGTTTTGGCCATGCAATACTGCATACACAAGCAAAAGTGAAGTGACTATTTTGCTGAAGAAAAGAACAGCAAGCTGGCGTATGTTGAACACAAGGTGCCTAGTTCACAGCTGTGTACACACCTGTGCCAGTGATCAAGAGAGCTCCTTTTGCAAGCAGCAGCTTCATGATGTCTGGCTGATTGAGTCTGGATGCATTGATCAGTGGTGTAGAGTTGTTGCTTGCTCTGATATTGGCATCAGCACCATGATTAAGCAGCACCTTGACAACCTCACGGTGACCCTGCAGGGCGTTTGAGCAAAGCACGCTCAGCATGCTTGGTGGCGTATTGTCAGATGCAAGTACACTGTTCAAACAAGATGTAGGAGTATGCAAAGTACATTCAGAGAATGAGTGAGCTACAGGTGCCGCAGGTGGCTTGCCTTGTCAACAGCAAGCAGCAAAGGAGCCTCTGGTGATGCACCCTTGTCAACAGAGTCACCACGCTTATTCACGTCCGCGCCCTCCTTAAGCAACTTTTTTACTTTGTCAACCTGTCCCTTCCATGCAGCGGTGGCCAGGGGGGTAGCCCCCGGATAAGGCTCCTGCAGTGCGTGATCACTCTTCATAACATGTCCTGCGCTGCAACGCTACCAACCTCGTTCACTCTTTACCTCAGGTCGCGACATCTGCACTTAATTGCTTTCAGCTGTCGCTGAGACCAAATGGATGGACCTGAACGACAAGTGCTGAGATGATCAGAGCTTGAGTTGACTTGGTTAGGTCTGAATAACAGAGACTGACAAATCTTGGCAATGTAGGCTGTCATCGGTGCCGACAAACTAAGTTTAACACCAAGTCCAAAATTCTCTTGCCTCGACAGCGGTCTTGCGCCCACACATGCGCCTTAGCAATGCAAAGATCAGCGCGAAGCTGAGCTTTTGTACAAAGGGCCGTAGTATTTGTACAAAGGGCTGAATCGCTTTCTGCCCTCAGCTCAATGCCAATGCACATGATGATCCCTTGATAGATTGGATCTCAGATACACGTTCCCAAGGATAGGCTAATTTGCAGAGCTTGGTAAAATGCCTGGATGGTAGAGATATTGTGTCAGATACAGCATGCAGTCAAGCAAAGGTTGTGTTAGGCTGCGCGATGCATTGGAATGCATTGGAATGCATCTCGGAGGCTATATTTACAGTCACGTAGAAATGCTGAATCCTTGATCAAACCATCATGACCTAACAACTGATGACAGTTTCCAAAGCAAACTGCTTCCAGACTGACTGCACAGCAGTGAAGAAGACATGACCATGATGACCATGGCCGTGCCCTTCTTCCCATAGCACCACTCGGTTCTTGAGCTTGAAACAGTCGGCACTGCTTTGCCTGCTGTAGCATCGAGAGCAGTCTGTACAATTGCTTCTTAGGACAGCTATTGTCATCAGGTTGGCTTTATATGGAGCAAACCAATTTGTGCACAGCCCAATCATCCCTTTGACATTGTTTGCTGCAATATGAAACTTGCTTGCACGCAGAGCACCGCGTCATCTGGTGTTGAACCCGCTGACACCGAGAGCAGCTTTTTGACTTCTTTCTATGGGCTTGAACAATGTGTCGCACCAGTGCGTGGAAGTCTGCTGGCTTGGTCTCGATCAATCCTGTCTCGGCTGGAAAAGCTATTCCCGAGCATAGCATCTTGTCAACAAGAACATCGGGCTCTTAATGCCCAGGAAGGCCCAGACACCGGCAGAAGATCATGTATGACTTTGCAAGCTGTTCTTTTGACAGCAAACAGCTCGTTTCAGCATCATGTGGCGTTACTCCGACTGCATGGAGAGCGCCTTGGAACATCATATGTATGTTGGTGTGTCAGGCAGTTGTTCCGCAATGACCGCTGTTCGGGATAGCTCAAGCCACACAGTGAACAGAGGGAACAGTCCTTTGTAGTCCGAGACTGCATGGTCGGTGCCTGCGTGTAGACGACACGTCGAAGCGCGATCAACAGGCAACTGGACAACTCAAAATGTGTCAAACATGACTTGCCGTTATAATAAGCGACGACTGGGATTGACTTCTGTATGACGCTTCTGTGATCTGCGGCGTCCGACGGATCTAAGATCATCTCCTCGGGTTTGCGTAAGCAGAAGGCTTTGTGAGCTATCGCCGTTATGGACAGCAAACAGCAATATTCAGGTGCCGTGCTAGCATGGCTGAGATCCTTATACTTCATGTTGGTCCTGTACTTGCTGTCTCCCCGCACAACGCTGCAGCCAAAAGGGCACAAATGGCTTCGGAGCAACTATCCAAACCTGAGCGCCTGCACAGCACGAGGCATAAGAGAGCTACTAAGTCTGTTACTGCAATGACGTGGTCGTAATGGGAGCTGTCTACAAAAGCCCGAGCCCCTCCTGACCGAAGTTCGCCTGCTGATATGCTGCGCGCGTTAGGCCTTGAAGACGGTGTATTTTGGTGTGCCTATCTTTGCTTGCTTATATTTGTATCTTCATGCTGTGGAGGCGTGTTTTGCCAACCCAGTATTTCAAGAGACCATCGGGCTTGGATCTGACTTGGAGTTACCTGCTAGCTCCAGCAAGTGAGTTTCTGTTGCTTGCAAGCAGGGCCAAAGCAAAATCCAGGAGTCTGTGCAACCCACATTTTCATTGCAGATGATAGGAAGCAGGAGACCTGCCAACACAGATTTAGCACGGTTGCTGCTTTACCAATTGTTCACCACCCAGTAAGTCCTGCTTTAAAGCTTGTTGGCTCTTGACTGGCACCAGTCTGCAACGATTAGAGACACACCTCCATCATAAATTGAGTTTTGCAGGCCTACAGCAAGCCACAGCTACCTGATGGACATCGCTTTCCAATGGTACGTGTGCCACCCACTAGCTTTTCTTTTGCTCAGGCATTGCACACCTGTTGACAACATGGAGCTTGAGCACTGCTTGGACACAGCCACTTACAACATGTGCAGACTGCAGCCCAAGCAAGGCTCATTGGGTTTAGAGTTTAACCCTAAACAGAATACAGTGCAATGACGAAACCTTGTGACGTATACCATACCTCACATTATCTTCTGGTGCGTTTTGCAGGGCGTGTTCCAGCGGGTGCACGACTTGCTGATTGAGGATCAGGTCATTCAGGCAAGTCAGGTGAGCTAGCATGGCAGCATGCATTGACCTAACATATTAAAAGAGAAGCAGAGGTTGTTATGCTCAGCTATGCATTCATCTCTCCCGTGACAGCTAGTCCAAGAGCTGCACATCTTAGACCTTGATTGGCCAACCATGCCCAAGCCTGCTCTTGCTGCGATTTAAGATGATGCCCATCTCGTTTTGTGTTTGATCATTGCTGAAAGCTTGGGTACAATGCTGTCAACTTGCACATCAGCACAGTTTGACCACAAACGATCTAGTCAGGAACCACTGCTATGCGACAGCAAGGTGGTTCAGTTCTGTCTTGTCTGAACAGCAGTGGACTGTGTTTGCTGCTGCTCAAACAGTACATATGCCACATGATATTACTGAGTGGTATTTGGTCATGCCTGGTGGCTGCTGTAAAGTTGCCTGGTTCCTGTCTCAGCGCGCAGTGCTTGTGCCCTACAGGTGCATGTCCCAACAGGCATTGCCACAGATGATCAATTACACATGGTAAGACAAATTTCTGTTGGGGATTGACTTACATTGCACGCACCTGATGCCTGTTGGACAAGCCCTTGTTTTACTTATTATCATTATTATTGAGAAGTAAGTTTGCACAACCCACCAGAATGTCCCCGACAATGCTTTGGTAAATGCAAAACATGTCATAGATAGTGTCTAACGGTGCTCATGCCGCAAATGCAACATGCTGTTGGGTACAATCCAGAACACGCACAGCATGTACTGTAAATTTGCAGTGCCAGGCAATATACCCTTGCTGCAATGGGCACTTTTTGCTGCTGAGCACACACCAAGATCTGACTCAATCTTGTTGTCTCACGCTAGGATGTGAGCAGCTATGAGTGCCAGTGTTACTGATGCAACGGCACATGCCAACAAGCAGGTTGCTGTCAGACAGGTCCATGACAAGGACTTTGTGGCAAGATTCAGCAATGGGACTTTGAGTGAAGCAGAGATGCGCAGGATCGGTTTTGGGGAGGTCACTCGCCATCCAGATCTGATCGAGCGTACTAAGGCTGAGGTCGCAGGTAGCATGCACCTCTGCCTTTGAATGTGTTTGCGACAACAGCAATTCAACAACATACCCTCCTGTTGACTTGACCATAGTCTGGAGCCGCTGGAAGGCAGGCAGCATGCAGACACGAGTCTGAGCTAGCATGGCAGCATGTCACAACAAGCAATGTGTTGCTGCTTAGCAATCTGCAGACTGGATGTGCCGACAAGTATGCAGAACTAAGTCAAGATTTGGCATGGCACAGGCTGCAACACAGCAGTGGGCACTGACCACACGCTTGGATTGTGACATGTAGTGCTGAGGATCCTGACATAATGTTTCCCTTCTGCTTTGCAGAGTCACTGCTGACAGCTATAGGATGGACTAGCTGTCTGCAAGAAGGTGCACCCACAATGCCTTGTCCGTCCTTGCGTCTGACTGTTGCGACATGGTTTGGTACCCTTGCAGAGACCCTTGCAGGAATCCTAAAACTCAAAACTTTGCAGGAACTGCATCCCTAATGCATGGCACTGCAGGTAGCCTGTTGACAATTCTGCAGGCTGGCTTCAAACACTGAGTAGTGATTTTTGAATCACATCGTCCTGCCCGCTTGATGACTTGACATGACTCCTGCTGACACTGCTGCACTCATTTTGTAGCCTTGCAAATTCACTCTTGCCCAAGAAGGTCCTGATTAGACGTTCGTGACATCCCTGTTTGACCAGGATGCTGACAACTCTGGCACACCTTCACAATTTGTACTTGCTTGGCTGAAGATGAAACTCCTCCTCCTCCCTCGCGTAGCAGGCAGCATCCTCCTCCTCCTCCTCCCCCTCCGCTTCCTCCTCCTCCTCCTCCTCCTCCTCCTCCATTTCTTCATTCTTCACATGCTTCCCCTCAAACTTCTGTTCTTCCTCCTTCATCTCACCCTCGAATGCCACAATCTCGGCTCCCAAACCATTCCTCACAGCACTATTGTCGTCGCCTGCTCCATACGAGGATTCTGCGCTGAGGGAAGAGTCCACAAAGTCAGCTGCATCGTTTGACTCGCTCGAAGCATCCGAGAAAGACTTCCGCAATAGATCTATGTTTGTTTCCGAGAGTTGCGGAGATTCCTCCTCTTCATTGTCGTCAGAGCCTTCATTCAGTGAAGCAAGATCACTGCTATGACTACTCAGTGACATTGATCGGGCATCACGCTTATCTTCAAAACTTTCTGGAGAGAGGTCGATAAGCTCATGCCCACTGGAAGGTGGTGACACTGACGGCTTGTTGGAGCTGAACGTTGACTTCGAAGACGTGGCGAACATTATAGGCGACTGCTCGCCCCAGTAGGTGTCCACCTTCTCCGAGGTCTTTGGCTTAGCAGGGTGTTCAAAAAGCTCAAGAACCTCTCCGCGGTGGGTAATACCACCAGTAGTCTGAAGGTCGTCATTGGTATCCATCAATTCTTCGGCGACTCGGCTCTTCTTGAGCTGGCCTGCTCGGAGAGTATCTTGTCGTTCCTCAGCAGCTGCGAGGTCCACTGTTGTGAGTCCATCCGCCTCACGCTCGGAGTTCTTTGCTATCTTGCCCAAGATATATGGGAAGAGCCACGGAAAGCTCATCAGCGGCATCTTCTCTGGCGTCATGGTACGCAAAGGCTTTCGTTGTCCTCCGACTTCTTCGAATTGCCCGCATTCTTGGACTGCGTGGCTCATCTCCATGGCAGTGGCCTTGTACATCGCAGCAACGAAAGGACCAAGCCGCTGAAAATCTTTGCCTCCGGCCTTTTGCCAACAAAGGGCTTTGAACTGGTCCTTCAATGCGTTTGAAAGTTGTCCAATTTGTTCGTGAAATTTGAAGTCGTTGGTCGTCCTGTCATGTTGGAGGACGAAAGTCGACCAGACCTCGAATTCAGTCTTGATCTCGTGTTGAGCCATGATACGACGTATGTGTGCATCATATTCCTTCTTGATCCCTCGAACATCATCAAGCATTGCTTCATCATCATGGTAAGCGTTCAAGACACGCTCGTCGAATGGTGCGGCAAACATAGGAACAAAGTCGATGCGCTCGACCTGATCGTATAGTTGACCCAAGATCTTTTCTGATATGTACGTCTTCTCCACTGGTAAATGAGTACAATCCATGAAGTGAGGCCGCTTCGGGCATTTCAGGTTTTTCGTCATCTGGGCTGGCTGCCCTGTTTTGACAAAGTCGACAGCCAAGGAATGGAGACTTGCAAGCTTAAGACCTGTATGCATGTCAGTAGGCTGCTAGTCATCTACTCTATCCATGTACCTACATCTCTCGTCTTTGACACCGTCATCTAGATAGTCAGCGTTAGCAAGGTGAGCATTCGCGATCCGTGCCAAAGTATCATTCTTCATATATGTAACGAAAAAGGTGGTGAGATCATCGATACCAATGTTCTTCCCGTGCTTTATCTTTTCGGGAGGGGTGTAATCCATGGGTTCATGATTCCACTCGTGCGGTAGTAGATCTTGGTCCCAAATGACAAGGAAATCATCTCCATCGAGGTCACCGCCGGAGCACATGCCAGCAACATCTCTATCACCAGTTTGAGGCAGAACCACGACATCTTTGAGGTGGTGTAGCTCTGGAATATCCACACCGCACACGACACGAACGTCGCCAGGATGCAGAGAGGGATTCCGGGCCAGCAACATCGGTCCTAGGATCGCTTCAGGCTTGCCGTCAGGGTTGTTAGACAGTTGAACAAAGACCTGCGGTACGTCTTTCGCCTTCTGGTTGATGGGTGCATTATCTAGAGGTCTGGGGGTCTCGTTGAAGTGACCTCGAAGGATTGCAGTTTCGTCCACACATCCCAGGAGGAGAGCGCCACCGCCTATGGTAATTCGCGCCTTCTCTTTGAGATATTTGATGGACCAAGCTCTCCATAGTTGCAATAAAGACATCATGAAAGGCTCTCCATTCTTCTGAAAGCCGTCTAGTATCATACTAGCAAGAGCCAATGTCATCTGGTTGTGGTCGATGTCTTTTTGCAAGATACTCAGGGCTACTGTCTCGTCTGTCATAGCTTTCTCAAGCTTTGAAAGCTGCAGTTGCAGTTTCTGACTGAAGACATGATCGGGGACGCCCAAAGCCGACAGGATCAGAATGAGCTGGCGATTCAAATTAGCGCAGGCAAATTGCGACCAACGTATGATTTCCAAGCCTTCGTGCATAGCCGGAAATTTGTACTGTGTCTTGCGAATGTGAATCTCTTGTGGGCTACACATGGGAGAGACTGCAAGTATTCCCTTGCATCCTCCGACTCGAATCTGAAAGACGCTTGGTGGCTCTGGAGAATTGTGCGAGATACCTAGCTCGGAAGCCGCAAGAGTTGCAAGGAAGGTAGAGATCCTGCCTACCCCGTCTGTAAATTTGAATCCGTTTCGCTCAATGTCGGGTATCTCGACGAGAGTAGCGGCCGCACCGTGAATCGCTCTCGTGGTTGAAAAGCATTGACCAATTCGGGACGCATACAACGGCACAGTCTCGATCTCTTCGAAAGATCCCATCCATCGACGTATTTTGTCCGTGGGGAGGTTTGGCGATGGTGCGAAGAAGTAGGCACCATGCTCTCGAAATTGAGAGTTACCGCAAGCAAGGTATTCGTATTTGCGATCACCGATAAGGACGCCATTAGTCAACACACGCTTGATGCGAGTGAAGACCTCATTCATCGTCTCCTTGTCAGTTGCATAGATCTTGCCCTATCCTCTAATTAGTCAAGCCTATTTCAGACAAGATGGACTAGAACATACCTCTGACCTCTCATCCAAGAAACGTACACGAAGAAATCGATCGGCATGATCTGCGTACTTACGTAGGACGCGGTTTGATGTCTCAGCTAGAGGCGTATGGATGTAAACAGTCGTTGGTGTGACCGTCGCTGAGCGAATGTACACACAGTAATGGGGGATTTTAGCCCTCAAGGCTGAGCCTTCGCTGACCTTGATGGTGAAAAGCGTCATTGGGTCAAAGATGCGCCTTCCATGGTTTGCAACGTACTCCAGGACATCGCGAGCCTCATCAGTCTTCATCTTCGCAAGCCTAGTAACAAAATCTCGACCAAGATTGTGTTCGTTGAGGAAGCCATGTGAGATACAGACTTCTAGTTGGTAGCGTACTCGGAAAGCCAAGCCGACCTCCTGGGTAAGCTCGTCCAAACCGTGCTTTGTCTTTCTCCGCGTTAAAATTGGCTTGTTAATGAACTCCCAGACGGACGGCTGACGTTGTCCAGTCATGCTAAAGCCAGGATATGGCACGATGTCAATATTGTAGTCGCAGAAAGCTTGACGCATCAAATTGAATCGAGGCATGCTGTTTTTGGATATGTCGAATACAAAGCGATAAGTTGTCCATCGCCCTGAGAGATGTCAGTCACCGCAATTTCAACGTTTAGAACATATTTACCAAGATCAATGAGAGGTCTTAGTTTCTTCGAAGCTAAAGGGGATCGCTTGAGGTAATTAGGATCGTAGGCGATATCAGTCTGACGATACCAGGCATCATTACCGCCCCAGGACCTAGCGTTGTTATCGTGGCTACTCAGCGGATCCAGTTGTTTGTAGAATGCTGGGGGGTTCTCCAGGGAGATGAGAAGAATCAACTTATTCTCCCTTGTCTCGATTTGACGAATTTGCCCCAGCTGAGAGAATGGAATCCTGAACTGAAGGTTTTCTGTCCGATTATACTGGCCCAGACCACTCACATTCGCATTGTGTTGGGCTTGTCGAGGGTCTTGTATGTACATCTGGAACTCTATCTTGATCTCTCTATGCAGCATGTCCTGACGGAACTGGATTGCAGTTTTCGGTGATGGAAGTACATGACACAGATTCATCATCGTTGTCGGGTCGTGCATAATGCCAAAGTTCAAGGCTTCTGCGTGCATCATCTGCGATAGACATTAGCGGACGTAAAGAGTCTACAGTTGGCACATACCATGATCTCTGGATATCTCTTGTTCTTGTCGACTGGGCTGGGATGAGTGAAATTTCGTCTCTGATGCTCAGAATGCAATGGGACGACTATGGTGCCATGATCAGCAATAAACACATCAATCCGCCCACTCGACCAGAATTCTTTGGTGGGCGGAGGGCTGACGCAAGTAAGCTTATGAACCTTCTTTGGCTAGGTTATGGGAGTATGGTCATACCTGAATCGTACGCAAGCCTTGCCATCTGGCTGGCCCTTTGTGTTCTCATAGAGCTCGATGTACACGACGGTGCCCTCTTGGCTGAAGCGTTTGTAAAGATCACGAGTCGTGGTACTGGCGGGGAGATCGAAGATCCTGATACCGAGTTCAACCCAACTACGCCAATCCTCGTGGCCGTTTCGACTTGGGCCATTGGACCCCTTGGAGTAAGTGAACTGGCCAGTAGAAGATGGGTAAAATGGACGATCTATGCCATTCATAGGCGAATTGTGGGGCGTAGAAGCATTTCTGCTAATGGCTCTCTCACGTCGGTTTCCAGGACGGGAGGCAAATGAGGATGCCGACTTGCCTCTGCCGTCCTCCATAACAATTGAGTTGGTTGCTGACTGCTGCGAAAGCCGTACGGTAGGTTGCGGTCCTGTACGACGTGCTTCTGAAGTGCCACTGTTTGAACACATGGTGTCTACTGACTCATTAGCTTTGGACCTAAAGAGAGTGGGCTTAGAGAAGGTAGAAGCAATATTACCTGGTTTTTGCTCTGATTCAGCTTCCTCTTTGTTTCGTTGTGGTGCCTGCTGTCCTGCAAGCTTTTCTTGCTGAAACCTCAATTTAGCGGCCTGGAAGCTCTCGTTATGAGGGTTTTCGCTGCCTTGTGTAACAAGCAGAAACGAGTTTGTAGATGGCTTCTTCACATCTTGATAGAGGTCTGTAGCTGGTATCTTGACTTCGGCTCGAGGACGACTAGATGAGGATGAGGAGGAGTGAGAAGATGATGGAGGGGTGAAAGATGAGTTTTGGTCCGAGTTGGACGCAGCATCCAAATCTTTAGCGCGCTTTTCACGCGGCTGTCTATTGTCCGATCCCGGAAAGAGCACCGCAGGCTCCTCGGGCTTAATTTCCGGATAATACTGTGATTGAAATTGCCATACTGCAATGCGGTTTTGCTCGAGCTCCATATCCGCTGCGGTGGGTTCTAGGGCCTCTAGATCTTCAGACGTCATCTTGTTGATGAGCTCAACGCTCTACGAGACCGTGGCATGTGCCTTTAGATGTACGAGAACGTTTCAAGTCAAACCATAAGGACAGGAGGTAAAGATTTGCGAGGTGGAAGTGTGAGCATTCGGCCTCTGGAGTAGGTGAATTGATGATGAGTTGACGGCGGTGTTGAAATGTAAATGGGCAACACGAATTGAGTTGGTT
>JAABUP010002578.1_pt1 | contig 34657 bp, 32 predicted proteins | sample 5559201 | NCBI WGS metagenome assembly JAABUP01 (sample SAMN10711887, study PRJNA513373) | rock metagenome | isolation source: Antarctica rocks | place: Antarctica
TTCTGCCGCGCCATCCAGGCGACCCTGGACAGTCATCTCCCCGTTGGCGCGCCACCGACCTGGGTGCTGTCCAACCACGACGTCACCCGCCCGGTGACCCGCTACGGCCGGGACGACGCATCGTTCTCGCTGAGCGACAAGCGATTCGGCATTCCCACCGATCTCGCCCGGGGCCTTCGTCGATCCCGCGCAGCCGCCTTGCTCAGCGCCGCACTTCCGGGAGTTCTCTACATCTATCAGGGTGACGAGCTGGGTCTGCCGGAGGTCGAGGATCTACCGGCGGGGGCGCGTACGGATCCGATGCACATCCGGTCCGGCGGCGCAGATCCCGGGCGCGACGGCTGCCGGGTGCCATTGCCCTGGAGCGCTGACGGGCCGACCCTCGGGTTCAGCAGGCCGCCGACGACCGCTGCCTGGCTGCCGCAGCCACCGGACTGGGCAGCGCTCAGTGTCGAAGCACAATCGGCCGATCCGCAATCCATGCTGTCGCTCTACCGGACCGTGCTGCGCCTGCGGCGCAGTGAGCCAGGGCTGCGCGGGGACCAGTTCGGCTGGCGCATGCCGCCGGGCGATAACGCGGACATGCTGGCCTTCTCCCGGGGGGAGGGCCTCAGCTGCCTGGTGAACATGGGAGGCGAACCCTGTGTGCTGCCCGCCGGGGCCCAGGTGCTGCTGGCCAGTGACGGGTTGGACGCCGGAACGCTGCCCCCCGACAGCGCCGTTTGGCTGCGCGAATAGCCCTGCCGCCCCGCACCAGTGCCCCAGACCACCGCCCCAGACCACCGCCCCACAGCACCGCCCCGCAGCACCGCCCGCACCGCACCCGCACCACAACAGCCGACCGATCGCCACCACAAAGGAGTTGGATCATGACCTTCACATCCCGATCAGGAGCCGCGGTGATCGCCGCCGCGGCCGTCGCAGCCGGTTCACTGTCCGCCTGCGGGTCCGACAAGCCGGCCGCCGGGGGCAAGACGTCCATCACGGTGGCCATCGACGCCGGACTGGAGAAGCCCGCGAAAGACGCATTCGACGGGCAGGTCAAGGCATTCCAGGAGAAGTACCCGGACATCACGGTGAACTCCCGCGAGTACACCTGGACTGCCACCACGTTCTCCGCGGAACTGGCCGGCGGCACCCTCCCGGACGTGTTCACCGTGCCGTTCACGGACGGCAAGTCGCTGATCCAGCAGAAGCAGATCGCGGACATCAGCGCCAGGGTGGACACTCTGCCGTATGCGAAGAAGTTCAACCCTTCGGTGGTGACGAACGGCCAGAGCGCCGACGGCAAGATCCTCGCGGTCCCGGTCGAGGCCTACGGGCAGGCGCTGCATTACAACCGCAGCCTTTTCCGGCAGGCCGGTCTCGACCCGGACAAGCCGCCGACCAGCTGGGACGAAGTCCGCGCGGACGCCAAGCAGATCGCGGACAAGACCGGCAAGGCCGGCTACGCCAGCATGACCCAGAGCAACACCGGGGGCTGGATCCTCACGACGCTGGCGTACGCGCTGGGCGGCCGGGCGCAGAGCGTCGCCGGGGACAAGGTCACCGCATCGGTGAACACGCCGCCGTATCAGAAAGCGCTCACCCTGATGAAGAACATGCGCTGGCAGGACAACTCGATGGGTGCCAACTTCCTGTACGACTGGAACGGCATCAATCAGGCTTTCGCGTCCGGTCAGATCGGCATGTACGTCAGCGGCGGCGGCAACTACCGGTCGCTGGTCTCGCAGAACGCCATGAACCCCAAGGACTACGGCGAGACCGTGCTGCCGCTCGAGGGCCAGGACGCCGGCGCGCTGGGCGGTGGGACCCTCGCCGTGGTCAGCGCCAAGGCGACCGACGCGGTACAGGACGCGTCGGTGAAATGGATCGACTTCTATTACATGTCAAAGCTTTTCCAGAAGGACGCGGCCGTCCGCGACGCCAAGACCCAGGCGGCCTCCGATCAACCGGTCGGGGTGCCTGTGGTGCCGGTGTTCGACCGTGCCACCTACCAGCAGACCCTGGACTGGGTGAAGCCCTACATCAATGTGCCGGTCAACCAGATGACGTCCTACACCGCCAAGCAGTTCGACCAGCAGATCCTGCCGGAGCCGGCCCGCAACACCCAGGAGCTGTACAAGGCGCTCGATCCTGTGGTGCAGGCGGTGCTCACCGACAAGAACGCCGATGTCACCGCCCTGCTCGCCGGTGCCAACGGCGACATCCAGAAGTTGCTGGACAGCAAGAAGTAATCCGTGATGACGATGCCGGACCGGGGGGCCGTGCGCCGGCGGCGTTCGCCCGCACCGGTCACCTGGGTCCGTCGCGGCGGCCTGAGCACGCTGGCGTTCGCACTTCCGTTGGTGATCATCTTCGGGGCGTTCTCGTGGTGGCCGATCATCCGGGCGGCGATCATGAGCGTGCAGCAGACCAACCTGGTGAGCCCACCGGTGTTCGTCGGTATGGATAACTTCTCCCATGTACTGAACGATCCGCTGCTCGGCACCGCCGTGCAGAACACGCTGTGGTTCGCGGCGCTGGCCCTGATCTTCGGATATCCGCTCCCGCTCATCATGGCGGTGGTGATGAGCGAGGTCCGGCGGGCGAAGGGACTGTTCAGCGCCCTGGCCTACCTGCCGGTGGTGGTGCCACCGGTGGTGGCGGTGCTGCTGTGGAAGTTCTTCTACGACGCCTCGCCCACCGGAGTGTTCAACACCATTCTGGGATGGGTGGGCATCCCGCCACAGCCCTGGTTGCAGAACGCGGGCACGGCCATGCCGTCGCTGGTGCTGGAGGCGACCTGGGCCGCGGCCGGTGGCACGGTGATCATCTACCTGGCGGCACTGCTGAGCATCCCCGCTGATCTCTACGACGCGGCCGAGGTGGACGGCGCACGGATCTGGCGGAAGATCTGGCACGTCACCTTGCCACGCCTGCGCGGAGTACTGCTGATGACGTTCATCCTGCAGATCATCGGCACCGCACAGGTTTTCCTGGAACCGTATCTGTTCACCGACGGCGGCCCCAACCACGCCACCCTGACCATCCTGTTGATGATCTACAACTACGCATTCGGCAGCAGCACCGGCGGTGACTACGGGGCCGCCACCGCGCTCAGCATCATGTTGGCGGTGGCCCTCGGGATACTGTCCGCGGTGTACTTCCGGCTCACCCGGCGCTGGAGCTCGGATTGACCACGATCCTGCCCCGCGCGCCCGCGATCGAGCCCGGCGGAGCGATCACCGCGGCCGATCCGCGGCCGGCGGCAGAACCCAAGTCCCGCCGCGGTGCCGCCGCGGCGGTGGATCGCGGCATCGTCTCGGCGTCCGATCGCGGCCGACGCGGAGTTCGGGCGACGCTGGTCTCGGTCAACGTGCTGCTGCTGATCGGTTTACTCTGCCTTGGCCTGGGGCCGATGCTCTGGCTGGCCAAGGCGGCGCTGACCCCGACGCAGGACACCCTGCGGGCGCCGATGGCGGTGTTCCCGAACGGCATCGACTGGGCGAACCTGTCGGCGGCCTGGAACGACGTGCACATCGGGCGTTACTTCGCGAACACGGTCAAGATCGCCGCCGGATCCTGGCTGGCCCAGATCCTGATCGCCACCACCGGCGGCTACCTGCTGGCGATCCTTCGACCCAGGTACGCCAAGGTGCTCGACGCCATGGTGCTGTCGACGCTGTTCATCCCCTCCGTGGTGTTGCTGGTGCCGCTATACCTGACCGTCCTCGACCCGCCCGCGGTCGGCAGCTCCCTGATCAACACCTACTGGGCGCTCTGGCTACCGGCCGGCGCCAACGCCTTCAACATCCTGCTGGTCAAGCGGTTTTTCGAGAACCTTCCGCGCGAGGTGCTGGAAGCGGCAGCGACCGACGGCGCCGGGCCGTTCCGGCTGTTCTGGTCGGTGGTGCTGCCCATGTCGAAACCGATCATCGGGGTGGTGTCGGTGTTCGCGGTGATGAACTCCTGGAAGGATTTTCTCTGGCCGCTGCTGGTGCTGCCCGATCCTGACCTGCAGCCGGTGTCGGTGCGGCTGCCCAACATCCAGTCCACCACCGAACTCGACGTGTTCCTGGCCGCGCTGGCCATCTCTACGCTGATCCCGGTACTGCTGTTCGTGGCGTTCCAGCGGATGTTCCTCCGAGGCGCCGGAGTGGGCGGAGCCGTCAAGGGCTGACCACCGGCGCAGGCGCGCCGGGTCTTACCCTGGGGCGGCGAACAGGAAGGGACGGCGATGACACAAGTAGTGATCCAGCCCTCCTTCGGCCCGGCCGCCTTCCGCCGCCACTGGGCGGACACAATCGACCGGAGCGTGCCGTTCGGCGCCTTCGCCGACGTGCTCACCGCCGCGGAGCTGGCCGCCCTGTCCGACCTGCACACCTCGGGTGCGGCGCACTTCTGGGGCGCTACGGCCAAGCACGACGCGCGGATGGACCGGCTCAGCACGGGCGACGTGGTGCTGCTCACCGGGCAGAAGCAGGTGCTGGCAGTAGGGGAGGTCGGGTACGCCTTCCGCAATCCGGACTTCGCGCGGGCCATCTGGCGACCGGATCCGGGCGCCTGCAACTGGGACAACGTGTACAGCCTGCGCGGACTGGTTCGGGCGCGGATCCCCTATCAGGCGGTGTGGGCGCTCCAGGGCTTCAACGCCGGCGACAACTTCATGGGGCTGCGACTGCTCACCCCCACAAGGGCGGACTCGGTGCTCGCCGGGCTCGGCATCACCACCGCAACCGCCGGTTCCGAGCTGGCGGTGGCAGCGGCCCGCTGACGGCGCCAGGCAGGTCAGGCCTTGCCCATCAGGTGCCGCAATGCCGCCTCCAATTCGGGATGGCGGAAACGGTGGCCGGCCTCGGCGAGCACCCCGGGCACCACCCGCTGCGAGGCTTCGGCAATCAAGGCGGCGCCTTCGGTGCCGAGCAGGATTCTCGGACCGAACGACGGCACCGCCAGCAGCGTCGGGCGCCGCAGCACCCGGCCGAAGATCTCGGTGAACTCGGCGTTGCGCACCGGGTTCGGGGCCACCGCGTTCACCGGGCCGGACATCGAACCGTCGGTGAGCGCCCGCAGGTAGACGTCCAGCAGGTCGTCGATGCCGATCCAGCTCAGCCACTGGTCGCCGGAACCCAGCCGGCCGCCGAGGCCGAGAGTGAACAGCGGCCGCAGTTGCTTGAGGAAACCGCCGCGGGGGGTGAGCACGATGCCGGTGCGGACACCGACCACCCTGACCGCCCCGGCACCGGAGGTGGCGACCGCAGCCGACTCGGCCTCCCAGTCGGTGACCAGGCCGGCGAGGAAGTCGTCGCCGGCCACCGCGCGTTCGCCGAGCTGTTCGTCGCCGCGGTCTGCGCCGTAAACTCCGATCGCCGACGCGGCAATGAAAACGCGAACGCCGGCGGTTGCGGCAGCCTGGGCGAGTCGGCCGGTCGGCCCGATCCGGGAGTCCCGCACCGCCTTCTTGTGGGCATCGGTGAACCGGCCGGCGATGGTCTCGCCGGCCAGATGCACCACCGCATCCACCCCGTCGAGCAGGTCGGCGGCCGGCTCGTCCGGGTCCCACCGTCGCTGCGCCGGCCGGCGCCTGGCGTCGGCGTCCGGCCCCCCGCCGTCGACCGGATGCCGGACCAGCCGGATCACCCGATGCCCGCCGGTGCTCAGCAGCGCGGTGAGCTGGGTGCCGATCAGCCCCGACGATCCGGTGACGGCGATCGTCAGCGGCTCCGTGGTGTACTCGGCGTGGGCGGCCAGATCGTCGGCGATCTGCCGGTGCCGGTAGACGAAGGTGGACCGCAGGGCGAACGCCGGCACCGGAGTGGACACCCGATCGGTGATCCGGGTGCCGCCGGCCTCACCCTCGCCCGGTGCCTGGTCCGGTTCGACGACATGCTCGTGGCGCCATGGGGTGGCCACCCGGAGCGGCAACGACGTCAACTCGTCGACGAAACGCCGGCCCTCGACGTAGGCGTCCGCCCGGTGCTGCGAGGTCCACGGCACGCCGGCCACCCGCAGCTTCGCCGTTCCGTCACGCAACGAGGATGCTTCGCGGAGCACCGACATCGGCTGCCAGGGCGGGATCAGCCGATGGATCGCGCCGGGCCGGGCGAGCCAGGCCCAGACCGCATCGGGTGATGCGGCGATCCGTGCGGAGTGCTCGATGCTCATGCTCCAACCTTTCCGATCTGCCGTTCGATCAGCGGTACCCGCGGCCAGAACCGGCGAACCGCGGTCAGCGGTCGCGGGACACCAGCCCGCTCGGTGTCGGCTGCGGCGAACACCGTGCCAGAGTGGGGCATGCGGTTCAGCATCCACATCGACGCCGGCTATCTCTACGGCGCGCTGGCAACCCGGGAGTCGGGCTCGTCGAACCGGGATGCGATCGACGTCGATGACGCTGCCCTGATCGGTGACCTGGTGCAGCTGGCCATGCAGGATTCGGGGGCGAGCCTGCTTCGAGTGCTGTGGTACGACGCCGGCCGCAACGGTCTCCCCGACACCGCTCAGCGCCGGATCGGCATGTTGCCCGGGGTCAAGCTGCGAATGGGCAGGATCAATCCCTTCGGTGAGCAGAAGGGGGTCGACCTGCGGCTCGGACTCGACCTGATGTCGATGAGCATCACCCGCGCCGTCGAGGTCGCGTACGTCGTTTCCGGCGACGACGATCTCACCGAGGCCGTCACCGACGCCCAGGACCAAGGGCTGCAGGTCAAGCTGATCACCGTGCCGACGGCAGCCGGTGATCCTCAGTCCGTCGCCGCGAACCTCCAGCTCACCGCTGACGGCACCCTGACCATCCCGGTCCGATCGCTCGACAAGCATGTCGCTCGGGCGAGCCGGCCGGAGCGCGGCACGGCACCACCCGCGGACGTGCCGAAGCCGCTGGCGGTGCCGCCCGTCATCCCGCCCAAACCGCTCACCGGAGCGACCCGTGCTCTGACGGTCGTTCCGCCGGCACTGCCGCGGCCCGTGTACACCTCCACCTCCGGTGCGGTCAGCACTCAGGAGCACCTCGATCACGAGGACATCGCCGCGGTCGCGCGGTCCACCCTCGAGGTCTGGATCACCACCGCCAGCGCCGAGGAACGACAACAGCTGGCCGCGGCCCGGCCGGTGATTCCTTCGGAGATCGACCGGCTGCTGCTCACCGACCTGGTCAACAAGACCGGCGTCTACGACATCCCGACCTGGGCGAGGTACGAACTCCGTGACCAGTTCTGGCAGGCCGTCACCACCCATCCCACGGGCACCTGACTGCCGGCGGCGGTTCTTCTCAGCCAGCTGCCGCCGGACTGTCACCCCCGGCATCCCGCGGATGGACCGGCGGATGCGGGTGCAACCGCGCCGGCGGGAGGATCAGCGCACGCACCAGCCGTCCGGCAGGGCGACGTCGACACCGAAGAAGGCCGGCTCCGCTGCGCAGAGCTTGTCGCGCACCTCGTTGGCCCGGTTCTCGACGCTGCCACGCTGTTGCCAGACGACGAACACCACAATGGCAGCCAGCACCAGGGAGATGACCTTTCCGACGACCTTCTTGATGATGATGGCGAGCAGCAGGCCGATCACCACGAAGGTGACGATGCCCCAGGTCGCCAGATGCTTGACGGTGTCCAGACCCACTCGATCACGGTACCGGCGTCCGGCACCTGTCGACCCCAGGCTCACCCCTGGGTCGACCCTGAATCATCGCCCGCAGCACTGATGCTCGGGACCGCCGGTGCTGCCGTATCGCAGCGTCATACTCGTCCTACCCGCGCCCCGACCCGGTGCCGGCTCCGGTCACCAGGCGGATCCGGGATCAGCATGCTCACGGATCCAGGCGTGCATGGCAATCCCGGCGGCAACGCCCGCATTGATGGACCGGGTGGAGCCGAACTGGGCGATGGACACCGTCATGGCGGCGGCTCGCAGCGCCGGCGGGGACAGGCCGGCGGACTCGGAGCCGAAGAGCAGCAGGCAGTTCCGCGGAAGCCGCGCCGTTTCCAGGGGTAGGGCGCCGGCGGTGTTGTCGACGCCGACGATCAGCAGATCGTGCTCCGCGGCGAAACCGGCGAGCGAGTCGACGGTGTCGTGATGGTGCAGATGCTGGTACCGGTCGGTGACCATCGCTCCCCTGCGGTTCCATCGACGTCGCCCGATGATGTGCACTGCTGCGACCGCGAAAGCATTCGCGGTCCGGACGATGGTGCCGATGTTGTAGTCGTAGCCGAGGTTCTCGATGCCGACGTGCAGCGGGTGCCGCCTGTGGTCCAGATCGGCGACGATGGCCTCCCGCCGCCAGTAGCGGTAGGCGTCGACGACGTTGCGCCGGTCGCCGGCCGCGAGCAGCGCCGGGTCGTACCGAGGGTCGTCCGGCAGCGCCCCTGGCCACGGCCCGACTCCGGCCGGCTGGCCCTGCGCCCACTCGGTGGGACCGGCCCCGACGTCATCCCCCGCGGGCTCGACCGGCTCAATCGGCCCCTTGGGCTCGGTGGGCTCGGTGGGCTCGGTGGGTTCGGTGGGCTCGGTGGGCTCGGTGGGCTCAATGGCATCACCGGGTTCATCCGCATCCCGCCCGGCGCCCTCGCTCATCGCCGGCAGCCGGCTCCGCGGCGCCCGGTCATGCCAAGCCGAGGTCGTTCAGGTCCAACAAGAAGCGGTAGGCAAGGCCCTGCTCGCGCACCGCTTCGGCAGCGCCGGTTGCCCTGTCGATCACCGTCGCCACCCCGATCACCTCGGCGCCGGCTTCCCGCAGCGCCGCCACCGCGGTCAACACCGAACCACCGCTGGTGGAGGTGTCCTCGACCGCCAACACCCTGCGCCCCTTGACATCGGGCCCCTCGATGCGTTTGGCCATCCCGTGCGTCTTCGCCTGCTTGCGGACCACAAACGCGTCCAGGGGCCGGCCCGGCGCGTGCATCATGGCCATCGCCACCGGATCGGCGCCCAGCGTCAGGCCACCGATGGCCGCGTAGTCCCAGTCCGCTGTCAGCTGCCGCATCAGAGTGCCGATCAACGGCGCGGCGTCGTGCTGCAGTAAGGGCAGTCGGCCGTCGATGTAGTAGTCGGCCTCCGAGCCGGAGGACAGCACCACCCGGCCGTGCACCACAGCCAGTTCCGACACCAGTGCGGCCAGCCTGGCCTTGGCGACGTGGTCGGGCTGGGGTGGCAAGGCGGGCGCCGTCCGGCCGGCGGCGTCCGCGATCGTTCCGGCCGGCTGCTCGTTCGTCACGGTGGCAGCCTATGTCGACTCGCCAGCGCCGATGCGTCAGGTGCGGGGCTTGGCGTCGACCTTGTTCGCGACGGCCCGCACCAGCGCGCGCGGCGCCAATTTGGCGGCCCCGGCGATCGTCCGGTACAGCCGACCGGGAATCGTCAGCGGGCGATTGCTGCGCAGGCCGCTGAGCGCGGTGCGGACCACCTCGTCGATGTCGACGTACATCCAGTCCTTCGTGGTCGACATGTCGATGCCGGCGCGGTCGTGGAACTCGGACCGGACGAATCCTGGACATACGGCCTGCACCCGAACGCCGGATCCCTTGCAGGCCACCGACAGTCCTTCGCTGAAGGCGATCACCCAGGCCTTCGACGCCGAGTAGGTGGAGCCACGTCCCGGCAGCAGGCCGGCGATCGACGCGACGTTGATGATGCCGCCGTGGTTGCGCTGCAGCATCGCCGGCAGCGCGGCATGGGTCAGCAACATGACTGCGGTGACGTTGAGATCCAGCTGGCTGACGATCTCGTCCTCGCTGATCGCCACGAACTCCTTGCCGATGGCTTTGCCGGCGTTGTTCACCAGCAGGTCGATCGGGAGTGCGGTGTCAGCCAGTCGGTCGGCGACCCGACGGCGGTCGTCCGGGTCGGTGAGATCGGCCGCCAGCACCTCGACCTCCGGTGCGCCCAGCGCGAGGAGCGGTGCCCGACGCTCGGCCAGCCGACCACTGTCGCGGGCGACGATGATGAGCTGGTAACCGTCGGAGGCGAGGTGCCGGCAGAATGCGGCGCCGATGCCGGCGGACGCTCCGGTAACCAGTGCGGTGGGCATGTCCGCGAGGCTACCGACCCGCGCCCGGCCCCGGCCCCACCGGACATCCCGGTCGCTGCGCACCGACTGCCGGTGAGCGCCGTGGCCGGAGATTGCCGCCGTTCACCGGCCGCGGCCGGATCGGCAACCGGCGTGCCCACAACCGGATCGCCCGCCAGCGGATGAGCACCGGAATCCGGAACGGCGTGCCGCGCACCCGCTTGGCCGCTTGCCGCATGCTCGCCGCGGACAGCGGTTCGACGCTGCCACCGACGGTTGCCGCGAGTACCAGCCGATCACCGCGATGCAGGTTCACCGTCACCTGTACCCGCTCCGGGTCCAGCTGCAGCCGAACCCGGTACTCACCAGAGGTGTCGTTGAACGGCGAGACGTAGAACTCCTTGTCGACCCGGCTGCTGCCGGCGCCGGGCAGTACGTAGGTATGCCGCTCGCCGTAGGTGTTGTGCACCTCGAGCACCACGGCGAGCAGCCGGCTGCCCGGGCCGAAGCACCAGAACACCGACAGCGGATCGAAGACGTAGCCGTTGCTGCGCGGATGGGCCAGCATCAGCACCCGATGATCCGCTTCCAGCTGGACCCCTGCGGCTGCCAGCACGTCTGTCAGATCGCCGCGGAAGCCGTTGCCGGCCAAGTGGTCCGCCGCCCGCAGACCGTAGCGTCGGCGTCCGACCGAGATGTCCGGGAGCCGGTCGATGTCGACCAGCCACTGCAGGCTGCGGTAGCTGAAGTGATCGCTCTTTCCGACATGCCGGGTGTGCGTCACATGTCCGGCGACGACGGCGGGCACGTCCGGAACACCTCGGGTGCCCAGCGCCGGCCGCCCGAGCGGATCCTCGTTCACCACGTCACCCCGAACGCCTGCGCTGCCTGCACGCCGGACCGGCAGCCGTCCTCGTGAAAACCCCACCCGTGGTAGGCGCCGGCGAAGGCGGTGCGGTCGGTGGTGAGCGCCGGCAGGGCGGCCCTCGCCCTGCCGGATTCCAGGTCGTAGATCGGGTGCCGGTACTCCATCTCGGCGATCACCTTGCCGTCGTCGATGCGATCGCGGGCGTTGAGGGTGACCAGGTACTGGCGTAGGCCCGGCAGGCCCTGCAACCGGTTCATCCAGTAGGTGACGATCGGTGACGCGTCGGAGCCGGGGCGTGAATCGCGGGGCACCAGGTAGTTCCAGGAGGCCTTCGCCCGGCCGGCAGCAGGCAGCAGCCGGGTGTCGGTGTGCAGAACGGTGTGATTGTTGGAGTACCGGAAGGCGCCGAGGGTCCGGTGCTCGGCTGCGGTCGGGTCCCCGAGCAGCGACAGTGCCTGGTCGGCGTGGGTGGCGATCACCACCTTGTCGAACGGCGAGCTGGTCCCCGTGTCGTCGGTGAGCAGGACACCACCGGGCACCCGGCGGACCTGGGTCACCTTGCGTCCCCGCCGGATGTCGCCCAGACGGGCAGCCACCGCGGTCACGTAGCTGGCCGACCCGCCCGGGACGGTGTACCACTGCGGCGATCCGGAGACCGACAGCATGCCGTGATGGTCCAGGAACCGGAACAGGAACCGCGCCGGGTACTCGAGCGCGACCCCGACGGCGCAGGACCAGACGCAGGACACCACGGGAACCGCGTACAGCTCGCGGAAACTGTCCGAGAATCCCTCGGCCCTCAAGAACTCGCCGTAGCTGGTGACGTCGGAGTCGTCGGTCCGGGCCAGGAATCGAGCGGCCGCCCGGTGGAAACGCTTGATCTGCACCAACAGATGCAGGAACTGCCCGGACAGCATCCGGCGTGGCTGCGCCAGCATGCCGCCGACGCCCTTCCCGCCCGCATATTCCAGGCCGGTCGCCTCGTGCCGGATGCTCATGCACATCTCGGCCTTGCGAGTGTGGACACCAAGTTCGCCGAACAGCTTGCGCAGCAGCGGATACGTCCGGTCGTTGTGCACGATGAAACCGGAGTCGACACCGACCGTGCCGCCGGCGCCGTCATCCACCTGGTGGGTGTGCGCATGCCCGCCCAACCGGCTCTCCACCTCGAACAGGGTGACGGATTGGGTACGCCGCAACAGATAGGCAGCCGTCAGTCCTGATACGCCGGCGCCCACCACGGCAACGGTCGGATGTCGATCGGTCGCGGTGGTCATGATGTCCTCGGAGGCAGTGGAAGGAACCCTGAGGTGCGCCGCACGTAGTCGGCGTATCCGGGCTTGGAACCGCTCATCCTCTTCTCGGTCAGTGCCTTCCCCGTCTTGGCGACGAGCAGATATGTCATCACCAGCGGCGACAGGACGGTCAGCCAGCCGGACCAGTGCCAGGCCACGGTCAAGAAGATTCCCCACCAGACGGTGGCGTCACCGAAGTAGTTGGGGTGACGGGTGTATCGCCAGAGCCCGGACCGCAACACCGTGCCCTTGCGGGCCGGATCGCGTTTGAAGGCGGCGAGCTGGGCATCTCCCACCGTCTCGAAGGTGATTCCCACCAGCCAGATCAGCGCGCCGAGCACCACACACCACCAGACCGGTCCGTCCAGCACCATCGCCAGCTGCACCGGGATGGAGACGAACCACATCGTCAAGCCTTGTGGCACCTGGACTTTGACGATGATCCGACTCGGGCCGTGGCCGGTCAGCATGTCGACGTACCGCGGATCCTCCGGCAGGCCGTGGTTGCGGGTCAGGATGTGCGCGCCCAGCCGGACGCCCCAGATCGTCACCATCGCGGCCAGCAGCCCGCGCAGCCCGCCGTTGCCGTGACCGGAGGTCGCCAGTAGCGACACCCAGGCGATGACGACGAAGCCCGGGCCCCAGACCGCGTCGATGATCGAGTACTTGCCGGTTGTCCGGCCGACCAGGAAGCTGAGACCCATGATCACCACCACCGCGACCGCGGTGGCCCACAGACTGGTCCACAGAGCCGTCACGACGGGTCCACTCCCGATTCCCAGGCGGCTCGGCCGGGCGCGAGTTCGGTGCTGCCGTCGGCCTGCGGACGGGTGGCCAGGATCTGGTCGACACCCATCCGGCCGCTACTGAAGGCCAGCGCTCCGCCCGCCAGGTAGAGCCGCCAGATGCGGGCACCGATCTCACCGATCAGCTCGACGGCCTCGGCCCAGCGCGCATCCAGGGTGCGGGCCCAGGCGTTGACCGTCCAGGCGTAATGCTCGCGCATGGCCTGTACGTCGCGGACTTCCAGGCCGGCGCTGGCGAGGTGGGACACGGTGGCGCCCAGGGGTTTCATGTGCATGTCCGGCGCATGTAGGTCTCGATGAAGGCACCGCCGCCCGGCGCGTTCTGGCCGCGGGACATCTGCTGCACCAGGACCATCCCTCCCGGCCGGATCACGTCGTGCAGCAGCCCGGTGAATGCCGGGTACTCCTCGTCTCCGACGTGTTCGCCCATCTCGATGGTGGACACCGCGTCGAAGGTGCCGATCCGGCTTGCCAGGGCGCCCTCCCCGATTTCCCGATAGTCGGCGTGCACGACCTCGACCCGATCAGCCAGTCCGCGGTCGGCGACCCGCTTGCTGACGTACTCGAACTGCCGGCGGGACAGCGTCACGCCGACCGACCGGGTACCGAAATGTTCCGCGGCGTAACAGATCAGCGATCCCCAGCCGCAACCGATGTCCAGGTGCGTGCTGCCCTCGGCGAGCCCGAGCTTGCCGCAGATCAGCTCCAGCTTGGCCTGCTGGGCATCTTCGAGCGATCCGTCAGGTCCCTGCGGGTAGTAGCCGCAGGAGTAGGCCATCGACTCGTCGAGCAGCAGTTCGTAGAACTCGTTGCCGACGTCGTAGTGGTGGGCGATCGCGGCCCGGTCCCGGTCCCGGGAGTGACGCCGCCCCGACAGCGACGCCCCCTGCCCCGGCCGCGGCGGACGGCGGACCGGAACACCGAGGCGGACGGCGGTGCCGATCAGCTTCGGCCAGTCGGCGATGGCCGGACGCACCGGGCTGAGCTGACCGGGTGACCAGACCGCGGCCAGCCCGGCCTGCAGATCGCCGTCCACTTCCAGGTCGCCGCTGATGTACGCCTCGGCAAGTCCGAGCTCACCGGGCGACCAGGCCAGGCGCCGCAGCGCCCGCCGGTGCCGGAACACCAGTACCGGGGCATCGGTAGAGTCATCGCACTGGCTGCTGTCCGAGGCGTCGGCGGCGCCGGTTTCCGAGCCGTCCCAGGCACGCAGTCGTAACGGCAGCGGCCGCCCAAGAAGGGTCGCGGCAGCGCCGGCAAGCCGCTGAGCGGTGGTTGTCATGCCGGTGATTCGGATTCGTCACTCAACGAGATTGCCGAGATTCAGAGCTTCCGCGGCGGGCGGGCATGTGAGCATGGCCACTGCTCGCGACCATGGGCAAGCCTTCCGACGACGTGTTGCCCGGAGCCTATCGCCCCGGCCGGTCCGCCGTCCTACGCTGAGCCGGCGACCGGAACGGCCGCCTGCCTGGCCGACTCGACGGTGAGGGTGTCGGAGGTGGAGTCCAGTTCGACCAGCACCGCGTCGCCATCGACGATCCGGCCCGCCAGCAGCGCCTTGGCCAGCCTGTCCCCGATAGCGGTTTGCACCAGCCGGCGCAGCGGCCTGGCTCCATAGAGGGGATCGAACCCGTTGCGGGCCAGCCAGTTCCGAGCATCCGTCGTCACCTGCAGGGCCAGTCGACGGACCGCCAGCCGCTTACCGAGCTGAGCTACCTGGATGTCGACGATGGCGCCCAGTTCCTCCACCTCGAGCGAGTCGAAGAACACCACGTCGTCCAGCCGGTTCAGGAACTCCGGTTTGAAGGCGCTGCGGACGACGGCCATCACCGTGTCCCGGCGCTGCTGCTCACTGAGCATCGGATCCGACAAGGCGGCCGAGCCCAAGTTGGACGTGAGGATCAGCAGGGTGTTCCGGAAGTCGACGGTGCGGCCCTGTCCATCGGTCAACCGGCCGTCGTCCAGCACCTGCAACAGGATGTCGAACACGTCCGGGTGCGCCTTCTCGACCTCGTCCAGCAGGATGACGCTGTACGGACGCCGCCGAACCGCCTCGGTGAGCTGACCGCCCTCCTCATAGCCGACGTAGCCGGGTGGTGCTCCGACCAGTCTGGCCACCGCGTGCTTCTCGGAGTACTCGCTCATGTCGATTCGCACCATCGCCCGCGGGTCATCGAACAGGAAGTCCGCCAGCGCTTTCGCCAGTTCGGTCTTCCCGACCCCGGTGGGCCCGAGGAACAGGAACGATCCTGTCGGCCGGTCCGGGTCGGACACCCCGGCCCGTGCCCTGCGCACCGCGTCCGACACCGCGGTCACCGCCTGCTGCTGGCCGACGACGCTCTTGCCAAGTTCGGTCTCCATCCGCAGCAGCTTGCTGGTCTCGCCCTCCATCAACCGACCGGCCGGGATGCCGGTCCACGACGAGATCACCGTGGCGATGTCGTCCGGTGTCACCTCCTCGCTCACCATCGGGGCTTGCTCGGGCACGGATCCGGACATTTTCTCCTGTGCCTTCGCGGCCTCGGCGAGTTCGCGCTCCAACGCCGGAATCTGTCCGTACAGCAGCTCCGAGGCGGCGGCCAGGTCCCCGTCGCGCTGGGCTCGCTCAGCCTGTGAACGCAGGTCGTCGACCTGCTTCTTCAGTTCGCCCACCCGGTTCAGCCCTGACTTCTCCTGCTCCCAGCGCGACGTCAACGCCGCAAGCTGCTCGGATTTGTCGGCCAGCTCGATCTTCAGTCGTGACAACCGATCTCCCGACGCGGGGTCGGATTCCTTGGCCAGCGCCAGTTCTTCCATCCTCATCCGATCGACCTGGCGTTGCAGTTCGTCGATCTCCACCGGTTTGGAGTCGATCTCCATGCGCAACCGGGACGCCGCCTCGTCGATCAGGTCGATGGCCTTGTCCGGCAGGAAACGGCTGGTGATGTAGCGGTCGGACAGTGTGGCGGCGGCCACCAGCGCCGAATCGGCGATCCGGACCCCGTGGTGCGCCTCGTACCTCTCCTTGATGCCGCGGAGAATCCCGATGGTGTCCTCCACCGACGGTTCGCCGACGAACACCTGCTGGAACCGCCGCTCAAGGGCCGCGTCCTTCTCGATGTGCTGGCGGTACTCGTCCAGGGTGGTGGCCCCGACCATCCTGAGTTCGCCCCGGGCCAGCATCGGCTTGAGCATGTTGCCGGCATCCATCGCACCTTCACCGGACGCCCCGGCGCCCACCACGGTGTGCAGCTCGTCGATGAAGGTGACGATCTGCCCGTTGCTGCCCTTGATCTCCTCGAGGACGGCCTTCAACCGCTCCTCGAACTCGCCGCGATACTTGGAGCCGGCGATCATGGCCCCCAGATCCAGGGCCATCAACCGCTTGTCGCGCAAGGATTCAGGGACGTCTCCGTCGACGATCCGCTGGGCCAGCCCCTCGACCACGGCGGTCTTTCCGACGCCGGGCTCACCGATCAGTACCGGATTGTTCTTGGTGCGCCTGGACAGCACCTGCACGACCCGGCGAATTTCCGAATCGCGGCCGATGACCGGGTCGATCTTGCCATCGCGGGCCCGAATCGTGAGGTCGACGGCGTACTTCTCCAACGCCTGATAGGTGCCCTCCGGATCCGGGGTGGTGACCTTACGGTCGCCGCCGCGAACCACCGGGAAAGCCTCGACCAGGGCGTCCCGGGTGGCGCCCTTGGCCACCAGCAGGTTCCCCACATCGGTACCCCGATGGGCCAGCGCGGCCAGCAGGTGCTCGGTGGACACGTACTCGTCGCCCGCGCTGCTCATGATCTTCTCGGCGTCGGCCATCAGGTTCACCAGTTCGCGGCTGAGCTGCGGCTGGCCCACGGTGTGCCCCTTTACTGCCGGAAGGCGGGACAACATCGTCCGAAGTTCGTTCGACACGGCGATCGGATCGGCGCCGACGGCCCGCAGCAACCCGGGCGCGGTGGATCCATCGGTGGCCAGCAGGCCGAGCAGCAGGTGCGACGGTTCGACGGTGGCGTTGCCGGCCGTGGTGGCGGCCTGGATGGCCTGGGCCAGCACTTCGCGGCTACGGGTGGTCAGGCGCTCGGTGTTCATGACTGCTCAGTGTTCTCCTCGAGACGGCGTGGTGTGCTGCCAGAGGGAACGCCGGAAGAGTTGAGTCTGTTCCGCTCAACTTGGTGCGGGTTCGGTCACCTGCGTTCGGAGCCGGCGGGTTCATCCCGAACTGCCGAATGGTCCGGTGCCGAGGCACCGATCGAGTCGACTGCATGCTCCCTGATCCTCAGCACCCGGGCCAGTGGCCGGGGCAGCGTCCAGTTCGCCTCGCCGAGCACGGCGACCAGTGCCGGCGCCAGCAGCCCCCGGACGATGATGGCGTCGATGGCGATGCCCAGCGCGAGTGTGGTGGCCAGGATCTTCACGTCGACCGACGGCACCGTCGACAGCGCCACGAACGACAGGAACAGGATCAACGCGGCAGATGTCACCAGGCGTCCGGTGTTGGCGATCCCCTCGACAACGGCCCGTCGGGTGTCCGGGTGCTGATCGTAGGACTCCCGCATCCGGGACAGGATGAACACCTCGTAGTCCATCGACAGCCCGAACAGGAACGAGAACGCGGCGATCGGCACCCAGGTGGTGACGGCGCCGCTGGCGGCGGTGCCGAACAGCAGCTGGGTTCCGACGCCGTGCTGCCAGATCAGCACCGTGACGCCGTACGCGGCGGCCAGCGAGATCGCGTTCAACAGCAGCGCCTTGATCGGCAACCAGAGCGAGCGGAGCGCGCGGGCCAGCAGGATGAACGTCACCACGATGACGGCCAGGGCGATCCACAGCGCGTCGCCGTATACCGCCTTGATGAAGTCGGCGTCCTCGGCCGGGGTTCCACCGACCCGGCCGATGCCGGCGTCCCGCACCGTCTGCAACGTCGTCCGGCCCCGATCGGTGGCCGGGTCGTCGGCGGACCACACCTGCAGCAACTGGTCCCCACCGGCCCGCCAGCCCGCACCCGCCGGAGCGGCAGCGCCGGCCACGCCGGCCAATCCTCGCAGCCTGTTCTGGGCGGCGTCGGTGTCGACCGCCGGCACGATCACCTCGGTCGGCCGGAACACTCCGGGCGCGATACCCGCATCGATGACGGCCGCGGCGGCGGCCCCCGGACCTGCGCCGCCGGCCAGCGCACCGACCTGCGGAGACCCGAGGGCAAGTCCGACGATCGGCGCCGCCAGGCCGAACAGCGCCGCCAGGGTAGCGACGATGACGAACCACCGGCGGCGGACCACCCAGCCGGCGATCCGGCCCCAGACCCTGCTGGTCGGCGACCGGAACTGTTTCCGCGGCCACTGCAGACGCGGCCCGACCGCCGACAACAGCGCGGGAACCAGGGTGGTGGCGGCCGCGACGCTCAACAACGGGATGAGCAGGCCGCCCAGGCCGATGCTGCGCAGGAAGGGCAGCGGCACCACCACCAGCGCCGCCAGCGACACCGCCACGGTCACCCCGCTGAACACCACCGATCGACCCGCGGTGGCCATCGCGGTGCGGACCGCGGCGTCGTTGTCGGCACCGCCGGCTCGTTCCTCCCGCCAGCGCATGACGATCAGTAACGAGTAGTCGATGGCCACGCCCAGCCCGATCAGCGCCACCAGGAACTGCACGACGAAGGACACGTCGGTGAGCGAGGTCAGACCGAGCAGGCACAGGAAGGTTCCGAGAATGGACACCGCGGCCACCAGCAGCGGAACGCCGGCCAGCAGCGACCCGAACACCAGAACCAGGACCAGCAGCGCGCCCGCCCCGCCGACGATCACGTCGACCAGCACGCTGCTGCCTCCCCCTCCGGCGGACCCCTCGGCCAGCAGGGTGAAACCGGTCAGCTCGATCCGGGCACCGCTGATACCGGCCCGGGCGGCGAGCTGCTCGAGCACCGGGACGGCCCGCGCGTACGGGTCCGGGCCTGGGACGGTCGGCGGGTAGATCAGGGCCACCTCCACCGAGCCGTCCGGCGCCACGAGCGCGGCGGCATCCCGCGACATCACCGTTCTGGTTCCCGGTAGCGCCCCGCCGAGCTGATCGATGGTGGCGGCGAACTGCCGACGGGCCTGCTCGTTGACCGTTGACGATCCCTCGGCCGGGCGCAGGACGAGCAGTAACGGGTCGTCCGGCCCGCCGGTGCCGCCGAACCGCTGGGCGATCTCCACGTTGTTCAGATACGCCGGCTGCCCAGGAAGGCTGAAGTCGTAGCTGAGTTTGCCGACGGTGGTGGACGCGGTGGCCGCCCCGGCGGCGGCGATGATCAGCCAGGCCACACCGACCCAGAGCCGGTGCCGCAGCATGAAGGAGGTCCATCCGGACAACGGATACCCGCTTTCCCGTGGTCGAGTGGTGCTGTCGGTCGGTGCGTCACCAGCAGTCGGCCGGGACCAGCCGGGAGCTTCGTCCGGCCGGTCGCACCCACCCTAGCGGAAACCGCTAGACAATCTAGTGATTTTCTCGCCTACACTGCTCGGGTGGCTGGGCACGCGAGCAGTGACCACACCTCCGAGCCGGCCGACCAGACTCGGCAGTTGGCATCTGCACTGCGGGCCCTGTTACGGGCCGGCCGGGACATGCACTTGGCGATGGCGGACCGGCTCGGCCTGGGCGACACGGACCTCACCGCCCTGGACGAACTGGTCCGCAGCCAGAGCCCACTCGGTCCGGTCGAACTGGGCCAGCGGTTGGGTATCCGCTCCGCCTCCGCCACCGTCCTGGTGGATCGGCTGCAGGCCGCCGGGCACCTCGAACGACGACCGGACCCGGTGGATCGGCGTCGGGTCAGCCTGCATCCGACGGCGTCGGCGCTGGTCGACCTGCGGGAGGTGCTCAGTCCGGTGATCGAGTCCGTCCGCCGGATCGCGGCGGACCTGCCACCCGAGCAGATGCGGACGATCCTGCGATTCCTGGCCGAGGTCACCACGGCCGTCCAGCGATGTGCCGACCGGCCCCCGTCCGGTTCGCCCCCTGCGGCGGACTAAATCGCCTGACGGGTACAGGCGCAGCTCCACCTCCCAGGTACTGAAGCGATTGGCCGAGCGGCACCTGCCGTTCAGCGCGGCCAGCCGGGCTCGCGCCGAGAATTGATCACCAGGTTCTGCACAAAGGTGTCTGGGGGAAGCGTCATCATGAATTCCACCGCGCTGGCCACCGTGTCCGGATCCATCATCACATCCTCACTCAGCTGCCACTGATCCATCATCGGGGTGTTCATCGCGCTGGGCATCAGCCCGTGAATGCGGGCCGGCCAACGGTATTCGTGGGCCTCGCGTTGCATCACCCTGGTCAGCATGGCCAGCGCGGCCTTGGAGGAATTGTAGGCAGCGGCGTCGGCTCCCACGGTGATGGCCGATATCGAGATCACATTGACGACGTCCGCCGGGTATTCCCGATCGCCGGTGCCGATGGCGCGCAGGAACTCCTGGGTGAGATACAACGGACCGGTCTGATTGACCGCCACCACCTGCTCCCATTTCTCGTCGGTCAGCTCGAGGATCCCGGCTCCCCGATCTGTGCCGGCGTTGTTGACCAAGGCGTCGAAGCGGTCGCCGTGACGCCCGATGGTGGTCTCCACAGCCGATCGCACGCTGGCAACGTCGGTCACGTCCAGCTCCAGCCACTCGGCGGAGCCACCCGCGTTGCGGACGAGTTCGACTGTCTGCTGGGCACCGGCCGCATCCAGGTCGCCGACCACCGGCTGAGCGCCGGCCTTCGCCACCCGGCGAGCGATCGCCCGGCCCAACCCGCTGCCGCCGCCGCTGATCAGCACCACGCGCCCCGCAAGCTTTCTCATAGCACTCCCTCGTCTGAACATTTCCGACCGGACATCGCATCGGTGGCCGATGGGCACCGTTGCACACACCTACCACCGAGGATCGCGAGGCCCGACCACGACCCGGGCATGCCGACGATCCGCCGCGGCCGGCGGACCTCGCAGAAGCGACGTTGCGGGTCATACCTCGCGGTTCTCGCGCCCCGAATCCAGAAAGAAGCGGTTCTACCCCGAGAAGCGGTTTGAACCAGCAGCGGCTCGGGCACTTCTCAGCCAGAGCAACATCTCAGCCGGCCAACGGGTCATCGGCCCGGATGGCCAACACGGCGGAGCAGCACACCGCAGAGCGCCGTCGCGGCGCACGGCTGGTCGCGATTGCAACTGAACGACGAGCACGCGATTGCAGCTGAACGATAAGCCATGGAGGAGGCAGGATGCGCCATTTCAGGCGCGCGATCGTCACCGGCGGGGCGGGTTTCCTCGGCTCCCACCTGTGCGAAAGCTTGCTGGCGGCCGGAACCGAGGTGGTCTGTATCGACAACTTCCTCACCGGTGATCCGGAGAACGTCGCGCACCTGTTGTCGGACAACAACTTCCAACTGACCGATGGGGACGTCACCGAACACATCAGTGTGAGCGGACCCGTGGACCTGGTGCTGCACTTCGCGTCTCCGGCCTCCCCCAGCGACTATCTGCGGCTGCCGATAGAGACGATGAAGGTGGGCAGCATCGGCACCCTGCACGCTCTCGGGCTGGCCAGGGCGAAGAAGGCACGGTTCGTGCTCGCCTCCACGTCGGAGGCATACGGCGATCCACAGGTTCATCCACAGCCCGAGACATATTGGGGACACGTCAATCCGGTCGGGCCCCGCGGTGTCTACGACGAGGCGAAGCGTTTCGCCGAGGCACTGACCATGGGATACCGGCGATCACACGCCGTCGACACGGCAATCGTCCGTATCTTCAACACCTATGGCCCGCGGATGCGCGGCGATGACGGCCGGGCGATTCCCACCTTCATCGGACAGGCGGTGGCCGGGAGCCCGCTGACGGTGGCCGGCGATGGCAGCCAGACCCGGTCCATCTGCTACGTCGCGGACACCGTGCGCGGCGTCCTGGCGGTGGCCGGTAGCAGCCTGGACGGCCCGGTCAACATCGGCAGCCCGGACGAGATGACGGTGCTGGAGCTGGCCAGGCGGGTCATCGACCTCGCCCGATCCAGCTCAACGATCGAGTTCGTCCCACGGCCGGTCGACGATCCGATGCTCCGGCGCCCCGACATCGGCTTGATCGAACGAGAACTCGGCTGGTTCCCGCAGGTCGGCTGGCCAGAGGGACTCGGCTGGACCATCGCGTCGTTCCGTCAAACGCGGGCGGCATGACCTGACCCGCCGGCGACCCCGGCGATCGCGGTCCCAGGGCCCGCTCGCCCGCTGGTGTCGGGTCACCCGGACCCGGGCAGGCGGGTGCGGGCGCTCACCTGCACCACTGCGCACATCGATCACAGAGCACTGATCAGGCACAGAGCATTGATCAGGCACGGAGCATTGATCAGGAAAGCATCAGGAGAGCGAGGCCGACGTGCGGATCCTCGGCATCAACGCGCTGTACCACGACCCGTCCGCCGCGATCTTGATCGACGGCAGCACGGTGGCGGCCGCCGAGGAAGAGCGTTTCAGCCGGCGCAAACACGGCAAACGGCCGGTGCCGTTCGCCGCCTGGGAACTGCCGGAACTGGCGGCGAAGTGGTGCCTGCAGGAAGCCGGCATCCGCGCCGAGGACCTGGACGTGGTGACCTACTCGTTCGACCCGTCCCTGCGCCTGCCGCCGGAGCAGCTCGGGCTCCCGGATCCGTGGGATCACCTGCGGCAGGAGTACGCGGTCAGGGCGCCGGCATTCCTGGCGACCTCCCTACCCGGACTGGACCCGGCCAAGGTGCGTTTCGTTCAGCACCACGTGGCGCATGCGGCGTCAGCGGGACTGGCGGCGCCGTTCGGCGGGGACTGTGCGGTGCTGGTGCTGGACGGAAGGGGCGAGCGGCACAGCCATCTGGCGGGGCGGTTCACCGACGGAAAGCTGGACATCCTGCACAGTCAGCAACTTCCCCACTCGCTGGGGCTGTTGTACGAGGAGGCAACCGAACATCTCGGCTTCCTGCGCAGCTCCGACGAGTTCAAGGTGATGGCGCTCGCCTCCTACGGACGCCCCCGGCATCTGGACCACCTGCGGCAGTTCGTGCATGCCACCGGCGACGGCGGTTTCCGAGCCGCCGGCGTCGACTGGACGGACCTGGCCCCCGCCAGGACCGGTGAGTCGCCGTGGACCGCCCAGCACGCAGACCTGGCCGCCAGCCTGCAGGCGGTCCTGGAGGAGGTGTTGCTGGCGCTGGTGCAGTGGCTGTACGAGCGGACCGGGTCGACCAAGCTGGCGATGGCAGGTGGGGTGGCGTTGAACTGCGTCGCCAACACCAGGGTGTTCTGCGACGGCCCGTTCGCCGACGTCTGGGTGCAGCCGGCGGCCGGTGATGCCGGAACGGCACTGGGCGGGGCCCTGTACGCCGCCCAGGAACTGGCCGAACCACTGATCCCGTTCCCGGGCGCCGACCTGGGGCGAGACTGGACCGACGAGGAACTGGAAGGTGTGCTGCGGACGGCCAGGGTGCCCTACGACCGTCCCGCCGACATCGCCGAGGCGGTCGCCGCCGAACTCGCCGGCGACGGCATCGTCGCCTGGTTCCAGGGCCGCAGCGAGTTCGGGCCGCGTGCGCTCGGCCACCGCTCCCTGATGGCCCACCCGGGTCGGGAGGCGAACCTGCAGCGCCTCAACGATGTCAAGGGTCGCGAACAGTTCCGGCCGGTGGCCCCGATGGTGCTGGCCTCCCGATCGGCAGAGCTGTTCAGCGGCGGCCCGCCCAGCTCGCCGTACATGCTGTTCGTCCACCACGTGGCGCCGGCCTGGCGGGAGCGCATTCCTGCCGTCGTGCATGTCGACGGCACCGCCAGGATCCAGACGGTCGATCCGGCAGGCGAACCCCTGGTGGCGCGGATGCTGCAGCACTTCGAGCAGCTGACCGGCCTGCCGGTGGTGGTGAACACCAGCCTGAACACCGCCGGACGGCCGATGGTCGACTCGCCGCGGGACGCTCTCGAGTGCTTCGGCTGCACCCCGGTGGATCTGCTCGCGATCGGTCCGTTCGCGGTGCGCCGGCAACCCGCCGGGCAGCGATGACGGCGTTCGCCGGGCTCGCGGTCGTGGTGCCGACCATAGGCCGGCCGTCGCTGCGCGCACTGCTGCTCAGCATCTCGGCATCGGCGCGGCACACCGGGATCCAGCCGCCCCCGATCTGGGTGGTCGACGACCGGCCGCAGCCGGCCGGCGTCGATCTCGGGATCGACGGCATCGATCTGCCGGTGGTGTCCGTTGTCGGTAGCGGCGGCCGCGGTCCGGCGGCCGCCCGCAACACCGGTTGGCGGCGGGCCCGCGGGCAGTGGGTCGCCTTCCTGGACGACGACGTGCTGGTGAGCGCCGACTGGTTACGGGACCTGGCCGCGGACCTGGAGGCTGCGGACACGTCGATCGGCGGCATCCAGGGCAGGATCACCGTGCCGCTGCCGGCAGAGCGCCTGCCGACCGACTGGGAACGCGGCACCGCCGGTCTGCAGACTGCCAGCTGGATCACCGCCGACATGCTTTATCGCCGCACCGCGCTGATCAGCGCCGGCGGGTTCGACGAACGATTCCCCCGCGCTTTCCGAGAGGATGCCGACCTGGCACTTCGGGTGCAGGACAACGGGTTCCGGCTGATCGGCGGCATCCGCGAGACCACCCATCCGGTCCGGCCGGAGACTTGGTGGGCCAGCGTGGCCCAGCAACGCGGGAACTCCGACGACGTGCTGATGCGGCGGCTGCACGGGCCGGATTGGCGGCTGCGGGCACAGGCGCCGATGGGTCGCCGGCGCCGCCATGCGGTCACCACCGCTGTCGGCCTGCTGGCCGTCGCCGCTGCGCTGGCCCGGCGCCCCCGGCCGGCGGCCCTCGCGGCAGCCGGCTGGGCGGCGATGACGGCGGAGTTCGCCTGGCGCCGGATCGGCCCGGGGCCAAGGGGCCGGCAGGAGGTGCTGAAGATGGTCACCACCAGTTGCGTCATTCCGGCCGCTGCCTGCTGGCACTGGCTCCGCGGACTTGTCGACCGGCCGGCGACTGCCCTGCCGGCCACCGAGCCAGACCCGGCGGCCGGGTTGCCGGCGGCGGTGCTGCTGGACCGGGACGGAACCATCGTCAAAGACGTTCCTTACAACGGCGATCCCGACCTGGTGGAGCCGATGCCGGGCGCCAGACAAGCGCTGGAGAAGTTGCGCGCCGCCGGCATTCCGATCGCCGTGATCAGCAACCAGTCGGGCATCGGTCGCGGCCTGGTCTCACCGGCGTCGGTGGCCGCGGTCAATGCCCGGATCGACGAGCTGCTGGGCCCCTTCCAGGCCTGGCTGGTCTGCCCGCATCTCGATGACGATCACTGCGACTGCCGAAAGCCCAAGCCGGGCATGGTGTTCAGGGCCGCCGAGCGACTCGGGGTGACCGCCGACCAGTGCGTGGTGATCGGAGACATCGGCGCCGACATGGGATCGGCGCAGGCTGCCGGGGCCTGCGGGATCCTGGTTCCGACCGCGCAGACCAGATCCGAAGAGGTGACGGCGGCCCCACTGTCGGCGGCCTCCCTCGCGGACGCCGTCGACATGGTGCTGGCCGGGGTGGTCCACCGATGACCGGGCACCGGCTGGTGGTCAGGATGGACAGCATGGGCGACATGCTGGCCGCCGGCCCGGCCATCCGGGCGGTGGCCGCCGGATCGGACCGGTTGACCGTGCTGGCCGGCCCACTGGGAGCCGGCGCTGCCCGGTTGCTGCCCGGGGTCGACACGGTGCTGGTGTGGTCGTGCCCGTGGATCCTGAGTCCGGCCCCACCGGTCGATTGCGGCGACGTCCTCGAGCTGGTCGGGCGGATCCGGGATCTGCGGATCGACGAGGCAGTGATCCTGACGTCCTTCCACCAATCACCACTGCCCACCGCGCTGCTGCTGAGAATGGCCGGCGTCAACCGGATCGCGGCCAGCAGCGAGGACTTTCCGGGATCGCTGCTGGACCTGCGGTTGCTGGTGGCACCGGATGCTCCGGAGCCGCAGAGAATGCTGGCGGTCGCCGGGGGCGCCGGCTACCAACTGCCGCCGGGTGACGACGGCCGGCTGGCGGTCCGGCGGCCGCTGCCGACGGTGGACCTGGGGATCGGACCGCGATACCTGGTGGCGCATCCAGGGACCAGCGCGCCGGCCAGGGCATACCCGCCGCGGCTGTGGCGGGAGGCCATCACCGAACTCAGCGCGGCCGGATGGCCGATAGCCGTCACCGGCGGGCCGTCCGAGCGTGACCTGACCGCAGACATCGCCGGGCACGGGGCGGCCGGCGCTCCGGTGGTGGACCTCGGCGGGGTTCTCGATCTGCCGGAGCTGGCGGCTGTGCTTGATCTGGCGGCGGTCGTCGTGGTGGCGAACACCGGGCCGGCCCACCTGGCCGCAGCCGTCGGGACGCCGGTGGTGTCACTGTTCGCCCCCGTCGTGCCGGCGGTCCGGTGGGCACCGTACGGCGTGCCGGTGATCATTCTCGGTGATCAGCAAGCGGAATGCCGCGACAGTCGCCGGCAGCTCTGCCCGACGCCCGGGCACCCGTGCCTGTCGACGGTGACCGCCGCTGGGATCCGCGGCGCCGTCGAAACACTGGCCCCGGTGGCCGGTCAGACATCGACGTCCGTACCGGCGGTGACCGGATGAGGATCCTGCTGTGGCACGTCCACGGGAGCTGGACCACCGCCTTCGTCCAGGGCTCCCACGAGTACGTGGTTCCGGTTCTGCCCGGCCGCGGCCCGGACGGTCTGGGCCGGGCCCGCACCTGGGCCTGGCCGGCATCGGTGTCCGAGTTGGGCCCGGAAGCGTTGGCGGGCACGGACTTCGACGTCGTCATCCTGCAGCGCCCCGCCGAGATCGAGCTGGTCTCCCGCTGGCTGGGTCGCACCCCTGGCGCCGACATCCCAGCCGTCTACCTGGAGCACAACACCCCGGACCGGATGCCGTGCAGCCAACGGCATCCGCTCGCCGACCGCACCGATATCCCGATCGCCCACGTCACCCATTTCAACGAACTGTTCTGGGACAACGGATCCGCGCCGACCACTGTGATCGAGCACGGCATCATCGATCCGGGAGCCCGGTACAGCGGCGAGATCGGTGCGGGTGCCGTGGTGGTGAACGAACCGGCACGGCGCGGCAGGATCGTCGGTGCCGATCTTTTGCCGAGGTTCGCAGCCGCCGGCCCGCTGCACGTGTTCGGCATGCAGGCTGCCTCCGTCGCATCCGGGAACCGGACCGGTGGCGGGGACGGGGACGGTGGCGGCCGCATCACCGGGTTCCAGGACCTGGCCACCCAGGACCAGATGCACAGCCAGATCGCGCGCCGGAGGGTGTATGTGCACCCGATGCGGTGGACCTCGCTCGGTCTGTCACTGATCGAGGCCATGCAGCTGGCCATGCCGGTGATCGCGCTGGCCACCACCGAAGCGGCAGATGCGGTGCCGCCGGATGCCGGAGCGGTCAGTACCGACGTCTCCCGGCTGGTCGAGGCCTTCCGGATGTTCCTCAACGATCCTGCGGCGGCCACCGAGTGCGGGGCAAGCGCTCGGGAAGCGGCACTGCGCCGCTACGGGCTGGCTCGTTTCCTGGCCGACTGGGACCGACTGCTCGCCCGCACGATCCAGCAGAGATGAGGCGAACTCGATGAAGATCGCGATGGTGTCGGAGCACGCCAACCCACTGGCCACCGTCGGCGGGGTCGATGCCGGCGGCCAGAACGTTCACGTGGCCGCGCTGGCGACCGCGCTCGCCGGCCGCGGGCACCAGGTTGTCATCCACACCAGGGCCGACCGGCCGGGCCAACCGACGCGCGTCGCGATGACCCGCGGTGTGGAGGTGGAGCACCTGACAGCCGGGCCGGCCACCGACCTGCCGAAGGACGCACTGCTGCCCTACATGAATGCCTTCGCGCGGGAGTTGGCCGTGAGCTGGCGGGCCGATCCTCCGGACATCGTGCACGCCCACTTCTGGATGAGCGGGATGGCAGCGGTCGCGGCGAGGGCGGCCCGCCACTTTGCCCGCGGAACCGGCGTCCCCGTGGTGCAGACCTTCCACGCTCTCGGAACGGTGAAGCGGCGCTGGCAGGGAGCCGCAGACACCAGTCCCGCCGAACGCATCGCCGTCGAGGCCCGGCTGGCGCGCCGAGTGGATCGGATCATCGCCACCTGCCGGGACGAGGTCGCCGAACTGAGAGCGATGGGTGCGCCCGACACCCGGATCGAGGTGGTGCCGTGCGGAGTCGACACCGACCTGTTCAGGCGCCGGCCGCCGGCGCCTGGCCCCGCCGCCCGGCTGCTGACCATCGGGCGGCTGGTGCCGCGAAAGGGCGTCGACGACATCATCCGGGCACTTGCGGTGCTCGACACCGCCGAGCTGCTGGTGGTGGGCGGCCCGAGTCCCGACGAACTGGAGTTCGACCCCGAGGTGACCCGCCTGCAGGATCTGGCCGCGCGGCATCGGGTTGGCGGTCGGGTGAACTTCGCCGGCCGGGTGGACCACGACCGACTTCCATCGATCATCTCCGCCGCCGATCTGGTGGTGGCCGTACCGATCTACGAGCCGTTCGGCATCGTCCCGCTGGAGGCGATGGCCTGCGGCGTTCCGGTCGTCGGCAGCGCCGTCGGCGGCCTGCTGGACACCGTGGTGGACGGGGTCACCGGGGTGCTGGTCGAAGCCGGGAACCCGCCTGCCCTGGCGGCCGCCATCCAAGCCCTTCTCGCCGATCCCGACCGGAGGGCGGCGATGGGGGCAGCCGGAGCCGAGCGGGTGCGCGCCCACTTCAGCTGGGACCGGGTGGCGCTGCGCACCGAGGACGTCTACCGCCGCACTCTGTCGGGGCGGGAGCAGCCGACCCTGCAGGCCGGTGCGGTGCGATGACCGACATGGTGAGATCGGTCCCCGGCGCTCACCTCGGCTCGCTGGCAAAGGCGCTCGACGGCTTCGGTCCGTCCGCGGAGCTGGCAGTGGCGTGGGGCCGGCAACTGGCTGCCGCGTTGGTAGGTGGCAGCCGGTTGCTGGTGGCCGGGAACGGCGGAAGCGCAGCCCAGGCGCAGCATCTCAGCGCCGAGATCGTCGGCCGCTATCGGGAGGACCGGCAGCCGTTCTCGGCCGTCGCCCTGCACTGCGAGCCGTCGGCGCTGACGGCGATCCTCAACGACTACGGCGGTGAGGAGATGTTCGCTCGGCAACTGCAGGCGCACGGCCGGCCCGGCGACATCTGTGTACTGATGTCCACCTCTGGCCGCAGCCGGAACCTGGTGGTCGCGGCCGAACGGGCGCGGCAGTGCGGCGTGCTGAGCTGGGCGATGACCGGGCGCGGCCCGAACCCGCTGGCCGCGGCCTGCGACGAGTGGCTGTCGGTCGATTCCGCCTCCACCGCCACCGTTCAGGAGCTGCACCTGGTGGCTCTGCATCTGATGTGCGAGGCGATGGACACCGAACTCCCCCTGCTGCCGGGCACTCCGGAGCAGCCCGGTCGCCCAGCCGTCGCCGCCCCGCGGGCCACCGCGATGCGGGCCCGGTCGTGACCGGGTCGATCGTCGTCATCGGCGATGCCATCCTGGACATCGACCGGTCCGGCGAATCGGAACGGCTCTCGCCGGAGGCCCCGGTCCCGGTGCTGCATCACCTCACCGAGCGCCGGCGGGCCGGTGGCGCCGCGCTGGCCGCACAGCTGGCCGCCGGTATCGGCTCCGGGCCGGTGGTGCTCATCACCCCGCTTGCCGACGACGATGCGGCCGCCGAGCTCCGGCAGCTGTTGCGGGGCACGGTGACGGTGATCGCGCTGCCGTGGACCGGCTCGACCCCGGTGAAGACCCGGCTGCTGGTCGGCAGCCACCCGGTGGCCAGGCTCGACGAAGGCGGCGACGCCGGAACGATCACCTCGATGCCCGGCGAACTGTCCGCTGTGCTCGAGGACGCGGCGGCGATCCTGGTCTCCGACTACGGGCGCGGGGCGGCGGCCGACGAGGCCCTGCGCCGGATGATGACCGCCGCCGTCGGCAGGATCCCGGTGATCTGGGATCCGCACCCCAACGGCCCGAAGGCGATCCCCGGGGTGAGCCTGGTGACCCCGAACGAATCGGAGCTGCGGCAGCTGGTCGAACTGCCCGACGGTCACCGACCCGGTGACGGTCCGATGTCCCGTCGGGTCCGGGCGGCGCAGCAGCTGGCGCGGGACTGGCAGGCCAAAGGGGTCTGCGTCACGCTGGGCGCCCGCGGCGCGATGTTGTGCCTCGGCGACAACCCTCCGTTGATGGTTCCGGCGGACCAGGTGATCGGGGCGGATACCTGCGGCGCCGGTGACAGTTTCGCCGCCTCGGCCGCGTGTGCGATCGCCGGCGGCGCGCTGCCCAGCGAAGCCGTCACCATGGCGACCGGGACCGCCGCCCGATTCGTGGCTTGCGGCGGCGCGGCGGGCTTCGATTCCCCCGGGCACCCGCGGGCGCAGTCGCGCGGGTCCAGCGTCGCGGACCTGCTCGACCGGGTGCGCGGTACCAACGGCGTGGTGGTCGCCACCGGAGGATGCTTCGATCTGCTGCACGCGGGCCACGTCGCCGCCCTCGAGGCCGCCCGGGCGCTGGGCGATTGCCTCATCGTCTGCCTCAATTCCGACGAATCGGTGCGCCGGCTCAAGGGTCCACCGCGGCCGCTGCAACCGGCAGCCGACCGGGCACGGGTGCTCGGCGCGCTGGCCGCGGTCGATGCGGTTGTCGTTTTCGATGACGACACCCCGAGCGAACTGCTGCGCACCATCACGCCGGATCTGTGGGTGAAAGGCGGGGACTATTCCGGCCTGGAGCTGCCGGAGCAGGCGGTACTGGCCGAGTGGGGCGGTCAGGTCGTCACCGTGCCGTACCTGCCGGGTCGATCGACGTCGGCGCTGGTCGAACTGGCCGCGCCCACCGGCTCCTCGTGAACCGCCCGGTTGCGCTGGCGCTGAGGGCGCTCGGGCTCGGCGACTTCGTCACCGGGGTGCCCGCCTTGAACCTTCTGCGGCGGGCGCTGCCAGGGCACCGTCTGATGCTCGCCGCACCGGCGCGGCTGGCGCCGCTGGTGACGCTGGTACCCGCCGTGGACGGCCTGCTGCCGCATGGCGAACTCGAGGCGTTGACCGGCGTCCGCGGCCCGATCGAGGTGGCGGTGGATCTGCACGGGAAGGGCTGGCGGAGCCGCCAGCTGCTGCTCGATCTCCACCCGTGCAGGGTTGTCGGGTTCGCCGACCCGTCCGCGGGTCTGCCCGGCCCCGAGTGGCGCCGCGACGAACACGAGGTAGCCAGGTGGCTGCGCCTGATCGTGGAGGGATTCAGGGTGTCCGGCAACGCATCCGGACCCGACGCCGCATCCGCGCCGGCCGGTTCAAAGCTAGCCGGTTCGATGCTGGCTGGTTCGATGCTGGCTGGTTCGATGCTGGCCGGTTCGATGGCGCGGCCGGCGGTGCCCACCCCGGCCGGACTGACGGTGATCCACCCTGGCGCGGCGGCTGCGGCCCGCCGGTGGCCGGTCGAGAGGTTCGCCACCGTCGCCCGTTCGTTGATCTCCCGAGGGCATCGGGTGGTGCTCACCGGCACCCGGGCTGAAGCAGAGCTGGTGGGCCGAGTCTCCGCCGGCTCGGGCGCCCCGCCGCTACTCGATCTCCCCTTGCTGGACCTGACCGCGACGATCGCCGGCGCCCGGCTGCTGATCTGCGGTGACACCGGAGTTGCGCATCTGGCATCTGCCTACCGCGTTCCCTCGGTGGTGCTGTTCGGTCCGGTGTCACCCAGGGAATGGGGCCCGCCGCCCGACCCCCGGCATCAGGTGCTGTGGCACGGCGATGGCACCGGCGACCCGCACGCCGGGGTCATCGATCCGGCATTGCTGGAGATCTCGATCCCCGAAGTCCTGGCCGCCGTCGAGCGGATCGGTGGATCAGGCTGATCATCCGCCGCCGGGCGGGGTACCCGCAGGAGCTTGTGGGTGCCGTCGCAGAAGGGGGCGATCGCGGTTTTCCCGCAGCGGCACAACGCCACAGTCGATCGGAGCAGAGGGATCACCGTCCCGTCGGCATCTCGCAGCTCCACCGGCCCGCGAACCAGCATCGGCCCTCCCGGGCACACGGTGATCACCGTCGGGGCGGCGGAGGAGTTGGCTGCCCGGTCAGTCATCTATCGGTCCTTCCGGTCCTAGGCCGGCGATGGCCGGGCGGGGCGGGTCAACGGGCAGGCCGGCGTACCGCAGCCGCTGACCGCGGTAGGAGATTCCGCCCCGGATTCGAGCGAAGATGGCCGGCCAGACGCACACGGCTCGCTCGACCGCCCACACCGGTGCCCACAGCGCCGCAGTTCGGGGAAATACCGCTGCCCCGCCGGCCCTGCGCCTGCCGTACTCGGCCACCGCGGTGAGCGCGCAGGCCGCGGCCAGCAGCCGGACCGGTTTCCGGGCGGCAGCCAGCGCCGACAGCGGCAGCACCAGCGCTTCGACGACCAGCCGGGCGGGCTGGGCGAAATCGTCGTACGCCTGCCGGACCCGTTGCTGCATGAACCGCGCCGTCGACGGTGGACGCCTGGCGACATAGAAGCCGGGCAGCCTGCGCTCCCGGCCGCCGGCCGCCCGCACCGTGCGGATCAACTGCAGGTTCTCGAACAGCACGTCCCCGTGGTACCCACCCATCGCCAGGAAGGTGCTGCGCCGGAGCAAGAAGGTGCCGGGATAGTCGGCGCCGACGGCCCGGTTGATCAGCGATCGCGCGGTGTCCCACCGGGCATGCCAGGGCGCGGGCAGGAAGAAGTTCTGCGGCCGCACCAGGTCCGCGCCGTCCAACTCGCCGGCCAGTTCCCTGAGCTGAGCGGGGCTGTACCGGACGTCGTCGTCGGCGATCACCACCGCCTCGTGTCGGGCTGCGCGCACCCCGGTCACCACACCACCGACCTTGCCGTTACGCCCGGGCCACGGCTGCGGAGGCAGATGCCGGACGGCCGGGGCCCACCGCTGCGCGTGGGCGTCGTAGACGGCGGCGGGCGACCCGTCCACCACCGTGACGTCGACCGCCGAAGTCAGCGTCTGCAGATATGCCGTGAACTCCTCGAACTCCGCCTGGTCGTGCTCCTCCCAGCACAGCGGAATCACGTACTCCAACGGCGGCGGCCGATTCCCTGTGGTGTCCCGCAGGTCCGACGTCAACGAATTTCTCGCAGCGAACTGAGCTGGTCCTCCCAGGCGCTGAGCAGATGCCGGCCGGCGAACTCGTCCAGCGCCAGGCACGCCGCCGCTCCGAAGAGCACGTCCGCCCGGCGCTCGGGCTGCTGAGCCACCAGACCCCCGGCCAGGTCACGACCGGCGATCTGCTCGTGCACGGCATCGGCCTCCACGTGCTCGTCAAAAAACCTGGTGGCTTCGGGCCCGTATCCCAGGCGCCGCAATCCGTTGCCGTACATGCGGTTCGGCAGCGAAGATGTCATCTCGAAGGCAGCCAGGTGCCCGACGATCGCCCCCAGCAGCCGCCGGTTGAGACCGAACATGGACATCGCGTTCACCGTCGCGAGAGTCACCGCCGGAACTTGGTCGACCATCGCACCGTAGGAGTCGTCGAGCCCCAGTTCCCGCATGGTCTGTGCGAACAGCGCGCTGTGCATCTGGTCGGCGCGGCCACCTCCGTACTCGTCGATCTGCACTTCGACCAGGGCCGCTTTCACCGTTCCGGCCAGTCGCGGGATGGCCCACGTGTGCGGGTCGGCCTCCTTGAGTTGGTACACAGACCGGTGGGTGAGGAACTCGAGCACCTGTTCCTTGGTGGCTCGTGCCGCCACGTACCTCGACAGGCTCGGACCCCGGGTGGGCGCCGTCATGTCGAACAGGACTTCCGCCACGTCTCCACCGGGGTCGGCGAACTGGGCCAGCTCCCGGAGCTCGGACTCGAACCGGCGCTCCATCAGGCGACGGCAGGTGAGCAGGTCGGTGTCCCACTCCCAGTCCTCCGGAGCGCCGGCCAGGCCGCGATAATGCAGCTCGTAGAGCATCAGCAGGCTGATCTGGGCGTCCTCGCCGGAGTGGATCGGCTCGTCAGCCTCCGCGAGCCGGCGGGCCGCAGCGACCGCGGCAGAGGCGTCCAGCCGCAGATCCCGCACCGCGCCGACGATCAGCCCACTGAGTTCACCGCGCGCCGCAGGCACCGGCATGCTGCCGGCATACCCTGTCAACACCGACGAACTGGACAAGACCGCACTCTCCTGACGCAACAGCCGCGGCCGATCTGCTCCAGCCGACTCACTGGTACCCAGGGCGGCGGATCCCGAAACCGGCGCCTACCTCCGGTCCGCCGACCATCCGGTCCACCGTAGGACGTCGGCCGCTACCACCGTCCCGGTCGGCCGGCGCTGTCGATACTGCTGATACTTGCAGGCCAGGACATCCAGAGCGGCGCTTCGCTGCGGTCCGCCGTTGAGCACCAGGGCCATCGCATCCGCGCGTACCCACCACAGCCGGGTCCAGTCGTCGTCGTACTCGTCGGCCAGAAAGCTCACCCGTGGCTCGGCGGCGATGTTCGCCAGCCGGCGCAACGAGTGGGTGGTCTTCGGCTTGTGATCGACGGCGAAGACGATCCGGTCGGCGATGACGGCGCAGGTGACGGGGACCAGGTGCGGAGCACCTTCCGTCGTCACCGTCGCCAGCCGGACCACCCTGGCGGCGGCGAACCGGGCCTGGCACTGTTCGGCGTCCATCGGGTGAATGATCCTCCTCGAAGGCGGCTGTTCGCGGAAACGCCG
>JAABUP010002579.1_pt1 | contig 34645 bp, 43 predicted proteins | sample 5559201 | NCBI WGS metagenome assembly JAABUP01 (sample SAMN10711887, study PRJNA513373) | rock metagenome | isolation source: Antarctica rocks | place: Antarctica
CCTCATCTTCTTGTAGGATTGGAGCTTGGATGGTGAGAGGATGAGGAGACGATGCAGGCACATCTATTCCTGCCCATATGTTCATTACTTTCATAGGGCTGCTTTGCATATGAAGTGCATTGGCTTGATGAGATTTCCTATGTCTTCTCAATAGTTTCGCTACTTGAGACTTTTCTGTACAAACTAAACACCGCTCTGATGGATGTTTACAGATAGAAAGATCGCTGTATGCAATGTTCACTCCATCGGTTCTGTTTCTTCCTCTGAGTCGTTGTATCTCACACCTGGTTGCTAAGACTCGATTCTCAATCTGATATCTCTCATCGGATATTCCTGTCCTTTGGGCGTGTACAGACTTGTGCCTTGGGGTGATAGATCGCTGAACTCGCTTGTGTGGGACTCCTCAGGGTGGATGGTCTAACTTGTTCTCCTGGATGCTCAGAACCGTCCATAACCAGACTCCTGAACCAACAAGCAACGCAGAACAAGAATTAGCGGCGAGGACGTGCCCCGAAAAGTGCGATTGAATTTTGCACCACGCTCGCGTTAATGAAGGATCCGGTCCAATGCTCGCGCAAGACTGCTCCTTCTTCTTCGAGTCCCCTCCGTTGTATCTGCAAGAATCATGTTACCGTTTTTCCTAGCAGTCTAGTAAAGAGACTATGACTTACCAGCAGTACGTGTCTCATCCGCCGTCTTCACCTCTATCTTCCAATGCAGCAGAAGTGCGGCCTCATCTACACCTGCCTGGTCACCGCCCTGATTGAGAGTTATCAGCCTGAGACACTGGCAACAGCGTGATATGGGCAAATGAAGTGACTTACCTCAACACGAAGGTGGAGAGGAACAACGCCTTCGGGGGCTGCAAAGCCTGGCATGACCCATCGACCTTCAGTGGTGATATTGACAGCGCAACGGGCGCAAATGGCTGCCACTTCTAAACCCGCTGGTGACAGATATTGACGGATCGCGACTAAATCATCGTGAGCCAGTGAATCACAGAAGATTGGCTCGAGAAAGGGTCTTACGCGAGCAATTATTAATGGAAACTTCCTTCCAGTACGTTGGACCTCCTGTTTCGTCTGTCAGCGATTGGTACGAAGCGCCGAGTTACGACTTGAACCTACCCATCTCAAGTCTCAGTCTCCCTGCCACTACACCACCTGGCTTTCTCTCACTCCAGCTCAGCATCAACTTGCCACATGCCTCATCATATACCCACTGATGGGGTAAGATGCCGACTACGCCCTCTACTGTGCAGACCTTCGTCAACTCCCACGGCCCCTCGAGGCTCGCTGCCGCACCCATCATCACCTGATCATCAGCCCACCTGCTGCTCCCAACGAAGACCCACTCCTTGCCGGCGCCGAAAAGACCGGACTTGAACACCGCACCATGCTGGACATCCTTCAACACTGGCGTCGCAGCCCTCCACTCCTCAACGTACGCCTCGCCGTTCCAAAATGAGTACGCACCACGGTCCCACGGCTTCCTCGCCGGCACACGGGCAAGCAAAACGTCATTGGCGTGATGGCCCCACAAGTATATGAAGTCGCCTTCGACGATAGAAGAGAATGACCCAAAGCGAGGCTCCTCCGCACCGAACAACAACTCTCCGCCACCACGATATGCTTCCAGTTCACCGGTGGACTCCTTAACGTTCACCATCGCCACCCCCACTCCACAATGCCCACGGCCACGTTGCCCTCGTTCTTCTTTCTCCCAAAAAACCCACCCAACACCCGGCGAAGTCTCCACCATGCCTCCAAGGGCCCGCAACGTCACTAGCACATTGCTCTCGGCTTGTAGATGGCGCTCCTCGTCGGTGAGTTGTACTAATGGATCCACCATACCATCATGCTGGATCGAGAGCTACGCACTGATTAGCGGGCTTGTAGGGTCCATGACGATCGCCGCAGAGTTGCTTTGCACAACGCCGAAGTTCCCTTCACCATCTCTGCATGATGCGTCGTCAAAGAAATAGTATGCGTGGCCACCGAGCATTGATGATCGCCCTCCTTCCCTCGAGTATGTGCGCTGGCTGTAGTCTGTGATGGTGCCAAGGATCTTCATCGACTTCATGGTGGGAGGGTACTTTGCGTATGGGCGCACGTAACCGCCAGGAATCTCAACTGGTGTAGGTTCGATGGGTGACGACATCTTGATAGCGCAAGAGTGAAGTAGAAGGGGATGGTCAAGAGAGTATAAAGTGGTGTAGCTTGTGTTGGAAGAAGATCTTGATGGTGTTCTGGTTGGGAAGTGAGGTTAAGGAGACGGTTTGTCAATATCAAGTCTCGCCCAAGTGAGGGCAACTGTTTGGTGCAATCCTGGCGGTTTTCGGTCGCAGCAGGCCGACTTCTCACTTTTCATGTCAAATACCGCTGAAGTATTTAAGCTACCTACATAACCACCACGAACCAGACAGTAAGTATGGTCTCTCTATGTGCATAGATTATTGTTTCTACCCTAAGAACTGTCTGAGGTCGTCCAAGCGCCCCTGAGTTGCTGGCTCCTGGTGGAGATCGAGGTGGAGATGAAGTCCTCCCTCGGCAGCACAGATCGACCTGCAGATCGAGGTCTGAGGCGTCTGGAGTACTTCGAGTGCATAGCATTCAGTTCTCGGAGTTGTTACAGTCTGCCTCAGAAGCGTTCTTGTCGCCAGTTTTGGAACTTGCGTCTTCATATGAAGGGCTTTCGAATCTACTGAGTTCAAGCCTACCCCTCCCATTCAGCCGGCAAGCTCAAGCTCATCCGTTTATCAAGCTTTGCGATATGCCGTTAGCTACTTCGATGTTGTTTCCTTAGCAGTCAGAGCCTCTTACGTGAATACCTCTGTTTTCTCCGACGTTCGACGTTTTTCTTTCCTCCACCCAGGTGTTAAGTCATGTTGAAAGAGTTCTGGAGCGTTATTGGGTTCTATTGTGTGCTCTCTTGGGATCTGCAAGTGGTTTGTTACTTCTGGGGTTCTCCAAGCTGCTTGACGGGAGGTCCTTATCTTAAAGTACCGTCTCCTGTCGAGGAGCGTGGAGTACTCTATAAACGTACCACGTTACCATGTTATGTTGCGAGTAGTTCTCACCTACTATGGAGGCAATGGCATTCTGATTTTCTATCGTTGGTTCGTGTACTGGAGGTTTTCAATCCCTTCTAACACTATCCTCTCATCGAACTCCTCTTCATGGCATCTGCTAATTCATCACTATGGCATTTATCGACATTTACGTAAGTAAAAGTGCTCTCATCCAATCGCCCTGCGAAGCCCACATCGCGCACTCCGTCTTACTGTACTGCGGCTATTCTTGGAAGACAGATCATCCGGAACGACTCGGGGCAGTCAATATAGGGCAGTCACTTCTAACCTATTTGCGTTAGCTTTTCTTAGCTGCATTGGAGGCGTTCACTAGAGTGGGACGGACGTGACTGCTAGTAGGCAACCCCTACTAGCCGTGGAGGAATGAAAGGCCGAGGACTCACCGCCACGACGTCAGAAAAGTATTTAGGGTGGGTAGTCATCCTCCGTATCCTGTACATAGTTTCATAGACAGTCAGCATATATATCAATATAACAATGTCTGAATACTCACCGTCCTCCACTATAACGCCAGAACTGGCCATCAGAATCCAGAAAGCCATTGAGGCTGTTCCTCCATCTCATCGTTGTTCTCTCACCAAAAACGAGACTGTCGAAGGTCCTGAGGCTGAGTTTGAGCGACTGCAGAACTGGGCCTTCACTCAAGGCTTTGCGTTGGCTATCAAAAGTCAAAATAAGAAGCGGCTTCGTGTGAAGTGTGTCAATCATCACAAGAAGACAAAGAGTTGGCGAAAGACCAAGGAGGAGGACAGGGTTCGACCTAATACGGTGTCATTAGCTAAGGACTGTCCATATGCTCTGTATATCAGCTATCAACAGCAACAGAATGCATGGCTAATAGGACTTACCTGCACCACCCATAATCACAGCATGGAACCAGACCCTTTTCAGTTCCGACAACACCATCATCGAGACCCGACTCACACCAGTGCTCTTATGCTTGAAGAAGGCCTTCAATATGCTGGGGTGTTGTACTCTGAGGCCAGGAAGGTTCTTCAAAATCATGATGTTTGTCTGTCAGTAAAAGATTACTATAACCTCAAATGGTCGAAGGAAAAACTCATCAACAAAGAAGCCTTGAAACTACTCCTTGATCAGCTAGATCTGAAGAACTTTCAAGTCCAAGTTATGAAGAAGTACATCATCGACAACGAGGGCAATTGTACTCAGCGAGTTGTTCAGCACATCTTCTTCTGTTTCTCTGAGCAAATCAATCTAGCTAGAAGGTTTGTCAGTGGGTTCTGCATGCAGACAGATGCAATGTTCAATACAAATAAACTCCGCTTACCTTTGTCTGTTATTGTTGGAATCACCAATACCTTCAAGACATTCTCAATTGCTTTTTGCTTTATAACCTCCGAGTCAACAGAGGCCTTTGAGTTTGTGAACACTCAGCTTAAGGAGCTGATGTTTTATGACCGCTCAGGTCCCGCTGTCATTGTTGGGGACTTCAGCAAGGATCTTGATGCAGCCATGGCCAGATGTGGAGGGCAGGCTAGGCAGGCCGACAGAGAAAAAGAAGTCAACAAAGATGTGGAAGCTGACAGAGAAGAGATGTCTGAAGGGTCGAGACTGTCTTTCAAAGCACCAGTGAAGATGAAGGAAGACTGCATCTTACAGTTATGTGAGTGGCATGCTGTCGAGGCTATAAAAAAGCGGTTAGTTGTTGCTGATCAGTATACCAAGGAAAGACGGGAGGAACTTAGCAACTATATATGAGACTGGGTGAAGTCCTTCACCGTCACTGTCCTGGAGGAGCAACGAGAGCGTCTCTTGATGAAGCTGAAGACATCAGAAAGAGAGTATTTAATCACCTTTTATCAGCCAAAGGAGCCTCAATTCATTAGAGCATACACCAAGCAATACCCTAACCTTGGTGTCCATTCCACTCAGCGAAACGAGAGCTATCATGTGGTTGTCAAGGCTGTGGTGCATCGACAGCTTTCATTGCCTGATGCTGTTCGTCAACTACGCAATCATGTAAAGCAGTTAGCTGAGAACATCAACGAGGAGATCAACAGACAAAGAAAGAGCTTACCTCGATTGATGGATAAGAAGGCCTTTCAGATTCTAGGACCTCAAATCACTCATCAGGCACTTGCTCTCCTTATACCAGAATGGGAGACGATGAAGCTGTTGTCTAATCCGATTGAACCTGGTTGTATGTCAGTGTGTGAACTTCCCAGACGATGGGGCTTATCATGTAAACACTGAATGTACTCTGCAGTATCCAGAGCAGTCTCACTGCCTCTCTCTCTTGTGCATCCTTGATGGTTTCTGGATGCATCAGCAGATGTTCCTGGACCCTGAGTTATGACGTTTAATGTTAGTGACGACTTCAACTTAAAGGAGGACTTGAAGAAGGACTCAGAGAAGAAGGTGAAGGATCATTCAAGAAGACAGCATCAAGGCGACAGGTATCGAGACCACGGAGCTAATATGACAATGTCAGCAGCAGTCAGGGCAATCGAATACCAGAAACAACTTACTGGTCCACAAGCAGAGTCTTTTGCCAGTGCCCTTGACAAGAATATTGGTTGACTAACTGCTGCATTTGAAACGCAAGCGGAGGTGCAAAGAATACTGCCTCCGAAGCTTTCAAATGCTATTCCATCAGAGGAGAATCGACTGCGGGCCTTTAAGACAAAGGGTAGGAAGCGGGCAATGACAGGTCAAGAAGCTGCTGAGGCCGAAGAACGCGATGTGTCTCATGCTCGACGACGAAGGGAGATTGAGGCCGCAATCTCCCTCAACAATGACGATGTTGTCTTCCTAGGCAGTCAGCCCAGTCAGCTCAGACAACTCAAAGTTCTTCAGCCTACATCTGTATCACCTGTCCGCCCCTCCTCCTCCTCCTCCTTCTCCTCCTCCTTCTCCTCCTCCTGTCAGTCTGCCACCTCTGTTATCCCATCCACCATGCCAGAGGAGTCGGAGCCTCCTTCAACAGCAGCAACTCGATCCTCCGGGCGCGTGTCAAGGCCCACAGCGAAGAAGGCAGATACTGAGGCGACGGCGACAGCAACAGTGAGGCGGAAGGACAGAAGACCCAGGATTCGGAAGAGCAGGAAGCAGGATGTGTCACAGTTACTAGACACATTCAGTCAGCCTACGCAAGACATTATAACAGTCACGATACGTAGCTCACAATAGAAATAGGTAGATTTGTTGTTTCTCGCATCAACACCATAAATCAACTTTTATATATATATCCACCATATATTTAGTTAGACGCCACTTCCGAAGAACCCTGTGTAGTGTCTGCACTAACGCAAAAAGGTTAGAAGTGACTGCCCCATATTGACTGCCCGGAGTCGTTCCGCAGATCATCCTTTTGCCTCCTCTTTGGTAACTGAAGCTTTTTTGTTGCTTCAAGAGCGCCCGAGCCTCGACAACGCAAGTGATGTCTGTGCATCAGAAGAACTCGCTTACTCTTCTTCTTCATCGATTTATTCTTCCGTCGTGCTCAAGTACAGTACTGAGAGCCTCTCATAATTTGCTGATCTCGAAGCCTACCTTCGACGAGGGCACAGGTTCTGAAGCGTTCTTGAAGAGATCAGAACCCCTTTTTTGGAAACTTGGGAACGTCCCATCATCCATGTCGTGTCTCTCTGTAGTTCCCTGGTTTCTCTCAAGACAACTTCATACCCCGACCTCCATCTCTACAAGATGGCAGCCATCATCCTCTCCAAAACAACACTAATCTCCACCTCTCCAACCCCCAGAAACGCATCATGCCCCGCGACCCGCACAGCAGCACCTCGCCCGCGCCTCGGAGCGCGCCGAGCGCGACGCAGGCCATAGCCTCCCTTCCCCCACACATCGCCGCGGCCCACGTCACCGACATGCCCGGCTACATACTGCCTCGCCTGTTTCGCGCGCTGGCGGCTTGGATTGCCGAGAAAGACCGCCGTATCGCGGAGAGGGACCGTCTGGTGGCGGAGAAGGACCCTTTGATCGCGGCGCAGCAGGAGAGGATTAACTCGCTGACGCAGCTTTTGGAGATCAGGATGGAGGTGAGTGTTTTGTACTGTTGAGGGTGGGGGCTATGAGCTGATGGGTGGGGTAGGAGGATGAGGAGTTTGCGGAACGGGGCGATGGAGAGGGCGGAGAAGGGTGGTGATGAGGAGGTGGAAGAGGAGTCGGGAGAAGATGCAAGGTTTATCTTCGAATGATGAATATGCGTGGTCGTGCATTGCTGTACGGTGATGAGGCTATGATATGGAAAGCACGATGTTTACGCTCCTGAATCAATTTAAAAGTAATTACGATTTCGAATGTTGCTCGCTATTTCAACGCTTTGAAGGCCGCCAAAAGGTCATCTCTGAGGTCCTCCCAATTCTCCACACCAACACTTACTCTCAGTATCCTCGTATCTACAGTAGCATCGCTCATTGTCCGCCATTCGATCAGACTCTCTACTCCACCCAGACTAGTCGCGTGGTGGAATAACTGTAGCTTACTCGGGAAAGCCCTCGCCAAGCTCTCATTCTTCATCCAGATCGCAAACACCGGGCCGTATCCATTCGGCATCTGTTTTTGTAACCAGGATTTATCCTCGTGCTGCAAGCTGGCATGTGCGATCTTCGCCACTACTGCCTTCACTACTTCGCCATTTCCAGAGCTTTGACTCGCGTTCCCGTTAGTCGCCTTCTCCGGTCTCAACAAACCATTTAGCCAAGTCACCAGCTTTTCCGCATTCTGACTCTGTCTCTGTACCCTCAACTCAAGTGTTCTCAGACTCCTAACGCCCAACCACCCCTCCAAGCTCCCCAGTACACTACCCAAGTATGCCCTTTCATAGCCCAAGCTCCGATACCACTCTTTCGTCTGCACAGCCAAGACACCACACAACATATCGCTATGCCCACCCAGATACTTCGTCCCAGAGTGCATCACTATATCCGCCCCATGCAAGAACGGATCCTGCAGTCCAGGCGGCCCGAACGTCGCATCCACGAGCAGATACGCGCCCCTCGAATGCGCCTTGTCCGCATATTTCGCAATTTCATACGCCTCGCCCGTCGGATTCAGGGGCGTTTCCAGAAGCACCACATCACCCTCCTGCAGCTCCTCCGCCGCACAGTCCAGATCAAGCTTCTGCATGCCGCTGATCTTCTGGTGTAGGCCGATGACGCCGTGGGAGCCATGGTACCCGTCGCCGATGGCGATGCGCTTGGGGTTGAGGAAGACGAGAGCGGCGTGTAGGGCGGCGAGGCCGGAGGTGTAGGTTAGGGCGTGGGCGTGGAGGAGGGCGGAGAGAAGGGCTTCGAGGCGAGTGGTGTTGGGCGCGGTGTGGCGGGAGTAGATGTGTTTGTCGAATGTGTCAATCTTGGAGCTTGTATTAGGTACTGACAGGAAGATCTTCGAAGCAGAATTGGAGGGATTACGTCTAAATCTTTGGCGGGCACTAAGTCTTCCGGCTTGGAAGCATATCTGAAAGTCGTTGACACATGCATTGCTGGCGCAACATCTTCGGCGCGGTTCAGATGGTCGTCTGCGTGGATCGCTCGTGTTGCTGGTGACAGTGTCCTGATTGCGGGTTCCGGGATGATGTCTGAGACGGAGCCATTACTGGCGTTTGTTGATGGAGACATTATCACCTTCTTCCAGGTGGGATGTAGATGTAACTGCTTGATCTGATGGTCGAATATTAGCGCCCCAGTAGGATTGCGCTGGTCGGACAAATCATTCCCCGAGGGTTGAAGCATCGTACGAAGTACCTTAGAGGCAGTAGAGTATATATCAGAAGGGCCGACGACGGGAAATGGAAGTTCCAACACATCTTCAATGTAATATACACGCCCATGGTATAATTGTAAACCCATGCCACAATAAAGCGGGCACCAAAATGGTTTATCCCGACCGCCAATAGATAACTGAATTCAAAATTGTCCACCGATGCGCCTATACTGTCCAAACGTTCATTTTCGTAATGATCCCATCCTTGAGATCTTGCTGACAGCGGCTGGGAGGGCTTCTGAGAATCTGTCCCGCTCTGATTATCCGTGTCAGCCTTTGCAGCCGCTGGCCCTCAAAACGGGATATTCTGCGTACCAGCTTCCGTATCAAACATAATCGTAATATCATCATGCTCGCCTGGATACTCCGGCATATCCAAGCATACAAACTTCCTGTTGGTGTCCTGTCCTTCCTTCGGTAGTGCGAATTTGGCATCTACAATCCTGATACAGAATTTGGACGACCTGCTGAAGCTCTCGAAGATATCAGTGCTCTTCAGAGTGAAATTCATGCAATCGCCATGGCCGAAGTCTTGGAAGAACGCGACAAGCTGGACGACCTTGTCCTGCTTTAAAATCTGCAGCCGAGCGCGGCTGGCTTCCCATCGTTTGTAGATGGGAACTACCATCCTGCGACGAGAGATGGCGAAGGTTGTGGCAGTGCTACGGTGAATTCGAAATCAGCTTGAGAGTCTTTATTCAGGGGTATGAGAATTCACTTACCCGTCAAACATCACCGTGAAGCCGGTGATCGCTAATAAGAACAAATGTAGGCCTAGGTACCGTTAGTGGTCGAGCTCGCACGATATGTCCATGCGAGGTCCCCGAGCACCATACCTTGTAGGGTATGGAAACTATAAGATCGGATGGTCTCTGTAGTAGCTACATCTCGGAGGAGCTCCGTTAACGCCTCTGGTAACTTCTTGGGAGGTAGGTTCTCTGCAACAAACATGGTCAGGTCTTCTTGAGCAGGCCGCAATATCTGAATTTCAGTAGGTATGTGGACATTCAGATTGATTTGTAGTTCTCCGGGACCTGAATATGTCAGTTAGGTAAACTCACAAGATCATTGCAGACTGACCGAGATTGACGCGATCTGTGATCGCTCCATATCTACATTCCGTACATATTCTAAGGGTCTCGGAGAGCACTGTCGGAAGATGCTGATGGTCCGAGATTTTCGAATCTTCGTTGATGACTCGCAACTGCTGCCACTCGAATGCCTCCAGAGCGTTATATCCAGAGGATGATGACCTTCCAGATTGCGAGCTCCGCTCCACAGAGAGACCTTTAAGTGGAATCGTCTCACTACAACATTCATTACTCCCTATAGCTGTACCATTCAATAACGTATGCAGCTCTGTGCGCTCAGCATTATCATGAAATGTCATGACCATGGTGTACGTCCCCGATTCCTCAGGAACCTTAAGCAGTAATGCCGGTGCACCATCTTCACCTCTCAGATAGCTGAATAATATCGGCCTTTCTTTGCCAAGCACATGGTTGACACTACTTACCGTCTTGACCTTCGGACTGGTCACTACCATGAGTCGATAACCACGGTGTAGCTTGCGTTGCCCCGTACCTTCTGAACGCGTAATTTTGCACTCGAACAAGCGCAGTCTGCACCGCTTGCTGGGCTCAGGCGGAAATGCTTTGGATGGTCTGGCGTCGATATACTGGAAATTCTTGAGTGTGTTCTCGAACAAGAGGTCCTCGCCAGGCCCAGGTTGAAGGCTTGCCTCGACCTTTTGCGTGTAATCGTACATCCCCCAGATCATCTTGAAGTCCTTCTCCGAACATTGCACATACAGTTCGAAGCCTCGAGGTAAACTTATTCGCATAACGTGCGACCTTACCTCCCATTGCACATCGCTCCAGACCAGACCGAGCCTCTTGTCAGGCAGAATTGAGATGTTGACCAGTCCGGTTTGGCTGGCGACAGCGACCTCCATCTGCCAATCGGCACGGTCGCGCATGATCGAAATTACACAAGGAAAACGAAATTCTTGCGATTGATCATCATCTGAACTGAGCGTCACATCTGCAAACATTCTTCCGTAATTAAAATGCCGCTTCGTGTCGCTCAAGGGCATGATCTCAGATAGGCCTAAGCTCTTCGAAGACCTCTCCAATATCATTGACCGTGAGATATTTCCCGAGAGTAAGCTCTGAACATCAGGCGTGAAGAACGGATACTGGACCCAGATGCTTGTATCCAACCCTGGCGCTAGCGGTGATCGATCAAGGTGATGTGGCAGCAAATTGTTCCTCTTCATCGACATCGTCAATGCGCGCAGATTGGCAACCATTGCTTGATGCATCTCGATCAATTGCGCAAGTTCCTCTTCGCCAATATTTCTAACAATGGCAACCATAGCACCCATACTTGCATTGCCGAACTTTCTGGGCTCTGGGTGCTGGGGTGTAATATGCTTAATGATCCACCAGGCTTTAGCTAGATCAACGTAGGCCTGGAGGGGTTGCGCAGTCTCGCGAGGATGTGCAGAGTGTCCGTCAGCGCTACGTGGTGTGGAGCGGATGGCCGTCTCGAGCTCCCCTCTTCCCTTGAGAAACCACCATATACCAGCTCTGATCCACTCCCCAAACGTAGTTTCCATAATCGGCTTCGAAGATTCCGCTGCTAGGTGAAATATCGAATCATAATGCTCAACACGGGTCGAAAAGTCATCCAATGCATCATCGCTAACTGCATGTACAGCTGACCGCAGCGATATTGGGATTTGCTTTGGGGGATCCTCAAGAGCAGGTTGGATTGCAACGCCAGCAGCTTGGTGGGGCTTTGATGTCATGAATTGACCAGCATGCCGAGGTCCACCAGGTGCCAAAGATGAAGGGGAATACCCCGGGAAAGAGGGTACAGGGTTATGAGACGATGGTTGTGGTGATTGCGCTGGGTGTAGTATATAGCTCAGCGTAGGCTCTGGGTCTGCCACCGGCGTAGGAATTGGAGAAGGCAGAGGAAATCGCGTTGCGATGAGTATTGAGTCGTTTGTAGTATAGGCTGGTGGAGGTGGGGACGGTAGGCGTGGTCCCATATGCAAAGCTCCGCCTTCATCGGTCCCCGTTATTGCTTGTACACTGGCTGTAAATGGATCGGGATTCTCTGGCGATGACTGCGAAAAAGGCGCCTCGTCGTCGCGGGGTGAGTCTGGTGAGTCGTACTCCGTAAACTCAGCGGAAGACAAATACTGACCCCCCTCGGGGCTACTCTGGTTATCACCGAATCCAGTAGGCACTCTTCGCAGTGACACCGGCCGGAAGGCCTCTCCATCAGCCGCGCTTGGGGCTGTCTTATCTTGGGAGAGTTCTGACGCTGGCTGGTTCCCTACTTCCAGCGTTTGAGCCGTGTCGTGCCCGATAGCACCTCGTTCTGGAAGTGGTGATTGTGATCGAGCTCTCTGCCGCGATATCTCTTTCGGTGGTATGTCCGATTCGTCACCTCCTTCCCCAATGATGACTGGCTCTGCACTTGAGAATTTGACATTTAGATCTTTCCCCTTCCTTCGCTTGGGCGGATCTGGCCAGTAGCCTGTGGAAGGCTGCCTCATTTCGGTGTGTTGGGAACCCGGTGACTGGGAGACTTCGGCAGCGTTGGGCCATCTTGGAGCGGCCGACGTGTCTATTCGAGGGGTACGAATTTCATTGTTTGACCTTGACTGCTGCTTGTTGGTTGCGGATTTCAGAAAATCTGCGACATCGTCGTCCGCCTTAGACTTTCTCTCCACCTTCTTTGCCAACCTCTCGTCGTTGTGGAAAAGTTTCCCCCTCCAATTATGTTTGGCAAAGAGCTTCTGTTCGTCTCGTGGATGTTCCACAATCGAGCCCTCCTGGACCATGACGGTGATGTTGTACTCAGCCTGACGGTGGTTCGGAAGGTAGTTTCATCTGGGCTAGCTTGGGAGCCAAACCATGCACAGAGTCTCCCTGGGCACTCACTTAGATATGTCTTTCTTTCGGTACCACCAAGGGCATCCACGACTGCTTTAAGCCCGGCGTGACAAGGCCCGTTAGTCTCTTGGATCTGACTCTGGCAAGAGACCAGTTAGGCATACGGCGCTAATCCGGAGTACCTTAGCAACATGTCTGTTCAGGCATTTCCTTATGTCCTGCACGCCCAACCAACAGCAAAGCAAACGAAGGAACACTCCCAACGGAATCGGTTATGTGTCGTGTGCTCTTGCAGCCTCAGAATAACGAAAGACGAAGGTTTCAGGTACGCCGCGCCGCAATGGTACGATATGACAGGGATGTTGACTGCTGAGCCTCTAGCGTGCGGGTATGGATGCATCGTTGATCACACTGGAATAAGCTTTAGGCATGCCCGTTTTATGTCAATCGTGATTTATTATTAAGACTGTCAGACGTCTTATCGAAGACCAAGTAAAGTAGGAAGCAGAGTACATCCAGTGACCTTCAGAATCTTTGCGTGCCCACGATTCTAGGCTTATCAGAAACACAAATCTTCTAAAGAACGCTTCCTAGACCAGCCTTGGGTTCACGGGCAAAAGTCTCATGAGCAATTTCCACCGTTGGCTCTATCATGTCAATACAGGTCGATTTCCGCAAGATGGAGATAGTCAATAGAAGGTCAATATCTCATGAAAGCACACCGTTGTGACGCTACTTGGATGCATGAGAGGTCACCATCTTCTTCAGATAAGACAAGAATATTCACCGTCCGCGTTTCATACTGCAATCTATGAATATCTGGCTTAGAGCCTATAAGTTGGCCATGGAGCTAGACTATTCAATGCTGCCCAAAGGGATGCTGAACACCACCGTCGCACATTTATCAATCTGTAAAGCTTTGATTTCGTCAAGTGATTGACACCAGCTTTCTTCGGCGACCCGATCCATCGTACATTAGTTGTCAACAGCGCAGACTGCATGAGGGCAAGATAATGGCTTGCATATCTCCTTGCCGATGTGGCACAGGTACGAGCATATGATAACAAGGCTAATTGAGTGAGGGTAGTGGAACAGAACTGCCGAAACTTGTAAAGATATGGCCCCCAATTCGGCTTCAACTACAACTACAAAATATCTTTCATAGCCTTCACGATATGCCCGCTCGTCGAACAAATGATGTTAGTCTGGGCACTTGCGTTACCGCCTTTCTTGGCACGTACAACGTCATTGGCATTGGCATTGATGCCAGCGGCCCTGACGTGACTCCCCCAGAGGTGTCTCATCACCATGACTCTTTCTTCGCCGGAGGCGAATACGTCTTCAACAAAACCAAAGGTGGATATATCTTCGTCGACCAGCTATGCGTTGAGAAGCTGAGTCCGGCAAGCGGTGTCACTAAAACTTACCCGCTTGTTTCCTTCCACGGTGGAGCCATTTCGGCAACGGTGCGTTATATATTCGATTCTGGCTTGACCGCAACGTCGTTCCTCGTCAAACTAATTGGAGTGAAGCCGGCTGTTAGGTATGGCTCAAAACGCCAGATAATCGCAAAGGCTGGCCCTCTTATTCCCTTGAATTGGGCTATGAAGTGTATCTCCTCGGCATTTGGGGCGTAGGTCGGTCGAGTGACAATCCTCTCCAGAGCTTAATCAGTCCAGCAACCGCAGACATCGCCGAACTGGCTCTTGCGGCACCAGAACGTTACAATAAGTATTGCCAAGCGAGATTTCATACTCAACGGCCGGGTGTAATTTCCCCTATTCACTAGTTGAGCGTGTTCCAAGACATTGTTCAGTCGAACAAAGCTAATCCTGTGTCTTCAGAAGGGAATCATGGGAGATCCCATCTTCGACGCTTTCTACGCCTCATTCCTGCCAATTATGGCTGGCACGTCAGCAGAAAATTATGCGAGCTTCTGGATGCGCACTGCTTGAGCGCATTGGCCCGTCATTCCTCATCAGCCACTCTTCGGTGCGTCTCCCGGGCTTCTCATCACCGATGGATGCCCTGGTCTCGTGAAAGGCTACGTGAGCCTCGAAGGCGACACTACACCGTTTGGAAACTATGGCGTAGGGACTGTGGGAGTGAACACATCGGTGGCTACCAGAGCATATGGCCTCACGGATGTGCTTGTCAAATTTGACGCTTCCGTGACTGATCCGAGGCAACTCATCCAGGGCCCCTCCGGTCAACTCGAGTATACTAATGGCAGATTATCAAAATCCCCACGCATTTTGCAAGCCGACGGAGGGAGCAGTCGACCCAGGCGACTCGTCAACATCGCGAAGGCGCCAATCTTGTATGTCACAGGCCAGGAATCCATTCACATTCACCTATGATCACTGCACCGCGCAATTCCTGGAACAAGCGGGGGTGACTGCGAATGATACGAAGCTTGCAGAGGTTGACATCAACGGAAATGGCCACTTTGCAATGATAGAGAAGAACAATCTGGAGCTGGCCACATTCATATCGTCGTGGATGACAGCAGAATCTGACTAGAGTAAGATTGATTGGTAGGATATCTGATACATAGCGAAGTCTTACATAACAACGTGTTCAAAGCATTATTCTGTCGTACTTTACCCCATAACAAGATGATTTCTGAATAGAGTCCGACGACAGGCCACTGCGCTATTAATAGTCACTTGATCGTCAGTCAACCAACCCATGCACCATGCACTTCGCCACCCTCGGAAACGTCCTTTCTGCACCGTACAGTACGAATACTTGTATAATCTAGCCCTTCACGGGGATTTGTGAACCCTAGTTACTTCATACCTTGGTCTCGTAGGATAAGGTATCATCATGACAGCTCGTCTTGACAATCGTCGAAAGCGACATGAATATGTAAAGGAAACTGGGAAGACAACCAAAACACATACTATACCACCAACTGTGAATTGTTATCCCGAACTATCATGATATATCACTGGAGTTGCGCAACGACGCAAATCTAGAAAACAGTTGGTTGACGGCCTGATCTGGCGTCGACAAGGCTAGGTAAGGTTGCTGGTCACCCATTCGGTCAGCGCCCAGTGGCAATATATTAATCACTCTCGTATTCTGTCCAGGATGTTCTTTGCTGTAAGGGCTTCCGCATGACAGCGGAAAACCTTGATTAGCTAGCTATTAAGACTAAACTGAAACTGCCATCGTTACTATTGTTATTATTCTTATTCTCCATCAACACTTCATCCTCCTTCCTCAAGTTCTAAGTGCGCTCCAAGTAGGTATGACGTTGTGCTTGTACCCCTGTACGGACTCTTATTAGCCGGTGCTGACCTTCATATCGCCTACTGAGGAAAAGAGCCGACGACTTGTACGAAGTACCTCAACAGGCTGACCGAAGAGTAGAAAGCATCACCATCAATTGATGGTGTTCGCACGCCGATCAATTTCGATCTCGGCATCTCTCACTCGGTTGATTTCTTCCCCGGATGAGCTTTATAGTGGAAGTGCCTCTAGCTCGCCCGCTTCTCCCACAGCAATAACATCACGCACTTTCTTCCCATCGCTCTTCCAAACACTTCAGGACTACAGTCGTAACCACCGTTGATACACAGAGAAGCTTCCGGCTCAGAGAGGCACCAGTCTGAGCCGTGTTTTTGGAGTTAGGAGTTTGGCTGGTATACTACCTTAAACGTGGAGTGGATCGGGATTAGGTGCCCTCCTACTGGAGGCCTGCGGGGAGGGAGCAAATAAGATGGATATATCAAACAAGGTGACAAAAGTTATTGGTGACAGGGTTGAAGCAACAGGATGCTCAAAGAGAGCGCCCATGGCGCCAGATTGTCGGTCAGTGCCTTTGCGCTGGCGAAGGGCAAGAAAAGATACATACCTTCAACCACAAGAGGCTCCACCATATACAAGGCGGCGGCATCTCTTTTCCGCAATTCTATCACCACTGCTTTTCCTGAACATCGTCCTCGGTGTACTAATTGCACCCGCCGCTGCCGCCTTCGTCAACTTCGAGAACTGCCTTAGTCCGAATATCATCAACTCCGACCCACTCCAACTGCAGTTTATACCCCTACACTTCTACGCGAACTTCAATACCACATCTCCTAGCCACAATCTTAACGTTACTGTCTACGGCAACGTCTCCGGCATTGCCACGCAAGTGCCCTATCCCGCACCGAACGATCCGCAGTGGTCTAACCAAAACGCCACGGTGGGAAAGATTGTGGACCTGAGCGAGCAGAATAACAAGTACTCGACGCTTTTTGCGAAGTTCAACATGCTTAGCTATACACCGTATGATGCAACGCCGTCAAGGTTCTGTAACTCCACGGTACATGGCAAATGCCCCTTGGGTCCGGCCTTCACAGCCAATGCGTACGTGGAACAATTCATCATAGCTGACATGTGTATCCATGGAAATGCTTGAGATACTAACATAACGCCACGTAGGAGCGATCCATCAGAACTCCCAGCTGTCTCAGTGGCTCATGACCTGTATTCTACCTACGCGTTCACGACAATATCCACCACGCTTCGAGTAACCTCCGGCGATGTTAATAACGCTGACCTGGCATGCGTTTCTGCCACCATCACGCCTGACCTCGGAACCACCATAACGACTCTACTCACATTCCTTCCGCTCGTCATTCTAATCAGTGTGGGCTTTGCTACCGCCTTTGCAGCAATCTACAGCCCGTGGGGCTCGACTGACACGTTTAGATGGGTGAGTAATTATGGTAGAGACGCAGACCTCCTACGACTAGTCACTCCTGGCTTCGGAGACTGCTTGCATTACATACAATTCATCGTCCTCGCAGGCGGGCTGAGCCTCAACTATCCCGGTTACTATCAGCCCGTCGTCAGTCAGGCGAGTTGGTCGATATTGATGTTCAACGAGAGTTTTGTGAGTCGTGGCAACGGTACGCAAAGCTTGGTGGACGGCCTATACGTAGTCAATGGAACTTATGGGTTGGACCGTCTGAGCCAGCTCGTGGGCATGACAGCTGTCAGAGATATCTGGACTGGGATGGTTATTTGGCTCTTGGCCATCTTGGCGGCTGTTGTTGTGTTAATACAAGGTGGGTTCGTTTTCCGATGGGGATGGCGTCATCTTTCCAACACGCAAGAGGAGGATCTGCGAGCCAAGAACATGCCATTTACGGTCGGAAACGTTATTCGTATCCTCTTCAACTACTTCCTCCTGCCGGTAATAGCGTTGTCGATGTTTCAGCTGGTAGTGGCCTCTCAGTCACCTGCTTTCACAGTGGCTCTCGCAGCCATTCTTCTGCTTGCCCTAATTGGCTTCGCTGGCTGGCTTCTGTGGCTTATCGCTTCAACGAGGCCACGATCTTTCCTGTTCGATGATCTGCAAACTGTGCTGCTGTACGGTCCGCTTTACAACACGTACTCTGATAACGCCGCTACATTTGCGCTGATCCCAGTGCTTCTGACCTTTCTCCGTGGCATTGCAATTGGCGCCGTCCAGCCTTCCGGAATTGCTCAGTTGATTCTTCTAGCAATCTGCGAAGTTATCTTCATACTGACGTTGAACGCCTTCCGCCCCTTCCATTCGCCGACTTCGATGAATGCTTATCACACATTCTTTGCCGTCATTAGGCTCGTTACAATCCTCCTTAGTGTGGCTTTTGTGCCATCGCTGGGTGTAACAGAAGCACCAAAAGGCTGGATTGGCTATGTCATCTTGCTCATGCACGCCATTGTGCTGGTATTCGGTTTCTTTCTGAATGCCGCGCAGACTGTTATCGAAGTGGCTGCAAGGCTTGCCGGTGCCGGTGGAGAGGAAGGTGTAGGCGGCGGAACAGCTAGACGAGGGGGTCTTGTGAAGGTAAGCCACGAGACATCTCGCTGGGAGTTTAACCATAAATTGTTTCTCTTTTGCGAGTGTACCTGTTCATCTGCGACGAAGTGTACGCTAACCAGCTTTTTTCTAACAATCAGGTCTTTGGCATGCGCCAACTTTCCCGGAGGCTGTCTCGACGTGATGGCGCTGCCCGGCATAGCATGACGTCGGACGCCGCTATGTTGGGTCAAGATAGCGACCGCAAATCCGATCAACTTAACGGAGCAAGGTCCCGGAGCTTGTCTGGAAGCTCTGCGATTCTACTGAATAGGCACGCTGCCAGTGACGGACGAAGAAGTGTCGGCCTTGACTCCGTCAGCGTGCCTAGCACGGGCCATCCTCACAGAGGGAGCGGCAGTGGACCGTACACACCCACAACTACGGGTGGTGCCAGTGCGGTCTCTTACCTCCCAGGTGCGAGTCCAAATGGCGAAGGTGGAGGTTCTCCTCGCGGTGGTATACTGGGACTTAAGTCTGCTGAAGCCGCAGATCCCTATTATCGTCCCCCACGTCCAAGAAGGACGACCCTGGAAACCGATATACCTGGTGCCTCAAGTCAACGATCCTGGGCAAGTGGTGATTGGGCTCACAAGGGATGGGGTCAACACAGCCCCGAGCACGGCGAGCCAGCGGATCTTATGGAAGTGCCCCCAGCCTCCGGCAGAGGCACTCCTGTTCCTGCGTATCTAGGTGCTCAGCGTAATCATTCGGATCCCAACTTCAGTGACCAACGAGGGTCACCGACTGACTATGCAGTCCGAGAAGTAGACTTCTATTATGGCGTTCGCGGCCCTGCATTGTCCAACTTGCCTACACGAAGGTTAAAGACTGGTCCTGCGGATCCTACCGGACCAGCATCATCAGCTGCCGGATGGATCAAAGGTCTGTTCGGTGGAAAGACGAAGGACAAAGGCAAAGGTTTCGAAGTTGTCAGAAGTTCCAGGGCGCCTCAATCATTAGGTCCACGCGCTGTATCCGGGGCCATAGCGTTGGGCGAAGCAGAGCCTTACCGGGATGATCCTGAAGGTATAGGCGCTGAGCGGAGTCGCGACCTTGATCTCAGTGATGAGGGTGACGCAATTGGTGGCGGCACGCGACGCTCACCCGAGAAAGATGGTCATATTCCCCTTCATACCGATGCCGACGGGGTGAGTGATGTCGATTCTGATGAGCACGAAGAACCTGGAACAGCGCGCCTAAGTCAGATTTCCCAACTTCCTCCATCTCTTCCCAACATTGACACGGGAGGTGGAATTGAGTTGCCGAGTCGTATCGCTTCAAAGGCGAGCTCGAAGCCGTCAAACGCTAGTATGAGCCGGAAATCGCAAAGGTCACCGAGCCTCCCGCGAAGGAGCTCAAGACGACAGTCTTCTCAGGGCCAAACAGACTTCGCATCCAAAGGAGCGCCAAGGCTATCTACTGTGGGGCCGTCGCCACCATCGTCACCCCGAAGAGCAAACGATCCTTCTTATGGTTCCGATCATCCTTCACAACGTGGCTTGCAGCAATCAAATAACATCTCGAGCCGGCTCCCCTTTGGATCAAAGCCTTCGTCCATCAAATCCGATCGTCTGTCGACTGGGGCCGAGTCTACGAAGTCAAGCATACTTCCAGGGTCGGGCGAAGACAGTACCAGCCAGGGCGGCGCTCATACCAGGCACTCATCTTCAGCTTTAGGTTCGCTTGCTCCAGACATCCGCAATGACCGACCTTCGAGCATGGGCTACGTTCAACAGCACCGGGCTAGTGATGCAATCCATAAGGCAAGCCCAGACAATCAATCATTTCTAGGGAGTACTGCGGAGCTCGTCGATGACCCAAGAAGAACGAGTGGAAGTACTGAGCGTCGCATTTGATTGAAGATACCCAATTACAGATGACCACATAACAAATCGCACATACATGCGTACGCATGGACTTTCTTGCCTGACTAATTATTATTGACGACCGTTATGAATTTCGTTGCATCGAAAAAGTCGAGGCGTTGGATTTTGGTGCTGGACAGCCCGAGAAGAGCCATGATCACAGCGCTACATACCTGGCTTTGCATACAAGCAATCGGTGGTGGGTTTTCTAAATCGAGAGTATACGCACCAGAGCTTTTAATTCAAATATATACTTTATGAGACTCATTTGCTTTTTGCTTTCTTCTTGTAAGATACGAACATGCGGAGGAAACCAATGACAGAAGATTTATTTGTTTGAGGTTCGGCCTACAGCGATCCACTCGACTTTCAGAACATACAAGTTACCGAGTTCATCTTAGTGTATTCAATACTTATTCAAAATTTTATCTCGACGGCGCACCAGTCCGCTGTATAAAGTACTAGGATTGAAGTATGTCCATTTCTAACCACGCCTACGCTCTCTTCAAAGAACTCTGACAGCATGGCGTATGTTACTCACAATACTGAGTTCCTACAACACTGTCAAGAAGAACATCAAAATGATGTCGCCTGTGTCATTCAACAAGCCTCGCTCGGATCACTCCCTTCTTGAGCTTTCTGCGGATTTGTGGGCATGTAAGATCAGTGGACCACGAACCACACCCGACTGAAAGTACAACAGGCGTAGCTTCAAGCTTGTGTCGATATCTATCCTTTTTTATCCACTGGATATCTTATTCTTACGATAAAACTCACAAGAGATCTCCGCAAGTGCTTGCCGGGGGACTTGGGCATTGGAGTACTTTCATGACATTGTCAGCTCTCACGTTCTTTTCTCCCGGAGATTCCTTTACCGCGCTGTCAGAAAATACATGCACGCTTTTAATGTGTATATTGTTGATACCCCAGCTAATGTTTTACTTTGCAAGGTCACTCTTAGGCGGGTTTAAAACCGCTGGATCATCTTCCCCCGGAAATAAAGATTGACGCGCTTTCTTACAGCCTTAGAGAGTATCGTTGGCCCCTCCCAGGTAGGCCATACGGCGATGGGTGATTGTATCGATGGGACTGAGTCCATTCCGGCGCTTTGAAAGACTATACACATAGAAGGCGGCCGCGTGGAATTGAAAGTGGGATACGCCCGGGCATACAAGGGCGTAATCAAAGGCGCCACACAGGCCGTCGACTGCATCGCAGAGAATGGATCAAGGTTCAGTATAATAACGTGTACTTGGGTTCTTCTATGTGGAGGTAGCGGGTGGATGGTTGTATCAACCCTAATTAGGTTTATCTATCTCAAAAATGGAAATCCTTCTCCAGGGGCAATAATGTTTGAAGATTTAGGGAGTGAGCTTATCATCAGATGAGGGCCTATGATAACAGACCAATCAATAGTGGCCCACTCATCTTGTTGTTCTGTGAACTGCCACTGATGTTCAATCTGATAACCATCGGACACCCAAAGAGGCATAGCGTTGATGTGGTGTTCATACTCGCATTACAACACATGCCAGACTTCGCTCCTAGTTAGCACATACCTGCAATTCAAAAGGTCAATTTTACGAGGACTCTGCCTTCCATACTGCCTGACGCGCCTTGAGTGATTCATCCCATTAAGGAGACTGCGTTATCTGTCAACAGCAACGTGCGCACGATACAGAACGCCGGCTCATCCCGTAGCCTTGACAATTTTGTCCAGCGTTGGTATAAAGAACACGGCATAGCTCTGTTCGAGTTACAATAAGTGGGAGAACGTCCTCGGTGATGTGCAGTAAAGTTTACTGCATTTTGGAAACACTTTGTACGTGGCACTGCATGGAATGCAAAGGAAACCAACGTACCGATTGGTAACCAGACGCACGAGACCGTGTACGATCCTGCACCAGGCTGTAAACCGAACCTGAAGGTACTACCGAGTTCAACAGTACGCCTCTAGAGACTCGTCCGAAGCGCCGCTGGTTGCTTAGACCGTCAGGTCTTTGCTCAGGATCAATCTGGATCGCCGTTGCAGCATCGAGCACGAGCGTTGTAGACGGTTTGGTGGACACCCTTTCAAAAGGCCACGGCTGGCCTCGACAGCCCAAATGGACTCACCGCCGAGTCCATCGAAATGTCTACCGTCTCGCCCTACCCAACGTACCGGCGGAAACTTATCCATTGAAGCCGGAGAAGGGAGCAGCATCAACAACAGCTCCCGGGCTAGGGACGCATTGTGGAGAGGACACAGTGATAGTGATGTGCTCGCGCCTGGTCTGGGTCCCTACAGTAGCATGTTAGGTGCGGATGCTGAAGGACGCGATGGGCAAACGTGGATGGATTTTCTAAGGGAAGGGCCTAGCGATGGGCGCGAAGGTGGTGATAGACAAGCTCAGCTTGAGGCGAAAAGAGCTGCAATCATGGCTGTGGATAGGAAGAGAAGGCTGACGGCCCATGAGGATGAAATGAGTAGGAGAAGATCAAGTAGTGGTACAATCTACGGACAAGCACAAGGCGGGGGTTTCCGCCGTCCCATGTATCCGCCGCCCCGGACGACGAGTGACAACGCAGTGAGTGGTTCTGGCTCGGCAAGAAGTATTGTTGTGGATCTATCGAGCCCTGAGAGACCATTACCACGAAGGCCAAGTTCAGACAGTACCAGGGATAGGGGGAGTAGGGAATTCGTGCTACCTAGATGGCAACCGGATTCAGAGGTTTCGAAATGTCCAATATGCAGGACGCAATTCAGCTTCTGGTACCGGAAGCATCATTGCAGGAAGTGTGGAAGGGTTGTCTGCGCGAGTTGCTCTCCGCACCGGATTACTATACCAAGGCAATTCATCGTTCACCCTCCAATGGACGCCAGCTCGGGTTTTGCTACAGCTGGAACGGCAAGCATTGAAGTTGTTGACCTAACAGAAGACGTTGATGAGGATACAACGGCATCCTCTACCGCTGGTCAATACCAAGCCGACCTAAGATCACCTGGACGAAACCGTAGGCTTGATTCGGCACTTGGTGGCGGTCAAGAAGTCCGACTTTGTAACCCTTGCGTACCGGATCCCAACCCATTACCACCTCCTACTTATACATCACTAACATCAAACGCTCACTCTCTACCACCCGCCCCCAGTCTCAGTCGGCCCCAACCATCCCCTCTTCCTCGAGCCAATTCAAGCCGTCCACAGCCACCTCCTTCACCACATTCAAGACCAACATATGTTCCGCCAACAGCTGGGGGTTCTCGAAACCGGGCAGAAGCTTCAGCGTCGGCAGAAAGATGGGACATCTCAGATGCTTCCGCCGTTAGGCAGGGTCAGGGAGAAAGCTTGGAAGCATTCTTGACAAGGCGTCGTAGAATAGATTTCACTGTAAGTGACTTCGTATTCTGTGCGACAACTGTGCTCTACTAATCATCCCGACGACAGATGCACAACGAAGATGTACTTGGTGACGATGTAAGACCACTATTTGGTCCGCCGTCATATCGACATCGTCATGACCCGAGGCCTGCTGCTCCTTCATCAATCCCTCCTCGCTACTCGTCACTATATGGCTCTGCACCAGGATCATCAGTCAACGATGTAAGCCAATCTATACCTTCCCCATATCTTCGCTGCACTTGTCTGGAGTACTTCTCCATTCCATGATATGCAATCCTAACAATATACTAATCCTGGCTTTCAAAAGCAGCATAACCCCATCGACCGGCCCCACCACTCACGCCACCGTCCCCACGCCTCCACCAACACCATCCAAACCCCTTCCCGCTACCGCTCCATGCTCGACGTCGACACCCCCCTCCCACCTCCACCTCCACCTCCACCTCCAGCAACTCTCCTCCGCGAAGAAGACGAATGCCCAATCTGCCACACCGCCCTCCCACCCAAAGGCCCCGACGGCAGCGAAACAGCCCGCGAACAACACGTAGCTTCGTGCATCGAATCCCATTTCTCTTCCTCCACGCCCAGAACCTCGCATCCACCGCCCGCCGTCGCTACCGCCGCTGCCATCGCCGCTTCGGCCGCGACACCTTCGCAAGCTGGAAACGCCACCGGCACAGTCACAGTCGTTGCTGGCGGCGGCGGCGGTGGTTCTGCGTCTTCGGCAACAGCACCTCACTCTCCGCAATCGACTTCGCAGCAGCAGCAGCAGCAGCAACAACAACGATCGCGCCGAAGCGCAGGTATGGTAGTCTACCACGCCAGCGAGAAAGACTGCGTGGGTGAAGACGGGGTCGAGGGGCAGGAATGTGTGATTTGTTTCGAGGAGTTTAGTGTCGGGGATGAGATGGGACGGTTGGAGTGTCTGTGTAAATTCCACAAGGTTAGTCGTATCTGTGCTTTCCCTCGTCAGCTTGTGAAGCGGCCGGAAAGATGAGAGTGGGAGTGGGAGTGGGAGTGTTAGGGGGTTGGTGCTAACGATGGTGGGTGTGGTAGGCTTGTATACGGCAGTGGTGGGATACGAAGGGCGTGGGTGCTTGTCCGGTTCATCAGGGTGGGTTGTAGCAATTTCGACTGTGGTGGTTGGTCTGTCATGGTGTTTGGGATAGGTGATGCAGCGAAATACGCATTAGACGGATCAACGACTTTTGGTCCTGATCTCCACTTCGGCGGGCGCTTTTGCGACCTTTCAGATATGAACGTGTTTGGATATGTATTTTAAAAATCCCAACTACCAACATGATACAATCCCCACCCTCCTAAATCCTACCGTCCACCATACCATCCACCCTCCACCCTCGTCCTCAACCCCAACCCCACCCCTCTTCCCCTCACGCACCAATCTACGAAGGCGGCAAAGTCTCAAAAGTCTTCGCGATCTCAGGCTCCCAGCTCATCTTGGCCTTGCCGAAGATCTCAGCCGAAGGTTTGAAGTCATGGCCGCCGTCGAGGAGGATGGTGCGCACGACGATCTTGTCGCCCATGACGGTTTGGTGGTGGTAGACGTGCGAGGTGCAGTTGGGGCAGTAGTTGCAGCTTACTGCTTTTCCTGTTTTTTTTGGAGAGGGGTCGTTAGAAAGGGAGGGGTTTTGGAAGGGGGTTTGGAAGGGAGGGAGGGGGATTGAGGAAGAGAAGGGAGCGGGGAGTGAGGAAGAAAAGGGAGCGGGGAGTGTATTTGGAGAGGGGAGGGGAGAGTGAGGTGGGGTGAAGCGGAGAAGAAGGGTGGGAGAGTGGGGGTGTGGTACGTACCGGATTCGCCGTGGTAGGTGTAGGCCTTTGTGTTTCCCTTTGTGATCTTCAGGTTCTGTTGCGGGATGATTTGGTTGAGCGAGTAAGCGCCGCCGCCGAGTTGCTTGCAGGTGTCGCAATGGCTGCCGTGAGAACGTTTTGTCAGTCACTCGTTCCGATCCACGAGTAGGGGAAGCAAGAATGGTCTTGAGGATCTTTAGAGGGTTTTGCGCACCAGAGGATGTGAGAGGCGTCATCGAGCTTGGCGGTCCATTCCGTTTGGCCGCAGTGGCAGCGTCCGTTGTAGGTAGTCATTTTGAGAAATCTGGGTGGAGGAAGTGTTTGATGGTTTTGTCTGCTGTGCAAAGTAGAGTGGAGAGAATGGGAGTTGAAGGGTCAAGAAAGAAAACGAAGTCTTAAGTAATGGATATTCCGAACCCTTATAACCCCTCCATCGGCTCGGGGTGCATCATGGTGGGGCAGAAATATGATACGTCAGATCATGCCCGGATCGAAATCCATTACCCCGGAAAGATCGAGTGATGGCGTTGCGTAACGTTCGGCCGGGCAAGAGTAGCGTCAAGCATGGACCGCCGGATCTGGGGACTTCTTCCAAATACTGTTGGAGGTGTGAGTATTGTGCCAGTAATTGGGTAAGTACCGTAGTTCCTCTGCCCACTGTAGAAGGTAGCCTCTAGACTGCATTGAAGCCCTCTGCAGGTAGAGACCGATGACTGTTACACAGATTCTTTTCTTCTATGGAGTTGCTTCTTCAACTTTTCGACACTCCGGTCGAGACACAGTAAGCTCAGAGCTCATTGGCAGATCCCAGTCGCAAAAGAGATCTTTTAATCTTTAGTGCATCGGCTGCTGATGGCCATATTCCAAATACTGAAGACATGGTGCGGAGATCTGGTATCTGTTGTGCAATGGAAAAGCTCATTTTGAATTGAGGTCTGGAAGTGCCACAGACATTTCTGAGAAACACAAGGCACCTCACTGAGTGAGTGTAGCATTAGAGGACCTGAGCCTGCGCAGCATGAACCCGAGAAATAGTACCTTGTCGTTACCAGAATCGTCTCGCCCGGGATCAGAACAGAATTTGAACGGTGAAGGATGGGGCGATCCTTTGTGAGACCCTGACGGTGGTCAATTGTCAGGTCTTGATGTAGACATGGTCACCTCATCTGCTAGACTTACCCTTTCCTCGCTTCCGGATACAGACAGCTTACAGATCACGGCGAATGCGTAGAAAGAACGCTGGAGGCCATTTGAGGCGACTCCACTACGCCGAGTCACAATTGTCACACCGAAGAGGGGCCGGGTGCCACAATGGCAATCCTGAAGCGGTGTGACAGCGATCTCAAGAGCGCGGAGTCAGGACTACGGGATGCGGAGAGATCCCACAGAGATCCTGAAGAGAAGCCTCAGGAAGCTGAAAGTCTTCTGAGCAACGATGGGAGTCATTGCAAAGCCGCCGATGCACCCCATCCTGCGATACCACACCATCTTCCAGCCATTCTCACAACATTTAAGGAGATGAAGGTCGAGAAGGAAACCACTGCTGAAGCCCTCAGTGACAGCAAGAATTACGTGACGGAGCGATGGGAAGCCATCTCCAGGGCAGAAGTTGCTGTGCAAGCAGCCTGAAGAGATGTAGAGCTGCTGACAAGCGGTAAAAACGAAGTGGTGCGTAAGCGGGAAGCGTTCGAACGGGTTCTTGCAAGCCTGGTTGACGATTTGAAGGATCCTTGAGATAAGGACAACAGCAATGTGTGAGCATGAACCGTTGAAGAGAACTCAAGCGCAGCTTCATATTGAGTTGTCGACACCAGGAGCCTCTCCTCAGAACAATTTCACGGAGTATGCCCCTACCGTCAATGATCAAGGCCGCTATCCCGAGCCATTCATTTTCGATTCGTCTTCTCAGCACACGCACACACCTCTGTTCACCTCCGTGGCCGTGTCAGATCAATCCGACCTTCGGTACCTCACATCAGTGTCATCATCCGGCAAACACTCCAGCAACTCGTTCTTTGCATGCCATAGTCATTGAAGCCCAAATTCTTGTAAGCCTCTTCCGCTCCTTAAGCTGCCTTTCTTTCACCCAGTCTTCTCCACTAGGTGAGAAGACATTCAGATTAAACTACGGATTTGAACTGATCATTGAGAGCGAAGTCGCCATGTAAAGCCGCCCGCCAAGCAGGGAAGTAAAGCCATCGCCGAGATCAGACTAACATTGAGCCGAGTCTTAAGAAACCCAGCGAGATGGGTGCAAAAGAGAACTGTAAGAGGTGATGCGCTTGGGAATCCGCAAGCAAGTCGTAGTAGATGTAATTGCCACATTCGACTAGACACAGCAGCGGTCCATGAACAAGCCGCCAAATTTTAATGAATCGAAGCTTGAGACCGAAAGACCATGGTTGAAAGCTCATGGCCGATTGAAATAACGCCCACCGCCTAAGCAGAACGCCTGCGAAGCGACATCCGGTGCTATTGATGTCACCTCTTGACAACGCGGAACATTCATAGCGGCTTGCGAGCATATACAACACCACTAAGATCTCGTCAATACTGGGGACAGCTGGGAGGTAGCACATCGCAGCAGACTTACACCGGCTGATAAACATGGTATCTGCGATCCCGCACAGCCTTTCTCATGTCAGAACCCCATAACTGAACTTGCTCATACGACCACTCCAGATATCGTCAGCTGAATCTCTGCCGAATGTGCTTACACAATGATAACTTACCCCCATAACTCTTGTCAGCAGCGCCATTGACCAGCCCTCCAAGCCCTCCTCCCAGTGGTACTGGTTCCACTTCCCAATTTCTTTGAGCTTTGGATCGCTGCTCCATGGTCCGACTGGCCAATTGTATCTCTTTTCCGTGACATCTTTGAAGCCGGCTTCAGTGATCCATCTCGCCATCTTGTCAACCACCTGTAAGGGCTTCCCAAACCTCTCGCTAGACTCAACGGCTAGCCTACTACACTGTTCCCACATGTCGCCAGGTACGATGGATCCATCGTCCGATTTGGAGACGACGGAAAATTCAGCTTGTTCAATGTAACCGCCTGGTTTGAGATGCCTGCGATCACATCGGTGAGTATCTGCTCCGTGGGAGCAGGGTTTAATGCGTACTTGAAGCACTCCTCATAGAACGCTGGCCAATCGGCTACACTACCGTACAGGCAGCGCACATGAATGAAGTCAAAGCTATCTTCATCATACGTCCATTTGCTACAGCAGTCGTCAATCTCAAACCGAAGGTTTGGCGGCGTAAAATCCGGTTGTATCGGCGAAAGATCGGTCCCTAACATAACATTAAGCGCACCTCCTACAGTCAGATCGCTAGATGAGTGGGACGTACCGATCACAGTCGCATCACCGAACTGATCAGCGAAATCCCTATTGCAAGTTCAGTAAGACCAGAAGGGCCTCCCTCGAGCAGAACGACAAGAGTTCTCGAGGCCCATGGAATGATTGTCTTACTGTGCCCATATCCCTGTGCCAGTACCAACATCAAGGACTTTCTTTGGATCTTGTATGGGAGCAAGGAACAGCTTGTCGTTGAGGGTCAGGAGGAAAAGATGGTGACTGTAAGAGACAGTCAGAACGCCAGGCTTGTGCGCAAAGCTCCAGTTAATACAGCATGGCAGGGTTCGCCGCACGCTATGCTCTGGTGATTGTTTTGTTTATCGTCGTTCGGAGCCCAATAATGGCCCTCACCTGATATAGTCAGGATCGTGGAATATCAAGGTGGGTAATTGGGTGCGCAACGTACGGTAGGCATGATACCTCCTTCCATTCTCGTAGCGGTACTGAGTGATGGTGGAGGCAAGTGTCCGCCCTCTCTGGCCGCGTTAGGTGAAATAAAGACTGGTTGAGGGAAAGTATAGCAGCTCACGAGTCGGTCTCCGAGAAGGAATCTTCGTCGGCATACAGTTCGTCCTAGAGCTCGATGAGTGACTAATTGAATTGAAGACTGTTGGAGGCGCTCACGATGGGTATCTGATTCGTTGCGTTGGCCATTCTTGCCTTGTCCGACATTGGATTTCCACGCCTTGCAAGAGGGCCGATAGATAAGAAGAGCGACGCTGTCAATCAATGCCACAGTTGGAAGCGCCAGATGACGCAATTTCCTGGTTCTTGCATCTCATGCGCACGTCGTGAACCGTGCTACGGGAATAACCATCGAAGAATACCGAATACTTAGCTGGGGGTCCATCTTGGCAAAGACCGAAGTTCAAGTGGAAAGGTACGGAGTAAGGGAAGGCACTTGTAGTGCTAGCCCGGAGCTTTGACCTGGTGGCAGCACATCTGAAACCGACTTGTCCAAAGTATTGATAAGATCATCCTAAAAGATTTGAATACAATAGCACTGCTTTCTGCCATAATAGTACCTTAATCACCTCGCAACACCAAGATTCTGTTCCTTTGGGCACAACGCTGATGGAATAGGACAAGCCTCATCCTTCGCTAATAGTTCCAAGCATCGGCTGCCCACCGGTTACCCAGCAGCCTGGTACAGGGTGCTAAAGCGATCTTTGGAACCAAGGCATTGGGAAGAGTTCGTGTAACAGAACCCCGCTTCGAATATCATGGACGCGAACGCTTTCTTATTATTATTACACGACCATGAACAAAACATGTTTCGGCGCAACTCGATGATTCTGGTCACGCACTGCGAGTTTATACATTTATGTTGCCGCTTAGATGGAGAAACCCTTGTTCACTTGGCAGCCTAGGTATCTGATATCGCGGGGCAGCTTAAGAAGCCAATCTGATTCGCCGAAATACCCACGTACAGCATTTCTGACCTACTCGTGGTTAGGGACGACCCACCTTCGAGCGGCATCAGGTCCGGGATTAACATGCAATCTGTCCATGCTTTGTGCATTATTATTCCTGGAGCATATGCGAATCAGAGGGTATTGTGAGCGGAACGATGTGACATTGATGATTATGGAGTGACAGATGTGGGTACTTCTCCCTGCATTAGTGCACGCTGGCGCAAGTAAACAAAAGCAACAACGAGACAGAACGCCAAGCTCCAGGACTCTATAGTTGAATTCACTACCAAGGGCGATAGAGGCACCATCATTGACCACCCATTCCGTTTCAGACGTACTCCGATCGATCTCCGATATGGTGGCTCTGAGGCCAAAGCCACCGTGAATTATGTCGGCCGCCGCTTAGCCTTCAATGTCCTTTGGGGCGAGGGTTTTGCTTCGGCGCCAGAGACAGATGCTGCAGATGGCAGAGAAAGCGAAGAGAATGCTGCAACATGTCAACTCACGGTCCGAATCTTGGTAGACCATCATGAGAGCCTACCAGAGCGCGATACTCAGTCCCCAGATGGACTTCATCTCGAAGCAAGTGGTCTTGGTGGCACCAATCCAGTTGTTGTAGTTCATCATGCCCCCGCTTTTATCCAAGCTGCTACCTAGCGCAGCGGTGAACGCGTATGCGTTGCCAGTTGTTCCACCAATGACTTGACAATCGAGGTATGAGAGCGGCTTGCCAATAGCGACAGCCACGACAACAACAGCGATGAGGAGCAGACCATCTATGCCGGTGTTGATGAGGAAAGGCAGGATGCCGTCGACAAAGAGGATGTAAGTAATGGCACAGTATAGGACCGCAATGCAAGTCTGGTGGCAATGCATAAGTACTCGGGAGTGTCAGCAATGGCAATGATTAAGACACTTACCACACTGAGCGTGCCGACGAGAACATTCGGTGGAGAAGTACTGCTCGACACCATCTCGGAAATGAAGTTTGCCGTCATACCGATAATAGCGATGAGGGACACGGCTTGGAGCATGCGGACCATCTTGAAGGTCGCTCCGAGAGCTCCGTAATTTGGTCCGGCCATTTTGTTGAGGGAGTGATTATGTGAGAAGGAGACGAAGAAGCTAGTAGCGTGGAGGAAAATGATGCTGAAGCTCACAGACACCGCCCGAACGAATGAATGAATGAACGAACGAAACCGAGTGTGTGCTGCAGGATAAAGACCGGCGGTTCTGTAGGATTTTCAAGGAATGTCCTAAGGAATAAAAGACAAGAGCAAAGACTGCAAAGGAAAAGACTTAGAGGAAATTCGTCTAAAGGCTGTGATTCGATATGCTGATGATGTGAGAAGCAGAGGAGGTACCTCTCCTCCCTTTAAGTACTATGAAAGCTGGACCATCTTCCGAAGACCATCAACATTAATCCGGGATCTGATGGTTGATAGACCTTTGGCGGTCTCATCTTGACTTCGACATGCGCTGTATTGACCAATGGTTGTTCATGATGATCGTTGCGGCTGCTCCCGAGCCAGCGGTTACAGGAATAGACGCAACACTGGCCATACAACCATGTATGGCGGTTATTGAGTGCCACTGAAGTGCTTAAAACCCACCCGAATCAGCAAAGTAGAAACTTGAAGCGTTCCAGGCGATCCTCGCTCTGCTTATTCCGGACATGAAAGAAAGCTTGGTACCCTCCATAGGATTTTGGATCGTTTCATCATTCTCCGGTACCGACACGCCAGGCTTTTGGCGGCGACTATGACAGGTGATGAACCAGGAAATCACCCTGGCGTACTGGATCGAGAAGATCGAGGCTGAGTGTTGAAATAGTCTTAAGGCGGTTGTTGAACGTCAATTGGGAATGACAGTGCTATATATATCGCCCAGATGAATGGTTTCAGTGTGAGAATCTTGCCTGCCTGGTTGCTCGCATTGTCTGCTGTAGCTACACTGATAGGTACTGTAATGAAGTTCTCTTGATTGGAGTTGTTTGAAGTAGAGCAGTCACCGTAGTGATAGATTGGAGCAGGCCATTGCTTTTAGCATCCAGGGAGCTCCCTCAAAGGAGAAAGTCCAGCCGGATATCAAGCTTATCGCTGAGCGGGCTTCGTGCCGAAGTGAAGGTTGCCCAACCCCTCCATCACATACTTTAGAAGAGGATTCTCTCAATCCGCTTGAGAATCTTTTGAACACTGTAAGAAGACACTATGTTACCTCCCTTCGATTACTCTGACCATAGACGCGCCTGGTAAATCTACAGGGTGCTCTTGCTCTTGCTCAGGGCTAACGTACACTGGACAGTCAACGCAAGCAATTGGAGCGAGCAGCGCGCATAGCCAATCTCCCACCCAATTACCACAGTCCTGTCTCAGACCAAGATCGACGCATCCTCGACAAGTCAATTGAAGAGCTTGTCCAAGATGTGCACAAGCAGATCCTTCAGCCCATCGACATACTTCGGACCTATGGCAAGGTTGCAGTCAAGGCGCACGAAAGGACAAACTGTCTTACAGAGGTGATGATACCGGAGGCGGAGATTTGGGCGGAGCATGAGATCAATCGAAAGGGTCCACTTGCTGGCATACCCGTCTCACTTAAGGACTCGATTGCCGTAGGGGGGTTTGACGTCAGCGTGGGATACTCCTGCAACACTGGCAAGCCATATGCAAAGGATGGACCGGTCGCAAAGCTACTCAAAGATGCAGGTGAGTCGTACACATTCATGTTTATCGCTGTAATGGCTCGCGCTCATGTCCATCAGGTGCCATACCCTACGTCAAAACCAACCTCCCTGTCACTCTACTCTCCTTCGAGTCGACGAATGATGTATGGGGACGCTGCACAAATCCGCACAAATCCAAATACTCCCCAGGCGGCTCAACTGGCGGAGAGGGCGCTTTGCTAGCATTTGGAGGCGGCCGGATTGGCATTGGCTCGGATGTCGCTGGTTCTGTCCGAGCACCAGCCCACTTCAGCGGGATATACGCACTTCGATGTTCGACGGGTAGATGGCCGAAGATGGGAATGAATACCAGTATGCCCGGTCAAGAAGGCATTCCAAGCGTATTCAGTCCGATGGCACGAACATTGGATGATTTGACGTACTTTTCGGGAAGTATAATTTCGATGAAGCCTTGGAAGTACGATCACACCGTACATCCAATCGAGTGGAGAGAAGACCAAGTTAAAGATGTAAAAGACAAGAACAAGTTCAAAGTTGGGGTGTTGAGGACTGACGGCAAGTAGCACGTATGCTTTGTCTCACACACTACTGACCCGGCTAGGTGTCGTTGACCCATCTCCGGCTTGCTCACGAGCGCTCGAACAAGTCGCGTCCGCTCTTCGCTCAGAAGGTCACGAGGTTGTGGATGTTGATCCACCATCGCCCTACGAAGCCCTTGTTATTGCCTCGCAGCTTCTCAACTCCGATGGCTGCAAAACCTTCCGGTCCTTCTTCCGCACAGGGGAGTGGAACGATCCTGGTGCTGCGCAGATGAACTTTTATATGAAACTCCCCCGGCCCTTCAAATATCTTTATTACCTCTGGGTCAAGTATGTCCGACGAGATGAGATCTGGGCAGGGCTACTAAGAAACTGGCACGAGAAAAGTGCTTTCGAGCAGTGGAAGTTGGTTGCAAAAAGAGAAGCATATAAGACGAAGTGGCACGAGTGGTGGGAGCAGGAGGCAAAGATTGACTTTATGTTGACACCGCCAAACGCAACGCCGGCAGTCCCGCACGAAGGTATGAAGGATGCTGTTAGCAGTTGTGGATACACATTTATTTTCAACTTGGTTAGTATGAGTGACACAAGCATTAGGGCATTCTAATGACGAAACAGCTTGACTACACCTGCGGCATCATTCCCGTCACTCATGTTGACAGAGCAAAGGACCAACTGCCTGCTACGTTCCGCTTTCAAGACCTGAACGGTGTAGCGAAAGGAGCATACAAGCACTACAATGCAGACAAGATGCATGGACTGCCAGTCGCTGTACAAATCGTTGGTCAGAGACTACAGGAAGAGAAAGTCTTGGCTGTGATGCAAAGGATAGAAGATGCTTTGGACAAGAATGGTGGCAAGTACGAGTTATTGGAGATAGAATGAGATTCTGGTCTACTGCTGGCCTTTGGCCTTAACCTTGCTGATGTCTTCCTCTTCTGAACCATCACTGCCCGAGAATGATCTGTCGAGGTCTTCTCTGTCAGCCCCTCTCCTTCTAAAGTTT
>JAABUP010002580.1_pt1 | contig 34632 bp, 33 predicted proteins | sample 5559201 | NCBI WGS metagenome assembly JAABUP01 (sample SAMN10711887, study PRJNA513373) | rock metagenome | isolation source: Antarctica rocks | place: Antarctica
TACGAGATCCCTGAAAGATTCTATGGCGATTGGCAGGCGCCTATTTCCCTTTCCGTAAAGCGGAGATTACGTCCCCATCCATAGTGTTAAACTAGAATCCTAAAGGGGCTAAGTGGAGATCCGAACTTACCTCAATAGAATGATTGGCTTTAATGTAGAGTAATATCGGGATTGGCAGCCTTGTGGCCTCATGGCGATTAAGACTTGGCTTGGCTGCTAATTGACCACTGTCGATGACTTCTCGCGCTAGTCTCACATTGCCAGACGGATCAAATGCACAGAATGTTTCTTCGTATTCACATATTCCAGTGAGCTTTGATTACAATGAAGCTCAAAGTCCAGCAGGGAGAGCATGATTGTGCGCCGGTAGCAGGACCGCTCAACCCACGATCTCTGCCAGCTCCGCACTAAAACGAATCCAGCAACCTCCTCAGTGCTCTCTCACAACCAGCTCACCTCCAGCTGTCTGAGCTCTACGGCTCTCACTGCTCTGGTCGTCCTCTACATTCCTCGAGCAAGAATGGCCTGGTCTTCTGTGACTGCGCCGCTCACAGCTCAAGTCCATGGAACTAAGCACAACACGGCTGGAAATTCGCTGTACTTGCATTTCTACAACACACTGGCTTCCTGAAGACTTCGACAACATCTTCAGACGGGATCTCCTACTGCGGCCTCCCATACCATGAGCAAATTTAGGCCTGAAGCCTGAGAGACACACTCTGATGGTACACACTCGAATTCAACCACTGACTACATACTCAACTATACTCCTTGGAAGGTCGATAGAAGACAACACATGCCGGTTCGGTCAAGAAAGACGATATATGACAGACGGGGCCAAATCGTACTTTGTCTGAGGGTTTTTGGAGAAAATTTCGACCTCACCCATACTGGTAAACAGCAAGAGGGACATATGAAGGCGAGCATGGATGTGATACTTGGGAGAAACACCTGTTCTGGATCATTGCGGTTAGCAAAAGCTTGTACGCCTGTACATATTCAGCTTGCCCTCGGAAGCCAGGCATAAACACGGAACAGAGATCAAGATTTGAAACACCGATTCCGATCTGGCTATGGAAACTGTCGATACTCGCTAGGCACAATGGCCAGCCCTCTTCCAATCATTCGTCACATGGGAGCCTTTCTTGGCGGACAAATTGTTCATAAGCCTGTGCAAAGGTACGCTCCAAGCAACCTAATTGAGCACGTGTTGAGACCATGTCCAGGTACTTCCACGACGTTTGGAGAACAGGCGCTACATTGCCACCCACATTCTACACGAAAGACATCTTGCCATGCTCCTCCAGCCCAGTATCGTGTTCAACACCAGGTCGCCCATAAGAAAGCCTAGTGCGTACGACCTTTTACACTTGGAAGTTGACAGAATACTTGGTGCTTCGCTACACTGGTTCACATTTGCGTCATACGAGCCGTCAGAGCCGTCCCTGACCTTGACATCCCGTGCCTTCCTACAAGCGCAACCCAACACGTCATTTTTCAACGTCTTCAAATCCCGACGAATACAAGTCTATCCTAATGAGTTAGCCTCCGCCGCTAAAGACATCCTACAAGAGCATGACACCAACAAATACATCACCATTGAGATCGGTGGAGCAGGAACTCTCTGACGACTATGTGGAGGAAAATGACAGGGATCCCAGTTGCTGAGGAGCCGTGCAAGCTGGGCTGAATGCGGGAGATGATTGGGAATAAAGAGCTGGGAAAATCGAGGCGAGGGTCTGTGAGCCCAGCTAGCAAGCCGAGCGTTACTGAGGAGAAAGTGGGTCGCTCGCCTAGTGAACAGAAAGTGCCAACGAAGATACCTGCAAATACGGGAGCCTGGACGATGCATGACAGGTGCGGCATCATGGATGTCTATCTCTAAAATGGCGCTAGCACCGATATACCTTCTAATATTTGCTAGGAACGCGTGACATACAGGATCTGGACACTTCGGATAGGCGCCCCTATAGCGGTTTCGAAAATTCGATTTCTCTGATTGGCTGATTTCAGCTGATCTTCTGCTTCTAAGCACGTTGATTGGAAGGCGGCTAATACTCACGAGAAAGGGGGCTATCCGAATTGTCCAGACCCTGTAAACAGACTTGCTCATTCTATCTTTTTAGCATGGTCTCTCCAGGTGCCGATGATCATTTGGACATCCTCAATTTACTTGGCACGATTATGAAAACATGCCTCAGCGTTCGATTCAAGGCACTATCTTATCCCAATACTTCGTGTATTGGTCGACCATAAAAGCGAGTCAGATTTTGCACATCATCTTGACAATGAATCTATCGACTTAAACGAGGTCCTCAATCACGCCCCCAACTCCTCAACTCACCTCTTCTCACCTCTACCTACGGCACCACTACCCTGTTCATCGTCGTAGGAAAAGTCACATGCGTCCTGCCATTCACACTCGTCAGAAGCTCAGTCGTGACCCTCGTCGCCGCCTCCCACACACTCACTCCACCCGTGAGACTCATCTTCGCAACCCCCATCCCACCCCCCTCTACCTCACTCTACACAATCCAATTAAGAAACTCAAAAGCCATGCTCCATAACCCACCAGCTTCCCGTCGTCCAAATCCTCCGGCCTCATTCTCGTTAAAAACAAGGAAAGCTTCGGACATTCAGCTCAAGTCCGTGATTCTGTCCCGGCCCGCACGATGCCGCAGCACATGATTTTCATGTCTCGGACGCAGTAGCTCGATAGGTGCTTCCAACCTTTTCCGACCTTCCAATTAGGGTTACCGCAGATGATTACCTGTGAATGCGGTATCATTACAGAGTGGCGATTGAACATTCGCGAAGCATTTGTATTGCGTCATCCCCCCTGCTGCCCGTGGGTTTCAAAAGAGCTGTTCCACTTCTCCTGAATGTCCTTATGGCTTAACAGTGTCCTGACCGAGATTAAGTAGCGCATTATCAGCCCCAAACATGACATTTGACAGAATTATGCACGCTACGTACTATCGACGAAACACAACGAAGACAAATACTATGAAGCCATCATACCCTTCTCCCTGTCTTTGCTACCAAAACACCAGATAATTCCCTCTCATTTTTCGCCACAAAACCCAGCCCGTGACTACATCCTCTTCAGATTCCCCTCAAGATCAGCATCCCATCTCAACTTCCAACCAAATTTCAGAAACCCAATCCGGGTTATTTTTCGTATCCAAGACAAGATCAATTCAGTTTTCACATCTGCTCATAGCCACGATATACTTTCGAAAACGAGAGCGGGCGAGCCATTGCGTGTTTGGCATTTGAGCACACCGTGAGAAATTATGCTTGCATAGCTAATAGTGCACATTCATGATTCAGTCAGGGAAGGTTGCCGAGGATTTATGACTAAATCTGCTGAGCATATCCGTTCCGAATGCTCTCATGCAGTTTTGTTAGGTACATAGATCTCTCAAGCAATCAATCAAGCATTTGCACATACCATATTTGGCCACAGTTGTGTCAGGGAAGGATTAAAGTCGATCGGTGAGGATAATCAAAGCTGCTGAATTCATCCACTGTAATTGGTGTCCTCACCATATCCAACCAATCCTTTCCGCCCCAAGTACAGAGCTTTAAAACATCACCAAAAGTGCTTCCAAATTTTTATATTCAATGCCAGTTCAATATGCACTACCAATGAATATCGACGGCGCTATCCCAAATAATTCCCTTGGTATTTGCACGCCGTACGCGTTCGCTATGTACAGGACTCCTTCCTATTCACACCAGCCGCATCCTCTGATCCAAGCCCTTCCATGAAAATGCCATGCCAGACAAAAACCACCCGGACACCCTCTCTAGAACCAATGCATTGAACGTCCAATCATCACGTCTCCCGCCCTGCCTCCAAGTCCACCCGCGCGGGCTGGATTGGTATGCCTTTTAATCCTTATCCTTATAAAACTTCCGCATAATCAAATGCACAAACAGATTGACATTAACCCTGATCTTCCCATCGGGAAAAAACTCCATGAATTGCGTATTATTGAACTGCGCCTGGAGCAAGTCATCCAACGGTACCTGCGCGCTCGCTCCAGGCATGGAGATGGGGCCATTGCTGCCTTCAATAGTGAAGACGCCAACTTCATTTGAGGAGATAGTGAGGTCGATGTGAGCCCATTGACGCTCACTGTAGCCATCCCAGGCGACGAGGATGCCACGATTTGCAAGATCTTGCGCTGAGTATTTGAAAGAGCCGAATTTTGGGACCCGACCGGACCGTTGGAGTTCGCGCTCGTGGTCCCATTGTTTGGTGAATGGCATTAGGAATCTCTTCTTGCCCTTCTTGTTTTGCAAAGTCACCATTGCCTGTTCGATATAGTCATTGTATGTCTTTAGCTGTTGTTCTAGGTAGGTAGCCTGATCGTTCAGGCGTGCGAGGGTGAGTTTGACGGTCTCGAGCTCGCGCTGCCGTTGGACACGGCGACGGTGTTTGGTCCGGATGTCGACAGCGATGGCATTGAGGAGGTCTTGGTAATGATTGTGACGGGTCAGGCGACCCCATTGCTCGAGCTGCAAGATGTTCTCAAGAGCGGTGCGCTTGAGTTCGGCATAGCTCATTGAGGAGATGTCGACCATAGCATTAGCCTCAGTGTAGGCTCCGCGATTACTGCTTCCTGTCGATAGCTCGTCACGGACCAACAGCTCCCATCTGTCTTCATCTTCCATGGTGATGGGCTTTACCATAATTTCCATGAGATCTCCTCCGGATTGTACACGTATGATGTACAGTATACAACGCTTTGTCTCCATAAAAAGAGCCTTTATTTCAGCATCAGGATCTAGGGCGATATATTAGCATTATGACACTGGACAGAGAGAGTCTGAGACTACCTTCAGTTTCATGCAGCTTGGGATTTAGAGTAAGACATATTTCTGACGAGCTAACACTCATGAGTTCGTTCTCATTATTCTTTACGCTGCCGAGCTCGCGGATGACCTCCTGTAGAATGTCATCGCGGTTTCCGAGGCAAATGAAAGAGGCATCAGTGGCAACAAGATGGTGGATAGAGAATATGTCGGCCAATTTGATGTATAAAGTAGGCTTTGTCCGGGAGTAGAGGTCATTGAATTCGTCAATATCGAAATGCATCTCCGCGTTTGGTACATCAATCACTAGTGAGTATCGTTAGCATAGCCACAACCACGAAGATTTCGAGATGTCAACGCACAGATTCCCCAAGTCTCGCCAAGGCGCTCGATGGATTCTCCTACATAGCTGTTGAGCGGCTGCAGGAACACATTCTCCCCTCCGAACAGTCTTCCAGCTGCGACCTGCCCGACTACTTTGGACACCTCGCCAACGTTCCGCTTGTGCTCTTGTGACAGTCCTCGATCCACGACACCGAACTTTTCTGGCTCGGTCAAAGCAGGTTGAAGATAGCTCTTCCACACCCAATGCCCGACAAGCTGCAAAATATACCCTTGTTCTTCATGCTGAAATCGTGAGGAAAGATTCTGGAACATTTGTTGTGCAATATACCGTACGCCGAACGGCATCTTCTGCAGGTGGTCTTCCAGTCCAGCAAATAATTGATCCGCGATGTCGCGGAGGTCCTGAAGATGGGTGATGAAGGTTCTTTTGGTTTCTGGATCACGAATGGCGGCTTCACGCGGTATGTCTGGGCTTCTTTGGCTTTGTTGACCTGTGCGCAATTGCTCATTCTCGATCGCCGAGAGGTAAATCTGCATGGGGTCGCTTTCAAGGTCCAGCTCCGGATTGTCTATGATACTTTCCTTGACAATGGGTGAAAAGATGTCCCGCATGTATTTGCGGTCTCGTGGCGACTTGATGTAGGCGCTGAAAAGCTTGGCCCAGAAGAAGTTGCCTCTTAGAAAGTCTTGTATAGAATGGCAGTTGTCGATCTCCTCCTTCATTGCTCGCGTCATAAGCTTGATCAGATAGTATTCCTCACGCCTTTTTTGCGCATACCCGAAGAGACCCATCATCAGATGTTTCACCCTTTCGCATTCTTTCTCTGCAGTGGCCTGCTCTCGGATCCGCTTGAATAGTCGAGCTAAGTACTGAGGTTGAGTTTGCAAGATGAAAAAGAGCTCTTGGTAGTGCTCCAGCTTCCTTCTTGAATTCTTATTCAGTGCTTTTAGATCTAGAGGATCCTTCGAGGATATTGCCGTGTTTGTCAGTAGGCTGCCTGCATCACCTCCAAAGTGCTTTTGGTGTTTGACGACTTCGTCCAATGTGATCTTGTTCTTCACGAGTAGAGCAATCTTTATATCTAATTGCGTGATGTATTGGTCAGCCATCTCGTTTTGGCGTACATGTTGTACTACGGTCTTCCGGAGTCTTTCAAACTCAACTTCTTCATCAAAGTCAAAGTCGTTATCATTCAGTAGATGCACGAAACCTTTTACGGTTCCAACAGGGGGGTTGGCACCGCTTGTGAGACTCTTGTAAGCTTCGCCCTGTAATTTGGCACGAACGAAACTCTGTACTTTGACGACTTTCTCCATGTTGGCTTTGAAGAACCGCTGCTTCTCCAAAAATTGCCGGCGAACAAGCTTTCCTCGAATTGCAGCCTGGAGGTGTGCTACGATGGGTTCTTGATCCTCTAGATGAGCCAGTACGTCCCCAACTTCTGATCTTAACAGCATCGCCCGTGATAATGCTTGAAGTTGAACAATCTCTGGCTTATTTGCAAACAAGTCATTGAGCAGTTGATTCTGGAATCGCCTGAGGGACCAGCCTCGGACATGAGCTTGTAACGAGACGATCTTGGACCCCTGGCGTTTTAATCGTTGAAGATCAGCTTGAAGCCGTTTCCGCAGAAGGTAAGCACGAGCTGTAGACTGAAACAATATTACAGTTGCATCGGCATCTCCTAGCGATGATCTGAGCTGGGAGACTTCTTGCCGTAGGTTCCCACCTCTTACAAAGGCTTGCAAGGCCATGATCGAAGGTCGCTTGTTCCACAGATCGTCCTTTACTACCTGCAATCGCTGTCTGTAAAGCTTGCCTCTAGCTATTGCCTGCAACGAGGACCATGTTGCAGCCAGATTTTCCAGGGATTTCGATTGCTGCCTTAAATGCTGTCTAATAGCCACTGCTCGTACTGCTGCTTGCAACGAGGTCCATGTTGCAGCCAGATTCTCCAATGACTTCGATTGCTGCGTCAACTGTCGTCTAATGGCCACTGCTCGCACTGCTGCTTGCAAATTTCCTATCACAGTCTCTGCCCGTTGCAGATGCCGTCGATCATCTTGAACTTTCTGTCGCCCGAACATTCCCCTGATAGCTGCCTGTAGGCCGTCAATGGCGACCGACGCCTCCCGGGTTTCTTCAAAATGATCGTTGAAGTCTTTGCGCTGGAGGGCACCCCGGATAGCCGCTTGTAACGAGCGTACACCGGGATCTTGCTTCCTCAAAAGTACTCTGATTTTCTGCGTCTCGATCCTGGGTTTCCTCGCTCGCATTAGGCTTTGCAGCTTGACGACCTCGTTTTCTCTACCTCTCCACCATTCCTGCTTGCCGCGCTGCCTGCTGCGTATCAAAAACCCACGCGTTGCACTTTGGAGATCTACAGCAAAATGCTGCATGCTGAGACGGTATCCCGCAATTTCTCTAGCCCATTTCGCCCTCACAATGGACTGCAAATCGACTAGCATCTCTTCGGAATCCCATAAACCTTGCATCTTGTCACCGAGGCCCATTCGGACGATCGAACCTCGTATTTGAGACTGAAGGTCCAGGATCATCATTTCATGCTGTGCCAGCTCTCTTGCTATCCTTTCATCCTCCGTTTCCACCGGCTCTGGCTCCGGCTCCGGTAGAGGTTCTGGCTCTGCTCCAAAATTCGCCCCCATGCCAGAGAAGCTAGGCATACTGACCCCGGCCTTATCCAAGCCTTTTTGCATCTCCTCCAGCTCGTGATGCTCAAATTCGAGTTTGCCTACGAGGTTTCCTATCCGAAAGTCCACTACTCCTTTTCGGAAGAGTAGCCATGATAGAGCATGTATGCAATAGATAACCTTAGGAATGTTCTTCTTTTCATAAAGATCAATCAGCTCGAAGCGAAAAAGCTCAGGTAGCTCCATGTCAGCTAAAAAACGGAAAAAGAGCGCGATGTTGTCGGAGTGTCGGAATTGAAGTTTCGGATGCCGGAAGATACGTATCGGCTGGTCTGGGTAGAATGCCTGCACAACTTCGGCGAGCGTGACTCCATCTCGCAAGGCCTCTTCCAACTGGACTATGGGCGGTATTTGCTGATGTATGATGTCCTCTATCCACTCCTTCGCTTCCCCAATGTGACAAAGATATTCATAAGCCTGCAAGAACTGCCTCTGTTTCTCCATCCAATTAGCCTCGGCCCAGGCGGAGGCTCGAACATTGCCCGAAGTTCCTGTGGCTTTGGTGGCACGCGTTGAATCTGTTCGTTTCAATTGCCTCCGACCCGAAAGGCCAGCGACTGATGGCGCTGGAGAGGAGATGGAGAAGTCTTCGGCGCCTTCGTTCTGCGCAAATTTGGATAGATTCCTCAGATACGGTGTTGACGACTTTTTGAGAGTGTTAAGATCTGGCGAGGTGAAAGTAGTTCCCTGAGGACTTGTGTGGTTGTAATCGCCAGCCCTTTTAGATTTGGACGACATAGGTGTCACAGACCCAGTACGGCCTAGGAGCGTTGAATTTTGCCGGCCAAGTTGGGGCACGCTGGATTGCGGGTTGTAGGCTGGTCCATCGTACTGATATTTTGGGGGCTCAGCGGGAGTTTGACCAGAGAGATATGGCTTGAGAACAGGAGCTGGTGGAGACGTATTTGGAGCCTGGGCCAAGGGCCGAAGTGATTGTCGCGCAGATTTGTATCCGCTTTCTGCTGTTATGTCTGGGCGTTTTGACTCCTCCCTTGCTGAAGGCCTTGTAGGGGACATGTCGCTGATACCCCGTTTGTGGCCGGCCCCACATTGTTGATAAGCGCTCGAGCTATTGGAGGACAAGGTGCTTGTGCGACTCGGCGCGAAGCGATCAGAAGACGAAGAATAGGCGGAGGAGTTGGTAGAGGCGTTTGATGCCGTGTAGCGCAAAGGGCTTGATCTGCCAGGCGAATGGGCTCCAGACTGCGGTTGCCGATATTGCTGATTATAAGACATCCTGTCACCGGCTTCTCAATTCCCCAGTAGTCCCTTCCTTGCGCCTAGTATCTGAGTAGCACCTGCATTCCCCGCGACGTTTGTGTATAACAATCGCAATTGTCGGCTTCAACGAGCACGTTCGATTGACGGCTTTTTGTCCCATAACATCGATCCGATCCCTAGAACCATTTGGCTCTTTTATCTGGCGTCGCGATTGTTGGCGCAATGTGAGTGTATGTGAAGTAGGTTTTTGAGTGCGATGATGTCCTAATCCATAAAGTAAACAAGACTATACCTAACCAAGACTAGCAGCCCTGCAGATCTCTTCCGCACTTGGCGCGCTTTGGCGCCCCACATACAAATTTCTTGAGGCTTTCAGCGTGACTTTTCTCTTTCTTGTTGTTTGGGAGAAGGAAACTTCAACCCGTCGACTTAAGTTTTCTTGGAAAGAGAACAGTCGACTATCGCCGTCAAGATCTCGAGACCGTACAACTGTAACCACAAAAGGGCTTTGCATTATGCCTCTCACCAACGGTGATGCCGCAGGTGGCAGCTCACAGCTCATACCTGAACAAAGCGTTTTGGATCATATGAAGGCTCTCGATGTTCTGCATGAAGAATACAAAAACGGAGATGGGTTGGATGCAAAAACGCTGCTAGACTCCCGAACCAATGGAGGATTGACTTACAATGATTTCTTGGTGCTTCCTGGCTACATCGGTACTTCTATGCCACACGTGCTGTTCGAGAATCCTATTGACCCTTCGCTTCAGGCTTCGCTGCCTCAGATGTTGCTCTGGATACTCCGGTCACGAAAAGAATCTCCCTTAAGACCCCACTGGTCTCTTCTCCCATGGACACCGTGACCGAGCACTCGATGGCGATTCATATGGCTCTGTTAGGAGGATTGGGTGTCATCCATCATAACTGCTCGGCGGAGGATCAGGCAGAGATGGTCAGGAAGGTCAAGCGATTTGAAAACGGCTTTATCTTGGACCCAGTTGTGCTCTCGCCTAAGACTACTGTTGCTGAAGCAAAGGCTCTGAAGGAGAAATGGGGGTTTGGTGGTTTTCCCGTGACTGGTCAGTACCTTCATTCTCAGCGTTTCCCATCTGGTCCCACTTCTATGATTATCACACAATACAATATAACTTTCGTTCATCCAGAACGAGCAATCGTACTGCGGATACAAATCTTCAACCCTATGAGAAAGCTATCTTTCATAATCTCAAGAATTACTTGTCGAACATGAGGATATCAGCTGACATGACTCAACCTTCAGAGAACGGCTTACTTCGCTCTCCTCTCATCGGCATGATCACAACTCGAGACATCCAATTCCACCCAGAACCGTCAGATCCTGTCACAGCAGTCATGTCTACTGACCTCGTTACTGCTCCTTCCGGCACCACGCTGACGGAAGCCAACGCCGTTCTTTCGAAGTCGAAGAAGGGCAAACTCCCCATCGTCGACCCATCAAATAATAATTTAATCTCACTCCTCTCCCGCTCCGACTTAATGAAAAATCTCCACTACCCTCTCGCCTCGAAACTTCCACACTCAAAACAACTTATCTGTGCAGCCGCAATCGGGACCAGACCAGAAGACAAAGAACGACTAAAGAAACTAGCTGACGCAGGGCTCGACATCGTCGTGCTAGACAGCTCACAAGGCAACTCAATATTCCAGATTGAAATGATTAAATACATAAAGCAGCACCACCCAGATCTAGACGTCATAGGCGGCAACGTCGTAACAACCGCCCAAGCCGCCTCTCTCATCACCGCCGGCGTTGACGGCCTCCGCATAGGCATGGGTTCTGGCTCCGCCTGCATCACCCAAGAAGTCATGGCGGTAGGCCGCCCGCAAGCCGCTTCAGTCTTCAACGTCTCCAACTTCGCCGCCAGATTCGGTGTCCCGTGCATCGCAGACGGCGGCATCCAAAACGTCGGCCACATCGTCAAAGGCCTTGCTTTGGGCGCGTCAACCGTCATGATGGGTGGTCTACTAGCTGGAACAACCGAATCTCCTGGGAATTATTTCGTCAGCCACGAAGGCCAACTCGTAAAAGCCTACCGCGGTATGGGCAGCATTGACGCCATGGAAGACAAAAAAGCCGGCGCCGCGACCAAAACAAGTAAAGCCAGCAACGCCGGCACAGCGCGCTATTTCAGCGAAGGCGATCGCCTGCTCGTCGCGCAAGGCGTGTCGGGCTCCGTGCTGGACAGAGGAAGCGTCACGAAGTTCGCACCGTATTTGCTCGCGGGATTGCAGCACAGTTTGCAGGATATTGGGGTGAAGAGTCTGGGGGCGCTGAGGAAGGGGGTGAGGGATGGGGAGGTGAGGTTTGAGTTGCGGACGGTGAGTGCGCAGGCGGAGGGGAACGTGCATGGGTTGCATAGTTTTGACAAGAAGCTTTATTCGTGAGAAGTCCTTGGGGGTCGAGGTAAAGGAATGGCGTTGGTGCTTGGATTTTTGATGAGGATAAGGGGCGCTGGATGCCGATTGAAAAGTCTTTGAGGGGGAGAGGGAGGGGTCATGATGATGCCTAGATTAATGAAATCAGTGTCCGCTTGAGGACTTTATCTACCATTTCCTTGCTCAATTCCGCCTCCCTACTACCATTTCCAACAAAGCCCCCTTTCGCCCTCATGTCCTTCGCTTTGAAAAAAACGCCCCTTCTCCGATCGGTCAGCTGCTTCAACCTACTCTTCCAGTCGCTCACTTAGGATCTCAGAATGATGTTCATAAGATCGATGAATGATCGATTATAGTATCCTGCGTTTATCGAATTGAAAGCGATGGGTTTTGACTAGATTGGGTTGACGGGGGGGTTGAGATGATATTGGATGCTGGGGGTATGGGGGTTTAGACAGGTGTATGCAGGGTTGGATTTGAGGTGATCTTATGGGATTCCTTTGGATGGGGGGGAGGGTAGATGGTTTTTTTGGGGTTTGGGGAGGGGGGGGTTGGTTTTGGGGTGAATGGAGGATTTTAAGATGGGGGGAGGGGTGATGGAGAGGGGGTGGGGGGGGGTTGGGATTTGGGGGGTCGGGGTTTGGAGGGTGGTGGGAGGGGGGAAAGGTGGTTGTTATAGAAGGGAGGACATGGGGAGGGTGGGGAGTGCGAGAAGGGAGGGATGGTGGGATTGGAGGGGCGGGAGTTTAATGGGGATTTGGGAATAAGGACGAAAGACTGTGAGGTGCGAAGGTAAATCCACCCATATTGATCGAAATCGAGTATTTGAGTCCGTTGAGAATAGATGGATACTGGGAATAATCCTCCACTAATCTATTATGGAGGGATATTCACCTCATGGCAGATATACTGTTGGACAAGCTAACCTTCTTGATTACTGGTAGAGCTGGCTCTGCATGCTAGAAGACGTTATTGAAAGGAAAAAGGCCGTGTTGATGAGATGTGAGATGGACGATAGCCGCCTAAGCCAGAAGAAAAGGTGGCCTTTGGTCTCGAATGTTAGTGTTTAAGGAGTCCCATCGTATTTCCAGCGGCGTTGATGCATCAATTTCCCATAAATCGTCCATGAGCCTCCTCCGCTTCCCGCCTCGTTTCCTCTTCCAACTCCTCGTCTATTCTATCCATCTCGCGGATGCATTTCTTGCAAATCTTTCTCGCAAAGCCCATGGTGCCCTTCTCCGTCCTCCCCAGCTTCTCACAACGAGTGCAGACTAGATACTTCCGCCCCTCCACTTCAATCACATCCGTCTTTCTATACCCGCACTTCTTCTGCTCAAGACCGCATTCGATGCAGATGCGATTGATCTTTCTGGGGCGTGGATGGGGATAATTCCGGAGGAGGTCTTTTGGAACTTGGAGGTGAGGGCGAGATAGCAGGTGGTCGTCGGCGAATTTGCGTGTTGGGCGGAGGCGGTCGCATGACATGCATGCTAGATAGGTCTTGCGTCCACTCTTGAGAAAGAGGCCTGGGATGGTTTGTTTGCAAGGGTTTCGGCGATTGTAGAGGAGATCTTGGGCGTCGGTCAACTCTTTTGGTTCGAGAGGTGCTATCATCTTGTAGAAGAATGTGCTTGTGAGCTTGAGGTGGATGCGCTCCAGAGGGTTGAGAGATTCGGTGATATTGTTGTATAGCTCTGCCGACAGCGTGGTGATTGGGCAATGAAGAGCCATGATGGAATGCTGCTAGAATGACTGTTGGTATGAGACTGAAAGTGGATATCAAAGGGAACGTACCCTCAAATGCGGTGTGGATGCGGATGTAGCAGAGGCTTTTGATATTAGTGGATGGTAATGAGACTTGAGATTCAGTGTTCTAGAGGAGAACTGCCTGTGTTTAGAAGTAAGCAATGGAGGAGGATATCCACGGGTTACTTACGTGTTAGATAGGAGGCCGCTCGAAGCATACAAGCGGGGGAATTCACCCGAAGGGTTTGAGTCCTAGCGAGGATGTAGCAAGAGGTATCTAAGCGAACGCAAGTATTACCACCGCTATGAATATGTGAGTCCAGGTCGAGGTGATTGTAAATGGTGGAGTCTGAAGGCATGCGTTGAGATATGGGTCTGTAGTGAAGGTAATATCGAAGGTCTCACGAAGCTCGACAGGCGAGAATTTGACCATGAGAACTAGATAGGCGATTTAGTACCGAAGGTTGTCGAGAAGGATGACAACCATGACCCGAGATAGCACACGGAGTCCGGCGTATCGGGCAGCTTGCTTGAATATGGCTGGTCTTGATGCTGCTAAGGAGCTAATCCATATGGTCGCCTTTGCACTCTTAAGATATATGGCCAACCTTGGATTCCTATCATACACCCAATGAGTCCCAAGTCTCCCCTCCATTGATGCTTGCGTATTTACACTTGCTAATCCAACAAAAGTGCGAGGCACCTGGACTAGAATGTCGTGAACAGTGCACCGTCGGCAGCTCCAGCTGTGGGCTCTTTGTTTTAATTATGTAGAGAAGACCACGGACCCAGAGGAGTGAACCGGCTTGGTATCCTGGCCCGCCATTCTTGATGCCGCACTCAATGCAAATTCTTGGCGCAACCTTCACTCCTGAGCCTAGCGATTCATCGCATTCGAAGCATTGTAGGTCCGGGAATTGCTGCTTCAAGAGGCACCAATCGTCGTGGAAATAGTGAGTGATGGTGGTTCGTATATAGGTATGCCATAAGTGCGGTGTGCGAATTACGCCGCTGGGCCATTCATCCGTGAATTCCAGATTTGGGCGTAGCCGCAGACAAGTCATGCAAGCGAGATAGGCGTATGATCTGCGCCTATGGAGTTGGATTTGAGCATGAGCCATTCGATCTGACGTGAGAGGACTGATGAGGCTGTAGAAATGGCGATTGGTGATTTTGAGCGATATCTGGGAGAGATCGTCGAGGTGAGAGGCGATGATGAGGTGAAGCTCCGTAGGAAGGTCCGTCATTGAAGCCATGGCGCAATACGACACCGTGGAAAATGGCTCGTGATGAGGACCAGCGTTAATGGTGACGGCTGAGTTGATCAACCTCTTCAAGAATACAGTTCGACCAGGAATCGAGAATCAGAGACAGATATCCGTGGTAGCGCTATGGTGAGTGGGTGGTCAAATAATGTGGTCCAGCTGTTGTTCTCAAGTGTGAATGGTAAAGTAGTCGCGAGTGAGTTGTTCAACGCTTTGAAATTTCTCTTTTTGGCTTTTTTTCGGAGAAAGAGTTTCTTCGTCAACCTTGTTCTGAAGGCCAAGACAGTATTTATATATTGCTATCACGAGAATCATCAGCATGACTCTTCAACCAATTCCCAAAAAATCCTCTGGGCTGCCATATGTCTTTACTCACCACGGATTTTAACATCCAGCCACTCGCCATGTTTAAGTTTTGTGTGTTGCTTCCTTGTTATGAATAATCGATTAGACTTCAAGCAATGAAGAAAACTGTCAATTGCAGACCTGCAGGGAAAATTTAGTCCATGGAAATCGGCCGTAAACGTTCTTCACATGTCGTCTCCTTTCCTCGCAAAGTGTCAAAAATTTGAAAAACGGCTTATTCCCGAAGAGGGGAAGTGACGGGATGTTGAAAACCATGGTGAATACTCAGGCTGGAGGTGAGTCAAACCTCGTATGAGAGAAATCCCTATGAAGATGAGGACGAATGCGCTGCCACACAGTCAAGGCGCTCGCTGCTGGAAGCGGCCCGCTTTCATAAAATACTCATTTTTTTCTATCTGGAAATGTGTAGATGTATGTAACAAAGGCTTAAAATGAAGGGACAATCTAAGAGGTGAGATCTACCCAAAAGACAAATGCAACGCTATGCAGAATGCTTCTATAATTCATGATCTCATAATTCACGTACCTCATCACACCTCCCCCCTCCCCCGATTCCTCCTCTCAACCTCCATCTCCCTCGCAGCCTTCCCGCTCTTCCCCACCCACCCTCCAACCCACAGCTCAGCAACCACAGCCCCCGCAATGCTCAGCACAGCAAGAGTCCAGCACATAGTCCCCCACCCTTTCTTCAACGTGACAAACCCACCCCAAATAGGTCCAATAAGCATACCGCCCGCAAAAGCCATGTTGAAAAGTCCATAAGCCATAGCATACGCACCTTTCCCCCCAAAAGCACCCGGGTGACTCTTTTCCTTATGACCAACCACATAGGTGATTTCGGCGAGTAGCGGCGTCATGGCCATGCTGAGAGCCAGTCCGAGACACGCGAAGAGAGCGCAGAGTAAGACGATCTGACGGATACCGTCGTGGTCGACAAATCGTAAAAGTACCAGGAATGGAACGGAAATTAGGAAACCTAAGGTGGTGGGCCCTCGTGGGCCTCTTCTATCGCTCCAGAATCCAATGAGTGGGGAGAGGAATGATGGGAGTATTAGCGGGAGGAAAATCAATCCAGCGCCTATAGAGGACCAGCCAAAGATGCGATGCGTGTAAAGGGGGACGACTGCATCCCATGCGGTGAGGAGGGTAGACTGAGTCAAAGTGCAAAATAATGCGGCGAGTAAACGGCGTGATGTCAGTAGTAGAACCACAGAGTTTCTTCCTTTCACTGGTTGCTTGTCGTCAGGCAATATCGAAATCGGCGGCGACGTCGACTCATTATTCGTCTCCGAAGCAGGCGACACCGAAAGAGCCTTCTCCGCCGTCTCCTCTCCCACCTTCCCAACCCCAACCCACCGCCTCGCAATCTTCTTCTCCACCAGCACAACCCTCATCATAACATCCAGCACAATCAACCCAAACGCCATATAAAACACCGCAAAATACCCCGCCCTCGCATACACGACCCCCCCCAACAATGGCGCCACCAGCACCGCAACACTCATCGCCATAGCCACATACCCCATCGCCTGCCCCACGGTCCCATGCCCCACCGTATCCACCAACAGCGCCAACCCCACCGTCCACACCACCGCCGCCGAAACCCCCTGCAACACCCTCCCTAACACCAACACCGCAATACTCTTCCCCAAACACAACAACAACGTACTCCCCCCCAACGCCCCCAACCCCACCAACAACGGCCCCCTCCGACTCTCCGTATGGTCCGCCACCCACCCACACACCGGACTCGCCGCCAGCAACGAAGCCCCATAAACAGCCAACAGCACCGAAACCCAGTGCTGGACGTCTTGCGGGGGGAGGTGGGCGCGGGTGGTGAGGGCGAAGGGGATGACGGGGACGATGATGGCGTAGAGGAAGATGTCGGTGAAGACGGCGGTGCAGATGGTGAGGATTATGAAGGGGGAGGAGGAGCGGTGGTGCAGGAGGGGGGGCGGGACGGCGGGGTCGGTGGCTTTCCAGCGGAGGATGTCGCGGGTTTGGGGGGGCATGGCGAGGGGGTTTGTGGATGGATGGAGTGGGATTGAGGGAGGGGGGTGCTGATGTTAGTGGGCGATTGAGTTTCTAGAAAATGTTGATGAGGGGGGAAAAGACATTATCAATTGTGTATAGACAGAAAGGGCGTGGACAGAAAGAAAAGGTGAAGAGAAGGGCCGTGAAATCATGATGGTATTCATTATTCATTATTGACGTTGCCTTCCACAAATTTTGATATTGATCGAACGCACGCGGGATGGGGGGTGGGGGAACCATATGGGGATAGGCTTTAAGGATCCACATGCCTATTTGGGCTAGAGGGTCAAGGGTCTAGGCCCATCATCTGTCCTATATCGGACATGTCAGGGAACCAGCAAGTTTCGCACCATCTGTTCTAGTCGACATTGGATATAGTATATGCAACCGTCTATCTACAGCTTTAACCTCCCGATGAGCATACTGTAGAGAGGAGCCTCGAAACGCCGTAATGAAGTTTACTCCCACCGTGCTATCCATAATGCTAAGCCAAGACTCCACCGCTGGAGAAGTACAAAACATGTCATTGCCAGGTTCTGCTGGCCTTCAGGATGTTGCGGACGTTGATGAAAGAACCTGCTCCTCCTTCTTCGCTGATGAGGTCGACGAGGACGGACGTTTGCTTGTAAAGTCGCTCGAGAGCGGTGGATGATGATTTACCAAGTGATACTGGAATTACGTTAGCATGGTCTCTGGGCATATCGAGCTGCTAGAAAGTCACCAAGTATGGCGGAGTTGAGTCCCTCTGCCACCGGAACGCGCTGATTTGGCTCTAGCATCTTCCCGTGGGGAGACTTCCTGGGATCCTGGTACGCCAACATTGAAAAGATGTCGGTGAAGGTGTCTGTTACGAGCTGGCTTTGGTCGTCCTTGAATTCTGACTTGAGCTCCTGGCCATACTGTATTAGTTGCGTAAGGAGCATGTCGTACTTCAGTCCGCTGTCAACTCTGTAGTTGTCGGCTTCTTCGGTGTCCATCCGGTCCCAGTCATCGCCATCCTTCATGGGTTCGTCAATGTCCATGTCAGGCTCGAACCCATCTTCTGAAATGGCTGTTGAGTGGCCATTCATGGGTTTTGTTCGCTTGTCTACGGGCGGCTCCAAGAACTCCGTGCTTTGGCGCATCATTTCCACGAATTTCCTACACCTTAGCTTGAAGTAGATCTGCGGGTTATCTTGGAGTACTCGAGGATAGTAAGCGTTAGTATGTTTCAGCGCTGTATCGATGTCTCCGTCAAGTATGGCTGTTCGTATCTCTGTGATGGATTAGCCTTCCAAGGTCCAGGCGTCTAACGTTTGTAACTTACGCTGCCGGTTCATTGCATCGTGGTCCTCTTCCATGGACAGATAACCCTCAAGCTTTGGTTCTGGCGTACCTCTCAGCGCCGTCGATGAAGCTCGTACTTCGCTTGCGAAAGCTCTAGCAGTCTCAACGTAACCATCATGCGATAAATACTGAGCCACCAAGGCTCTGCACAAATCGTCCTTTTTGAGCGTCGGGTGTAATACAGAAGCATTAGCGCCATTGATTTCTTCGTGAATCCCCTGCCTCTCGCGCTGCCTCATGTCAGTAGAATGTCTCAGATGAACTAACCGGAAGATGTACTCACAGACATCATGCCGTCTATGTCGAACACGAATGGTTTTTGACCAAAGTTGACACTCAGATGCGCATGTGGGCGCTTCATGCCAATGGAAGGATAGACCTTCACATCCTTGAGATCCTTAAATGCGTTGCCTGGTACCATTAGTGGACGGACCGAATGATGGCTACCTGAACTTACCCAGGAAAACTCCATTCTTCGTAAAAAACCCACAGCCGGTCTTGAAATTGACTCCACAACCAACTACGTCTCCAGATGTAAACGTAGGTCCAAAATTCTTTCCTTGGCTTTGACAACAAAACGATTTCCCATCGTCTCCATGGTACGCCCAGCTGTCCGGCTCCCACCCAGGGAGCTTTTCTAAGGATGCATTTGCTCCAGAAAACCCAACTCCGATCATACCTTCCTTGCCTTTAGAGATGATGTTGACTTCAAAGTAGTAAATACCGCATTGCGGTGGCATCGAATGATCGGACCGTGTGGCTGCCGCTTCATGTTCACCCAGCTTGTGAAGACCAACATATCTGACTTCTAACCCGTCCGCTGCCACCTCCAGCCCCCCGTACTTGTCTGTTTCTACCCATTTTGAGGGTAGCGGTGCAGGGTAATCGACTTCCGTATGTGGCTGATGTTCGATTATTTCATATGTCATGCCACGGTGGGATGGAGCCAACTTTTGTAGGCTGACGCTGCTAGAACTGGTAGACAGAGAGCCCTGGTTGGTGGACCGCGCTGGGGGCTCATCTCGCTGAGCTGCCAATCGGGTTTTGTATGTTTCTTCCAGTATTTCCAAGTATGCGGAATCCTTGAGATATGATGGTTTTAGAAATGCGGGCAACCAGTCTCCAGGACCAAAACCGTAGATCGGGTTCGAAAACCGTGGACTCGAATATCTGGACATCTCCCCCCCTCTTCCCCAGGATCCAGCTCTCCCTGGACCTCCTTCCCCTTGGTGTTCTGAATCTGCAATCGGCTGCGGTATCCTTGACGGCTGCTCTAAAGACTGCTGATTATGACTGAACGAACTTGTATTCACTATCCGCGGCAGATGAGCGGATGTTGACTGGATCTGTGGAAGCTGAGGAGGTTGTGATGCGGTCCCGGCGGCTACTGATGCATAGGAAGATCGGCGGGGCATTATGCCTGAGGTAGGATTTGAGTACGATAAATGGGGAGCCCCTGGAGAGCCATGAGGAGGAGCGTTTGTCATTTCAGAGCCGCAGTGGAATATTCGTCGACGTATGTTCCTTCGCAACTCCAAGGTAAACCGGCTTGCTCGGACTGTTTTCCCCACTGAAGTCACGTTAGATCTCAAGCAGGGTCTAAAGGCAATGCAGACTTGAGGACTCAGACCGTGTTGGCGACGGCACTACCTGCACATGGAGCCGCCAGGTAGCAATGACACCAGGATAACAATCATTGTGCCGGTATGTCTGCCTGAAAGGTATGTGGAGAAGATTGCCAGAGCGAACGGAGGTGGTGTTCGAAGGCCTCAATGCTCAATGCAGGGGGAATCATGTGAGTAGAAATATGACAGCTCCTTTGAGAGAGTAGAGGTGCATGACTCGGCTCGTCCCCGCACCGATGTCGTAGGGCAAGGACGCGCCAAAAGCCAAGTCTCCCTTCTTATCATCGACTACTTTACACTGGCACCGTACGCTTGCAATCTTTCATCATACCTCTAGATAGCGACTGCTTTAGTCCACCTACAAGTATGGAACATTCCCACAGCCCGCATGATTTCATCGCACTGATCACATAAAAGGCTAGTTCAACTGGTCGCCCATGGCCACAACCATTTCGTCCCATCTCTCATCTCTTCAAAGATACTGCCTTTGGAAAATGAAATTGATCTTGAAATTCGGTATTTTCTCTTGACATGGCGAAATCGTGGTCCCCGAGAAACTACTGCTTCGACGCATTCAGGACTTTGTCCCTCAGCCGTCCCATATTCGACATAATCGTAAGAAGGGAAAAGAACGTAGGTTTCCAAGTACTTAAGTAAGGAGAGACCAAATACCGGCAACTGCTCTGATAACAGCGCAGGCTTTTGCATTAGATTCGACATAACCAGGGCGTTGATGCGCAAGCTGGCCCATCTCGATACGCCCTGTTTGGGAAGACTGTTCTGTTTGGTCCGGTTAGGATTTGTCGTAGTGCTTCGTAATAAAGGTAGGGCGAGAAGTCAGTAACAAGTTGAGGAAGGGGCCAATAGCATGACGGCTAGGTATACGATCTTCGATAAGTATGCCTTGTCATAGCACGTTGACATTGCCTTTCCCGGGCATCACCTGTAAAGTAGGATTTCAGCCCTGGAAGAGACGCTGATATTCAGAGGTTTCCGTAAAGTCCGCTGGTGTGCTGACCCTGTGGCCCTGTAGAGCGTTCAGTCTTCGCGTGAGAACACTTTAGATGAAGAATACATTAGAGTATCAAATAGATTCACGGCGAGGACAAAATGGTGTATTGAAAAGTGTATTCATTCAAAGGACTCCTGAGAGATCGCTAGAACACCTTGGAGTACACGTAGATTGTACTAGCCGCCAGACTTTTGCCTACTCCTGGTCCCAACATCAAACAGCATTGAGGAATTATATCCTAGGGAGACTCTGCCCACAAACTCCACGCTATGCAAGCAATGTACACAGAGAGTAACGGGTATACACGTATCTCGAAGTCAGAAGAGAAGAGCGCTGACAATGGCAACAATCAGTAGACCATCAAGCTGGTGTCGCGGCACCGTGAATCGGAGAGCTGGCCTGATTTGGAGGGTTGACGGCAGGACTTTTGTCACTGCCAACGTTGCTGCTGCTGTTCTCTTTACTCTGGCTGTTAGACGTGCCCTGCTCAGTCTCAGAGCCGAAAGCCCTACCGCTGGGCGTACGCCAGGACGAGATCTCCCAGACCCGGCCAGTGAAGGATTTGACACGAAACCCCGTCTTATCCCATTTTCTGCAAGGCGTGCCAGTCCGGTCAAGAGCACGGAGGCCAGCATTGATGATGCCTTGATTGGCTTTGGGTCCGAGCTTGTGCGTGGCGGTTGTGATGCCGGCAGCACCTTTCATCGCTTTCGCGGCTGCTGTTCGACCGTCGGGCTTGTTTGGATCCCTAGCATTCGAGTTAGAAAATTTTATAGGCATTGATCAAGTGAGCGATAGAGGCTTACGGTTTTGCCCTCTTTCTTGGGTTAGCCTTGGCTTTGTCTTTATCGTCACCCTCCACTCCAGCTCCGAGCTCTCTCTTGACACCGGTCTTTGTAGCCGGGGGTGCCTCTGACTTGACGTCTTTGACCGGCGATGCGGAGTTCCGTTCTCCATTCGACGTTGGTGTAGAGTCCGGCTCGGCTTTGACGGCAGTGGTGCTTGTAGTAGAGTCATCGGGAGTAATGACTTTTGATGTCGACAATGGGGACGCTTTCGCGTGACCTGCTTTCCGGATGTGTTTCTCGTGGGGGAACGCCTTCAGCCTGTCTTTTGATAGCTTGATGTGGACGATTTGACTGGGTTTCGACGATTTGGCTGCTCGGCCAGGAGTGGAGGTGGCCGCAGTGGTTGGTGGAGTGGAGACCTTGGACAGCGAGCTGGAGACACGACGTGGCGTGCTCCCTGGTTTAGGACCTGGCGGCATGATCTGATCCCCGTCAGGTGCGAGTACCACAGCGATTGATGGTAGGCCTACGGAGCCGTTGACTTGTCCTTTCGTTGGAGACAGAGACGCAAGGAGGTCTGGTGATGTTTTTCGGTCGGCAAGGTGGGCGTTTGGTTTGGGTTGCGTCAGGTTGTGTGATCTTGCGACCGTGGAAAATTTGCGGTATGCTTGGGTTGATCATCTAATCCTTCCCATCACGGAATCTAATCCGTAATCTCGAGCGGTTGGATGATTTTCGGAGGGGGTGTGCTGTAGCGGAATGGATGGAGTGAGAGGTGGTGGTGATGGTGGGTAGAGAAGAAGATTGACGGTTGGCAGTGAAGAAGGCGGCCATGGTGATGAATGGGCAACCTTGTTTCCGGTGGGCAGGCCATCGCGAGCGGCCGTGTTGCGCATCATCCAATTCCAGGCTGAGCTTCACGAGTGGAAAAAGGAATCGAGGATGAGCGCTAGTCCCATTGCGGCTACGGTCAGAGTATGTCCCAATGCGGTCTCCAGGAGATGCGAATTTCTCTCATCTTTCCTTCAAGCACACGTAATACTGGAGTGCATACGGCAGTACAACCTCTCTGTTATTGTGTTTAGTCTTCTCATGTTGCTTTGTCAAACTTGGCCAGTCTCCTGTGGCATCGCTGACCACCTCGTCTTGTGGCTGACTCGGTCGCTCCTTCCAAGCCGAAACTGGCCCCTTCTATTCTCAGGAATTCTGACAGTGGATTGGGAAAGGGAGATGTTGGCAAGCATTCGGATCTACGTCTGCAGGACAAAGGAAACCTCATGCTCTCTGTCCCACGCAAAATCTACGAGGGTTGGTGTTTTGTTCTCCTGCCGCTTGTGGAGAGAGGAGCCAGCCCATCGGTTTCAATGGGACTGACGAGTAGTGACCAATCTCCATGATCAACCACACCCGAATTCTGCGATGGAGGTCCATCGTTTCATGATATGCGCACAGTCGTGACGACTGATGCTGCTCCGACACCCATTCGAGCCTACTGCGCCCGTACCCGCACCGCAAGAGGTTGGACTGTTCAGTCTCTTCGTGCGAATGTGCCTCTTGACAACATCATTAACATTGACTTCTTCAGGAGTGCGGTCGCAGGAGTGTGTCATCACGATCTGGGTAGGTTGTCTATCTCTATTTTCGTCCGGTCTTCAGTCTCCGCTCCCTCGTTCTTTTTCTTCTTCTCCCGATCACTCTGACCGCCAGTTTTTCAAACCTCTCCTCTCACACAAGATTGCGAGTCGACGGGTGACCAGTGTTGCAAGCGTCTAGCCTTCTCTCTGAGCGGTTACGAGACGGGCGAGCGGCAATAGCGATTTCGCTAGAGGAGCGAATGCAAGTACCCCATTCCCGAGAGGTCGCAGGGGGTCATTCCTGCGAACATTCTTCCGTTCTTCCTCTGACACCAATGAAAGTGCCTACCTCCATCTGAGTTGGTGATCCACGGGCGCCTCCTTAGGGAATGCTCCCCCTGTGGCATCGGAAATGCGGGGGCTAAAGCGTTAGCCCTCCGAAGCCTAAAACACCTCTTCCTCGGCCAGGCCAATCAGGGGCACCACTCCTCCATCAGCTTCAGCAGACCTTTCTAGTTCAGGAGCTGATGGCAGGTAGTGTCAGGTACGGGGCACACCAGAGATGCTCCTCTCCTCATGCTCCTCATGCTCCTCATGCTGAGCCTCCCCCTTTCATGTCTCCTATTCGTCAGCTAAGCTCGCCCCACGCCGCCAAGCGTCAAGGGGGCCCGATGCAGGCCCGGCGAAGAATGTACTCTATAAGAATCTTCCCACCTGCTTTTTTCCTATTGATCTCCATCGCCAGCGGTGTCTTGTCTTATATCCCTCACTGTCTTTATCAATTCGTGCGCAGGTTTTCGCACAGACACTCCTTTTGTCACAATGTTGTTCCAATATACTTCCATCTCAGCGCTAGCCGCTATCACTTTCCTTACCCAAGTACCAGCGTCTCTCGCGGGCCATGTACGCCACCGTCACGGCGCTCGCACGGCGCCCCCAAAAGGTAACGACTTGGAAGTCCTGGGCCGTAGGGCAACTGCAGGCTCCGTAGAGATTCAAACCGGACAGCTCCAGATGCTGCAATCGGAGATCACCACCTTTCAGGGATGGATGGACACTTACATCAATTCCACCAAATCCATGGACCAGGCTACCGCACTCACCCAATTGAAGCAAGAGTTCGAGGCGTTCAATGGGTGGATGACTGCTTTTCTGGCCGATGTTTTGGGCACTGGCCCTTCTACTCTGCCCGCATTGCCGAGTACCAAGCCTCTTGTTGCTACCCCTGAGACCAGTGTTGTCGCCGCTTTCTCTTCTGCTCTGTCAACCGCTCCCGCCAGTTATTCTTCGCTAGCTGCTGTCTTGGCCTCTTCGACTCCGGCTGTGGTTGCCTCCTCACCTCCAGCCGTTGTTGCCTCTCCATCCGTGACAGCTTCTAGCGTTGTCGCACCAGAGGGGCTTCATACTCATACCACGCAGCTAACTACGTCGGCTGCGATTGTACCTTCAGCAAGCGCCTCCTCAAGCGCACCAGCTTCGTCGGCGCCTGTTGTGGCTAGCCCGGCGCCCGCATCTTCAGCTTCTGCGTCCCCTTCACCAGCTCCTGGTCCGAGCAGTCCTCCCAGTGGATCAGGTGGCTCTTTCAACGCCAAATCCGCCAGTAATGTTGCTGTCTATTACGGCCAATCAGGGGCAACCGGTCAAGTCACCTTAGGACAGATGTGCCAGGACTCCAGTGTCGATATCGTTATTCTCGCCTTCGTCAGTGACTTCTTCGGTGCAGGCGGATACCCTACCCTCAATCTCGGGGCCGCTTGCTCTGGAGCAAGTTCTGCAATGACGGCCAAGGGCGCTAGTGGGCTTCTTAGCTGCCCTACTATGGCACAGCAAATTACAAGCTGTCAGAGTCTTGGAAAGAAAGTGCTCGTGAGTTTAGGTGGTGCTATCGGCACCACGGCTTTCTCTGGCACCCAAGAAGCAGATCAATTTGCAACCAAGCTGTGGAATCTCTTCGGTGCTGGGACAGGTGAATCGCAAGAAATGAGGCCGTTTGGAAACGTCAAAGTCGACGGTTTCGATCTTGGTCAGTTGCAACGATCCTTGGCCCTGATAGCTTGCCGTGCTAACATGATATTCTAGACAACGAAGACCACAGCACCGCCTTCTACAGCAACTTCGTCTCCTCTCTACGCACTACAATGAACGCCGACAGCAGCAAAACCTACTACATCTCCGCCGCCCCACAATGCCCTCGCCCCGACGCCTCCATCCCTCTCGACGCCATGCAAACCATGGACTTCGTCTTCGTCCAGTTCTACAACAACGCCCAAGCCGGCTGTGACGTCGGCCAGCCCGGCTTCGTCGACAGCTTCAAAGCATGGAGTCAAGACCTCTCAGCCAAGGGTGCCGGCCCACAACTCTATATCGGAGCCCCTGGGTGCACGGCTTGCGCGGGAGCCGGGTATGTGGCGCCGGATCAGATGGGCAACGTGATTGCTAGTGCGAAGAGTGCGGGCGTGAGCAATTTTGGGGGAGTGATGCTGTGGGATGGGCCTGAGGCGAAGGGGAATACGGATGGGGGGAAGGATTATTTGGAGGTTGTGAAGTCGGCGCTGTGAGGGGGCGAGCCGATGGGGTTTGGATCTTTGACGATTTTATGATGGAGGTCTTGGGCACTGGTTGGCTGGGGCTATGAATATTTTGCATTCTTGACAGTCTTTACTGGAAATACCCCCTTTTTTGGATGGATCGCCTTTTGGTCTTGGTATTGGCATTGGCATTGCGGTGAGTGGCATATAGAGGTGGATGCATCGTTGTATCATTATGTAGCATCATCGCATGGATGGCGTACATCTACTCTTGGAGAAAATTCTATCTGTATCTCTGTGTACATCAATCTTGCTTTTCCATTCGATCGTTACAAATATGTGCGAGATGAAGGTGTGAGGCTGGTTCGTAAGTCTCTGTTTGTGTGGATAGGGAGGCTGGGCTGGGAATGCAAAACGAAAGCCGATATTGAATGGGAATATGTAAGAGATTCGGAATCCGGCAAGTCTGAGACGAGGCTGTGCTGTTGCTGAATGGGGGCTGCAGTGCGGGTTTGTTGCATATCTGCAGCCTGCATGCATGCTGTCACGTGGCACGGGCGAAACGAAACGTGTTTCCGGTGTGAGGAGTCGTCATCACACCATCTTCATCGCAAAAATTTCCTGACGTAAAGATTCTCAGAGTTGGAGTGAGTGATCGAAGGGACTGGTTGGAGAGCTTCATTCGTCTCACACAATCCTACTCGTGTTGCCTAGATAATTTCGAAACAGAGGGCACTTAGCCGCGTACCTCTCACACAGCGGACTCGGCATGAGTATTGGGTTTTCTCGAATGAGCGACAGAGGTTTGATACTGCTAATGGGATGTAGTGGTTATTGCTGTTCATACGGTCGTTGAGTTAAAAACGCATGCGTTCGATTTGGGGAATTCGTGCCTCCCATTCTCTCCTCGTAATGAAGCACTTCTTGGGAAATAATCATTCGCTCAGCCCAAGCGGATTCTGCGCATCTTGCTTTGCGCCCGTGGTCGATTTCGCCGTGTCGCCGACGCCCTGTCACCACTCACACCCATCAGCAATTCCCCGATCCTCAGGTGAAACAGTTGGTGAGGAGACATGCTTTGGGGGCAAGAGGGGATGTATGTATTGTGGGAATTCGGAAGAAGAGGAGCGAAACGGACCGTTGTGGTATCAGTGACTGTGTTGCCGACGCCCTTTGTGGCGCCGGAGACGGTGTCTGTGAGGCCGGTTACTGTGCCGCCGAGGACGTTGCCGAGGCCGGAGACTGGGGGGTGTTAGTTGAGATGGGGGGAGGGATGGGGGGGGAGGCCGTACCTGCGTTGCCGGCCTGGGGGAGGGGGATGTTAGTGTTTGTGCTGTGAGGGGGTGGGGGGAGACGTACGGTATCTGTGACTCCTCCGACGGCTTTACCGGCTGTGTTTGCGGTGCCGGAGGCTGCGTCTGAGAGGGTTTGTTAGTATTTGGAGGTGGTGGGAGTCGAATGTATTGGTGTCAGGTGGGTGTACTTACTGCCTACTTTGTCCATGATGGGTGGTGTATTGGTTTGCTGAATATTTGATCTGGGTTTTGTGAGGATGGTCGGAATCTGCTTGATGGTTTGGGAGTTGTGAATGATTGTTTACGGAATGAGAAAGGCTTGGAGATGTGGCTGATGAAGTAGTTGAATACATTAGGCAGAAGGTGTTGGATGACGTCGATGAGGGGCCAGGTCATGCGCAGTCAACCCCTCATCGGGGGATTGCTCATACGCGCGAGCCTGAAGGGCCCCTCTCTGTAGGGTAAAAAAGCTCCAGTGTTGCATGCGTGTGATGCGCTTCATTGGCCCTTGAGTTATTCTGGAGTAATGAAAAGGGCTGATCGATAGAATAAGATCAACCTGCCTCTAATTGAAAAGTCGTCATCATTGAAGAATATTCTTTGTGACTTTCCCCGCCAGAATGTTTTTCCAAATAAAAAGGGGGAGAAGGAAAGAGAACCAGAATCTATGGGTATCAAATCCAAATGAAATTGCCACCCTTTTGGTCATCAACTAGGCCTTGAAGCAATTCATCACATAGGATCCATTGATTTATTCCATCTCGATTGTCCCTGGAGAAGAGTCAGCAATAGCAAATGATAGATCGAACGACCCGATAGTGGAGTGACAGAGACAGACCAGGTGGTTTACTCGTCAAATCATAGACCACTCGAGAGACTCCGTCGACTTCATTTGTAATTCTTAGGCTGACTGTCTTGATGAAGTCTTTCGGAGGATACCAGAAATCCGCTGCAGACCCAAGTCAGAATGCAGCATCGAAGCGTCATTTTTCGGACCAGAGACGAACCTGTCATGAAATCTGTGGTTTGCACTGCTCGAAGAGATATCTGTACACTCAAGTGAGCCTTTGCTATGGCTAGCTGATTGCGAGATCATCCATACCATTTGAGAGTAGATCCTGCGGTCACCTGCCACTCCTACAGCCTTCACAGGTAAAAGAGCAGCAAAAGCTTGAGCTATCTCTCGATAGAAACCACCGGAGACAATCTCTTCGATGAAAATTTGATCGGCATGCCGGGCGATTTTGAGCTGGGACTCGGTGACTTCTCCGAGCACACGTATAGCAAGTCCTGGTCCAGGGAAAGGATGTCTCCACTACAAAGACTCTTCGAGTCAGTTCTAATAACGTCGGCTGTCGATGGAAGTCGATAATACCATCGAATGAGAAGGGTTTGAAAAGTACTTACCACATGCTGTTCCGGTATCTTTAATTTGGTCCCCAGAACACGGACCTCGCTAGAAAATCGCAAAGTAAGAAAGGATCCCACAGGCTTTAAAGAAGGGATTTTATAGAATGCACGCATCAAGGATGCATCAAAGGTGGATAATTTCAAAGTCGAGACTTACTCCTTGAACAGCTCGCGCAACGGTTCAATAAGCTTGAGGTTCATATTCTTTGGCAAGCCTCCAACATTATGATGCGTCTTGATAGTTGCGCTGGGACCTTTGTAAGATATTGACTCGATGACATCCGGGTACAACGTTCCTTGGAGCAGCCACTCAATATCTCCGGCTTGAGGAGTATTTGCTGCAGCCTCTTGAATAGCCTTAGCTTTTTCTTGGAAGACCTCGATGAAATTGCGGCCTATTATCCTTCGCTTCTCCTCCGGTTCAGTGACACCTCGTAAGTCATCTAGGAATCGCTTGCTTGCATCCACCACTGTCAGATTGATCTCGAGATCCTTGGTCAGCGTTTTGTGCACAGTCGCAGCTTCATCCTGCCTGAGGAGACCATTATCCACCAATATGGCGTGGAATCTACTCCCAATAGCCTCGTGTATAAGTTTCGCAGCAACTGTCGAATCAACCCCTCCACTAACGGCACCGATGACCTGACCTTTCTCGCCAACAAGAGCTCGTATTCTTGCGATTTCTTTCGGCACAAATTCGTCCATGGTCCAATGCTGGCGAGCTTCGCAGATATCCACTGCGAAGTTCCTGAGTAATTGGGTACCCTCTGGAGTGTGCGTGACTTCGGGATGAAATCTGACATTAGTCAGTCATAGCCAATCGCCATGGGCCTGCTAATCATCAATTATGCCTTACTGAATACCATAGTAAGGTTTCGTTTCATGGACAAGCGCGGCAAGAGGTGCGTTAGGAGTGCTGGCAATTACAGAGAAAGACTCAGGCACGCGCGATAGTTTGTCTCCTAGGAATGATTGAAGTGTCAGGTACTCCCAATAGTATTCCTCGAAAATGTGTCTTACCGTGAGACATGTAGACCTCTATCTCGCTCGGGAGCCCATTGAAAAGCTTGTCCACATGGACTGATTCACCTTTGTGCTTCTCGATCTTCACTTTTGCATGTCCGTATTCTCTCTTTTCTCCAGCAAGCACGCACTTCCCATGATGCCATGCAATTTCTTGAAGTCTGAACGACATCAGAAATTTGAAGAGCGGTGGTAGTCATTATTTACCCATAGCATATTCCTAGGATCGGAACCCCTAGAACAACCAAATGATTCCAATTCACGTGTGGAGCATCTGATTTGCATCAGAAGGCCCAAAAGCCCAAGCACTGAGATTCTACCTTTCTCATACACAGAATCCGGTCCGCCAGAAAGGATAATACCTGCTACGGTAAGCCTCTGATTTTGTCGAGCGACTTAATAACAGTCCACCTTTTGGTTTCCACCCCAGTTCAAATAAATCAGTATTACAGGGCAGAAGTTCACAGTAGACCTAAAAAACTTTCAATTATTCTGTCCTGGTCTCTTCCGCATTGACTCCTTAGCAAGATTGTACCTCAATATCTCGAAGTCTTCTAGTTATTAGATGTGAGTACTGAGAACCGAAATCTAGAATTAATATAGTATCGAATGACTCATTAGGAGGCCTTGTACTCGGCTCTGCATTGGGGATCATGGTTGCTTGTGTCAATTGAAAATAATTTCGAGAAATCTGCCCAGCATGAAGCATCCGAAGAGCCAATGACTGATTGGGTTAGCGCATAGTCGAATTAAGGTTTTCTTCTTAGCTCGCTTGAATCTTTCACTCTTCCATCCCATCTCATAGCCCTGTACATCTTTGATCTGACATTATAGGTCTTTAATAGCGCTCGATGTCTCAGCAGACCACGTTGGGTCATCCGGATCGTGGCTGATGATGGCCAAGGGTAGTTTCGAATTCTACTTCTACTGCCATGTATCAATGTTCGGCTCTCAATCTCCAAACTTGCAAAGGCGCCTTGAAACCCAAAAGAAGATCTTCTAGAATCTCTCGCATTCAAGATGCCCCGTTTACTAAGAAGACTGACCCTCAGGCTTGAGATAACATCAGATTCCCCTGTTGTCAGCCTATCTCGATCATTCTCATGCCGTGGAAATCGGCCAGCTCGATCCGGTAAGGTTGCGCGAGATCCTGCAGAGGAACGTACAACGTACGACGGAAAAACAACAAACGAGGCAATTAGACCTCGATCAGTTTTAAAAAGGCTGGAAGCGATTTCTTGATCAGGCAATTGTTATTTGTAACGAGTCCATCGTACGCGCCCATCAGGCCACCGTACCCTCTGACATATATATGTGCAAAGGTAGTTCGTCCTGCATTTCGATCACAGATTCTCTTTAACTGGTCGACATCAACATTCGGATCAGATGAGACCAATTCTCTGACTTCATTACTCTTCTCTTAAGTCTTGCGAGCAAATTCTATTCTTGAATGAAGTCTCAGAGCATCAAATTCATCAGCAAGGCGGGCAAAAGACCCTAAATTATTGCATGTCTCACCGTCGCGAGGTATAAATTCCTTATCAAGACCATCTGCTAAAGGCCGGAATGTTACCGGCCTTCCCCTCCTCAAGCTCGCTGTGGCCGGAAGAGTTCCGGCCTCAGAGTATATACGCAGAGGAATCCCGCTTCACTCCGTCGTTCCTTGAAGTCAGGCTTCTTTTGATAAATTCGGTTCTGGCATCTCTACGCACTTCTCCTTCGCAATAGTCTCCCCAGGAGCACGATGAGCCCCATCATTCCCACCCCAGCCTTCCCCATTATCAACACCATTCCCATGGACCCAAGGGAGCTTGCAGCCATTTCTCCCTTCACTGTTTCGCTCGCCAATGGCTTCCTACCCCTCTCTCCTCCTCCGACTTCGCTACCCGCTCCCTTCGATCGTTTGACGTCTCTTCTTGTCCGCATGCCAATTCTGACCTTAGAGAGGAAGTCTGGCCTTCTTGCCACCTTCAGCCTCGGCGAAGCCGTGCTGAAAGAGCTGCCTGACCTAACGGAGGAGATCGAAACATTCAAAGGTGATCTGCAAATAATCGGAGCCTTGTATCGCGACTATTGCTTCCTGGCCAGCGCCTACCTCCTGGAGCCATGCCATGAGAGACATGTCAAAGGCGAGGGATACGGTCTTGGAAGGCAGAGATTACCGGCGATACTGGCCAGACCCCTAGCAAGGGTCGCGGAAATGTACACTTTGCCTGGCTCATTTGCTACTCTTTGTATACGCTGACTTAGGTGAATAGATCAGGATTCAAGCCCTTCATGGAGTACGCCGGCTCGTACGCCCTCTTCAATTATCGCCGCGAAGATCCGTCGCTCGGCATGGGATATTCCAACCTCCGCCTCATTCGTGCTTTTGAGCATGGTCTCGACCCTTGCAGCTCCGAAGCAGGTTTCGTCCTCGTCCACGTCGATATGGTCCAAAACTCCGGCCGCCTTGTTGAAGGCGCTGTAGGCACGCTCTCTGCATGTGGGAACGCCGACCGCAAAGCATTCAATGCTGGCTTGAGCTTGATGGTGCAAGCTATGGTCGATGTCAACCATGTCATGGATAGTGAGTTTCTCAAAGCTTAGATAGGTCAAACGATCGTTGCTGACATCACTTAAAAGGCATGTGGAAGAAATCAAAACCAAACGACTACGACAGCTTCCGAACCTTCATCTTCGGCATCACAAAGCAATCCATGTTCCCCCACGGCGTAGTCTACGAAGGCGTAAGCGAAGAGCCAATGTCATTTCGAGGGGAAAGCGGAGCGAACGACAGCATGGCAAGTCCCCTCAACCCCCCCAATAAGTACCCAGCAGTGCTGAAACAAAGAGAACTAGATCCCACTATGCGACAACCTACTCGAGATCAGCATGCCAGAAACACCCCTCACAGAGATCCTGCAGGATTTCCGCTCCTACCGCCCAGGTAACCATAGGGAATTTTTGGAGTGGGTGAAGGATAGGGCGCAGTATGTTGGGGTAAAGGAGTATGCGATGAAGGATCGGGAATCTGCAGGTAAGCACAAACCACGCCCTCGATCATCGTCATGGACTTATGCTTGAGGAAAATAAAGTGCTCTACCTCCATGCCTTAAACCAAGTCCGTGATTTCCGCTGGCGGCATTGGTGTTTCACGCGAGAGTATATCCTGAAGAAGACTACACATCCCACCGCTACAGGCGGTAGTCCGATCGTCTTGGTAAGCTTCCTATTAAGTTCCAACTTTCATGGAAGCATCACCGACTGATGTCCGCATGCAGTGGCTTCCGAACCAGCTCTTTAGCGTCTACGATCAGATGATCGAGGTCGAAGAACTTCATCGTGGTCTGCCAGGTTGTCAGGATATCATGGATCTGGTGCACTCGCAGAAAGTCACGTTGCAGAAGGAGGTAGAGAAGTATTGTCAGGAGCGAAATGTTTGAGCAAAGCCATTTTTGGCTATCTAATGTACATACATGCGTTTGGGGGTATCAAAGCTATTCGTAAAACGTGTCGCAGACATTGAAGGGATCCTAAGTGCGAATCGCCCACAGAGTTGTAAAAAAATCTGGTGTTGTGATAAGGTCTGGATCTTGGGGACATGGTGGACAAGGTGACATATCCACAATGATCTTCTCCGCCCTTGTCATCAAGCTCCTTTACAGTAATCTGGACGAAATGCCTGCTGAGTCGTACAGGAACGGCTCGAATCGTAGAAGAGTTCGAATCTTGGAGCCATGGCGGATAAGTTGACATATCCACAATAATCTCGTCCTAAACCCTGTCATCAAGCTCCTCTAATCTTCCTGCCCTTCAGCTGTTCAACGGGGAACTTGTAGTCAGTCTTGATACCCATTTTCCTTGCCCGTTCCACGACGTCACCACTGCAATTAAAGCAGCAATTGAGACACAGATACTCCAGCTTGCATGGCCCATAAGTACCCCGGAGCATCGCCCCGATCCCCGCACCGCTGATTCTCGTAGCTTGGAAAGTTGCTCTTTTGAGATTGGTAGCATATCGACAAAGCACTACTCCATGGGCATCGCTGACATCGCAATAGTCGAAATTGATCTCCACAGTGTTCGTGAAATAAGGGGCCGTAATGAGATCTACTATATAGTTCCCATCGGACAAAGCATACCGGGCGTTGAAATACTCCAGGTTCCCTTTATTTGCGTGAAGCATTCTTTTCAAGTTGTTAGTGGTCATGCAAAAAGAGTCCTCCACGGAAAGCCAAGTCAATCGCTTGAATTGGCCTTCCTCGACCACTGCGTGAGAACAAGCAACGCGCGAAAGGTCGAGCTTGCAGAGGTTTGATGGGAATCGTATTATTTGTTCGGTTCTCAGGCCAGTGATGTCGAGAGTTTCAAGTTTTTCCAGGGTGCTGAAATCTGGGATTGGTTGAGTTTGGGCATGAGGTGGCAAATCCCGCGTGGCCCACCAGCGAAGGACCAAGCTACGTATGTTGGGAATCCTTTGTGCAAGTGCACCAACGTCGATGATGGCTGAAGGAGCCTTCATTACCTCGGAAGTGTTTAGGATTAGCGATTGGAGCTTGGGCATGTCCAAGCTCCAAGATTCTGCATGAGCCCTTATGATGTAGTGAAATTCTGCACGCTCCAGATTTTCGCAATTATAGAGTAATTGATGGACGCAGTCCATCGTGACTTCGCACTGCCGGCCCATGATGAGACTCTTGAGATTGGTCGCGTAGGAACTTGCGAAAAGGATAGTTTCGCCAGCCACGCCTTTCAATATAGATAACTCCTCAAGGTTTTTACATCGCTTCGTGATATAACTTGGCATTCCTTCTGCAGAGCTCCCAAAGCTGGGAAGAGTAGCTCGGGTGGCAAGTCCTTGCCCTCGCTTGATGTATTTTCGGATTGTGTTGAGCGTCAAAGGCCTCTTGGCTTTGCTAAAATCCAGATCCATCCACAAATTTGGCATTGATTCCAGAAGTTTAGACCAGGATTTTGAAACCCGAAGACAGTAACTGAACACCGTCAGCTGACGCTGGAAATCAATGCGTAGCCCAAAGTTACCCAATGTCATGGAATTCCAGTCTGCCCAAGATCAAATAAGCGAGTTCTAAGGGAAGTGTCTCGAAAGGATCAGAAGCTTTGTCTTTAACGATGCGCAT
>JAABUP010002581.1_pt1 | contig 34631 bp, 52 predicted proteins | sample 5559201 | NCBI WGS metagenome assembly JAABUP01 (sample SAMN10711887, study PRJNA513373) | rock metagenome | isolation source: Antarctica rocks | place: Antarctica
AAAGGTGTGCTGGTTGGCTAGCTACGCCTGTTCGCACCAGGGCATACATCGAGCGCTTCGCTCACAGCAATGTCGCAAGTCTGAATACCTCAAGCCACGGATCACAACTTATGACTCAAGCTGTAGGACACCGTTTGTTGAGCCCTCACCATCCAAATGCATATTCACGTTGACTTTCAAATTCAGACCTAACTGTCGGATCACTCGTCCTTCGTCTGCAGTAGCTGCTTGACCTCGCTTGCGATGTCGCGGCACTAAATTGTGCAGTGAAAGAGTGCAAGCGCAAATTATGCGTACTCGTACCTCCGCAAAGTTGCCGGCACTAGCTGGCGTCGGTGGCGTCGGAAACACATCCCACAGAACTGCGCTCAGACCTTGCGTTCAGCACCGTGTACCTAGCTATCGACAGAACCTCTCGCTGTCCTACCCTTCACGTTGTCGCACGATGTCAGTCTCGGCCGCCTCTACCGCGGCAGCACCCTCAGCTCAAGCTGCTGCTCGGAGCGACCACCAGCAGGGCAGCGCCAGTATGGAAGTTGCCATACAAGAGCTACAACAGCTGTGTCAAGACGCTTTGAAAACGCTAGGATATGACGATCAGCAGAGTTTGACGATTTCCGAGGTGAGTAGCTGCGCTTGTTCAGGGTATCAAGCACAGGACGCCTGCCTATACTTGTCTCTGTTCCTGCTTTGCAGGTGCTGCTGTATGCGCAATTGCGCAACAACAGCAACAACATGGTCAAAGTCGTCACTGGCGGTCTGGACAAGCTGTCAGATGAAGAAGCACCTGAAACGCATTTGCAAACTGACATCTCTGCTATTGTGAATGGCAATCACTCAGCTGGCATTATTGTGATGAAGGAAGCCCTACAGCTAGCCCTGGAGAAAGCAACACAGAGTGGCTGTGGCATTGTTGGTACCAACCACACAGCCACAGGCAGTGGGGCAATTGGGTGAGCAGGTGCATTGTCACTGCAGTTACAGCATGCAACTCTGTGCAAGTATTTTCTGTACTGCATCACATACCCTGCCATATATGCTACATGGACATAGCCTTTACATCATGTGTCCACCAAGAAGCCATGCACCCTGTTGATGCCAGACCAGTGCTGCACCATAATCTGTATGTGTAGTGCAGTCCCCTCTGACATACCCCACATATCAGCCCCACCCCTCAAGCGCTATGTAATTGAACCCATGGGAATGCTGCACAGGTACTGGGCAAAGCAGCTGGCAGACAAGGGCATGATAGGCATTGTGCTCTCCCAATCGCCAGAGTATGTCACCCCACATGGGGCAACAGAAGCCATCTTTGGAACCAACCCCTTTGCCATTGGGGTCCCCTCAGAACATGGCTCTGTGGTTGTAGACATGGCCACATCTGCAGCCTCTTGGTTTGGTCTTGTGGAGAGTGACAGGGCTGGGCAACAAGTTGCAGCAGATGTGGGATACGATGCAGCAGGCCATCCAACAACAGACCCTGCAGCCATTTACAAGGGGGGTTCCATACGCGTCTTTGATAGGTAACAGAGGGGTTGATTCCTGACACCGCATCAGCTTGCTGCTGGCTCACATTGCAGCATCCGCTGGAGCACTGCACGTCTTTGTAGCAAACTTTCCAGATAGTGATTGTCCATCCTGTGTACTCTGGTACATTGCCTGGTGAAAGTCTGCATTGGGAGACACAAACATGCAGCATCTTGCCCAATGCGTGCGCTTGGCAGCATGTGCACTGTTGTAAGTCTAGCTGATTGCATGCTTCCAGCCCCTTCACTTGGCTTCTGTCCACACTTCTTGCAGATCTGGTGCATGCCCACAATTGCAGCTTTATCATCTACTGTCACTGCTCTCCAGCTGCATCAGTGTGTCAACATGTTCCTGCTCAGTATTTGGGGTATCTTCACAAACATCGTAACTAGAGTTGTTTCTCTTGGAAAATTAAAAGTATACCTAAATGCTGAAACGAGGTGATGTCAAGTGCCCTGCTGACCCAAGATTGGTGGGCTGCAGGTCATATAAGGGCAGCAACATTGCCCTCATGATTGAGCTACTGGCAGGGCCGCTTGTTGGTGGTGCAGTTGAAGACAAGCTGGGCAGCAAAAACTGGGGCAATCTCATGATAGCACTTGATCCCAAAATCATGGGGGATCCCAAGAAGATCCTGCATGATGTGCAGCTGATGCTGGCACGAGTGAAGGGCGCCAGAAAAGCTGAAGGCGTGCAGGAAATCATGCTTCCAGGAGAAAGAGGCAACAGGCTAGCAGGTGAAATGAGGCCGTCTCCGACCATCTTCCGGCTCAGTCTTCAGTACTATATAGCCTCACTCACTCACTCACTCACTCACTCACTCACTCACTCACTCATTCACTCACTCACTCACTCACTCACTCACTCACTCACTCACTCACTCACTCACTCACTCACTCACTCACTCACTCACTCACTCACTCACTCACTCACTCACTCACTCACTCACTCCGTCAATCTGCCATGCTAGGCACTCGTGCAATGCAGTAGCTGCAGAGTGACAATCAAGTGTTATTTGGGTGCTCAAGGTCATGCACACCTCCTTGTGCTGACACATAGGCTGATGCCTCAACAACTCAAGGTGTAGGTTCCAAATCGCTGTATTGCGTGCAGAGCAGCGCCTGGCAGCTGGGAAAATTGACATACCCAAATCTTTATACCAGGGTCTGAAAGATATGGTAGCTGATGGGGCGCCCGCCCCTGCCCCTCAACCCACCTCTACCCTGCCCCATCCCCCCATCACAAGCATCACACCTGAAGCAGCATCCATCAGCAGCACCTCGCCTACTGTCACAAGCACCACGCCTGATGTGACTGGCACAAGCCCCCGCACCAACTCAATCAGCAGCCCCTCACCCGGGCTGTCCAGCACCTCCACAGGTAAGCAGAAGATGAACAGGGATCAGATCAGCAGTAACTCCTGACTTCTGTGCCTAGGGGTGTGAGTCATGTAACAAGCTGGCATGCATGCATGCAACAGCAGAGATCAAGGTCACACCATTTCCAGATGCTGATGTGAGGAATGAATCACGTACCATTGTATGGCTTGGTCATAACCGCTTTTGCAAGTTAATAAATTGACAGCAGTGTTGCTGTATCATCCCTCCCGCACTTGTATGTATCACCTGGATCATCACAGCTTCACCGAAGGCACCAATTTGCTGCTGCCAGGGCTGACAAGCACTACTCAGGGTGCATCGAGCAGCAGCAATGGTGTTCCTATCATCACCAGCATCATTCCTGAGGCCACACAAGGGTCAGATGCTGACGCTGGCATATCTGGTGGGTCAGTCTCAGAGCGTCGGTCATCTGGACGCTCAGCTCAGCCGGCTGCATCATCCTCAGGAGCCATGCCGGCAGACATCACAGGTGAGTGCAGCAAAGGCTTCCCTCACTTCTAAACATTGGCTCTCCTGTTGTCCTTTCTGCCTTGCTTGTTGCAGCCAACAAGTACATGAGGATGTTATGTGACATAGTGTAAGGAGCTGTCCTGGGCAGGGGTGTGGTTGTTTCCAGTCGTACTCAAAGTTCCCTCATGTGTGTGATCTTTGATTGGTTTGACATTCTCATGCTGACGCTGCCTGTGTCAATAAGCAACAACAATGGGCGACGTCAATAGGCAACATGAATGGGCAACGTCAATGGGTATGTTCGCCCCACAACAGCTTGAGGTCTGCTACCATGCACTGACTGCTCACTCTGTGTGCAAAGCTACACATGCAGCAGAGGCGCTCACAGTCACTCAGTCTTGGCAAATGACACTCTCCTGCTCGTGCCGCAGGTCAGCAGCAGCAGCAGTTTGAAGAGGACGTACAGGGGCAGCAGCACCAGGAGCAACAAGCCCTGCAAGCACAACAGCCCTTGCCCCGTCGGCGCCACCTGTCCACCAAATTACTACACCCTCCCCAGTCCACTGACGATCCCTATGAGGCTGTCTCTCCGCCTCTGTATCAGACTGCAACTTTTGGTCAGCCATCAGCTACCACCAACGGGCCCTATGACTACACACGCAGTGGGAATCCGACTAGGACTCAGCTAGAGACGCAGATGGCAGATCTGGAGGTGACTCATACCTGCTGGCCTGTGATTGGTACATGCACATCTTGGGAGATGCAAGAGCTGTCTGATGCTCTGTATGCTTGCCACTGCTCAGCAGAACTGATGCAGGAGGACGCTGTTGGACTGTCGCTGAAGGGCATCAGATGTAGATGCATTGTGACAGACCCATTGTTCTGCAGTTGGACAGATGCTACAGCAACTTGTGCTGCATTTCATTGCATTCGTAGTGTTTCTGTAACCCCCATGGGTACAGCAGCAACAGGCCTTCTGGTCCTAGAGAACTCTGTGAAGCATGCAATGTAGGAGGCCTCGTCACCCTGAAATGAATTCCCTGAAATGAGCCCAGGCCTGCCCTGGCCTTTGGTGAGGCCTCTGTGACACTGCACTGTCACTGTCAAGAGCAATGATCAGCTTGACTCCATCATCATAGCAATGCAATGAGTCTATTCATCACTTGCCTACACCCCAGACTGTTGGCTGTTCAATACATGGAATGATGCATGCGTATCTACACACAAGAGTGCTGTTTGCATTGGAAGCATGTTGACAGCATATGCTTGGGTTCAGGGCGCAGACCAGGCTTTTGCTTTTGCCAGTGGCATGGCAGCCCTTGCGGCGGTGCTGCGCCTGGTGGGGGCGGGCAAGGGGGTGGTGGCAGGGGATGACCTGTATGGGGGTACCAGTCGCCTGCTGGCCCAGGTTGCCCCCAACCTGGGAATCCAGGTCACCAATGTTGACACCACTGACGTCAGGTGCAAAAGCCAAACCTTCTCAAAACTATGTCCAATCTTGCTTTGAGTATCTGTCATTGTGTTTGGCTGAGATCAGCTGGCTGCGTTTGCATTCATGTTAGGTTTTGTGGTGCCGTGTCTGCCCCAGTCATGGCATTGACATGAGACGTTCTGCCTGCTGTGGTGTTGGGCCTACCCGTGCAAGTGTGCAAACATGGCGTAGCATGCAAAATACACATGGGGTGTATGCATAAGCATCATCTCCGTAATGATAGGTAGCACTTTTTCAACCAATTATGCATTGCGTGGTATGAGTGGGGTGCCAGCCACTCAGGGCCAATATGCTATGGTCACATGAAAGCGTGTGCCGGCTTCAAACTCCCTTGCAGCAATGACGCATCACTGTGAAACAAAAAAAGTAAAGGAAAAACTCAAAACAAAAAAGTAAGACACAAAAAGGCAGAAATCGAAAATTGAAATGCAGGGCGGTTGAGAAAGCCCTGGTGGCAGGGCACACCAAGCTGCTCATGCTGGAATCCCCAACCAACCCACGCATGCAGATCTGTGACATTGCCACACTCACCCAGATGGCTCATCAGGTGTGCTGCGCATCCCTCTATCCTTGCTGTGCCTTGCTTGTGCTCTGTGTTCTGCCTTCTGCCTTCCATTTCACAGCAGCTTGTGTTGTGCTCAGTTGGCAGGTATTGTGGCTGCCATGAGAGGTAATGAATGCAGTTAAACTGCGCAGCTGGGAAGCCTTTTGATCCTGTTCTTTGCCAGCTCTATCATGTGCTTTGCTATAGAGATGCACAAACAAAACATGCATTAACGGCCTTGTGAACATCAAACATGTACACATAGTGCATGTGTTTAAAAAGCTGTACTTGTCCTTCCAATCCTGCCACAAGGCAGTCATTGTTAAATCAATGGCTCCAGTGCCTTGATGTTGAAAGCCTTCTTGCAGGAAGCTATCTGCCATCCATTGTCGACATCACCATGCTCTCAATCAGATCAGCGTGCACATGACTATGCCAGTTCATATTGTTGACGAATTGGCTCAAAATCATTCGAAAACCAGTAAAATCTCAGACAAAAGCCACCAGTTTGAAAGTCGGCTGACAGTCAGATGTGGTGTAGGTTGGTGCACTGGTGGTGGTGGACAACAGCATCATGGCCCCCACCTTCCAGCAGCCCCTGGCCCTGGGGGCAGACATCAGCATGACCTCAGCCACCAAATTCCTGAATGGCCACTCTGACATCATGGGAGGAATCCTGTCTGTCAAGGGTCCAGAGCTGGCCAAGAAAGTCTACTTCACACAGGTATTGTTTGTCAGCTGTCCAACCTCTGACTGCAGAACCCTATATTTCAGACTGAGCTGTGATGTCAGCAGTTGCCAGCTGACAACAAGAGAATGGCACAGCAATAGCAGACCAGCATTGCAGTAAGTATTCTCTTGAGCATAGATTATGCTGCCATGTTGCCATGATTATATCATGTGCTGGCATTGAATCCTGATCACAATCAATCTTGTTACACTGCCCAATTGTGCAGAACACCACAAGCACTGGACAGCATAAGCAGCAAGTCTGCGGACCGTGTGGGCTGCAGGTGTGTGCATTGCAACACTGTCTATATGTCAACATGTCAGCCTGCCGGTTATCAGCATATAACACATAGATTACGCAGTCTTCGTCTTGGCACCATGTATGGACGTCCAAGATGTGGCAAATTTGCTCTTATGCTGAGTATGGAGCAGCCCTCTGAGTCACCTTTTCTGGTGCCTGTACACTCTCAACACCAAATGGAGACAGACTTTGGGGACACTGCCAGAGCCCACACATGTTTCTCCATGATATTTCAATTCAACACAGAGACCACAACTTTGACGTTTTGTTGTCAATCCATACTTTTGGGGAAAAAGAAATAGTGAGATTTTCTAAGTTGCTCTTTTCACTTATCTCAGTCTACTTGGCACCAGCATTCCAAACCAGTCTGGTGCTCTAAACCCAGTGTGGTGTCTGCAGAATGCCGAGGGCGCCATCCTGAGTCCCTTTGACTGCTGGCTGTGCCTGCGTGGCCTCAAGACCATGGCGCTGCGCATGGAGGCTCAAGCACGCAACTGCTCCATGCTGGCTGAGGCCCTCTCTCAGCATCCCCTCATCACCAAGATCAACTACCCGGGCCTGCCAGGCTCCCGGGGCCATGACCTGAATGCCTCTCAGGCCACCAGTGGCGGCTCCCTCTTCAGCTTTGAGACTGGCAAGTAAGAACATGTGCTGTGTGTGCTTGTTGACGTCTGTCTCTGTGTGTGTCTGTGGATGTGTCTGTGGATGTGCCTGTGTCTGTGTCTGTGTCCTTGTTGACGTCTGTCTGTGCCTGTGTCTGTGCCTGTGTCTGTGCCTGTGTCTGTGTCTGTATCTGTGTCCTTGGTCATGTCTGTGTCTTTGTCTGTGTCTGTGTCCTTGTTCATGTCTGTGCCTGTGTCTGTGCCTTTGCCCGAGTTTTTCTGATGTGGTTGTCTGTCTGTAATTGACTCAGTCACCAGCATGCATTGGTTCTGCTTGAAGTTGCTGTCATTGAACATCCAAGAACAAAACATGTGTGCAACAACTGCTGACTTGCAGTGCCATTTTGCCTAGTGCTGTACTAAGCATACCTGCAGGATGTTCTATTCGGTGAAGTCATTGTGTTCTGGTCACCCATCCTGTGAAAACATTGATTTCCGTTTCAAATGATGAGTTCTGCTGGTTACCTCCTGTTGATAAAGAGATGTTAATCTGATGTCCTTTATTTTATTTCCAGTTCTGCAGGGCCTGCTGAGTATGTTTCTTTTTCTTCCAGGTGATCCTTTTGCTGACATGTGTCCTTTCTTGTGGCAGAAGGGCTTGCTGTCTATGTCTGAGCATGGTCAATAAAAACAATATATACACATACTTACTATTTATATTTATATTTATATTTATATATCATATATGATTTTTGTATATATATCATACATGTATATTTTCTGCTGATTTTGATGTTTGCTGTGCAGCGTGAAGGCAAGTCAGATCATTGCAGAGCAGACCAAGCTGTTCAAGATCACAGTCAGCTTCGGCAGTGTGTCCAGCAGCATCAGCCTGCCCTGCTACATGAGCCATGCCTCCATCCCTGCTGAGGTGAGGGCGGCCCGGGGGCTGCCTGACCACCTGGTGCGCATCTCTGTGGGCATGGAGCACCCCCAGGACCTCCTAGACGGTCAGTGCTGCTCTACACTGTTGTCGCACTGTCTCATTGGCTGTTTCACTCACATTTGATGCCATTTGTGCAGTTTGTGACAGTGTATGCTAGGCGACTGTTCAACAGGTAGAAGGGTTCTGCCAAATGATGCTGATGGTCTCTAACAAGATTTGAGTCTTGGTGCAAATGTGTTTTGATGTGAATGTCAACAATGCATTTGGTATCTGTACATGTGCTAGGCACTTGTAGCCAGATGCAGAAGGGACGGCGGATGTGATGCCTCATGACCTGATATGCTAACTGCATGACTGGCTAGTGTGAGTCGAGTGCAAAAATGATTCAATGTTGAAACCACAGCATCATGTTGACTGGGAAATGTGTTAGTTCAAGCAGAATCAAGTGTTGTAACTGATAAATGCCTTTGGAGTGTATCGCAACTGCTTGTCTGATGAAGTTGAGCATCGTCAGCATGACTCAAGTCAACTGGCGTTTCAATGATGATCAGGCTTCGCAAGCAAACATGTTCAGGGTTTGGATTGACTCATTGAGTGGCTTTGCTGCAGACTTGGACCAAGCTATGCATCAAGCCATGCTGGCGATAGGGCAAGAACCAGTTTCCCTTACTCAGTTTGCACAGCCTCAGGATAGAGAGGCGCAGCTTCTTCAGAAAATAGCCACACTTGAACGACAGCTTGCTGCAAAGTCTTAAAGGGTTGCCAATTGCAGTGCTGCCACCCTCTTTATGACAGAAAGCTTGGCATAGACATCAGAATATGGTCTTATACAGTTCTTGTCTCATGAAAGCATCCCTCAGCATCTCAGAAATGAAATGCACAAATTTAAATCACTGAGACAACAACTTCCAATGACATCTATCACGGACATTGAAAGAAGGAACCACACACTGCCTTCCTGGTTAAGTACACTTGAATGCTATGGCAAGCAGCTGCAACAAAGCACAGAATGCAAGTCTGCACTGCCATGGCTATGAAGTCATGATCTACATATGTGCTGCACATGTCACTGCCTTGCTGCACAAGAGCAAGCAGGGTTGCAGCATCGTCTCCAGAAATATAGGCCCCCACATCCCAATATACAATACGTTGTAGGCCACAGTAGCCATGGTTTGAGAGTGTGTACAAGCCCAGTGGTCTCATGCTGACTGTAGCAGCTCTGTAAGCCTCTATCGACAAGGCTTCAACTGCCCACCTGGTGAAGCTTAACCCTGCATTCAAACCATGCAGCAAATTAACAACATGTTCCACCATATAAATTGGCCAGATTGAGACGTACCATCTGCCAAAGGCTGATGTGCTGCAGTAGGCAAGGTTGTAGTCAGCAATTGCTGGGCTGGCATACAAAAGGTATCTGTATTTTGACCAAGCTGGTTCACTGCAACACAGATGCTGAAACATGGAGGACTCAGCTCTGAGCAAGCAGGATTCATGATGCGATTAGTGACGATTCTTTTGAAGCGCAATTAGCCAAAATGCCTGTATGAGGCAGAAAGCTTTACCTGATATCAGGAACCATGGTGTTGAGTGAAGCTCACGCAGGGTTGGGAAAACACCATTGAGACAGGCACCCAGGGCCACCAATATCGCCAAGCTGCTTCCTGCCAGCTGAGTGTTTGACAGTAGACGTGCCAGGAGAAAGCCCATGCCAGAGCACCAGCACGCAACCAACAGTATCACTGTGAAGAAATTACTGAACTGCAGCAATGGTAGCGCCAAGCTGACGTAGATTGCTGCAAAAACAGCTGACCGCACAGTTGCTATGACGAGGTGCAGGAGAAGCTTCAGCAAGAAATGCAGCCCAGGACACTGGAGAGCTGCAATGCTACCAGCTGAGCTGCTGGCAAATACAGGCAGGGCTGCTAGCAGGCTCAGCAGGCCAAAGCTAAGTGTTGCCCCCAAGGCTGCTGCTGGGACCTCCTGCAGCTGCCAAGCTGGACCATGCAGCAAGCCAAGCAGGAGTGCTAGGACCACAGTCGCAACCAAGTCCAAGCAGTGCCTTCGCCACAGCTGCTGTGCGAAACTCCGGCTGGCCGCCACAGAGACAGGCTGCAGCTGGTGCAGCGTGTGTGGTGAGGTCCGCAAACTGGCGAAACTTCGCCGAGGGCTGACGTCAACGAACCAGCTGCGGTTTGGGGCTGGACCTGGCTTGGGGGAGCGGGGAATGGGATTTGCGTCACTGATCGCGAGCAGCACGGCTGCAGCTGCGTCAGAGGCTTGCTTGGTCAGCCGTCTGGTTGGACTGCTGCTGGTGGACAAAGGCGGCAACGGCAACCCACCCTCACCTGCTTCTGACTCCAGATCATCATGCTGACCTCGAGTTTCTGACTGATGTGACACAGAGGAGCAGCGTGAAGAAGGGACATCAATGGTGATCATGTCAGTCCTCAGCCGACCAGCGCCAGGCTCTGCTTCATGGTCTGCTGCGTCCTCATATGCACCCTGCCTGCCATGTTTGCCTGTTGCTAACCACGATCTTGGCTTTTGCAACCACCAAGACAGGCCAGCCCAGAGCCTGCTGCTGCTGGGGCCTGCTGACTGCTCCTGCTGGCCCCAGTGCAAACCTGAGTGATGACTGCTGCTGCTGCTGCTCTCTTGCAAAGAAAAGCCCTGCCTGGTCAGGGCCTCATGCAGATCCTGGCCCTCCTCTGTGCCCTCTGCAACAGGGCCTGCTCTCAGAGGTGACGGCCTCACAAGAGCTGGGCTGCTGAACAGTGGGTTTACTGCTCCATAGTCATCTGAGTCACAGCGCACCATGTCTGCAGCATACAGAATGGCTTAATTCTGCGTGACACAGCCATGCAAAAACCAAACACGCGAGATTACAGGTCTGACATCAAAGCTTGGTCACAGCAACAGGTCAGACACACCATGTAATGGACACCAGCACTTGAAGCTTCACAAGCTCACTTATGCAGAGCCCTGCAGCAGCATTTATATCACAAAGTGCATGTTGTGGCTGTCACGCAAGCTCAGCACCACGGCACTAAGCATGAGTAGGAGAGGCCCACCAGGACTGTTGCCGCGTTTAGGACTGCACCCAAATAGAGGATTGGAAACAGCCAATGTGGCATCGCCATACTCCTCATGCTGGGCCATAGCAGCATGTAGGAAGTGAGACTTGAGACCAGCGTCTGGGGAAGGTGATCTTGTGGTGTAGCCTGTGCTGGTCATCTCTGAGTATGAAAGGCTAGCAGAAGTGAAGGAGGAAGCCACCACCATGGCTGACTCTAGACCCAACCTGGACTGTCCTACCTGGCTGCTGTGCCCTGCAGCGTTGCCAAACGGGGCAGGCAGCCTGTGCAGGGCCAGTCGTGGCACAACTGCCCCTGCAGCTGGCTGCGCAGCTGCTGCCACAGCTGCTGCTGTGGAGTCGGCTGCCAGCTGAGCATCATCGGTGGACGCATGCACTGAAGCAAAGGGGTTGCCTGAGCATCCTCTGGCAGGCAGCTGCATGATTGGCACAGAGGTGTAGCTCTGTGGATCCTGTACAGGGCTGCCTCCATGTGCTGGGGCAGGGCTGTCCTGGGCGCCCCAGTGGCTGCTGATAGGCGCATCACACATGCCTTCTCCATCCCCTACTGGTACAGGCCCGCAAGAGTACTTGGGACCCCTCTTGTGCCTGGAGGCAGATGCAGGGGTTGGGGAGGGGGGTGTCTTGGGGGGAGGACATTGCTGCCAGGCCTGACCCTGTTCTGCCCACTGTGTATGCAGATGTTCCTGCTGCACCTCATCCTTGCTGTCTGTGCTGCTTATGTTTCCCAGCAAGACACTGCTGCAGAAGGTGACAGGTGAAGAGCTGGCAGGTACAAAACCCAGGTACTCAAACCACGCTGGCGCCTGCATTAATCGTGTACAGATTTGTGCTCATCTTCTTATTGTGTTTGATGATCACAAGTTGCCTAGGAACATGCCTAGATCACGCCATAAGACATCTGTCAGCTATATCTGACTATGACTGAATGTTGTAATGACAACAGTACGTAATGACAACAGTCACAGCATCAGCCTAGTTCGGCTACACTGCTACATGATCCAGCTGCCATACATCTTGACACGAGTCAAACAAGCAATCAGTTCAAGTGAATGATCAATGAGTACGTTACAGGTGGGCCTGACATCATACTGATGCAGGTAACAGAGCTAGACATGAATGGCAGCCTTCTGAGCAACATTTGCTATATGCCTGCTCAGGCATTGGTAGTCTGAGCACAAAGTACCATACTGCCCGCATTGATATTCTTATCTCTGGCAAACAGACAAGGCTTCCAAGATCATGCACACGAATGAGCAGTATGCATGTAGGGCTGGATGCCTTACCTTGTTTGGAGCACCAACGTAGACTGGCCTGGCCTGCCGATCTAGCATGACCACATCGTCCACTATCTCAAAGTCTGCATCCTGCATCACCTCCTGCGCCATGACAATATTGATGTGAAGCTGGCGTGCAGCTGTCGTGAGGCTTTTGAGCAGGTGCTGGGCTGCTGGGAAGTCCTGGGGGCAACTGAAGTGCTCCAGGGGCTGATGCAAGAGCAGCAGAGCAGGGCACGTGACCAGTTTGGTGGCCACAGCTGCAAGCTTGCGCTCTGGAGCTGCCAATCCACCTGAACCAAAGCTTTGATTTTAGGTCACACAGTGTTGCACTCTTGTAGTGACATGGGCAAAGCTTCCAGCAGCAGTGAGGAATGCGCCTTGACAGGTGCACTGGAGCAATTGTGACAGGCATGAGCTGCCAACATCGCTCTGCTGTATCATCTTGGGAGACATCAACTGAGCAATTGCAGCATCATGTGCCTTGTAAAAACATTTGAGGGCCACTAAACCTACTTGGAGGGCAATGCTTCTGGCATGGTGTGACACCTGACCAGGCAGACACAACACAGCGTAGTGTCTTTGCTTGCTCACGTCAAACTACTTGATACCAATCACTGAATGCACTTCAGCGGTGCAGTTCGTATGATGACAACCACACAGCATGCTATACCAGAAAGGACACAGCAAAACGCCTGCAACACTGCGAGGTAACAAAGCAATTCAGATACTATAGGAGGCAAGTGTTTATCACCTTGTATTAGTGTCAACCTTGCAAAGCCATGCAAAACCATGAAGCAGCTCATCATATGTACTGAGCAAGGGAAGCTTTAGGTCACACCACACCTGTCAAGGGCGAGCCCACAAGGCAATGCTGCATGGGCCCCAGCGCCAGCAGGTCCAGGACCTCCTCTATGAGTGAAGCTCTCCTGTGCGGTGTGAAGTGCGGAGGCAGACTCAAGTGTGCTGCCAGCTGCATATTCTGCAGCACTGTCAGCGAGCCTTCCAGAGCATCTTCTGTAGGTGACAGTCTCACCAGGTTTGCATACAGCCTGGTGGAAGCTGGCTCCTTGTTGTACTGCACTCTGCCTGCAGCGCACCTGCTGTCTTGGTTCAAGCGTTCCAGTGAGTACTTATATCACACAATACACAATGATGACTGGCACTGTTCATGAAAGCAAGGCTGCGTGGAAGCTAACTCTTCCCAGGGATCTGGTCAACCAACTACAGCACAATGAGTTTGCTGGTGGTGGGATGCTTGGTGTGATAAGCTCAGCAATTGACATCAGGTCAACAGTCTGATCTGGTGCACTTCGGGGGCAAACACATTGGGGGACTCGCTGCATGACGCAACTTGTTGTCACTGGCATGCAATCTATGAGCTGGCAGTCCAAGGGCTGCTGTGAGCCAGCATCATAACTGCACTTATTGTCACAGTAATGTCCATCTGACGTGCGGAGTGCTGTCTCAATCTGTGCATCTGTTGCAGCAGTCTGTTGCAGCAGAGGAGTGCAGCGCTTACCAACTGCCTTTGAGGCCTGCTTGCTTCCTGCCAATGCTTGAAGCACTTGATGCAAGGGCTTCTCCCAGGGACACAGCAGCAGATGCAGCATGGAGTGGTCTAGCAACAGGTCATTCGGGCTCTGCCTGTCTGTACTCATGCCTTGAAATGTGCCGTGCTGCAGTGGGCGCACCTCCAAGCTGATTGTGCCCTGGCTTGAGTGCACACTGGCCAAGGTAGGCATCCTGTAAGGACCCAGACAGCTCTAAGGACATATGACAGAAGTGACTTTGGAAGTGCAGAGCAAAATGAGGTCTGCATGTTGAGCTGAGAGGAAGTCACAGCAAGTGGGATGTCACCATATTATTTGACCTCCCAAACATGTTTGATACTAGCACAATGGCAAAGAGCAAGGTGCTATACCTTGCAAGCTCACAGCCAGCTGCTTGCTTGTCCTTGAGCCCAGACAGCCTTCTAGCAGCAACCTCTTGTCTACACTTCTGCAGGCGCTGCACTCTGCGGCGCTGAAGCCAAGACATCACAGACCACCAAAGCAGCAGCAGCGTAAGGGCCAGAATCCAGATGCCAATGTAGGTACCCCATATGATCTGTGGGAGGGATGAGCCAGCTGGGCAGTGACTGACCCACGAGCATGGAAGGGGGGTCATGGATTGCATGGGGCAGAAATGACCCTCTGGACACATTAAGCTGGTCAGGGGGTCAGGACAGTATGATCCAGCCTGCACACAGATGAGCATAGCCATTAACACGTCCCACACTGCATTTGTTGCTGAAAACAAATTCAATGCGCATGTGGCTGAACAGCACATCTGTGTAGCCAGCAGCTGCAGTTGAGCACTATCCTACATGCTGGACAGTTTGCAGCACAGGATGATAGAGTGCCAGGCATTGTGCTGTTACCTTGTGTGAATGTCTGCAACATGAAATGCTGTAAGAAGAATGAGCCTTTGGACAATAGTTGAGAGGACACTCACTGGACAGGGTCCAGCTGGACTAGTTCCAGGACAGAAGAGACCACCAGCTGGCATACCCTTCCCATACACCAGCTGTGCCGCAGTAGTTCCATCAGCAGACAAGGGTGTCGATGGATTACGTTGCAGGAGACTGGAAATGTCACAGGAGATCACGGCAGCGCCTCCTACAGCCACAGGCTAGGCTGGAAAGCGTACACCGGCATCTTATAGGATTATTCTCAGGGTTTGAAATGCAAAAGTTGGCTACGTTTGAGATCGGAGACGGGGAGTGAACAATACCTGGGCAAATGTAGCCAGCAGGACAGGCAGAACCTTGTGATGTCATTTCTTCAGGGTACAGGTGCTTCCACGAAGCTTAGGGAGGTGACTTGCATACGGTGTAAACCTTGTTTTCAATGCTCATTGTTGTCGACGACATGCCAGCAGTCGCCGAAAACGAGTAGCTGAGGTAGGCACCAGCAGACGCTCGCCAGTTGATCGTTGCTCCAGTTGTGGTACTCTAGGCTGCTGTATTGCCCTCCTCAGAAACTTTTTATCAGGCGGGGTGGGCAAAGCAACGCTGCAACTCCATCTGCCGACATGCTCCTGCTCACAGGATTTGTACAGACTAGAGACTGACATCGCTCAGAGAGATGAGTCAGGTTTAGTCAACCGGTATGGTCTATAGTACCAATCTATCCAGCCACAATTTGCCACTCACGTGAGTATTTGCATTGCGTCGATAGATTAAGCGCACCACTCTGCAGCGCCTACGTCGTCCGCATGATATAGCTTACAAGACGCAGCACTTGCGCAGCGCGTTTAGGTGAAGTCGACCGTCAGACGACACCCCTTCCAGCTGTCTCTACGGTCAACCTCACGGTCTACCTGGCAGCTTACCTGTATATGGCAGCTTTTGGGTCGGCTGCGATCAGAAGCGACTGCAATTGCATCAAGTTGTGTTCGTACTACAATCCTTCACCAAACAGGCGGGCGTGTACGTTGAGGCACAGTCGCTTCTGTCCACAGCCACTCCGTTTTCACAGATCTGTTCAGCGACAGAGCAATTTCTTTCTTCCTCGAAATCTCCGGGTCAAATCTCAGGCTGCAAGCGACATTGCTTTGCCTGGACCCGGTGGCCATGCTGAAGATGTAGTGTTTCCGGAGGCAGGGCTACTGAACCCTTCAGTGCTGAACTCTCAGTATGACAGTGAAATTGTTGGACTTGCAATACCAGCATTGGGATCCATACTATTGGACCCCTTTCTGTCCTTGGTGGACACTGGTAAGATGCACCTGCACAACATTCAGATGCATGCAATGCCGGCTTGCTTGTGTGTTGACATTAAAGAGACTATACTACATTGAAGCTTGAATACGGGTTAATGCCTGCAGCCCTTGTTGGAAGGCTGGGTTCCGGTCCTCTAGCAGCTGTTGGGTTGAGTAGCGCCCTATTCAACTTCAGCAACTTCTTGTTCAGCTTCCTCATGGTAGTCACCACTCCAAAGGTTGCTTCAGCTGTTGCGCGAAACAAGCTTGATGAGGTGCGCTCCATTCCTGCAATGTCTGCATGCCTGCTTGACCGTTCTCTCAACTGTGGTGCACTGACATTACTCACATGGTCTGATAGCATTGTTTTGTTTTCCCCATACATACAAGTGTACAAGAAGTGACCAGCATTAGTACTGCGGGGGGTAAGTTGCAACCATGTGTGCCTAATGATGCAGGCATCTCAGACAACAGCACAAGGACTGTGGCTGGCAGGTGTCTGTGGGGTTGTTGTTGGCTTGGCAATATGGTTTGGAGGTCCTTTTGCAGTCACAGGTATTCAACACCATACCACTCTGTGGCTGTTTCTGAACGGCCTCAACATGCGCGATGCATTGCGCATGTTGTCACAAACCTGATCACAGATGTCTCAACAAACTGTTAGGGGCTCAGAAGTCTCAAGCCATGACAGTGTCATTAGAGAACTGTGGCAGCATCGAAGCAGCAGTGGGACACTCATGCATTGCAAGACTGACTCTGAAGCTTACGAGTATAATGCCTACCAGTGAGATGTACTTTGACGGAGTATGGGTTGGCATGCAGCTATGAAGGCAGAAGGGGAGATTGCTCGCATGGCTGTTACGTATCTGCGATGCCGATCAATTGCTGCACCTGTCAGTCTTGCCATGTTTGTGGCAACTGGCAGCTTCAGAGGTTTCAAGGACACCAAGTATGCTGCACTTTTTTGCATGTGTATGATGCACGGTCATGCATGGAATGCAACAGGACTCCCTGGCAGAATACACATCTACAGTTCAATCAGATGGCCTCATCATACAGTCCGGTGCGCATGTATGTGTCTCTACTAGGGTGATTCAGTGTCAGCAGACCATGTTGCAGAGTGAAGATAATCAGCTTGTTTGCTGCTGATAATGCTGTGGCTTGTAATATTGTGAAATGTGATGTACATGGCTTGGGTGCTTTAGATGACTGAGACAGCTTCAGAAATGATTGCATGGAAGCCTGCAAAGCCTCTAGGCGTGTTGTAGAACCAGTGGTATGCTTTCAATCCATTGACCACTTGCCTTGTGACTCACAGGACGCCATTGATTGCGGCTGTGGCCTCAAATTTGGTGAACTTGGGGCTTGATTGCTTTCTGATGTTTGTGCTGGGGTGGGGCGTTGCTGGGGCTGCACTGGCCACCTCTGCCTCACAATATGCCAGCTTTGCTGTCATGTATTATCTGATGCTGAAGAAGGGCATACTGCAACATCAGAACATGCGCACTGTGCCTGGTCTGGCACAAGTTTTGCCCATTTTAAAGGTATGCAATGCTTCTTTGTTTGCCCTGTGTTGTGAGCTCAGATGTTTTGCTGGCATATTAAACAGGCAGCTGAACCAGCTACACGTCCGTCTGTGTAGATTGAGCTTGCTTGAGGCTTGAATGTGTCAGGCATATCTATTTATGTGTCTATCTCACAGCGTTACTCTGATCAGACAATTGTACAGTCTCCTGTCACGTACAAACCCTGTTGCAGCACCTCTCGCTCGATTCATTTGTAGCATGGACAGTGACTGTTGAGCTTTCTGTTCTGAAGACATGGCATGTTTCTGTCTTCAAAGTTGAGATCACATGGCTATAGCAAATTCGATCCGAATAAACATGTGACATGCAGAGTGGCTTGTCTCTGTCGCTTCGTAATGTCTCATCCATGGTGGTCATATTGACGGCCACATCAATGGTGACTGGTTTGGGGACGATCACCATGGCAGCGCATGAGATCCTGCGGCAGGTCTGGATCATTTCCATACAGGGCTTCATGGCTCTTGACATATGTGCTCAAAGCCTGGTCGCATCTTACCTTGGGCAGGTGAGATAGACACAGCTTTGCACTGGTGAAGCTGCCTTGTCATCGCTGATGTGTCCAGCGGCTGTCATTGTGAGGATGCAGATGTACAAAACTTCTGTTGAGCACACTACACTTAGTGAGCATATCTTTGCTGAGCTTGTTGCTTGGGTGGAAGAGCTCAATTGCATGATAAGGCAAGATTACTGCACCAAATGTTGACATGCTCAGTATGCGACTATTGCATTGTGGCGCTTCACCAAACTATCAATGCTTGCAGCTTGTCATGTAGACTTGCAGATCAGCCATGGTCCCTAAAGCTGTTAACCTTACTTGTCCCAAAGATACTGTGGGACTCATTGCCCGGTGCGCTGCAAATTGACAGATATGCGTGTGATCTTTAGGGCAAAAGGAAGCAGGCAAGGGCAGTGTTGCTTCGGATCCTGCAGATAGGAAGTGCTGTTGGTGTCATTGTGGGCCTCGTGGCCTTCGCTGGCAAGTCAGCCGTCTCAACAATTTTCACCAGAGACTTGCTGGTCTCGGGTGAGGTGCAAAGAGTGTTGCCCATGGTGGCACTGTTCATGGTGAGTCTCACACACTTGGTGTCTGCTCATGTCAGCATGACACTCAAGGAGGCATATCATGATGATGAATGGAATGCACAGGGCATGTGCTGGATATGTCTTCTTGTGCCTCGCCCTTTGCTATCGTATGTGCGATAGTTCAGAGCAGAATCCCCTAAGGTTGCTAACAATATCTTGGTGGTGCAGCCAATGGATGCCATAGCTGCTATTGTGGATGGGGGACTGCTTGGTGCATCCGACACTGCCTATGTTGCCAAGACCATGCTTGTCACATCAGTCCTCAGTTTTGGAGCCTTGCTGTTGGCACAGCGACTACAGGGCGGACTTTTGGGTATCTGGTTGTCGCTGAAGGTGATTACAACCGGCAGAGTCTTGGGAGGTGCTTTGAGGCTGGCATCGCGCAAGACCTCCCCACTGCAGAAACCGCCCAAAGTTGTGGCTGCGTGACATCTATTGTTGGTGTGAGTGATTGTGCGTTAGGTCATGTAGGATGACCAATAACATGGGTTTATATTCATTGATGACATTTGATTATAGTGGACTAGTGACAAAGTGTACTGTCAGGGCATATGTTATTGCAAGGTATTTTTGATTCTTGACGCTGAGTTTGGTTGAGAGATCAAGCTATCTGGCAGCCAAGGCAGTTTCTACCATGACCTTCGCAATGTCAGTCTGCATACTGACAGGTTTGGCCTAAGACTAGGTAGTGGGATCCCTTAGCTGTCTGTGTACATTCTTTGAGCGCTATCTGGCTATGATGCTCGCATTGTGCCATCTGTGCCAGGAGCTCTTGTGGTGTTGTTGTCATGAGCATGGTGATGCTCAGCAAGCCTGATGGATGCCTTCAGTGCAGCAAAGCAGCAGCAAGCTTATCGAGGATTATGCTGTACCCTGTACCCGAATCACATTGATTCTCTATACTATGGTCGTCCTTGGGAACTTGTGTCTGAGATCTATTTTATCAAGGACACTATGCCGGTCATCTTACAGGCACACATAATGCCATGAAGAAATTGCCCGTGCGTGCTAGTTAATGCAATTTTTGATGTTGATACCTTTTGACAACTTTCGACGACTCCACCATCATTTTGCGACATGATGCTTGCGACGCCCACAACGATTTCACAAGCAGCATCGTGTCAACCAAGGCAACGCACGTTGTGTCAACGTATCAGGAGGTGCAGTGCCTCCTGTAGCACTGATCAACCCTGCTTCCACTCTCCAAAACATGTTGACAGGCGCTCAGTCTCGCTTAGTGTCTTGGGGCTGCTGTGCCAGGCAAGGACATGTGTCTAGTTCTGAGGCACTTGCTCAAACGTTTTGTCGCTTCGCTGTCTGTCTGCAACGCGACTGTGTTATCCTGAAACCTGCACATAGACTTGAAGCTTGCGTTTCTGTCAAATGACAATACCCGGTGTGCCTCACAGGCTACAAGCTGCGTACCAGCACTGGCCAAGCCTGCGCCCTCCAATAAGGAGGTGGACGACAACACCTCAGAATTGGTACAAGGTTTGCTGGCCAAGTCAAAAGCCAACAAAGACAGATACACCAAGGAAAGGCTGAATGATTATTACAGGCGAAATTTCAAGGTTTGTCCAACATGCTGTTTACTATCATGCCATGCTGCATGTCTTGTGCATGTTGGAAGTCACCATAGTGGACGCTGTCTTAACGTAGATGTTCAAGTGCATGGTGGTCATTGTGTTTAACTATGCCTTGAGCAACTACTCCTTGCCAAGAGTTACTTGTGCCCTCATGTTTAACTGCGACATCCTGCCTGTGTCAGGATTATTTCAGTTATGAGAAAGGACTGGGCCAGACGTCCAATGGACGGGGGGTGAGTGACGAGAATCAGCAGAAAATCCTCCAGTGGCTCAAGGATAACCCTTGAAATAAATTCTCACCAGAGTAAAGTACTCATAAGTACTTGGCAAGCAATGCTCAGTCTACTTACCCATCAGCAAACCAGTCATTGTCACTTTTGACCAGTTTTGTCAGCATGATAGTATGTTGGCTGAGCAGCATTGATCCCATGCTGCAGGCAAAATGTCTTGTTCAGCGTCCAGCTATGATTTGGCAGCATTGATGTACAATAGCATCAGCATTCACACCTCTTGCAAGGCTTGCGCAACCTCGGCCATGGACAACACAAACCGTTCGTCTTTAAGATTGTAACCTTGTTCCTTCAAGACCTTCTTTGGGGCTTTCATTTTTTGCTTTTGCAACTGCAAGGAGTCATTGATGATACTGGCAGTGAAATTCTGCGCTGCAAGTGATACTAGTCTTGTCCTGCAGAACCAGATGAGATAATCTGGCTTGCTGCATGCGAGTTGCTGCTATGTAAGCCATGGGTCTTCAGCTAGCTTACAATCGTAAGTCCTCGCAGTCAAATCCGCAAAGCTTAAGGTAATGCTGGGTCAGTTCATCCGGGATCTGCACAGTTGTGGTGATCAGACTCAATCACCAGCCTCTTACGAAACGGAAAGAACGTGACTATGGCTTCTGAAAACGCCCTTGCGTGGACGCAGTAGAAGCTGCATGTTGCAGAGAGCTACCGTGGGCACGTAGTCCTCTAGGCTTTCCAGAAAAGCTGCAAGCTCTTGCGGGTTTTGAGCTGTCATACTCTTTGTTAGATAAGCTGCATCTGCAGGATCTGATGTGCGCCTCAAAGCTGTTCTGCTGTTAGACTGAGAGAATGAGCACAACAAGATGTCTGCTTGAGTCACAAGTATTGACACAGCTTTAGACAGGGTCGCGGCTTCCGTTCTTTTTACACGGGTCGCGTGCAGTCTCACTAGCTGTTTTTCGTCTAGTGGTATAAACTGTTTGACATGCAAAAATCACATGCACAGATCAGCTTACATCTGCTGAACCTTCAAGCTTTCAACGTGTACAGACCAGTCCGCTAGAGGCAGCTTTGGGAGGCAACATGTGAAATGTATGGCCTGCATGACTGGTTCACAGCTGGGCACAGATGCCATTAATGTGAATATTCGTTTTGCAACTAACGAATTGACGAGTTTGTTGTAGTGCTCAGTGTTGACCTTCACAGGCCGTGCATAAGGTGTCAAAAGCATGTGACTGTGATTGCATGTGCGTCCACAAATCTGTGTATCATTCTACAGCAAGTCAGCTGTTTGTAATGAAAGTTGCCAGGCACAGGCAAGAACCAACAGCAAAGTAGCACTGATGCATGCACCGTATCATAGCTGTTCCAAATGTATAGCCACTCTCATAGCTTATCTGGCTTTGAAACTCTGCACTGGCATGCATGGGTGGCATCAGTGTTGAACACTGCCATGCTGATCAAGGAAGTCCTGGAGGCACCTTTTGAAGTCCCCACTGCAAGTTGGCACCATGTGGCCACCATCATGCACATAGCGCTGTATACTGTCAGGGTCAAATGTTGCTATGAGCTCCTCAGTCCTTTGCAAGGGAATGAGCTGGTCTTTACCACCACTTATGAACAGTGTTGGAATACTGATGGCAGCTTGTGTCATCATGTGAGCGTACTCAGGGTCTTTTGGCAGAAAGGCCCCAGCCTGCTCAAAGAACTCATACAATTTGAGACATGTCATAGCAGCACCAGAGAAGAACTGAAGAGCCATGAGATCTGGATGCAATCAGCTGTTGTGCAGGATGACTCACCAAAATAGCAAACTGGATCTTGTGCTCAAGTTGTTGGTTCTGGCATTGTACAAGTGCTAGACTAGCTAGTGCAGCTCCTTGTGAGAATCCTGACAGCCACATATGGAAATTTTTAATTGATTAGCGAATAAAAAGCAGTCATGCCTGCACCATCGACAAATTTGCATACATAAATCACTGGGGTACAGTGCCACCTGCAATGCAGGGTCTTGCTTGTTCACCTAAGAAGCCATCAATGGGTTTGTGTTCAGATATAGCTTGTTCAGCCAAGTGCAAAGAGGCCTCAACACCAGTGTATGATGATGCCAATGATGGCCGGCCAGCTACATCAGGGTCCTGGTTCAACATGGTAGATCAACTTTGTGGGTAGCTATGTGTGGCGCCTTCTTAGGCTACTGTCATAGGCATACCTGCCATTTCCACCATGCACGGGGGTCCACTGCAGCTGGATCAGAGATACTCTGTTCTGCCTCGACGTGATGTGGTGCATCTATAAAAATTAGTTCAGCTCGTGACTTGAGAGCCTTTCTGAGCGATCCTATCTTCCCCGCAAACTCCTGTTCAAGCAAACATTTACTGACATTCTGAAGATATATCTGAAGATCGCTGGCTGGCTGTGCAGCTGTGCAAAATACATCGCCATGAGGCACGGCGCGTCCCACAGCTGCAGTCACCTGGGCATTTTGCAGATACCCATGGAAACACAAAATGCGCAGTTTGCGGGTTTGAGTACTTGTCATGCCAGTGCTCACGGGCAAGTCGACGACGGTGTATGTTGCAAGCTTTGCAGGCAAATGTAACATGCATGCAATACCAGCGAAACTTCAGCTGGTCTCCTGCATGCATGCAGCGGTCTGTAACTTAATTGCAGACTTCAGATCAGTCGGCATGTCACCAAACTTTCAGGAATCTGGCAATTAGCGATCAAAGGGAAGGGCCGCAAAGGCGAATTGACTTGTGTGAGCACTGTCAACAATTGCATGGCCGTGCGATCTGCTCATTCTTTGAGAAAAGCTTACTCTGCTACAACAGCGCGCACACCGTGGGGTTATATGGCGGACAGCATATGAGAAGTTTGAGGGAACAGAGCAAGCAGGTATGCGCATCAGTTCCTGCAAGTATCAACTCTGTTATGTCGACGGTCCTTGCGAAAATCGTCGTGTAATGACTGCAGTCTGTCGTTCAAGTTGTAGACCCTCAAGTCTACTTGCGAAGTGTTAAAAAGCACTTAAGCGAGAAGCAAGGCTTGCCAGCAGAGCATCAGAGGCTTACTTTCACCGTCGCAGCAGCGGTTGACACTGCAGCAACCACACCGCCATTGCCAGGATCAGCTGAGAGCTTACTTTCGGGACTCGACACCTGGCAGGTGCACAATGTTTCTTGCCCAAGCTGCAAGCTTGTCACTGTAAACAGAGAGTCCCCTGCGCCACAAGCAGCATTGCAGCTACACAATGTTGTCAATAGCTGCAACAAATGTCAGTCCAGCCATTCTGCCTGCAGGCTCTGGTGTACCACAACAAGAAGTGTGTTGGACGCTTTATCAAACCCCGCCTGTACTCTGTATCACAATTTGGTGACACCAGGGAAGGACAATTTGCTGACTGCCCTGTGCAACAGCTCAGCATCATATACGACTGCTTCAAAGCTGCATGCACAGACGGGTCTGCCAAGGTGTCCGTGCCCATTGTGACAGCTGACGCTTTTGAACAATACTGTTTCACAGTTGTTGGGCGCTGTGAGGAGTGCAACTTCATACTTCCTGTTACCTACCATTTCAGTGGTCAGCAGGCGGCATACAGTTTGCAGAAGAGTCTGTACACCACCAAGCATCAGCAATCTCAGGCAGCTGCTGCTGGCACTGTCACTGCTCTGTCACCTCTGATCACAACCAGTGATTTGGCTTTAAACTTTGGTAGGTCATCGTCATATCGCTCTCATATGTTCTGGGCCAATCACCTGTGTACAATGCAAATGTTGCATCACTGCAGGTACTGGGCTTGAGCTTTTCTCTGCAGTATTTGAGCCTGAAGCAGACTCAGCCTGGCTCAAGTGTTTGATCCTGAAGTTTTGCCTGGTTGCTCAGAGCTCACTTCATGAAGCAGGTCCTACACTGTCAGAATCCGAGTCAAGTGTATCAGTCACTTCTTGCCCGACCCAGCACACAAAAGCCAGCAGACCACAGAAGACATCACAGCCTGCCACTAGCAGCAAGATGCCTTCAAACGCAAAGTCTGTGAACAAAAAGCAGAAGCAAAAGCAGAACTCCCGTGCTGCAGCGCTTGCCAGCAGGCACTCTGACTCCTCAAAGTCATCAGCTTCCAAAGAAGTACAAGCAGAAAAACCAGAACTACAACAGCCTGATTCTGCGCCCTCAGCCAAGCCAATGGCTGTACCTGCAGCATCAGAGGACCAGGCAGTTGCTGCCAATGGCTTCACTGCAAGAGGAATGCTCAACACAGCACCAAAAGGTACTTGCCTCCCAGCTCTGCTTGTTTGGTGCAACCTTAAGCACAATTGGCAACAAAGTTGCAAACACAGCCGCATGCGCACACTCTCAACACTGCATGTCATCTGTATCAAGCAAGCATGCCTCTTCCCGTTATAGAGCATAATGGGCAGATCACTGTTTTCCCCATTTTAATTAGAGTGTCTTTTTGTTTGTAGGGGTTAGAAGCAATGGGGGGGCACGGACACAGAGCAGCAGTAGCATTGCTGGTTCAAGCGAAGATGCAGTTGGATCAGCACAGCGCAGAGCACCGCAACAGCAACCTCCTGCTGCTGATTCTGCCACAGACAATGCCCTGGATCTTCAGTCAATGATCAGTGAGACTGTGAGCCAGCCCAAAACCTCCCTCCGCAATGATCATGCCGAGTTGGCCTTGCCCAATGGCTGGCATGACGATGCATCTATCAACGGCAACTCTGCCAGTCAGGCATCAGCAGCTCCCGCATCACATACAGCTCATATTGAAGCACACCCAGAAGGCAGTTTGCTGCCAGGTGCCTCTGCGAGCTCTCAAGCTGCCGGGCTGTATGCCATGCCAGAGGCTGTGCATGCCTGGGCGACGGACGGTGCTGCATCCATGTCACTCGAAAGTGATTTTGACTTCTTGCATCCTCCCATGACCAAGCGGTCCCACCGCACTTCTCATTTGCCCAGCGGCTCTTATACCAATGGCTATGCGCCCAGCATCAACCAAGCATACCCACACGCTAAAGGTGGAGTTCCACAGGAGCTAGCCAATGTTGGCTACTCAGGCAGTCCCTCTGGCAGCAATCAGTGGCAAGACACAGCTCCACAGCCGCCTCCTGGCCTGTCTCGGGGCACTAAGTCACATGGCTCTGGCTGGGGAGGCAGTGATATGACAGCAGTAGCAGGTGCAGCACGCCAGCCAGTCAGCACACGTGGTCATGTGCCAGCTGCCAGCTTGGGGCTGCCCAGCTACGCACAGCCTGCCCATCGCAAGCAGCCTCATGCTCTGCTGCATAGTCATGGCTATCCAGCTCACCCACAGCACAGGCAGGCATCAGCAGGGGGCCATACCCGCCTCACCAGCAGCCTGCAGAGCCTTGACTTGGCCAATGATGACTGGCAAATCCAAAGGTCTGGCCAGGGTCAACACCCACCTGGGCAGAGATGGAGTCGAGGTGGCAGGCCCACTGGGCATGACGCTGGCCCAGCCACTCAACCCCCATCAGCTCGAGCTAGCCCAGAACGCATGAGAGATGGACACAGCGAGTCAGATGCACACCCACCTGTCACTTCTGCATCAGCCAAACTGAGCTATAGGCCTCACAAGGCATCACCTGGTATGCGGCATGCTGCATATCCAGCCCCTGCATCCCTGTCAGGCTTGTACGCTGAGCAGGGAGCGCGTCCTGGTGCTTCCACGCTCAGGCAATTTGACAACAGGCATGGCAGTGGGAGCATGAAGGGTGCTACGGAAGCAGCCATGCCTGGGCCATCAGCCCAGATGACTGGCTCCTTTCAGGAGCCTAGACACATGCTGGCAGACTGGCAGAGACCAGCGCCTCTGCAGAGCAGAGACCTGGCAGCAGCCACAGATGTGGAGCGCTTGTTACAGCAGCTCACTCCTGTGCTGTCTGAGAATGACCAAAACCCTAGCCAGCTGACACTGGTGAGCCAGCCTTTGGTTGCTTTTGGGTGGAAACTGCTGTGCTGCCTTACTGACAGTGAAGTCACTTACAGTGTCAATGCATATGTATGCCACATGTGACATATTTGGATCAGCACATCATGCTGCCAGCTCATCTCTGCTTGTTTAGATGATACAAAGATAATCCATTTCCCTAGGGATTGGTGTTGGGTACCCAACAAAACTTACATGAACTGAATCCACCATGGTCTCTTCTTCACCCCCAGGGCACATCAGCACTGGTTGGTGGCTCTTGCTATGGGAACACGGCTGTCAGCTCCTGCCATGCATGCAACATGCAAGGGCATGCAGTCATGTATGTCAAACTGCAGGGTGACTTGTGGCAATGGTATCTGGAGCCAAGTCTGTATGGTACAGAGGTATTGACCATGGGAGGCAGCCGAGGCCCTTCAGTCTCGTACTATGTGCCATACCTTTCTGCCATGCAGCTGCTGCTGCCTCTGGACCGCAATGCAGCTTCACAGCCACAGTCAGCTGCAGCAAGCCATTCCGCTCAGACGCAGCAGCAGCAGGTGCCTGGGGATGACTCTATGCAACAAAGTGCAGATGCACAGAGCGTCTCTCATGCTGAAAAGCATCAGAGGTTGGCTGTGCAAGAGCAGGCTGCAGGACAGCAGGCAGGACGTCAGCAGCAGCCTGCTAGAGCAAGTGGATCGCCTAGACTAAACAAAGTGTACCAAGTAGAGGCTGATTGGCAACCCTGGCCCCGACAGGTGTGCTTTTGTGCGTGATGAACAAGCTGGAATTTTGCTACGTTGTTTGCTCTGGCGCCTGAATCAAGATGTTCAAGTGGCCAAGCATACACAAAATGCAATCAGTAGTGTTTGGCAGTTCTCGATATTTTCTGGAGGTACACATGCCATCAACATGCATTAGTCAGTGTGAAGAGTGTCACGAACGCTGTTAGTTGAACAGTTCATGCGCATGTGGCATCTCTGCAGCATCCCCTGCTTCCTATTTTTTTCACAAAGTCACTTCTGGGTTTGTGTGCTGCAGGTCCAGCCATTGATTGAGCTGTTTGACACTGAGCTGCCCTTCAACCGGGTCCCAATGCATGACAAGGTGCAAGAGCTTGCTGCGGGCAGGCTGGCTTGTGGCTTGCCTGGGAGCCCTCTGAACAGCCAGCCTCTTGCTGAGCTACATCCAGCGTCCTGGTAGGCTGATCACCCTTCACATCGTGCCCTTCACATCATCGTCCATACCCATCGTCGCATCACTCAGCATGCCATTATCCCACATTGTCATCACATGCATTGTATGTGTGACAGAGCACATGCCAGTATCTACTGAGGCTTTGAGGCAGTAAGCAAGCTGCCGTGTTTCATGTTCCTTGTCGTGTCTACCAATATCAGCTTGGCCTGACGCTGATTGAATTGACCTGATTGTAAGCAAAGACAGTGAATGATTGGTGCAGGTTTTCAGTGGCTTGGTACCCTGCATACCGAATACCAGATGCCCCTCTGAATGGCCGCTTTCTGACGTTTCACCATGTTACGCCCCAACCTCGACCTTCGTCAAGTCAGCAGGGACTAGTGATAGATGCCTCCAGGAATGTCAGAGCCCCTGTCCAGCAGGCAGAGTCAGTCGGGCAGTCAGCAAGTGCATCAACGTCTTTCCTGGATGTGTCTGTGGCTGGTTTCAAGCTTTGCAATTTGCATGGGGAAAGGTGGCTTGAGCCTCTGAGCATGGATGCTGTGGTTGACAACAAGGCCACTCAGCATGGCAGTCAGCTGCGCAACAGCCACCGTCCACACAGCAACAGCTCAGTGCCTCCGGCCCTGCAACATCACCTGAATGCTCTGCAACAAGGCGCTGAGTACTTGGCACGTGGTCATGCTCTCAGACTGCTGGGCCCTGATGGACCAGAGCGCTTTCAACAAAGACACCCCGACTTTGAGTTTTTCCATACTAGGCACTGAGGGTGCAATCATATGTGGCATGGCAGTAATGTTAATACCTTGTGAGCCAAGCTGGTCCAGAGCCTCTGGCTGCTTCCATGTACGAATGAAGCGTTATAGGAACATCTGCGAGTCTACAGTGCATTGTCTTTCAGCAGTCCGGGAATTGCCTGCGAGTCTATGTGCTTTGTCGGCGCGCTGCTTGCAAGGAACACTGAATGAATCTTGCAGGCATGCATGCAGCACGCTTTCCTGTGAAAACTGAGTCTGCAAATCAATCTGCTGACAACTTTTATTTTGTACAATAGACATTTTGACCGAGAGCAGACACGACAGCCGTGTAACGATCTTCATTCTCAAGGCACTTGCTATCACTGGCAAATGCTACATAGACTCTCACAGGATCTACGCTTCGCGTGCAACGTGTCTGGTTTCGGAGCTCCGTGGATCTATGGTTGTCTTGTGCACACCATGCCTAACAGAGTCAACTTGAACTGTCTCAGCGCCTGCCAACGCACTTTGTTTGACCCGATATGCCTGTGCATCGAGAGCCCCAGCGGGAGGCTCGGCGTTTTCGCGACGTTGCAGGCTGGGTCTTTCCTGACGAGCGTGCAAGATCTGACCCCTCGACAGGAGCGACGACAAGCACAGTCGGCACAAACACAGGCGTTACAGCCTTGCAACAATTGCGCTTTCTGGTGAGCTACCTGCTGCCCTAGTTGCTTCTCGGCGACGACAAGTGCATCGGTAACTCGGACACTACCAGCGCTCACTGTTGTTTTGTCGGTGATCAAGCGCTGCTCACATCGTGAACTATCGGATACCTCCACTTTAAAGCAAATGTGTTTCGCATTTGCGTGACATCGGCTGCATGCGGCTGCCTCGCTCGACTTACCCAACCAGCATTAGGTCTTGTCTGCACAGCGAGAACTGCGCGCGAGAGAGTTGAGAGCAAGCGGAGAAGAGTCTGCTCGAGTTGAACCTTGTCCTAGAAACACTGATACATATATCAGTCGGGATGTGGCAAGCTTTGCAGAGGCCTCTCCCACAGCAGAGTGTGCCATGCATTGCTCTGAAGAACAGGTGGCTGTCTGTTGGCTGTGTTCAGCACCTTGCATGGCCTTGGCATGATCAAGCCCTGATCTGCTGATTGACATGCAAGCTGTCCGGCGTGGCACCAGCAAGACTGTCTTTGCTTTTGCAACTCATGTCCTTTGGATGCTTTTCAGGTTGATTGAGGGATCTGCTTTGCTTGCAATCATCATGCTCTGGCATGCTCATCGTCAGCAAGCGTTTGACCTATTGTCTGCAGGATCTGAGGCGGCCTGAGCCATGCAGTTATTTGCAACCTGGACAACAGTACCAGGGCACACAACGGGTGTCACAAGCCTCTGCAACTGCTTCTGAGGACTGGGGCGTGCAAGTCTGCATTGAGGTACAGCTTGCAGCCCAGCACAACAAGCTTTGAACCCGCAAATGCTGTCAAGCTGCCAGTCACCCCATGCTGCCTTGCATGATGGAAGCAACCCTCTCTTGCAGAAACATGTTCAGACCATGCCAGTAGACAGCCTGTGGCAGCTTGCCATTCCCTCAAACCTGGATTGGCTGTGCTTAGGAAGTCAATCTGGAAACAGGCTATGTCTGTGGTAGCATGAGGGCAGAGAATGTACCTAAGGCAAAGTCGCCAGTAGTTACCTTTTGGGAAGGGGACATAATTGACAATGTGAATCATTCCTTCATCACATGCAAGTGGGGTGCTGACAAGAAGATTGATGTCAAACACTGGCCAAAGTTTGATGGGTTTGAGCCGCTCAGGAAAAGGGTTCAGAGCTCTGCTGGCAGGTAAAATCTTTCATCAACCACAAATGATACAGCTTGCTGTGCAGTGTTCTATTCCCAATGTCAGAATGACCCATTTTCAATCTGGTTTGAGGCAAGTGGGGCAGCCAAGCAGTGCATTGTTCTATCTGGGTGACTTGCTGCTTTGCATGTTATGAATGTATGAAGTGGATCACCAAACGCGCTTCTTGATATCTTCTGCAGTGTCTCTGTTGTCCCAGTGCTAACACAAGTGCAATGTTTATCCAGGTGTGGTGGCCTGTCCACTCATACTCATATTTTTATGAGGTGGAAGGAAAGGAACTTTGTCAATGTGGGAGAGGACTGTGGTTTGACAATTGCTGGGTTTTACTACATCTGCATATCACGCCAGACGGGCAGTATTGAAGGTTTCTACCATGACCCACACAGCAGTCCTTTCCAGAAACTTCAGTTGCGTCCTTTGCACGCAGAGTGGAGGCTAGGGTATGTTTCATCACAGTTTGAATACCGATAGGGTACTGGCAGCAGCTCCTGGTCCTGCAGCATGTCTGATTATTTTATTACCATCACACTGTGTTGTTGGTCCTGGTAGGTCTACCATATCAGTTGCTGAAGTGCTCATACCTCTTTATTCACTGAAGTTTGCACCTGAGCACGTGGTATACGGCGAGGTGACCTCACAGGTCTGTAAAGTGAACATTGCATATCATAAGGCAACGACTTCTCCCCACAGAGTGCATTGCCCAGCCTGGAGACTGGAGTAAATCGTTTTCCTCATACACACTAGTATTCAAGAACCAAAACCCGACACGCAGAACACAGGGCTTGTACCAAATGAAATAAGCACAGCAGTGAATCTCATCATTTATCAGCGCATTCCTAGCTTCTTTTACAGAACATTAGTATCCGAAATGGCCCACCAGCAGCAGCGCTCTTGACTGCTTTATTTATTTCTGCTGTTGACTGTGCTGCAATCAGTCCAGCAGCGGCAGCTGCAGTTATGATGCTGTCTTCACTGACGCGTCTCACAATATGGCACAAGATCAGTCTTGCATGCACACTTGGCGACAGCAAGGCACTGCAGGTGGCAAATAAGCTAGCTATGGCTTCTGGTGCGTACACCACATCTGCACCTACAATGGTGTCAAATGATGAGAACCGACCAGCAAGGATTGCTTCCTGCTGTGCATTGCCCCAAGCCAACATGTATGTTCTGGCTCGCTCCATTACCACGTTCCTGTGACCATCCACATGAACTTCAAGGCAATGCTGGAAATGTGCTCACAGTGGCTTTAAAGCTTATAGTGCTTGTCACCTGCTAGCTCACTGTCAGTATCTGCATAACGAGATCACAGCACAAACCTTGATGACACATGTTACACACCACAACCTCGTAGTGATCAACATTGCATATGTTCCAGTAGGACTGCCAAGCCTGCCAAGGTGAATGAATCAAGTGTCTTCCAGCTTTCTTTGATGCATGACTCACACACCTGCAATTGAGGTCCAGATTCCTGACCAGACCTTGCAAAGCTTGGAGGCTACCGTCAGTGGCAATGTACTTGCAGCTGTGCCTCAAAGCAGCTAGGCAGCAAAGAGGGTTCACTCCACACCCCACCTCCAGCACCTGCTTCCCTGCTCATACACACACAAAGTCAAACAACCGGTCATGCATACACATGTGGTGACAGGGAAACAACAGAGATGATGCACACAAGGCATGCAGCCTCAAGATGCATGCAATGAGTTATATATACGAGGAACTTGTTCAGGCAAGCCTGCCTGGATTATGTTGGCTTAGAACATTGCATGCAAATGTGTAGGACAGTGTGCAGAAGAGGCACCTTGTGTGAGAGAGGGTACTGCCAGCAGGAAGCGAGCAAGAGGCAGGCAACTTTCCCATCGCATAAGGCCTGTATGCTCCAGAGTGTGTCTGTGCTGCCGGCTCACACTCACCACCCTTGCTATCAAACCTTCTTCCCCTATCTCTACATCTTCTATCACCTGTTTCAACATGATGCCATGTGAACCTTTCTGTGAATGCATGCATTAGCTCTGATGACAGCTGACCATGCTGTGCAGCAAAAAAGGAGAAGAAGACTCATGGTCAGGCTCCAGTGAGCTACATCAGCAAGGAGCCATGAGATATGCTGAATGCAGCAGAGTGACGAGAGAGAATGGACAGCCTTGCAGCCAAACATGCAAGTAACATTCTGCATCCCCATGATGTTCTGACCCGATTGGATGCAGCAACATAAGCAAAGGGCAGCTTAATTGAAGAAAAAAGTAAGTCTATCTTTTATGCAGAAATGGTAGAGCAGTAGAGCAGCACCTCTTCCAGCCCACCTTCTGCAAATAAGCTGCCTGTGAGGGGCCCTTCCTCTGGTGTCATCGCCCCCTCTTCCCATTCTTGCCTCTGCACTGTACCTGGGGGCAGCTGTGCAGCAGCAGCGCCATGTTGTTTCTCACCCTCATGATGAGGAGGCCATATGACACTTGGCTCCACACCATCAGCACTGGTTTTTCTCTGGCGCTGAGTAGCTGTCCCATCTGGCCCGTCTGGGTGCTGCCTGTTGTTGTTTTCTGGCAACTGCTGGGATGCTGCAATGCCATGAGCTTGCTGTGATGATGCTGCAGCTGGCAAGCCATCTGGCAATGCTGACTGCTGATGAACTACAACAGGTGTGGCGCTGTCATTGACTTGTGTCTGTTGCTGTTCTGATAGGGCAGCATGACCATTGCTTATGGAGTGATGATGTCGCAGGTTAGATTGCTGGCTCGCAGGCGGGGCATGCATTGTGGTATGCAATGCACTCTGGTCATCATCATCACCATTGTCCACTTGGCTTGATGCCTGCTGACTGTGCGGGAGCTGACGACTGCAGGCATAGCTATCAGTCCTACAGCTGTCAGCATGGCCTGCACCAGTTGCTTGGTCGGGGTTGGGGGTTTGTTGTTTGTTTGGGGGTCGGGTTTGGGGCTCAGCAGGCACTTGCGGTGGCCCACTGCCCATGTGCCTGTGGACACTGGCTTGTTGTGGCGCATGGGTGAAGACGGCTTGAACCCAGCGGCGGTGCATGGTGACCTCCTGGCGCCTGTTCTCTATCTGGCGTTCATGCACTCTATAGTCCTCGCATGTGAAGCCAGCATCCAGAAAAAGCTTCATTAGGCTTTCCTACAGCAGACATGAGGTGCATGGGAACACTGCAAACCATTACAAATTGCTCAAAACAAAGCCTCATGTGGTTGTCATCATGCTTTGTACACAGTGTCTTTGCTGGTTGTCGGAGCAACTTGTCACTGCAGCACTTGTTGGCCTGCACAAAGGAGGAGTAGCATTGGATTTGGAAACATTTGCACGAGCAATCTCACTCAGCTACACAGACACCTTCCTGCAGACAGGATGTTAGCTTACATGTACATGACATTGAAGCAACACATGTGTGCTTCAGCACAGTGCTCAGTAATTCTTCAGTTCTAGCCCGACGACCAACAGACAGCCTTGTTAAACCAGATTGCAAGCAAACTGATCCCAATCTAATGGATTGGATCCCAGTCACAGCTTGCCGAATGCAGCAAAGAAAGCACCATGCAGCAGGGAGGCTCACCTTTGAGAAGTAGTAGGCTTGAGTCCCATCTGAGCGCACATAGAAATTGTGTGAAAGGCGCTGCTTGCGTGTTGGCCCGCTGAGACGCAGCTGAGCGAGGTCTCCTTCGGCATAGTCCCTCACTAGCACTCGCCCCATGCCCGGCTTCAACACCCGGGCTACATTTGCCACAGCCTGCAGACTAGCATTCACACAGCCTGGTCAACAAGCCCGCAAAGCCTGGTCAGTTGTTCAGTGTGTCAGCGCCTTCCTGCAAAGCCAGGTACATGCAGCATACATGCACAGCAAGCCTGTGATTGGCACTCGGCACATGAAGTGCCTGCATCATGCCTGCAAAATTTTGACATGGCTTCGGCATGCACAGTTTGGACATCTGCCTACCAACGTCTGCTCACTGCAACAGCAGCTTTTAGTAGTTGTCACGTTTTGATATGGCAATGGGGTCGAAATGCAACCCAGGTCAGGGTGAATGGGTGGGGGCGACCCCACATGAGAAATGACATGAACCAGAGGTAACCAGGCAGACTGCCTGCTATATATTGTCTGGCATGGCAGGACTCGTCCAAGTTGGTGTTATGTTGCTGCAAAGTAGGCTGCTTGCAAGAGGAGGAGGAGGATTTGCCATCTTCAGCCAACCAACTAGGTTGTACAGATGTGCCAGGGTTGTCAGTAACCTGGTCAAAAACATCAGTACTAAGCGTTTATCATGTCTAAACAGTCT
>JAABUP010002582.1_pt1 | contig 34619 bp, 33 predicted proteins | sample 5559201 | NCBI WGS metagenome assembly JAABUP01 (sample SAMN10711887, study PRJNA513373) | rock metagenome | isolation source: Antarctica rocks | place: Antarctica
CTGCTCTTAGCCTTGGTGGTCGAACTGGCTCACTTTCCTTTGGCAGCTTTCTTGACAGCTTTCTTTCCACCTTTCTTGGGCTTCACAGGAGCCTCGCTTGCCCCAGTTTCGGGTTCAGGCTCCGCTTCAGATTCAGGTCCTTCCCCCACTTGCGCCTTGCTAGAGACCTCTGGGACTTCTGCACTTGACTCAGCAGCTCCATTGCTAGCTTCGGCCGTGTTTTCTCCCTGGTCCTCAACATGGTTGGTAGCAGACTTTTTGCGTGGCGCTCGCGTTTTCTTGGTTACAGCCGGCACTTCATCTGCTTCTTCGGCTTTGATCTTTTTGGTGGCAGCAGTTTTGCGCGGAGCCCGGGTCTTTTTCACAGGGGGTGCTGACTCGTAATCTTCACTCAGATCATCATTGTCCGTCTCCTCGTCTTTGATCTTTTTCGTGGTCTTAGCTTTACGCGGGGCTCTCGTCTTCTTCGCTGGTGGTGGCTGATTCCCCTCAGGTGCCTCCACAGAGGCATCAGGCTCGACATTTTCATCCTTTACCTTCTTGGCTGCGGCAGCCTTGCGTGTTGCTCTGGCGTTTTTCGTAGGAGGCAAAGGCGCGGCGTCATCACCAAGGTCCTCTTCCTTCATGGCAGGACTAGCTTCGGATTTGACTTTAGTCGCCTTTTTGCGTCCTGTCTTCACAGGTTGAGACTCGTCCCCAGACGCGGCACTAGCATCCTCCTTTTTGACCTTTCTCTCATTCTTAACGGTGGTCTTCTTCTTCTTAGCTGGAGGGCCGCTCTCCTCAGCGTCATCAGCATTGTCAGCGTCTGCATCATTTTTGACGTGGCTACGCTTCTTGGTAGGAGAATGACTCGGAGTGCCAGGATCCCCTTCTTGGGCCTACATATTTAAGCAAGAGGAATCTGAAAGGGGAGACCCTGTAGGGATCGAAACTCACTCGAGCTACTTCCTTTCTAGCCTTCTTTGTTTCAGGGGTGCGAAACCCATTCTTTCCAGGGCGATTCATCTCAACATCCTTGGCAGAGTCAGATACTGCAATAAATGAGCTGTGTTCACTACTCACCCCGCCCCAGTCTTCATCTGCGACATGACCTTCCTCGAGGGCCTGCGCAATCTTTTCTTGAAGATCTTCAGGAAGCTCATCGTACCCATCCAAGTTGGCAGCGTCGCTATCGACTGCATCTTTTATGTTCACAATTTGCTTTGGAGTCACACATCCCCTATAACTATCAATCATCATGAACATGTCCGGACAACCACCGAGTCTTACCAGTGCCTCCAATGGAAGCTCTGAAATTGTTCCGTGGTGACAAAGGTACCAAACCGCAACTGGCCCTTGAAAATCTTGATGCCCGCATCTTTACATTCCTTGCTCTTGCACCCTGCACGATTTGTGCTTGACACCTCTGTTGGAGAAAAACAATTCAGTAAGGCAAGCTATAGTAAAATGCTTCTTTGCTAAGATAGCAGAGCTCATGAGTTTATATAGGGTGTCTGCTGTTTGAGGCCATTCTACAAGCCCCAAAAAGCATATTCGACTTCAGTACTGTTGAGATCACTCACCAATTCGATAGACACCTGGCATGTTAGGCGACTACTGGATTTCTTGTCTGTTCACTTTGATGGAACACCCTAGATACCAGATTACCAATCATGGATAGGCTGTTTCATAGACAAACTATTACCTTTTTGTTTGGCATCTGAGGGTGACAGGTTGTCCGGCTTGATGGTAGGCGTTCTGAAAATCAACAGGACGAACAGGCAAGCGAAGCACGCTAAGATACGCGTTGGCTTTAGCGGCGGCGTTTGCGGCGTTTATAGCCTTGGGACAAAGTTTAACATTTCAGTTCAAGACGAGATGGAAAAGCACACTGCTTCAGTGTGATAAGTCGCCTCTGAAGGGGTTCACATTTGATCCTCTTATGTTCCTTGAAAGACCACATCTTTCCTCTCCATCCTCGTTACACCTCCGGCACCATGGAGTGCCTTAAGAGGCCTTGCGAATCTTTGGGCAGCTCGAACAACGCCACGCATGGTGATGCCTTCCATCGCCTTGCGAACTTTCATAACGGGTCTGAGTACCCCTAGGACCCTCAGCAAGTCTCCCTGCGGACATGCATCTCCGATACTAGCAGCTTCATGGTTGCTGTCCCTCCATCGTGGAAATTTTGCATATCTTCCTGCCCGTCGAAGCGCCACAACGGGCACAACGCACGGCAAACACATTGAAGGATTTGAGTATGGGGTTTCGGGTTTACCAGTCGAGCTGGAGCTTTTACTCGCCTCAAAACGCACGCCACGCGGAGCTGAGTGGGGGGCTATCATTGATTCTTACCTACCACTGAATCTTCGGCTTGGGACGGAAAATTCTCCAGGAGTGCGATCTGTCTCGGCGCCTGTCCATCCAATCAATACCTTACCCCAGGTACTGGCAAGAGCAAGGGAAAAATCCAAGATCGATCTTCTAAGCTATGTTGGTGTTTACCAGGGAAGATGGGAGGCTGTCATTTGGCTTGTCAAGGCTATGATGGAAAATGATACAAGCAAGAGAAACGACATTGAACAATCCGCGCCGCTCTCCAGAATATGGCCGAGTAATGGGGAGGTCCTGGATGAGATGACAAGAGGGTCTATCAACCTCGAGCCTCCGGCAATATCAGGGATTTCTTTTCAATCCATCATGAGCGGAGGAGATGATAGTGCTGACGCTGCTACTTCATTGGGGCAACGAAGCCTTGCACAGATCTGGCAGAGCCTAGGAACCATGATCTTGCAAGCCGCAGACCGCTCACCAGATGATCCTAGCTACAGTCTTATAATGACTCAGGTGTTCCGTATCCTCGGACACCTTCACCACACGAACGCCTTTCCAGACCTTATCTATAACTACGCTTCTCCTGCAGACAAAACCGTCCTCCAAAGACCACCGACTTTATATTTGCTCTCGAGGAGAATCATGAGTCTATTGTCAGATGTTGAATTTGATCTCCACTGGAAGCAGGAAGTCTTGAAATACCAGCAACAAGGTTACGAGATATCGAACACTACTTTTGCACCGAGGATACGGGAATTTGGACCTGAATTGTGGCTAGACCTCGTTCTTTGGGCATGCGTGGAAGGTGGGTGGATCAGAGAAGGTGCTTGGATAATTGGAGAGATGGAGCGGAGGAAAGCGGCGTCAGAGACCCGATGGTCAGTCATCAGCTGGCAGGAGATATGTGCCATAAAAGAGCCAAAGTTGGACTGGGTTTCTATCCTCCGATTGCAGATTGAGCGGACACGCTTGAATCAAGTCGGCGGCATTGGCATAGCTACGGGCACGGACTCTACGGTTGACATGGGTACTCGAACGATTAGTCAGGAAGTCGTATTGGCTATTATTGACGGTCTGCTTAACCTCCGTATGGTATCTCGCGGCGCAAGCTCAGTCGCTATGCAAGAGAGTATCGTTACTTGCAAAACCCTTCTTGAACGTGGTCACCCAAGTTTAGATGCTAGTCTACTCAACGCCATGGTGCTACGCATAATCGAGACGATTGGGCTTGACGAGCGAGATGCCCCTGGAGTTCTTCAAAAGATTCTGGACATTCGAACAGCAACAAATACGAGCGCAGCACCTGCTGAGCTTCTCGTCTCGGCTCAAAACGCTGATACGGACGACACTGCAGCGATCTTGGGCCTACTCCATAGGAATCTGTCCTCTTTTGCCGATGCAGGAAGCTTATACGGGAGCCTTACAGCCTTACGAAAGATACAAGGAATTACCGATGCGAAACGAGCGGAACGCATCGAAAGCTTTGCTGGTGAGGTCAAGGCCCGCCTTCGTGAAACAAACCATGACGAGGACATCTACGGCACTGAAGAACAGGATCGTACTGCTACGCTCTCTCCCCAAATCCCCACGCGTGTCTTGGTTGCCTTCTTAGACCTGATTACAGAAAGCAAAGTCTATGATCTTGGAAAGTGGCTCCTAGAAAACGAAGATGTCGATGGCGGTGTCCTCGACCCAGAGTATTTCTCGGACCCCAACTTGCAGCCCGCACTTCTTCGCTTTGCGACCGCGACAGCGGACGAGAATCTACTGAACAAAATTCTCGCAGAGGTCGAGCCACCAATCTCAGAGCCGGTCCTTCACGCTCTTCTCCGTTGCCAGGTAGCTATGGGTAAATGGCCCGCCGTGAAGGAGCTGTTCGAATATTTTCGGAAATCTCCAGGCATGTCGTGGAAAGCTAGCGATGCCATGGCCATCGCAAGAGCTGTCTTACAATTGGAAGCTAATGCCTCTGATGCCCAAACGGCAACCCAAATTACCGAAGCGCAGGACATCCTCACGAATTTGTTACAAGGCCAATTCAACTCGCCAAAAAATCCTTCTCAACCACTCGACCTCTCAGAAGCAAAATTAGCGAATCAGCTCGGCCGAATCTTCAAAACGCTACCCAACACTCTCAGCGACCTTGTACCCGACACCCCCGGATCCACCAACCGAGCCCACACCAGCGTATCAGTCACGCCAAACGCATTCAACATCCTCCTCGAAGCCCTGATCGATCGCTCAGGTCCGTCTGCGGGCAAAGCACTGTGGGGGCGATGGTGTCGTGAGCCCGGTGAATCCCCTCTCAAAGGGAATCAGAAGATAAAATCCATCATCGGCCGCACCTCCATCGCTGGCCCGCCCCCTGACATCGAATCCGAAAGGGTCGTCACACCAACACGATACATGCTCCGCAACATCCTCCGGCCGATCGTGCGCGTCAGACAGCTTGCGCCGAGAAAATCCCCGAACCCCAAAGAGCGTAAGAGCTCAACAGGAGAAAAGCCAGCCCCCCCGTCGCCGACCAATCCGCAGCGCCAAATGAGCGAAGAGCCAGACCCAGCACCCGTGCGCAGACCGCTAACCCGCGATGAACAAGAGATCCTAGACTGGGGCATCGACACGTACCGGAAATTCGGCCTATCGCTCAAAGAAACCAACAACGAAATCCCCGGCGCTTTCCCAAGACCTCGATAGCAGAGTCCTGCGGCGAGAAGACGACATTGAAGCATACAGATCACACACATCGAGCGACTTTCCACCGCCCGCTAATCTAGCATGACAGACCTTAGCCCTGTCCCAAATAGAAGGAATCGAACCGATGAACGACGATGAGGAAAATTCCGAACCACAAATTCGCGAGTCCACAAACCCACAGACCTTGTCAAAAAGTTCATGACGGAACAGACCCTCCCTCTCCAACCCATCCGCTCAGTCCTCCTAGTCTCCCTTCATACCCAATCCGCACTCCTTCCCCTCTCCCCGCTCCATCCGCACCCTCGCTTCGAACCCCCCCATCCCCTAACAGAAACCTCTGGATATCACTCTATCAGCGGTATCGCATACATACATGCTATACACACAATCTCGACCGCGACACCGGTGTACTCGTACTCGGACCAGCGGGCCAAGTCAACGTAAACGGAGGGTAACACACCGGATCAGCGGATCGAATGGGGGAGGGAGGAGGGAAATCCGCATTTTCAAACGTCGGAGAAAATCGGTATGAAGTCCACGCCGGTGTCATCGGATGGAAGGGAAAGGGATGTTCGCCGACGGAGATCGTGAAGGTGACGATGGAAGAGTTCGTGATGGGTCTGGTGACGCCATGTGTCATTACGGCGCAGCGGCCAGGAAGGCATGCTGGCTATGCAAGCTGGAGAATGGAATATATACAGTTCTCAAAATCGGACGTCGAGTCCGCAGTCTCCCGTCAAATGCTCGCTCACACTCCGACTACCACCCCAATAAACAAATCTCCCTCGGAGCATCCGGCCCGGTATCAACGAAAGGAATAAATATGTGCAATGGAAGGATGCAATTCGATCAATCAGTCATGACAACTCTTTCCACCTCAAGTCACCCCTCACTCACGCTCCATGCAACATCTAGGAAGTGAGGTTGCCGCTTCCGCTCCACTCGCTACAGCTGACTTGCTCAGCCGTACCCAGTGCGGCGCCAGCGCCGCTGGAGCCGAAGAGAGCGGCGGCCGCGCCGTCGTCTTTGCAGAGGTCGAAGTTCACATTACCACCTGCGAGAAGAAAAAGTGCTTTAGCCTCAACTCAGACACCGAATGCAATAATCCTCCAGGAAAAAAGGAACGATGGGAAGGTAAAGACATACCAAGCGAATTCGTAGCCGTCAAACTCGACTGACTGCACAAGGGGTTGCCATCCGCAGGGCAAAGGTTGTTGACCTTGAGAACAATGCTCTGGGTACCGGTGAGCGCGGCGTTGTTGTCATATGGGTTTGTCTTTGCCGTCACGCGGAAGCAGAGACCGCAGCCTGGGCCGGCACCGGCGCCTGGGCCGACGCCGAAGAGGTTCTGCGAGGCGGCAGCGTTGTAGCCGGGGTTGCTGTACCAGCCGCAGGCGGCGGTGGCGGTGTTGCAGTTGCCGGAGCCGAATGTGTCGCCGGCGCCGTACCTAGTATGGAGTTAGCGATTGATGGGAGGTGGGGACGGGCATGGGGACACATACTGGGTGAAGGTAGCGGTGTAAGTAGTTCCGCCGCTCACGGACGCTGCTGATGTAGACGCAACTGGGGCTGCGGCGTTGGTGGAGGAGGCAACTGGTGCTGCGGCGGCGGTCGAGGTTGGGGCTTCGGCGGGAGATGAAGCTGCCGAGGAGGAAGCTGCAGAGGACGATGAGCTTGGCGCTGCTGTTGACGCTGACTCGCTCGGTAATGAAGTATCAATGGGTGGTGAAGTCTCAGTCGGGAGTCCGCCAGCGGAGGTGGACATTCCTGTGGCTGTTGGCCCCACGGAGTACGGGGGTGCGGCCATGGTGGAATTCAGATAGATGGGTGAACTGCCAATGCCACCATAGCCACCACTGCCTGACCCACCGCTGCCAGACCCGCCCCCGCCAAGCTTACCACCGCCAGATCCACCTTGGCCAGGGGAACTTCTGACGGGTGCACCGGTGCCGGTGGGGGACGCACAACCAGACTTGTAGGAGCGGTGCCACTCACCTCCACCCCTGTGGCGATAGGGCGCTGGATTGGCCAAGGCCAGAGAGGAGCAGGCGAGGAGGAGAAATTGAGTGAGCTGCATGTTGAAGGACCGTTTTGATTTGGGATGAGCAAATGAGAAAGCTTCGTAATTTGGTAGATGGCCGTGGAAGGAAGGATGGGAAGAGACGATGTCAACGTCTGAAAGCTGATCTGAATGATATGGAAGAGAAAGCACATGCAGAGGCTGAGCTGCAGTAGATAATGAATGTGAGTGCAAAAGACAGAAGCTTGAGTGCGGAGGAGAGAAAAAGACGGAAACGGCAGAGAGGGAGAGAGATATATATCAGATCCTACCTGCTTCCCCGGACCAATGAGACCAAGTCAGTCTGCCACTCCCGTGCTTGGATCGACCCCATCCAGGCGTCTGATCCCGGGCGCCGTCCATCTGGCATGGAGGTTTCAACGTGGCGCCGGTGCGGGGCAGCCATGTCTTCGATGTCCTTGCACCATGGGAGTGAGGCTCAGCTACGAGGCGAACTTCTCAACCCACCAGATGGTGCGAGATCCCAGGAAAACTCCGTGAAAAGGTGTGCATGGCTAGCTAGACGCTGAGCATGCTGGTAGCCTGTGTAGCCAGTCTTCAGGTCGGTGGCTGCGGGGCAGACATGGATTGCGAGATCCCCGTTGCTTGGGTGCATCGAGGCCATGGCCCCATGTCGGAGTGGGGCGACCCTTAGTGTCCATCAGACCAGGTGTTGCATTTGGGGGAATGGGAGAGATGGGAGAGGAAGCTGGGCCGTTGGACGGGAGGCTGGGAGCGGAGTGTTTAAGATGAAACGCCGTGGTGATTTGAACGGAACGGAACGTCACCTCATCTCATCTCATCTCATCTCGAGGCAGAAAAATGAGAAGGAAGGGAGGCTGCATCAATCATGCACAGACATCTGAATACTGTAATCGTCATCCAGCAGCGGTGTTGTCCACGCAGAATCAACAGGCATTGTTATTCCTCTTCCTCTTCCTCTGTGCTCGTCCGTTCTCAACCGAATCCATCTGGCTGCATCTAATCTGCTTGGATCACAGGCCCATCCAGGGGTAATTCGAAAGAGGGGAAGTCCAAGGCCGGCCGGGAAGTCTAAGCTAATCCACGCTAAGGGGACGCTACCGGCCGGGAGGGCTGAATGTCCGGCTAAAATCTGCAGAGATGCCGCGCGCTACCCCTGACCCTGATGATAGGATACATAGTACATACTTATCCGGATGAGGGAGCTAGGTAAACACATATCCATCGTGGGTCGGAATGTGCCTCTTCTGTCGAAGACACTCAACGAGCCAACGTAGGCGCGCGCCCACCAGCGTGACCGGCATATTCGACCTAGATGATGAGAATCTTCTGTTACCCTATCCAATGAAAAGTGCTGTATGTGCCATCCTGGCATTCTCTATCGTTCTTTTCTCTACCTCGGCAACCCATGTAAACGCACCGGAAACCATGTCCCACCAAAGAATGCATTCCAATCCAATCCAAAGCACAACCCTCAAAAGCTTCTTGCCGAGCACATGGCCGAACGACTCAAGTCACCCTGTCACTGTCACAACTTTGCCAATCCAGTCCGAGTCTTGAGCATGACTAATCCCCATGTTATCCCGGCCTGGCCCGTCCTATGAAACAATCCTCCGAGTCCCAGGATCCAAGGGCTTCCGCCCTCGACGCCATCGTCTTTCGAGGGAGCCTGCTGGTCTACACACGGCGCCGTCGACTACAGAATGTCGCTGATGCAATGTGACGAGCTTGAGCGTGACGCCGGTGTGGCGACCGTGTTCCAGCTAAATCGTAAATCCGTAGAAGATCAGAAGAATCCATTCCCCGACTCCAGCAGGCTCCGACTCCCCACGAAGCTGAAACCTCCAAACGGGTCGTGCTCACTCTTCACCGCACCCGCGTGCAAAGGGGTTGGGGAAACAGGAGGGGAGACCGCCAAATTCGTGAAATCGGTCGAGAAATTCTCAGCCAGCTCCGGATCCGTGATCAGTGGTTTGATCGGCGGCTCCACCTCCCGCTTCTCCAGTTTGGCCCACTCGATCTTCCGGAAGAAACGATGCTTCTTGATGGTCTGCATGTCCTTCGGCATGCACGCGCCCAGTCGTTTCTTCGCTTCCTTGCGAAGAAGGCGAGTGAGGAGATCCTTGGCGTCCGGGCTAAGGAAGTAGGGCATCAAAGGCTTCGACTTGAGGATCTTCTCTCGAATCTTCATATCGTTATTGGCGCGGAAGGGCGAGGCCCCAGTGAGAAGATCGAAGCCTAAGATACCAAACGACCACCAGTCGACAGCGGTGCCGTAGCTCTGCTGCTGAATGACCTCAGGGGCCATGTACTCGACTGTACCGGTCATTGACCTGCAACGATGTTCCCCATCAACAGCTTCCTTGCTCAGTCCGAAGTCTGTGAGAAGGAGGTGACCTTCGGAGTCCAGTAGACAATTCTCGGGCTTGAGATCGCGGTAGACCACTCCCACAGTCTGGTGCAAATGCTCGAGAGCCAACACCATTTCCGCCATGTAAAATGCAGCGGTCTCCTCAGGGAACATACGCTCGGTTCGCATACGCTCGAAAAGTTCTCCACCTTGGGCGTATTCCAGGATCAGATAGAGTTTCTCGAGATCTTGGAACGCATAGTATAGTTTCACCACAAAGGGGTGACGATTGATGCTCTCGAGGATGCTACGTTCCGTTTTAGTTTGCTCTACAAGCTGCTTGTGAACGGTCAAAGAGGCCTTTCGAAACTGCTTCTGTGCATAAAGTTTGCCGGTACCGGCTTGCTTCACCAGAAGGACGGTGCCATAGGTGCCTTTGCCCAGACATCGAAGAGGGTCAAAATCTGTGGCCTGCATCTTTCGCACAACGCCGCCGTTAAACAGGGGATCTTGTCGAGTATCCCGTCTTTCCTTCTCTGGGACATCAGGGCTGACGAAGTCATGCTGTAGTGGCACCTCATAGCTCGTTATCTCTGGAGTTTCTTCGTCACCACTAGTCCCTGAAGCCACACTTGCACTGCTGGTTTCTTCAGAGCCAAGCTTGCTTCTATTCCTGAGTGAGGAATGCCTTGGGGAACTATCACAATCCAAAGTTTCGAGCTGCTGCGAGAGTGCACTGATTCCTGGGGCGGGTGAAGAGGATCGAATTTCTTGCCCGCTTGCAAGACTAGAAGTGGAGCGGTCGAGGCTGAAATCCTTTCTCACGACGCTGCTGGAGCGCTGCACGCTCAAGTCCCTCCGGCTACGGAAGCTGCCCGTCGAGAAATCGGAATCTTCGTCACCTGAGGTCACAGGCGTGAAGCCTCGCACCGTGCTTAAAGCTGCTACTGCTCCTTTCTTCGGCCCTCTCTTCTTCTTACGTGATGACTTGCTGACTGCTGGAAGAGGCCTTGGCGTTGAATTTGCGTTCGAAGCTTCGTCATGCTTGCTCCTTGTCCTACTTCGGCTCTTAGCCGCTGACGGCGTTGATGCAATATCGATGGGTGGAGTTCCGCGGCCGTCCAGACTGGGTCCAATATTATCAGGGTGAAGATTGGGCCAAACACGGATGTTTGGGCTGGTGGAAGATGATTCCCCGCGCCCTACATCGCTTCCAGCACTGATAGCCATAAGGGTAGTCTCATCATCGTGCATAATTGCACCGCTACTTTCTTCTTCTGATATGTCGAGCACTGTATTGCAGGAAAGAGGGGGGAAATCTTCATCGAAGCATTGGCTCGATGAGTGCCCGGCCGTCGGCGTGAAAGTGGTGAGCATCGCCATTTGTAGGAATGGTATATTTGTAGACAGCTTTCCTGTGTAGCATTCCTCAATAGTAAATCCAGCGACGACTTTTTAGGATATGTATGCGCTAACACACCGTTAGCATGAGTCAAAGTCTTCCATTCAAAAATCATTAACATCCATACATTTGCATCGATTCACGCGTACGACTGCGTTATTACCGCCCGCCCATTCAGGACGGGCCGCCCGCCAGTAGCCACAACACCGATGTGTTTTCAGTCGCGATGATAATGCTCCTGTGTGGTACTCCGAGAGGGTCGGCTTGAGCAGCTGCCTCGCCGCGAAAATAGTCTGTATTTGAATATGTGGAGATGCTCTGAAAAGAACCCATAAATGATGATGCTGTTGTTATTTTGTAGCTGATGATGAAGCCTTTCGATATCTCAGGGTGATTTGTCGAGGATACTGGTCCGGTGTACAACGTGAAGTGTAGTCAGCTGCAAAGTCGCGAGAAGAGTTTTGAAGCAGGAGCGTCGCTTGCGGCTGTCCAAATCGGACTAGTGGCAGGCCTCGGCGAATCAGCGCCTTGGCTTGCCCTTCGAGCGACGAGAGGCTCTGGCATTGTCAATTTGAGTTGTGGCTTTTAAATTGTCAGAAATATTTAATTAGAGTCTCATCGTTTCACGTGGTCATTGAAGAGGCCCGAAGTAATTATTATATCATCATTGAAGAGAAACCCTCTATAAACGATCGACGGCCCAGGCTTTACACCAAGACAGTAGCATAATTAGCCTTACATTTGCCGTAAAAAAATCAAGAAGAAAAGTCGAGTTGAAGGAAACGCATGAAAAAGACACTTTTGTGTATCTGGTGTCTCTCAACATTCAACCAAAACCGCGGGACATCACCCCTTTCGTACTCCGTATTACTGGATAATCCGAAACATCGTATACCACGGTGAAAGACCGTACATCAATGCGCGAAATTGGTCTCCTCCCAATAAATGATCTTTCGAGCAATTGGCCGTAGCTTCATGGCTCATTCCCTCGTAAGTATGAAGTACACCCCTTCCCCTTCCTTCCCCCTCTTGCCAGGCTTGCCTTGCTGCTGTTACCAGAGCGAAAAGCCCGACCTAGGCTGTGGGCAAGCCTAACCTTGATCTGGTCTCGTGTCAATTATGATGAATTATAATGGCCGTAGAGGGCGATGTATTGGTTGCCCCCATGCTGAGGTCCCGTGAATCCTCAATCCCTTCATGCGATACCTAATCACTCAACCATGGTGAACCAATCTTCGCTTCGGAAACGGTTCGAGAGCTCCGGCAGGAGCGAAGCCACCACTCATCTTACGTTTACTTGAAGGACTGAGAGAATTCGTCAAACCTTGCCGTCCGCTTCTGAATGCCTGTGGATGTGATTGGTGTTGATGTTGGTTTTGACCCTGGCGAAAAGCACCGATCACACCCTTGTCGAAATGGGCCATCAACTCATCGGTGGAAGGAGTTTGGGGCGATGGTGTCTTAGGCTGAGTGTGGGTGGATTGGTCCAATACAGAAGCTGATGTGGGCGTTGGCAGACTCGTATCAGGAGCCAAATCGTCATCATCGGACGAAATAACATCATAATCAATCAGATCTTCGAAATCTAGCAGATTTCCTCCATCATTGTCCTCGTCATCTTGATCTTCGTCAACTTCATCATCAGATGCGTAAAGAGCATTGACATCATGGAGGCTATCTATTGGGAAGAAGACAGACATGGATGATGCATGAGAAGAACGTTGACTTTGAGTGGTTCGTCCAACTGGACGAAGAATGTCAGCCATGGCTTTAGACCCGGGGGCAAGCATTGGATCAATCGCTGCTCTGTTAGAGAAGTCGCTGAAGTCGACGTCTGTCTCGGTGGCCAAAGTTGCCTGGGACACTACGGGGCTTGCATTGGCAGTGCTTGCCCGGGTACTGGCCATTTGTCTAAGAGTTCCGTTTACTCTGGCAGGACGCTTGGCTGGTGTGATCACTATATTATCACCCGTACAGTCGATCATTGCATAAGGCTTGGTGGGGTTGGCCTTGAATGAGCCCATTCGTGGGCCTGGACGATATCGGCTAGGAGTAGTTGGCACTTTGAATGGGCTTGGAGCCGCTGACCGCCCGGCTGAGGGTGTGACTTGGGCACCATTGGAATTGGCCTCGACCGAGGAGAGCGGCGGTTTGCGAATCAACGATTGCGGACAGGTGGTTGCAGGTCTCAGGACATCCTCTTCGTCAGTAGTGTCGCCGTAGTCAGCTACAGTGCAGCAGGATTAGCATCGAAGAAATAGCTGTTCAAATAAACCCACTTTCATAGCCGCTGGAATTTCCTCCAGAGGAGTCATCCTCGCCTTCATCCTCGCTGTTTCCTTGCCGAACCCGAGACAAGGTCTGACCTCCTTCCGTATCTTGCCCCAAGCTTGAATTGAATAGGCCATTGAGATCTTCGTCATCAGAGATGACGTCTGAGGTTTCGGACCACGGCGGTAGGACGGGTTCCCTGAAGTGAACGCGACGGCGCGGTGGCAGCTTTGGCTGTGGTAGTGAGGGCATCGGTTCCTCCAAGTCGTCAAATACACTGGTGTTTTGAAAGAGCTCCATTTCGCTGTCAAGGATCCCTTGATCGGTACGACCGTACTGTTCGTCGAAGTAAGGAACGTCTGACATGAACAAACCGTTGTCAATCTCAAAGCCCTCCCAAATGTCAGAGGCCCCAGCCTCGCTCACGGCATCCCCACCTTCTGCCAACTCGATGATTCTCTTTTCTTCGAGCTTCTCGACATCAGGCTCTCCTTCATCCGTGTCGCTGATATCGTCAACGCCGTCGTACGCTTCTTTGTCGGAATCGCAGCCCTCACTCTCAGTCGCTGCGGTGCGCCTCGACACACCAGCCTCTTTGGGTGTTGGGCGACGGATCTCTGGTCCGCCGCCACCGTTATTTAGACTTTTCTCAATGGGCGCATGCTTTTCAAACTCACCGACGAGATGCCCCGCCTGATCCCCACTCTCTTTAGTGGTGCGACCAGACGGGGCAAGTGCATCGCTTTTGGCGTCCTCATCATCTTCCCCATCTGCCTTTGCAGCATCGTCGTCGCTGGAGCCTTCGTTGCCTTCTTCAGCAGAACATGAACTGCGGTGGGTGTTTGCTAGAGGGCCCTTTGCTTGTGTAGGGTGATTTGTAGTCGTGTTAGTAAAGCCATTGCCTGGCTGTTCAATCCGAGGCTGCTTCTGAGAATGCTTATGTGATGAGTCATGATCGTTCGTAGACGAGGCCGGTGTCGCGCTGGCACCCGCATTGGTGGTACGACCTGACTTGCGAGCCATTGTGGACTAGATTTGTGTATGTTCTGATGTGTTGTGATTGCTGTTGGGTGTCTGGAGTAGAGAGGCTCGGGCAAGACTGTTCCAGAATCATGCAAGGAGCCTGCGATCCTCTTCCGATCTTTTCGTCGCAAGTTTTGAAGTGTCGAATGTATACGGGACGGAGAATGGGGCAATTGTATCTTCGGAGGGGGGTAAGGCAGACCACAGATCTCCTCCAGTCTCGGGGACCGAGGAGCGCGACCTGGCTTGTTATACGTAGGGCTTCGAGCGCTCAAGGACGCTGCTTCAGAGCAATCGAAGGAATAATATCGTCGAACGTCGATTGAAATACTCGGTGGGCTGGGCCATACTGAAGGACACACGGCGTCACCCGCATGCCCCCCAGTAGGGATTTACAGCACAGCGATTGCCATGAGCATATTTGGTCGACGATATTATGGGATGGATGTTTGTATGTGCTCTTTTGTGAGTTCAATAATGCGACTTCGTTGTCTGGTGAGTGGGTTGAGGAGGGAGGAAGGGAGGGCGAGATGGCGGAGTACATTTGGGCATAAATTCTACTAGCGCCATCCTGGGAAAGGAACCACTCATTGGCGGATCCGCTCTCAGAATATCTTCACCGCCAAAGGCGTTTCTGCAGCTACACGTCGTCCTAGCGTCTCAACTTCTCGTCTACGCAATTTAGGTAGAGTGCTTCAGTATGCGACCGTTGCCATGTCGATTCGATGTTTCGAAGATAATGAGGGAGGGCAGCCTCGACAAAGTCGTTCCTCTGACTCGATTTACCGTCATATTGCCACGGGCCTGAGGCAAACCTTTCCTTTCCAACTCCCGTGACTCACATGCCTTGCTTCCTGATCGAGACTTGGGAGGAAGGAAAGGAAAGTATCGGCACCATGGTCACGGTCCGTTGGTCCCTGCCGGACGCGATTGGCGAATTTTGTAGGAGGCTCGCCCGCCCTTTGCGATCCACGCCGGCAGAGTCGATGGGTCCACCTATGAAGCGTCTCAAAATGCCATCACGTGTCCTACTGGGACATACACACACTCCTTACAGACTTCTGGGCTTTTGATTTTCAGACGATTGTAGAGAATCATGTACGAGTAAATCTGGGACAAGTTTTTGTGAGCGAAGTGGGGCAACCCCTCGATTGGAAAGGCGAGAAAGGCCATTTTACGCGGGTCGTGCCCGTAAGATTTCCCTTGGACAGGACTTTTACTAAAGTATGTACTTTAGTGTGGGACTGCGCTTGACAGATGTGAGCTAATCGCTAATCGCAGCCAACTGGACATGAAACTTTGCGCACGCAATTGACTTCTCCATTTTATGTAATGACACTACATGCCGCATTTGAGCTGCGCAGAGACTGTCTCGTAATGGTAAATGGTATACTCAAGCTCCAACGTTGTTGCAGCTCAATCATCTTAAGCTCTTCATTTTCTCATTGACAATATTGCCTACCATCTTGTCTAGCATTCCCCCACCCTTCCCACTACTGTCTTTCTCCATACCCTCGAAGTATCCTCTTACGCTCTTCTCCACATACTTCCCCACCATATCCACTTCCACATTCACCCCATCCCCTTCCTTTTTGCTGGCCATGACAACTCGTTCTTGCGTATATGCAATCAGCATGACCTCCCACCATCCACCTGTGTCATCAACCTTGGTGACTGTCAGACTCGCGCCGTCAAGGGTGACGTAGCCCTTCTCAACCACGTATCTAAGTACGCTTCTCTCATCCGGCTGCAGTCGGAACGTAAGGGCATTGCCGTCGGGCTTCACAGACAGGATAGAAGCAACGGTATCCACATGACCTTGGACGAAGTGGCCGCCCATACGAGTGGTGGCAGATACAGCACGCTCGAGGTTCACTTCCGAGCCTTCAGCCAGGTCGCCTAAGTTTGTTCTTCGAAGCGTCTCGGGTGAGACCCCCACTTTGAACTCCGTCGGTGTAAACGAAGTGGCTGTGAGACATGTCCCATTGATGCTGATGCTGTCGCCGAGATGAGCATCGGTCAGAACGTCTGCGCAGTCTCCGATGGTCAGAGATGTCCCGCCACCCCCAGAGGAGCTGTCATCCTGCTTCGTGAGGGTGGTGACGGCTGGCTGGGTCAGATTCTTTAGCCTAGAAACGCAGCTTGTGACCGCAGCGTGGACTTTAGTGCAAAGAGGTCACTTACTGCCTATTACCTCAACTATACCAGTGAACATGACTGGGACCTCGGGTCAGGCTGAATATAGAACATAAGATGCTTCATATGCAAAGCTACTCGCATAAATATTCTCGTACATGTACGAAACCGATGATGACATCGCGGAGATCTTCCGCACCAACACGGTAGCTTTAGCCGAGCAAGCCGCCGTGCAAGAGGGAGAATCTCAACTTTCAGATGCATTTCTTCTTTGGCCAAATATGTATAAATGAAGCCTTCATCTTTTAGCATGGCTACCTGGCGAAGAGCTACGAGGTTTGTGGGTGCTCCGTGGACACAGTCGCGCCTCAACGGCGCACAATGCTTCATGTGTCGTCGACTCGCGACTGCTGCCCACGCAGATCCTCTCAGCTTGCCATTGGCAGGCATTCGAGTCCTGGACATGACTAGAGTTCTGGCTGGAGTGAGCTCATTTTACGATTTAAGGCCTTCACATGATATGCTAAATGTCCGAATAGCCATATTGTACACAGATACTTGGGGACCTTGGGTAGGCGTCATCATGTCTAGGATGCTGGACCCAAGGCTCGACTAGAAAGGCCAGAATCAGCAGAGATCCTGACCTTGAGTTTGTGATCAGGGCCGAAGTCATCAAGATTGAGCATCCCACAAGGGGAGACGATACTCGAGCATGGGGGCCGCCGTACGCCAAACACATCAAAGGAGAGAAGACAGATAGTCCTGGAGAGAGCGCATACTTTCTATCAGTATGTCAGTTCATAGTTGGAAAAATCTGCAAATAATTGAGTCCCACTTCAGGTCAATCGAAATAAGAAATCGATCGGCCTCTCCTTTGCTTCTCCTTCGGGCGTCTCAATTCTCCATAGACTCGTCAAAGATTGCGATGTGCTTGTTGAGAACTATCTCCCAGATACTCTCGAGAAATACCAGATGGATTACAAAACAGTATCGCAGCTCAATCCTTCCCTTATTTACGCAAGCATCACTGGATATGGACAAACAGGGCCTTATCGTAAAAGAGCAGGCTACGACGTCATGGTCGAAGCAGAGATGGGATTGATGCACATCACAGGCTCGCGTGATGGACCTCCTGTGAAAGTTGGTGTTGCTGTCACAGACTTGACCACAGGGCTGTACACCTCCAACTCGATTATGGCGGCGCTGCTAGGAAGAGCGAGAACAGGCAAGGGTCAGCATATCGACGTGGCGCTCAGTGACTGTCAAGTAGCAACGTTGGCGAACATGGCGAGCTCAGCGTTGATCAGCGGCGAGCCTGACACTGGGAGATGGGGAACCGCTCATCCCTCCATCGTGCCCTACCGAGGCTTTACAACGGCGGATGGGGATGTTCTCCTCGGTGGAGGTAATGATCGACTCTTTGGTATTCTGTGTCGAAAACTTGGAAAGCCGGAGTGGGCAGAGGACGGAAGATTCGTGACTAACAGCGTACGAGTCCAGCACAGAGTCGTGCTAGAAAAGCTCATCGAGGCCGAAACAAAAAAGAAGACAACGGCTGAATGGCTGCAATTGCTGGATGGAAGTGGTATGCCGTATGCGGCTGTAAATGACATTCAGGGAACTCTCAACCATGAGCACGGTATAATTTTTATTGTTTTGCGTGCAAGTGGCCGGACTAATGCAATGGTGATAGTGCTAGCACGGGACATGGTCAAAGAGGTTGAACATCCTACTTGCGGCCCTATGAAATTGGTCAATACACCAGTCAAATACTCAGATTCAAAGCCTAGTATTAGGACGCCACCACCACTGCTGGGACAGCATACTGATGAGGTGCTAAGGGATATTTTGGGTCTGGAAGACACTGAGATTAAGAGTTTGAGACAAGAAGGAGTCGTCGCGTAAGTATCGCACAGTCTCAGCCAAGGAAGCTATTTCTCTATCGATATCTTCAGCATATCTCTTTTGAGAAGGGAGATGCATATGGTAATCTAAGGGAGCGGGATAGATACCTAACTTTCTCCTTTAAATTGTCATTCGCGGCTTGTAGTAATTAGTAAACCACACCACTGGGACAGTTGTATCATTTTGGCTGCATCGGAATTACCTCGTCATTTCTATCTAGGGAGCAGCAATATAAAATGGTGATTTCAAAATCAGATTTTAATTCTAATGGATTCAGATCGCATCCTAGAAGCCTATGAACCCTGACGTCTTAGCTTGCAGGTTGCTGCAATCTCGGTATAGTATGCTGCCATTTGAACTCATCCAATTGATGCTCGTAATAAGTATGGGAACAGTCTGTCTAGCGTGCCAAGACCAAACAGCACTCCCATATCAGAAGGAGAAAAGCTACTTTGCGAGTTCGCCTGTGTCCTGATGAAGCGGAGTGCAGCAAACACTATCCGAAATGAGCTCAACAACAGAGGAAACAGATTGGAATGTGTCCGCCCGAACCCGCCCTCCTCACACTCCCTCACATACATCGACCGCCCGCCCCTCCTCCCGCCAATCTCCTCATCCTGAACACAATTCGCCGCAATTGAAAATTGCCCGAGCCAGTAGCTTTGCCTCGACAGCCGCCCAACTGGAAAGTCAATTGACTCAAACAGTGGCAGCCAGTAACAACTCTATAGACGCGCCCCCCGCAAACCCCACAGCTTCCACCCTTGCAGGTATCGATGGAGCGTCGCATGCAGCATTGATCCAAAACACAGCTGAGTGGGAGGCAGCGCGGGAGTCAGTGCTCAGTCAAATGGTTACAAGTCAGGACTTAGCTGAGAATGTTACGCCCGCGCCGAAAGTGAGCAGAGGAGGGGTGAAGACTGGAGGTCGAAGAGGGAGAGGAGGAAGAAGACCGAAGGTCAAGATAGAAGCAGAAGATTCTCTCGGCGTAGAGATAGCCACTGCAGCTGGCGTGAAAACAGAGACTCCCACCAGAGGCAAGAACAGAGGAGGCAGGCCGAAAGGTAGTCGAGCAGGCAGCCAGGTCAATCGGGGCGGAAGACCCAGAGGAGGAAGCAAAACCCCCAACAGAGGCGGCCGACCTCGAGGCGGTGGTAGAGCAGGACTCAGCGCAGCCGGCGCCCTCAGCCATTCCGCCATCAAAAAGAAGCGCAAACGAGCCGACGACGACGACGACGGCCCCAACGACACCGACGTCTCCGAAGAATTCAACCTCCTCGCCCACACCTCCTCCGGCCGCCGCATCACCCAAGCCAAAACCTTCTCCCCCCTAACCCTCGACCCCCCCACGACCACCTCCTCCACCAAAAAACCCTCCCCCCTCATCCCTCTCACATCCCCCCCCTCACCCCAACCCTCCCGCTTGAAACGCCGCAAACCCGGCGAAGCCGCCGTCTGCATAAACTGCGGGCGCGGGCACTCCCCCACCAGCAACCAAATCGTCTTCTGCGACGGCTGCAACACGCCCTGGCACCAGTACTGCCACAACCGCCCCATCACGCCCTCGGTCATCCAAATCGAAGAGAAAGAATGGCTCTGCAGCGAATGCAGCATGGCACGCGACCAAAAAGCCCACACGGCCGGAAAGGTCGCCGCGCAACCGACCATGGCTCTCGCTGAAAAACGCAACTACCTCACCAATCTCGATAAATCCGAACTCGTCTCCCTGCTCTTACACGCCAGCACCCTCCACCCCGACCTCCCCATCTTCCTCCCCCCACCCCCCGTCTCGATCCCCACGATCATCGAGCCCCGCCCCCTACCCGTCCCCATACAATCCACCCTAGACGAAGAAGAATACATTGAAATCTACGTCGAGCAGGAACCGCTCCCCTATCCCAAAGCCGGCAATGGCCTTGCGCTGCCGGCTGAGACTGAAGATCTGGCGCTGCTGATTGATGAGGATGTGGGTAGTTATAGCCATTCGTGGAAAGGGGCGCATGGGTGGGAGGGGCCGGGGGGGTTGGGTGGTGCTGCTGCTGTGAGTGTAGGGGCATGAGGAGAGGGGTTGGGGGGATGGGATTTGTGAAGAGGTGGGATGCTAGGTGTGAGGTTTTACGAGGATGAAGAGCATAGTGTTTTGTGTAATGGTGTATCAATAGCGGATATACGGAGGTATCAGCTAGTCGGATTAATTAGCATTCGAATGATCATGAGACATGTGGGTATCATGCCACTTCCATTGTTGATGTCAAGTGGAGCACCATAGCCACGGACAGCGCTGGATTCATTCGTGCCAAGACGATTGTACTACGTATGGAGCTTTGTCACCGCGAAGAAAGTCGGAGCATACATTCTGGACCGGCATCTACAGTGTGAAGGATGTAGACCATTCTTAGCTTTTATAGATATGAACTTAGAAGACGTCGCTTGAGAAACCATAGTTCTCCATGACTAGATCGTCAATTCTAACGTACAGCACTATTTGTGGTATTCAACATCCGACGACGCTGAGCATGCAGGACATCTGTCATCTTTCCGAAAGCCCTATTATATCCCATCACCAATTCCCCTCATGGACTCCACTCTCCTTCACAGGCACCTGAAGCGCCTCCACATCCCCACCTTGCTCATCCCCTCCCTGCTCCTCATCGACTTCGTTCTCCTCCATCTGCTCATCAGCCTCTTCCCCACCGCCTCGCTCATCATTAGTATCTTCGCCGCCCTCTTCTGCATTATTTGCACTGTTGCCCGAGAGGGTTGGAAACATGGGAGGCCTCTCATGCGCAGTGTCTCTGACCTCGGCCTCCCCGTCTACCACCTCATCGTCCACCTCGCTCAGCTCGCTCTCATCATCCGCGCTATCATGTACACTGCCAGGTACGCTGCTGCCCACTTCGTTGGCTCCCTCGCTATTGATTACGACTGCAAATCTTGGCCCGTCATGTGGATCTCTGGCTCCTGGTTCAGATATTGGAGCTGGGGCAAGAAGCTTTAGAACCTTAGCAGGGACGGTAGGTGCAGGCTTTGAGGCGATGGCTTCGGCTTTTCGGACGATCTCTCTCGCCGTGACATATCTGGCTCCGGTCTTCTTCGGCTGCTCGCCGCCTTGAGCGCCTGCTGCATCAGGTGGTGGAGTCTCAACCATCCTGGGTGTAGGGTTGCTCAATATGTTATCGACGCGCATGCGAACACGGTTTTCTTCAACGGCGTCGTTCCTTATGAGACCAGGGATTATACTGTCATAGAGATGAGCGTAAGCGTCTCGTATGAGGTCTTCGAAAGGATTGATAGGCTTGAAAAGATTATTGTTTAATTTCTTAAGTTCGATGGCTTCGCGGAGGATATCAAGCATTGGTGGAGATGTCTGTTGGGAGTGAACGTGGGTTTCGAGACGAGCAGCATGTATTTGGAAATTCTCTGGATCCATGCCTTGGAATATGATCTCCGAATAGCCTTCCGTGACGTTGCAGTATGGTTGGTGGTGTAAAAGCTGGTCATCACTCATGAGTATTCCGTGACGTGTATGCAACTTTTGAGAAAACCCACCTTCAGATACGCTCGGCAGACTTCCTCCCAGACACTTCCGTGGCTGACGAAGTCAATTGCTCTTTTGCGAATGCGGCGAGCCAGTGCCTCCAAGCTCGACTTGTCGTTCAGTTGATACAAAAGTCGAGTGAAGAATCTAACGTATTTGCCAGTGTAGACAAAATGTCTCCCAGGTCGCTCGTTATCTGGTTTCCAGACTTGGATCGCCATGGTCTTTGTGAAGATCTGTTGGCTGAGCTCGTTTCTTGCACCCACAGCCGAGCGGGGATCATTCGGTTCATCATCGTACATGATATGTGCAGCCTTCAACCCAATGTCAGCTTAGTTGGTAGATCGGCGAAAACACGTAGACTCACCCGCGCCACCATGCGATGATGCCAATTCGATTTGTCTGCCGCTCTAAGAGCTTTTAAGATTTGCCAAACATACCCATTCCAGCCCTCATCGCCTAGAAAGTCTGGGGCTTTGCGGGCGTATGGCGTCGCTTGCAAAATTCGACGACCTTCCTCAGACTGCACTCTTTTGTCAGCAATGTAGACTGGGCGCGATATCAGGATTCTTACCGAGACGCGCTTCGACCGCACAAGCTTATGCACTATCGAAAGAAGCTTATAATGAGGTTCGATAATCGGGTCTTTGTCCGGATGACGGTTGTCTCGCTTCTCTGGACAGGCCTCAATAGCTCGAATGAAAGCATCGACAGCCGGGTGGTAGCTTATACGCCTCGCTCGTCCACGTATATCATCACCGCAATTGTGCATTTTCCACAGGACCTTTCCGAATGTGTATGAAGTGCTGGCCAACACGTTAGTTTGATGTCTTACATACGATTGAGAGACTTACACCCAGTTCTCCGGTTTCTGGATCGAGGCCCGGCGGAGCAAAATACTGGCGAACTTCCATGCAGGGTAAAGCTGCATACCTCGAAAAGGTCGATCCTGATACATGCCGACCGCTCGAGAATTATAATGTCGTTTAAATTCATCCAAAGCAAAGGGGACCATTGAAAATGGTTCACGGGTGGAAGCATAGACTCGAGTTCCAAATTCAGCGCAAAGATCTGCCATCTTGCTAGTATCTTCGAATGATCCCTCCGCACACCGGGTTGCAAGGGCTAGAGCCATGGAGTAGCAATGTATAGCTCTGCGTTGTAGATCAGCAAGCTCGCCCATGTGGTGATCCAGCTTATCTGCAGTCCACGTGGTATCTTCCTCAATCATAGCATCAAACACCTGACCAAGTCTATACCAGGTCTCCCACCTGTCTGTATCGAACTCGAGGTCGTGCCGCAAGAAAGCCTTGGAAATATTGAGATCATCGGTCGATCCAGCACTGGAACGCTTCAATGAACGGAATTTAGCCAGTGCAATATGACCTAGCAAAGAGTACCACCCTTTCGAAGCAATATCAGATCCTTCGTCGTACGCTGGCATGCCGCATAAGCCGCCTATGCCTCGCAGAGAGCGATACAGGGCATATGGGTTGAGCGGCGATCTCAGATAGTTGTTTACGAGCCGAAAGTTGAATAGCCTGGCCATCGAATTGTTCATCTTGGGTATCATGATCACTTGCTGCATCTTGTCCACGGTGAACTTTAGGTCACTTTTCAAGAGGTCTTTGATGCTAATCCTGTTGACTTGGGTCAGGACGAGATCCATGATCTCAAGCGCGGTAGTCTTGTCGAGGCTTTCGGTCAGGCATCCATGATCCTGCATCTCCACCGCATTCGCAGACACCTTCACGCCGTAAAGGTCGAACATGAGCTGAGACATGTCTATATCCCAACCTCCCGTGACCTTGAAAGTCTCAAGCTCTTTCTTCATCAGTCTGAGAAATGTCTTACTCGCAAGGCTGCAATAGCACCTTAACCCTAGTGCCTGGTGAACACGCTCCAGGTGCTTGATCATTTCCTGAGGAGGTGATTCGAAGAAGTCACTGTTTTGTGACATCGCCTCTTTCAACAGTATATACTGCAAAGTCCATGTCCTGACTATCATGTCTCGGAATCTATCAGTCGATCTAGCCAACCCTCTCGTTGCGTTCTGATTGACTTGGGCGGGTGGTGGTGTTTTCCCAACTCTTATTGTGTCTTCCCATAGCGCAAATACGTGCAGTAGTTTCTGCAGAGAAGTCACAGCTTCCAAAGACGTACGCAGATGATCCGAGTCTAGACAGTCAAAGGCCTCAGATTTGGAAAGTGCGATAGTCAAGACTCGCGTGACATGATCGTCAAGCCGATGAAGCCAGCGAAGGAGGCTATCGCGTCGATTCTCCTGAGGAATCTCCCTGTACGACAATGCGCTCAGATGATCCATAATGAGAGCCACCATGCGAAGGTCGCACGAAAGTACCTGGGGCGGGTAGACAATTGCGCGGTATGCGTCTCGCAACTTTTGCCAGAGAAAAAGCCTAAGAGCTACGTTTCCTTCTTTTAGGAACGCTAGAGCTTCCAGTAACTTAGTATCTGGACCGATGTCGACAACCATATCCGAAGTTTGGTACGTAGGTGAGGCTTCTGTAGATCCAGCAGTAAGCGTCGTCCCGACGGTCTCAGCGCTTCCATCCTGATCGGCCGGTTTAGTGTGATCTTTGATCGACAGATCAAGAAGGGGTTCAAGGCTTTCAATAGTGGTCAGCGGATCTGTGTTTCCGGGATTAAAGGCGCCCATGAAGAAATCCATAGTTGTTAGCCTCGAAATTTCTTTTTGGGCTGCTTCGACGGAAATTTCTGGCATGATTGCATTGTTCGGTAGCTCAATTTTAAAAGGAGCGAGCGATGTATTCTTCTTGTCGAAGCCCTGGAGCGTGTGTATTAAATCGTGATAGCATAGAATTGTATTATCCCGAGAGGTTGGCTCCAACAGACTGTTACATACGACAGAAGCCCACATAAAACGGACTTGGAGATTTTCCATGGCTTTTGAGCATCTCCCAGTCGTATTGTCCGGCCAAGTCCATTGGTTCATTAATTTACTGGCAATCGCAGCCCATCGCCTAAGACGATCACGTTGGAGTACTCTAGTAGCCTCGTCCACTTTGCTATTAGGTTTGGTGATTAGTCCGTAGACATCGAGGTGTAATTCAAAGATGATTTGGACCAATTTGGTATACTTCCGTTTTGCTCCATCAATTTCTGTTACTGACATTAGAAGACTTTCGACGGTAGACAATTTATGAGCAGGCTGGTTAAGCTGATAATCCTGCTGCTCAATTTGTTCAATTGATTTGTTGGTCTTCGTGTATATTGCCTGATCTTGAAATACGAGCATCTGCACGACACCTTCTTTGAGCATGTCCGGCCAGATATAAGTTTCATACCATCCCATGCCTTCAGCATTCATACGATCGTCTATGGGAATAATAAGTAGCTCTTCGAGCCACTGGTAGGCAAGCTGGTTGAGGCTAATCCATTCTTGCTTCTCCATACGGCTGATGAAGCTCTCGAGTGCATGTTCTTCAGATTCTCTCAAAAGCGATTCCAATTTTGATGGTCTTCGACTGCTTTGATTTGAGTTCTCCAAGAAGGCTGCGAACGCGGGATTGCGACTGCCACCAATGCCACCGGCAGGGTCCTTGTAATCGTGACCATTGAGGAAAGCTTTGCTTCTTGCGAGATCCCAAACATCGAGAGTGGACCTGAGGTCATGAGCTACTAGATCCACAGATTGGAAGGGATTGTTTGCACGGTCGAGTCCAGGATTCGTGATTTGAATCGACACAATCTCCCGAAGTGTACTCAAAGATGTAGACAAATCTGACCCTAGCTTGGAAAGTATAGTGCCAACAGCGTCAAATACCACATCATCTGCTTGGTGGTAAATCTGAAGTTGTTGTTCGTACCATTTCGCCCAATCATCTGCCGTGGAGTCCTTCAAGGCATCCGGATCTAAAGAGCCTTTGGCCTTTATCCGCTTGCTTCTCGACCGACCTATGTCAGCGGAATCGGGCAACTCGGCTGTTTCAGAGGATCTCTTGCGAGTGGGTAAAGATGCGGAGATGACTGGGGCGAGGCTGATCTGTGCGTTCTCTGCGTGGTTTGCTATGTCAACGACCTCCAACGTTTCTCTCTCACTGCTCCTAAGGCCATCGGCCATCATTGTACTCGCGAGCGCGCCCTCGAGAGTGGTCCGATTTAGATCTGTAGGAGAAAGTTCCACGGCATGAGCTACCACACCCGGCATTGCCACGGCAATGGCGCCATTCTCTACTTTGGATGCATCCTCCATGGGCCCTTGTTCATCTACAAGGGGCGGTTGCTCTATGACTGGGCTCATGTCACCGATACCTAGGGTCTTTGAAGATGGACCAGGTGGTGTAGTAGATTGGTGGGTCGGTAAAGCAAGCAAGTAGGTAGAACCCGGATCTGGTTCGTCAACACCTTGCACCTCCTGTCCGAGTTTGAGCAATATAGCTCTGCCGCAACTAGTGTATGATCTCAAGGGGACTTCGATAACCTGGGGAGCTGTTGTAGTTTTAACCATGCCATTATCGGGGCTCGGCGAGGGTGTAGGAAGGTATGGGCAGGGATCAATCCGTTTTCTGAACGAAGAAATAATACTTCCGTGCTTGCCAGACAGGCTAGAGACTTGAGATTGAGAAAGTTGGTCATCTAATTTTTCAAGGATAGGTTTCAGTCGCTCCTTTGCGAAGCCAACTTCAAGGCCAAATGGCTCTGTCCACGTGTACAGGTTCGATCCATCGCTATCAAGTACGGCTTCCAAACAGTATCTCGCAATGCGAACGCTGCCCAAAAAGCTACCAATTCTGGAAACGAGGCGCCACAGCTCCAGATCAGTGTCGTCTCTGTCCAGCGCTTCAACGAAGAGTTTTAAGCTCGAAGAGGCAACGTCTGAAAAGGGGCCGTGGACATTGACCGAAGCATCAGATATGACCTCATGCTCAATACGAGAGAGATTCTGTCTAAGTCGATCGAGCAGAAACTGGCCATGGTTCTTGTAAGCAAGGTACAGAATCTGAGGAAGAGAGCTTGGCATCCCGTCGGCAGCGGTGACTGGCGCCACGAGTACTGGAGCCAATGCATCGTCGGAGTCGTCGTCAGAAGCTTCGATGTCACGGTAGCGCTCAATAGCTTGGGCTTCGGATAATGACTCTTCCCAGGTGAAAATTTCGGATCGGAAGAGCTCATTATAAGCACCCTCAGCTGCATCGTAGAAATCCGGGCCTTGAGAATGCAATTTCAGGGCGTTCTGATACAGTTTCAAAGCTTCTTCGATCTGTCGACAAGTCAGCCGTTACGGCTGTATGAAAGAATTAATAAAGAGATTGAGGACCTGGATTTCTTTGCTATCATCAATCTCATCTTCGCTCTCCTCTTCGATCTCCACATTCAAGGGAATGAAAGCACTCTGTTAGGGTAAGCGATGTCCCTCTAGTTCGAAGTGGAGAAAATAGGTACCATTGCATGAGGGTATTTGGAGTCACTTTAATGGAGGCAATATGATACTCATCAAACAACTTCTTTTAGATAGGATTGCCCCTCCACAGTCTAGTCAAGCATCGCTTAGTATGAAATATGGAATATTGAAGGACACGAACGTTGCTTCTTCCTGAGGCATGGACTGATGTTATGGAATGGTGCTCTTTGAGTAAATGGAGGGCGCGATTTGCACCCTGACACATGCCAAGAATGATCGACATTTAGCTCCCGAGGAGCTTGATGCGACAGCTCCAGCCAATGAGATTGCTTGCGTGTCCGCTGAAAACATTGGCTGTCTGATCGCTCCCTCAAGTTTCAAATTCCTACCCATACAGCAATCCGGTCCTCGAAAGCTACCCAACCCCGTCACCTTCCCGCTGGAACTTCGTCAACTCAGCCTAATTGGCTATGAGACAGCTTCTATCACGAAATTCCCTCTATACCGAAAGAAGTTGCCCGTTGGAGGCACATGATGGTTGTGCCTGCTGTTCCTGAAATCGTCGAAGAGGACATTGAAGCCGCTATTGAAAGTCGCAATGACGCTTTGCAGACCATACGAGAATTGGGCCCTCCGGACTTGGTACATCTGATAAAGCAGGCGAAATCTGGAGGGCGCCAAAGTGGAGTCTATCACCATGTTACTGGTGTCGATGCTTCGTCTTCTGCTAGCCTCGCAGCCTACGTCAATACCCTCGTATACTCGCCGGCCGACAAAACTCACAAAGTCGTCTCTGGTCTATATTGCTGCTACAATGCGTTTTCGCACCTGGACATGAGGGTGGAGGTCAAGATACCTGGAGGCGTGGAAAGCTATTGCATCGATGAGCGAGGTGACAAGCGCGTGGCATCCGAAGGACTGTGGCTGGAGACATTCCTCTGCGCGGTTTTAAGAGCCTATTCCTATGCCGATGATGGCAGCGGGGACAGCATAAAAAAGATTATTGGAGTGCGAAGATTTGATCCGATCACGAGTACCGAAGTCGAGCACAAATTCTTGGACGCTGCAGAGAGGCTGTTCTTCAAAGGTGGGTCAGAGGCGCTCGTGGTCAAGCATTTGGACTAAATTCCACAGGACCCCAGCTGGGTTCGGAACCCGAGATACAGGTACCGAACGTCGTGTCCAACCATCTGACCACTGGCCTTCTGAAGTACATACACACTACGGGAAGATACACATCTGGCATCAATCTATTTGAGAAGCTCCGATCGAGAGATGTCGAGGTCTCCTCACTCCTAGCGAGGGTCATGATCGCAGCCGACGAGGAGGTCCAGGCTGTCAAGCTCCTGCATGATTCAATTTCAGAGCTGCCGATGGACTACTCACTTCTGGACTGCCAATCCACATTCTGCCAGAGCAAAGGGCGACTGGACTGGGCACTGGAGTGCGCGAAGCGCAGTGTAACAGCTGCTCCAAGCGAGTTCGGCACGTGGGCCAAGCTGGCCGAAATATATGTTGGCCTTGAGCAATGGGACCTTGCACTGCTGACATTGAATTCATGTCCAATGTTTACGTACCAGGACAAAGACGCTCCCCGGATGCCGGAGCCAGCTCGTGTCCTTTTACCAGTTTTACCAGAGAGCATGTTGGACGAAATAGATGAATCCCACCAATCTTATGACATCGAATTAGTGCATCCGTCTTTACGAAAGCTAAATGCCGCGGGATACAAGGGCACGTTCTATAAGGCATATAGTCTCTTGACCGAGATAACATCAAAAATTGGCTGGGATCAATTGCTTAAGATTCGTAGTCAAGTTTTCGTCATGGAAGAAGAGTATCGGAGTGGAAAGCAGACTGTTGGTAGTCAGCAGCCCGTATCAAGCCGGAATGCAAGTACTGTCGCTTTACATTCGCCAAGTCCAAATGTCAATGGCGCCACGCCAGCCGCGTCAGCATCCGATGAGGCACACGATGAGGATGGTGATCATGATCATGATGATGGAGGCCCATTGGGCACACCAACCACTACCAATACAGCAGTAACAGCACAGAGTAATGGCGCCGCTAGCGGCAAAACCCTAGTCGCGGAAGACTCCATAGAGAAACCGAATCATACAATTACATCAGAAGAAGTCAAAGCCGGCAACGAAGAAGTAAGTTTTCCCAAACTTCCATCTTAACACCACATTGACCCCCTTCCAGCCCTCACCATCGAACCCCCAATACACCCAATTCCACAACAAACGCCTCTGCGAGCGCTGGCTCGACAACCTCTTCATGGTCCTCTACGAAGACCTCCGCATCTACACCATCTGGCGCACCGACATCGCCCGCGCCAAATCCGAAGACACCACCGGCGAATACCGCAAGTCGGCCGAGGAGTGGGAGATTTTGGGGGAGCTGGCGGAGCGCTTGCATCATTTTCCGGAGGCGGTGGAGGCGTATCAGGCGTGTTTGAGGGTGAGGTTTAGTCCGAAGGCGATGAGGGGGGTGCTGAGGATGTATGAGAGTCAGGGGAGGGTGGGGGAGGTGTTGCAGGCGGCTATTAGGTTGATTGCGTGGCAGTATCGGTGGTATTCTGAGGTATGTTGGATCCTGTCTGGAGCTACCATGTTGATTGGAAGATTACTGATAAATGGCACTAGTTTTCCCCAGCCCTCCTCCAAACGATACGCAATCTCATCGAAAGCGAAGGTGCAGTCAAAGTCCGCAGTATCGTCCAGGCCACGAGCCTACCCCAACCTGTCTTGGACCTCACTCATCGCTACGTAGAGCTCTGCGCCTCCTTCCGATCAAATGGTAGCGATGGTTGAGAGCTCTTTTGGGGATTGTTCCACGTATCCTTTATAGCGAATACCACTTCTGGACCTTAGCCTAGGTTTAGCTTTGCAATATTTGATGGAATCCATCTTTTTGGGTCTGTCTTCGACTGATTGTTTTTTGTAAGTTTCGGATTTCATGAAGAGAGTGAGTTCTGGCTTATTGTCCATGATGTTGCGTCTGGAATTCTAGGATTCGCTGGCATCCGATGCGATGAATTGGAATGGCTCGTAGAGCTGTGGTCGATGTCTTCACACTGTTCTAGGTCGTGGGGATCCTCCACCTTGTCATCATTGCAGGCGGTTCGAGCTGGTGCAGCCCTGCTGGGGCGGGTTGTTGATACCGTAGACGATGCTATATAGCATTGCTTAGTCCTGCACTCAACAGATTTGTTTTTCATTTCGCTATTGTTCATACTGTCTCTTAAGTCCATTTTCCATAACGTGCCAACGCCACAACTTGCACGTCCCTTCCATCGCCCCCGCTCAAAGCCTTTCAATTCTTCCATGCCTTCCGCCTCCACTTGACCTGGCCTGGGAATTCCCTCGACACCATGGCTATGTCCCACAATTTATTTTCCCATTCACCTCTGAGCCGCGATTGTCGTAGGCTTCGACCATGCCCTTTGTTCTGTATTCTGGGCCGTCTTTAGATTCGCCTTTATCCGCTGATGTTTCGAGGTGTTCCAGGAGTCGATAGTGCTGTATCTTTGTTCCAGGGTCGCTGTTGATGAGCTTTGGAGGGGCGGAGGCCCATGAGTTCTATAAGTATTTGATGATTGTTGGTTAGGTAGCTGTTGCGTGATGTGAGAGTGCTCGTCATGTGCATTGAGCTTGGGGCTTTTACCCTACCCCTGGCTCTCCAATCCGTCTGTTTCTTGATGAGTGACTGTTACCGACGATAGAATTCAATAGCAAGGTACCAGGGACGTGGTCAAAGCTCAAGGTTGAAGTCTTTTCAATGGGTTTTGTTCCTGCAGATAGGTATATTGAAGAGCCACTTTCTTTGGATGAGGGAGGTGTGTGGGTACCAATTGAGTGCAGAGTAGGCCTTGTAAATGAAATTGTATATTGATATTTAAAAGTAATGGATGTAAATATCAAATAGACGGATGGATGTGTCTGTTGCCGGGGGCGATAAGCATATAGAATGTGCCGGAAATTTTCCCATAGAATCGCATGTAAAACACAACCACGACAAACTTCCAACCCTCCACGGTACTAAGGCCGTATCACAAAGTCGCTGCCTTTTTCAGTATACTAGCTCTATTGGAACATAGCTTGCACATTTCACTACTTGCCAGAGAGGAGACGAAATGGCTGGTAAGTCTTTTTGTGTGCCTGACCTCCTTTGACTTTATACCTCATCGACAAAGCACAAGACAGAGGGTCACAGAGATTGATGCTGACGGGTTTTGGCCATAACCACAGATGATCGAGTAACTCAACCTTTTAGCCAAGTGGATATCACTTATATGTTCGTCTGGTCTGATGCCACCTTACACCCCTTCAAAGGCTACGAATCAGACCACAACGTGTTCCGTATCCGCAACATCAAAGAACAAGTCGAAGACGACGGCACAATTGCTTGCTTAGGCACCTTTTGCTGGCGTAACTTCAGCGCCAATTTCACTTCTCGGTATTACCCTCTATCTAGGGCACTCAGCGACTTCAGTGTTGTGGGAGAGACAATGGCAGAGGGCATGGGTGACAATCTGGAGGATGTGACCGTCCAATTTGAGGTGAAGGTACCGGAGGAGAGTGGAGAGGATAACGTCATGGCCGTAGTCCTCGATAAAAATGGAAATTCGTTCATGATGATCACCCTGGACTACGGTCTCAAGCGAGGGATAATGCCAAACAGGGTCTACATATACGGGCGAAAGCTCTTGTTAGAGAAGGAGAGGGAGGAGATTGAACTTACTTCGGGAGAGAGGTCTCGTTTAACAATCCCTGAACGTGAGTGGATGGTGTGGGCGAAGGAGGCCCAACAAGTGTGGGACTATTGGAAAAGTGTGGGGCAGTAGGGGAAGAACGAAGAGAACGACGACTGAGGCAGTACTGTAAGAAGGCTCAAATCCAAAATCAAGAGGAAATGCTAATCTCAGTTACCAAGTGCAGAGGTCTCTAGGATACTTACGATCTCTACGCGTCACTGTTGCTAGGTGAAGCCAACTCCCTGAGTCTGGTAGAGACTGGTATCTTTTCAAGCATGCGTTTCTCTGCATGACTTGTGATTCGTTTGATCTTAATTGGGCATGCTCATGGCAAATGGTCCTTACTGTTGATTCAATGGGGATGATGGCAATCAATGCACGTGGAGGAAACTTGTAATTAAGATTGTCTTGTTCGAAGGGGAGAATAATTAGGGAGGCGACAGGTCCTCGATGAAAGGAGAATCTTTGACGTCAGCCAAGACCGCCAAAGACATGCAAATGTTTGTATCCTAAAGACTACGATGATTCTCAGATGTGCGTCCTTGTATCCTTCATGAACTGAGAGGCTTTCTTTTCGCATTGGCCGTAGAAGTTGTCAATATTGGTGAATGTGGCAAGGTAGGGATCTTTTGTTTGTCCAGAGATGAAAGACAAGCTCGCCTTTGCCATTTTGTAAATGCCCCCAGACAACATTTTCTATACAGTTTGCGAAGAGCTTTCTATCCTTGTAGCTCGCCCATGGTCTCGATCATTCGAGAGCTATTCTGAGCTCGATTTTCCGGTTCTGCGCCCTTCCACTGAACGTCTGCTCTCTTTTTCTATAGCCTAAATCAGGATTAATCAGACATCATTTTTTCATTAGCACTGACCTTGAACCAAACTAACGTTGTATTTGTACCACCATATGAATATGCAAGTCTTCTCTGCTATTCCGATATCTCCATCTTGTCTTCGTCGCCGCCCTCCTTCTCCTCACCTCTCTCTCTCTCTGGGGTCATTATCTTCTCCGCAAACAACTCTGCCAGTTCGGCCGGCTCTTCAAAAGCAGGCAGAAATCGTATATGAACATGCAGTCCCACGGTAGTCCCACGAGGCCACACCCAACCTGGCATGATCTGTATACCGTTTATACCGATGGCCTCGATCATCTCTGGGCTCATGTCTACCGAGCCGTCGACAAATTCGATCAGCTCAAATAGATGAAAAGTTTCGGAATACTCGTCATATTCGCAGACGAAAGCTGCCTGGTGTTGCCTCCACCTGAACCTGGCAATGTAGAAAGGCCCGGGATCCTCGTTGTCACTGTCGCTGAAAATTCCTTCATCGATAGGCCCCGTGATCTTTATACCATCATTGGAGGAGCCGTATCCTACTTCGTTTTCGACAAAAAGATCCTCTGAAAAAGGGAACTTGAATGTGACATTGACTTTGTTTTCGGAGCCGGAGTACTGTGCAGGTGAGTATGACTGGGGCATATTTAACGGTATTGATGATACTGCTGGTTTCGGGTTCGATTGTGTGCGAGCTAGAAAAGATAGAATATTCTCAAATTGACATCGAAGGAGGGACCTGTAGGTTTCTAGTTTGTTGAGCCGAAGGGGCTTGGTAATAGGTCTTTGCTTCGCTGTACAATTCTTTTTGCGTCGTGGGTTGTGTGTGGAAGATTGATACCCTGTTTGATTGCCTAAAAAAGAGTGTTTAATATAGACAGGAGGAGACATCGACGCAACCCGTACGCTATGCCCATATGATATTCAACACGGGCCATTCGGCTCATATGTGCTCCGTTTCCAGGGAACGAGCTGACAAATCTACAAATATGTATGACTTCAGGCCTAATGGGTGCAGAGGTTTAGTGATATCTCCTACTAGCTAGGACAATGGCTATGTAAACTAATCATGGTGAACGAAATGAAGCAACTCAAAACATGAGTGGGACGTCTACAGTCAAGTTGCCTCCACCACTACCGTCACTCAAGCTGGAGAAATCAGCTTCGATACCCACCCGCCATATCCCGTACCTACCTCCGCAAGCACCTCCGCAATTACCTCAGTCACCCACAGTACAAAGATTTGAGAAGAGATGGAGGGCTGAAGATATTGGATACCTTGATGGCACACCCAATCAGGAAGTTTCCTCATTCATGGATCGAATTCAGACCACGTTAGATTCAGCGGGTGTCAGAAGCCACCCAGACAACCATAGTCACCCTTCTCAAAGATGTCACTTTTGGGCGGCACCACTAGGGACTGACTGACATCATACAATTCGCTCTTGATAATACGCCATCCACTGATGCATCCATGGTGGAACGCTTGTTGAGAAATCAAGGCATTCAGCAAACGAGTCATTTCATGGGTTGGAAGACACTCAATACACTAGGCGAGATACGTCAATGAACAGAGACGCAACTAATTTGGTTCAGGAAATCATCATGCTGACCAAAGGTCTCACTCAGTACGCCACTGTGGAACAATTTGAATGCGGCGTTCGACTATTTCGAACGGTGTTTGCAACGTGACCTCAATCCACCGTATGGCAATGATCTATATTGCTACATAAAGCAGGCCCAACTGTAGCAGTGAAAAGCTTGCGTTTTCTAAAGACCTACCCTATCATCGTTTACACCACTTATTATTTGACCTAGTTCCTACACAATTGCGTATGCCACACTCCTCGGGATGTCCTGGAAGTATTTCCATCCTCTCAATCACTACATTGAAAGGGTAACAATTCCATAAGACTTCCATACAAAATTGCTGCCCTCTGCATCATGAAAAACATTTGCGGACAA
>JAABUP010002583.1_pt1 | contig 34618 bp, 46 predicted proteins | sample 5559201 | NCBI WGS metagenome assembly JAABUP01 (sample SAMN10711887, study PRJNA513373) | rock metagenome | isolation source: Antarctica rocks | place: Antarctica
CTTATGCAATGCATTCGATGACTGATATAAGCAACGAAGCATGGAGTCTAGGTGCCAGCAGACAAGTTGTAAGGCTGTACAGCTTTGCAGACATGCTGTGCATGCTGCAATGCTCACCTCTGCACTGCCCGTGAGTTGTGACCCCATTGACAAATGCAGCCTCCAATGGGTCTTGTTGATACAGCATCATTCATCCGAGAAATTGAGCGTCACGTAACGCCAACTTCATGGCGTTTCGATCGACAGAAGCATGGGCGAGACCGCTAGTCGCACCATCCTGGCGCTGGGCGCCCAGTCACAAACTTTGATCGACGGCAGGTCCGCCGATCCCCCGCGCTCTGCTGCGACAGTTGACTGAGGATCTGAGACACCATGTCGGGCGCAAAGCAAACGCGCACCACCTGGGCTTTGCCGCAATCCCTCAGGAACGCGCAAACTGTTTCTTACCTTCCCGATGTTGACTCTGCTGCAAGAGGTGCCAATCTTGTGGCTTTGCAGGCAAGCCGACAATTCTCTTACCTTCGAACAGCAGTCTCTGTCACAACATATTGTACATAGTTGTGCCCCCCCTTGCAGGGCTCGCTTGTGCGGACAGACTTGTGGTATGAAGCAGCTCTGCTGAGCAAGCTGTTGTACAAGTCCAAGAATCAGCATCGCAGCTCCAAACACTTCCAATACCTCTCAGAGGTATGCTGCCAGTGTCACTGAATGCCAAGTTCCTACATAGTAATGTGCTTGACCACACACGACCATCACTCAGAGCATTCACATGTGTTTCCAGCATGCTGTGCTCATGCGTCCTGTTCGATGCCAGGTGAAGCGGTGCATGAGGCTGCTGCAGCAGCTGCAGCTGTCAGAACTGGTGGGTGATCTCAATTATCTCAGATCTAATGCTGGAGTGGGCATGCCAGCAACTGCCTCGCTTGTCATGTTTGGCAGGTACTCACCTCCTTCAGACCAGGGCATCATGCGCATGTCACTTCCTTGCTGAATTTGCTGCGACGCCTGACACAGGTTTAAAACCCTGCAGAAGTCCTTCTGACAGTTCTGAAAATAAGATGATGCGCTGCTGCACATATCGGAGCACACAATGCTGACACGTAGCGCAGCCTGTTGTATGCCAGCTGCTGACAGTCGTGAGGCAAACAAAAACAGCAGACGCCAATGCACTGCGCCTGTCATTCCTTCAAAACGCCTCGCAATGAAGGCTATGAGAGCACACGCTAGGCCCACACCTTTGCTACATCCACAGGGAAATGGCACTGCAGTGACCAGTCTCCAAAGGCAATATTGCACCACTGACGCAAGGTGCTGTATGTCCACAGGGCAAACAAGCTGCACGTACCAGCACAGCAGGCAGGCATTCTGGTCTTGCAGCGCCTGTTAGCAGGCTGCCGCCTTGCTGTGAAGACCATCCCTGCTGCACATGCTGCAGCCGCGCAGCTGCTTGCGCAGCTCAGCATGACGTACTTCATGCCCTTCTGCTTGACGGCCTTAGCCATGGTGGCCAGAATCCAGGTATTCACCATTGCATTTGCTCCCTGCTTTTCAGTGGCTGCTTTTTGCTTTTGACTGGAAATCAAGAGCACCATACCACACCCTTCAGTCTGGTATAGCACACCCTTCGTGTCCAAGCCAAGTGCAGTTGGCTGGTCCAAAGCTGTTGCTTGTGTTTGCAAGTGCCTGACAATCAGACGATGGCATTGGCTCACGTCCTGCAGAGACACTGGAGTGCTCACATGGTCCCACTGCAAGAGCAAATTTATGACACTGTATTCTTCAGCAGACATGTTGCCTTTTGCATATGGAACTGTCCAGCCAGTAGTCTGTCAGCCACAGATGACAATCCTGATGCCAGGTCAGCAGTGCTGTTGTCTCTCTGCAGGTACTGGTGTGCCAGCTGCTGCTGGACAGCATCAAGGCATACAATTCTCTGCTGCCTCTGGTGATAGCTCTGCCCCAGCAGGACCTGGCTAGAACAGGTGAGCTGGCAGTCAATGTAACTTCCTCTGATGTCCCTCTCAGACAGCAGACATGTGCAGTCTGTTTGCAATTGCCTGCTGGATACTGTGACTTTAACATGGCATGCATATGTTTGGTCCAGAACTGGCTTTGCATTACGGCATTGCAAGCAATTCCCAAGAGCATCTCTGTTCACATGGCCAGTGCTGCCATTATGCGATATGTTATGCAAGCTGTGATTCCAGGACTGCAAATGCTGATTCCCTTTGCAGTATGCTTTGCAGCTGTGAACAGATGCCTGTGCCACTGTTACAGTCACAGTTGACCTGTTTCATAGCCCACATGCCAACTGTCATTCACATTCGTTTGTTTGCCAGTCACAAGCAAGAATCGTTGTACTGATCCGGTCTGTCTGGCAGACGCCTCAAGTTGTGTTTGATTGCAGGTACTTATCCTGATCTGCCGTATATGCTCAGTTGCTCCTGGACAGCTGGAGTGCCCACCTTGTCCCTCATCCCCCACACCAACTTCCCCAACTTTGCTGCAGCTGCGCAAGCCTTTCACAGTGTGCACTATGCTAGCGTTGCAACTCGGCTTGCCTCGTCCTTCGCTCAAGAGTTTAGCCACAAGATTGGCAGGGCACCAGCGACAACAGCCGCAGACAACTGTGATGATATTGGTGAAAAGGTTAGCAGAGCAACAGTGAAACTTGCAGCAGGCGCTGCTGAAGATATTGGTGAGAAGGTCAGCAGGGCAAAAGTGACGCCTGCAGCAGGTGCTGTCGAAGATGTTGGAGAAAAGGCCAACAGGATAGCAGTGGCACCAACAGCAAACAGTGGTGGTGACATTGGCAAAATGATCAGCGGGGTGGCAGTTGCAAAACGTGATGATTTCAATATTTCTGATAATGTCAGCAGGGCAGCAGGCCAAGCAGGCAGCCGTAGCAAAGCAGACACCAAAGGAGCAAGAGCAGCAAGGAATAGCAATCTAGGGCAGAAAGTGAGCAGGCCAAGTAGTACTGAAAAGCTCAAGACAGCGGTGTCTGATCATAGTGCTGATTGCCTTCCTGAGGCCCTTGGCAGTACGTCAGCTCAGTCAGTAGCAGCTGCTGCTTCTCTGGTGCCAAAAGCTCAGTCCGGCATGGACAAGCTGTGGGAGCCCAAGCAGATTGCGGGCAACTCTCATGACTGCATTCCACTGGAGTCTCACGTGACGCCTGTGGGCTTGGCAGCAAGCCTAAGAAGAAAGCAAGGTGCACAGGCCTCACAGGCAGAGCAGTTGGCAAGCCCTGGGGATGCTGCGCTGCTGGTATTTGAGGATAGGTGAGTCCCTGGGACAACATACCTGCAAGTGACGGTGGGTCTGTTCTCTGCCATCCATGCAATTCAGACTTCACTTGATTGCACCAAACATGCGATCCACCCCAAACATATGATTCACGCCAAACATGTGACCCATGCAATTCAAGCTTCGCTAAATTTTACCAAACATGTGAATCATGCAAGTCATGGCCTGGCTTGCAACCCAGGCAAACGGAGGCTGGAGGGGCAGAAGGGAGTCAGGCGCTCAGGTACAGACATACCTTACCATCAGTCATGCTGGGCAGCCAGGCTGGCAGGGTCGCACAGACAGATGAAGCCCCAAGCACATTGCACGAAAGGTCAGGATCTGCACGAAACGGCTTGCCTTTTCTGTTTGTGCCTTTGTTGTGACATAAAGGGATGTGAGTAGAGTAGTTGCAAATTACACTCAGCTGCACATGACAGGCTGCAGGAAAGGAGCTGACATCACCCAGCCTTATCCTGCTCAAGGTTCCTGTAGATAAATATGTATGCTGCTGAAGTGCTACATCATACTGGCAGATTCTACTTTGAGTCTATGCTTGTGGTATCGAGTACACTGAATGATGTTTCATCTTCTGTTGTGATAGGCTGCGCCACCTATCAGACAGGGCTGGAAGCACTAGAAAGAGGAATAGGGAGGAGGCATCACCAGACTCTGGGCTGGACCCTCAGCATCGCCCCCAACCGACCCCACTCTTGTCACAGCCTCTGCGTTCACCACAGATGGGCTATCAGCGCTCATCCCCATCACAGCAACAGAGCTCAGAGTCCCTGGCTGCAACTAGTCATAGGGCCGGGGCTCCTGCTGGTCAAGCAAATCAGCAACTCAGCGCGCAAAACTCATCCAGTAGTGCGCTTTCTGGTAGCAAATTACCCACAGGCAAGGCCCCACTAGGCAGAGCTTTTAGGCTGGGGCAAAAGGCAGCAAATCAGCCAGCCTTCATTCGCATCGGTGGTGATAAACCTCGTACTGTGCGCAATGCTATTCAGCCAGCTGTGGCCACTGTACCTGCCCAGGGGAAAGCACTCCTACGATCTGCTGTTGCCCATGCAGCAGCATTGAGTGAAGCTTCGAGTACTGCATCTCCTGCTGCAGCAGCTGCTGGCCCGGCTGCTGGCCCCAATGCTGGACCAGCTGCCTTGCCTGCTACCTCAGGAGCTGTGACAGCTGCTTTGCCAGCTGCTGACCTGACAAGTGGCTCTGCTCAAAACCGGCCACCAAGTTTGCAGCAAGGTGGACAGACAGATCATATGCCAGGCACAGCGCCAAAAGGCAGAGACACGGTCTATGCTGCAGCCGGAACAAGCCCAGCTGGCGCTCTTGCCAGCAGCAGCTCAAACAGCAGAGCACATAATAGCTTGCCACTCTTGAACAAGGCAATAGATCAAAGAGCAGCTGCACAGGCTGCCACGTCACGATCCCAAAATGATGATGCAGCAGTCACAGCAGCTCCTGATGTGCCCGGGCTCACTCAAGGTAAGTTTGTGACACAAGAAGCCATGCCCCTGTTTGCCGCATCAGCTGCACCTGTTTTGGTGGAAGCTGCAGAGACATCATCGCTAAAGGCTGCGAACTTAGCAACAGCAGCAGCGATGGAATCTTCAGCAGCAACTGCCACTACCCCCGCTTACAGAGGTGACCTCATACCAGAGCCTGCTATGATGCAAAGTCCAGTAGGTCAGCAGATGCTGCTGCCGACATCTAGGCGCAAAAGGAAGGGTCAGAAAGCTGCCAAAGTTGCGGAGCCAGCAGAAAGCAGCAGCAGTTGGCAGGAGTTGATAGAGCTCAGCGGTGCAGCTGAACCTGCTGCTGCTCTTGCAGGCAAAGGAATGTCAGGTTAGTATGCCACAGGCTTTCATATTCAAGATGCTGTAAAGCATACATCTTGTTAGTAGCATGTGCATCTGCCAGGTGACATGTGAAGGAGGAGTTGTACATCCAGCTGCAGCATGCTGTGCTGTGCAGCGAAAGCAGTCTCAGATTCCATTGTGTGCGAAAGCTTTGGAAAGTCATAGTTTTGGAATGCAGGACACGAGCAAGCAGTCAGTAAGGGTGATCAGGAACAGTATCCTGCCAGTACACCTGTTGCACGAGCGCCAACAAGCATACCACTCAATACACAGGAGATCATGAAGATGTTGTTGGGGTCTAGTGAATGAGAATGTGACTGTGGTTCTGATTGCCTGGTAGTATGGTCAGCTAACACAATGAAAACACATCATTGCCAGGCATGAACACAAAACATGTCAAAATGTACGATCAATGTTTCTAGCCTGCATCTTTCACAATGGATGTCTGATGGTTGAAGTATTCATGTCTGCATCAAGAGTGTCCAGAATGACCATAACTCATGCTGTACGTGCAAGCTGGGTGATCTGCAGTGTCTCAGCAAGTAATGATATGCACTTCTTGCTTGACGCCCCTGCATCTGCTATGTAATGCTCACTGAACATGAGCAGGAGGCAGTCTTATCTAGAACCTCATGTCTCATGGTTGGGGTGGGCTTGCATACAGCCCCCTCCTGTGTGGACCCAACAGCAGTTTCTCCAGAGTTTCTTGTTTGTGCTTGCTGAGCAAAGAGTACGATCCAGAAGCTTTGAATACATGCCATTGCTTCTCCATGTTGTCCTTGGGCACCACATGCCCAGGAGTGTAGTTTCCCAACAATGCTGTTCGTGGCAACTTTGACACGTTCTTGGTCTGCCGATGCCTGCACAAACGCAAAGCCACCTTTTACGTTTACATAATTTGTTCTCTGACAGAGGCCCTGGCTATCAGGACAATCTCCACAAGGTGCAGCTCAAGAGCTGGCTTCAGCAGAGACATTCCATTGCAGATTGTAAATGGCATTTGCTGTGCTCTGACAAAAGAAGCCGGAAGGTCCGATGGCACATGCATTCATCAAGTGAATTACTGGTCAGTACATCCAAGCAATATCAATTTGCATCAGGGGAGTCAACAGACAGTAATTGAGTGTGGGCAATTCAAAAAGATGCATGACGGTATACCTGACACTGAAGCCAGGCTGAAGACAAAGGTAAGAACGTTGTCCAACCCCATCTCATACATGGATCATAAGACTATCTAGGAAAAGCTACGCACACCCAAGTGAAAGGGGCCCAAGTGAAAGGGGGGGCGGGGGGGAACAATCACATCCCTACTCAAAATTTTGTGGGTATCCAATATGCATAACCCTTGTCAGCCAGGAAAGGAAAAAACAAAGTGCATGGTTTCAGTTGCAGAGGACATACCACCATGCACTATGTGCTACAAGTACAGAGCCTGCTGGGGCTGTCAACGTGACGCTGCCTGGAAAGGTGCCCTCCATGTCATCCTCAATGCCGTTTGGGTTTTGCATGTGTGAGTTGGGCATGAACATGGTGCCGCCGTTGTCCTGTCTGAACTCATCCAGACAGATCAGCACCTGCGCATTGGATTGGCACCATGCAGCATGTTGGCAGCTCATTGGTGTGGGTCCTACAGAGCACTGAAGCAATAGATTGCATTATTGAAAACTGGTACAGCCTGTCATGTGTGTGTGATGGGCTAAAGAGACACGCTAAGGCATATTTCAGAGGCATTCATGACAATCGTTCTGGCAGGTGTGGAGTGCGGCCATACAGACCACTTGCCCGCCTTGCTTGCCTGTTTCAATCTCATCAAAGCTACCTGTTAAAGGTTTTGACATCGTCTTGACTGCGGGCAAGGCTGTGACACAAGCTGTGAGATGATGGTCTTGCTACCTTGTCTGTACAAACTAGCTGCAATGGTCATTTTGCACAGGCATGCATAGCCATCACACAGATGACTTCTGTGGTATCGGGCCTGTCAAGGACCACCAGCAAGCTCATGAAATTTGCTTTGCACATGGTAGCCCACCTGACAGCCCAGAGGAAATTCTGGTGGTGGCCAAGGTTGGTCAATATCATGGTAGGGGTAGTCTGTGTGCCACCCCAGGCCTGACCCCAGGCTGCCATCTGCATCAAGCCTTCATGAAATGAGCCAGCTGCTGGGGTCAGGCCAAAAATGGCCACGACTAGGCTTGTCCAGCACTGAGATGCTGATGCCACACGATGAGCACAAATCATTGCCTATGTTACCACTGTCGGCATAAGACTTGCTTGACCTCCAGCCAGGTTGTGTTGCAGCGTAATATGAATGCAAGAGAGCAAGCAGACCTTGAGGCAATAAGGTGTTGCTGCTGAATGTGGCGAGTCTACATTTAGACCCCAAGTATCTGTGCAGAACCTGTAGCAATACTGGATGACACACTAGCTGTGCCATGAGCTGGCCGCCAGCTGGTATGAGCTCAGCAAAGCGGTGCTGAATGTTGTTCCTGGATCCTACTCCTGCCCTTTCGAGATCTGCATGTCGTTGCGATGGTGCTGAGAATTTTTGAAGGTGCTTGCCCCTGCACTTGTCCCCAGAACAGGGTTGGACACACGACTAGTGATGCCTCAAATGCTGTTGGAATTTGAGCACTTACTGTAAACATGCTGCTTGGCGGCTTGTACCTCATTTGGGGTCATTAATTGAAACACAACATAGCCATGCTGCTTGAGGTTTTGCACAAGCGCGTCAGCTTCTGCTGTCATAACTGGCTGACTTTGCGCGGCGACGCCTATGCGCGAATAGTGATATGTCAGATGGGCAGATGTCAATAATGCCCACATGTGGAGGACAATGCTTCCATTCAGCAAAATGTTTTGATCAAACAAGTTCTGGCTGATCTGTATTGCAGTTTGGGCGACCAACCAGTTTAACAAGTTCCGCAAGCAAGAAGCAATGACAGCCTCAGCGTTCTACAAATTCCCGCGGACGAGCTTCGGCAAAAGCATGAACTAGAGCAGCTGTTGGCTGATCATGTTGGCTCATGACCTAGTGCGTTTTGAAGTCAGTGTGTGCAGATTCCCTATCAACTCTACCTTTCCGGGACACCGTTTCGGAATGATTTCGAGTGACCGCAGCATCATGTGCAGCGCAAGCTTGGATTGCCTCCACTATAGTTGACATCGCTATGCAGCTCAATATTCGGCTTGTTGCGTGAGGCTGGATCGGTACCATCACTTTGTTGGTCAACTCTGACGTCGCCCGGCGTCGTCACTGTCTGGCAGTCCCCGGCAGTGGCTTCCATGCGTGTGTCAGTTGCTCACATTGCGCAGCTTGACCTTGACGTCTAGACTGTTCTGTGATGACCACCGCTGCTGTGGATGTGTTGGGGTTTCTGCCTGGCCCTGTCAGCAAAAACAACGCTGGGGCAGCAGATCTCTTGGCTGGAGAGCTATTTGCCTATGCTGTGTCATCTGGCGTAGCAGTCGTGGATGTAAGCATTGTGATTCATGCTGCAAAGATAGGCAGGTGCATGTCTGTTCACAGATCCTCTTGCTTGGGTCTTCAGGTGCATCGGATGCAGCTTACATGTGTGCTGCATGGAGGACACAAGAGCGCATCCACAACAGCAGTCAGCTGGTGCGCCATGGCAAAAGTGTAAATGCAACATGAGAAGTCTGAGCTGCAAAAGCAGCAGTCATCATCATTGTTTTGGTTGATATGCAGGGCACCCGAATGCTTTTCAAGGGATGCAGCCACATCATCTCTCAGGTGTGAGGCATCTGCGCAAGAATGCCTGTACTGCAGCAATGTGAAGCTTGACGAGCACATGGCATGCAACAGTCAAAAATTTATCTACATGCATTTGGCTGTTTTGTATCTGTATGTGAAGCAACAAGCATCAACAGCTTGCAGCACCCGTGCAGCATCACCTCAATGTACAAACATCTTTCACGACCTGCAGATTGGCCTCTGGGGATAATGAGGGGCGTGTCGTGGTTTGGGATGTGAGCTCTGGCACCGTCATAGCAAGTTTAGAGGATCCCCTATCAGCTGCCCAGTCCCCGGGGCCTGTGGCCAGGAAGACTGAACCAGGCAAGGGTGGGGCTGTTCGCGGTTTGGCCTGGATCATGAGCAACCCATGTGTGCTGGGCATTGTCATGACAAGTGGAATGTTCCTGGTCTGGGACATGCAAGGTATGTTGAGACGGTCTTACTGTGGATGCTGCACAGGGATGTTCCCACATCAACTAGGGTCTGACACTTGTACACATGGGCAGCTCATGTGCCTTTGCAAGTTGGCACGGAGTCTACTTGCATCTTCTGCCTTCGCACCTACAGACAATGGTCTAGGTCGTTCATGCATGCAGCTGCGTTGATGCAATGGTCGCATCATGACTTTGTGCTGGCCAAAACCATTGCCAACCCCATACACAGAGCATGTGCACGTGCTTCCACCTGCACAGGCAGCATCGAAAAGCTTTCGCAGGCTTGACTCCTGCAGACCGCTGCAAACCTTGCCAGTTGTCTGCAGCTGGGTCTGTGCTGTGGCGCAAGGATTTTGGTGCAGAGCATGCCCTGACCAGCATCAAGGTAGACCCCACGGACTGGCGCCACATGTGCCTGTGTGGCGCCAAAGGCAGCATCATTGTGTTGCGGCTGGTCAACCTGGGCAGAGACAAGGTGGAGCAGCAGACCTACAAGGTGGACATGAGCAGCAGCAAGCCTGGGGACACCCTGCGCTGCTGCTTCTCTGCCACCAGGGACCTGCTGTATGTGCTGCTGCCAAGAGAGGTAAGCGCATACCTTCCAAGACACCCTGCAATACTGGGGCTGTGATGCGTGTGCTGCCACCATCAGAGGTGACTGCACATACTCAGACTGTTACTGCGAAGTTCAGCCCTCTTGCTCCCAATGAAACTGTGTTCTCAGCTTTGCCATGGGTGGGTCAGCTTGTAATAGATGCCCCCTGCTCTGTGCACATCCCTGTCCCCCTGCTCTTGCCCTGCATATGTGCTTGCTTGCTGCCTTGCACTGCATACTTTGCTCTGCCTTGCCCTGCATAACTTGCTCTGCCTTGCCCTCGTAATACTGTCGTCCATCTTGTTGCCTTGCACGCTTGCACCCCGCCACTTGCGCTCCCCCCCTCCCCCCCCTCCCCGCTCTGCTCTCATTTCCCTGCCGCAACAGTCTCCACACTCTGCTGTTTGGCCACGTCGCAACGCGTAATGCCCATACAACTGTCTTGGAAATTGCATGGTCAAACCCTGCCCGAGCAGTTGCCTCTGTTGCGGCAATGTGCATCTAGTCTGGACTTGAGCAGAGTCATGCCGTGCAATTAGTTGTGACAGTACTGAGGCCCCTTCAGTGTAAAAGCTGAAGCAGCTAGTAGGGAACGCCAGCTTAATGAACGACATTATGCATTACAAATTCACGTCGATAACTCGTTACAAACGTATACTCATACTGCAGCTGCTACAGTACTTGACCGGTACATGAGTACGGCATTGTTGTGCTGGTGAAAAGTTATGAGTGCAGCCAGCAGTCCAACTTTTTTTCATCACTCAGCATTGCTGACTGCCCACACAGGTGATACCTGTAGCATGATAATTGTTGTACTGTGAGTCTCAGGACGGTCACATAGGTGGTGATTTTCAGAGGTCTGGTGACCAGCAGTCTTCTGCTGTCCATTCAACCCTCCTTGACTATGCATCCTGCGATCCTCAAGTGTGGTTTTACAAATGTATAAATATAATATAAACATGATATATCTTATCTATATAAAGATCATGCAAATTTCCCACTTGATTCAGATGCCATAGGTCAGGTACAACCAGTCCTGGCAATGGTGTAGGTGGTGGTATTTGATCTGGAGTATGGGCAGCCAGCAATGCCCAAGTGTCCATTTAAGCCTCCTTGGGTATGTGCAGATGCCATTATGGTGCGTGCGTGCATTGACCATGTGACAGCAATGGTGTAGGTAGTGGTGTTTGATTTGGAGTTTGGGCAGCCAGCAGCCTCTAGCAGCTTGCCAGCCAGCCGGCCCCCGTTCAGGGACATCCTGGGCTGCTTTGGCCACCAAGCAATCGGCAAGGACATCACTCAGGGCGGCATTGACCTGCTGTACTGCTCACACCAGGTACTGGTTGCTGCACCTTACTTGTTGCTGTACTTTACTTATTGCTACACTGAACTCAGGATGTGTGTCAGATGTGAGGCAAGTATACTGATAGCGTCAGTGTTATAGCTGCATGCAAGGACCTCCTTTGTGCCAAATGTCAACCCAGGCAGACTGTGCGCTTTGCATTAGGAGAGAAGCAAAGAAAAGACATGAAAAGAAAAGGAGCGAAATGTGCAATCTGGATCATGCGTATAAGAAGGGCGTTTCATGTGCAATCTGCCATGTGTGGTATTCCAGCATTTGTTACATGCTTTGTAGGTAGCTCATTCATGCTTGAAAGCACAGCTGTGCATCAAACTCATGCAAGATGTGTGTTGCAGTATTTATGCCAATTGTTCCTGTTCATCACTGGTGCGTCACTGCAGCCCTTGCCACATGCGTGCATGCCTGACAGTCACATGTGCATTCCTGACAGTCACATGTGCATTCCTGACAGGCAGAAGTGCATTCCTACATGCGGTGCAAATTGGGATCTTGCTGCTCTGTGACAACCCAGTTGGCTGCAGTCATCACTCTTGTGACTGCTGTTGCAGGAAGGCAGCCTCTCTGTCTGGAAGCGGCAGCCAGGCCAGCTCAACTACTCCATCATGACCATCCACAAGCTGGTGCCCCCTCCCTCTCGCATCAGCAATAATGCCACTGTCAACATCCTCTGCCTTGCTGCCTCCCTTTGGCTCCGCTGCAACACAGACCCCAGCCGAAACACCTTAGTTACCCCCCTGCATCATACCACGACATTTTTTGGTCCCCTGCCCCCTGCCACATCAGGCAAGGGGGGGCCCAGTGGGGCTGCTCAAAGCCGTCCTGCACAAGGAGAGGGCACTGCTGAGGCCCCAGAGCATGCAGGAAGCAGCAATGATGCGCATGAAGGGGGCAAAGGACCGGCGAATACAGCAGAATCAAAAGCTAGCCCTGCTGCTGAAGCAGAGCCTCAGGCCAGCAAGACAGCTGGAGATGCGTCTGGTGCAGCTGCTAGGTTGAGCGTCAAGACAGAGCAGAGCTTCCCAGCATCAACATCCAGCCCTGCTAGAGCAGACAACAGCATAGCTCAGAAACGGGATAGAGAATCACTGCTGGTCATGACAGTCTCAGACGACGGTCACGTCTGGCAGTGGGACGTTCCCCTGCATGGCTTCCTTTCACCTCCCACACCAGGGCCGCCCACCACAGCCCCATCCAAGGGCCCTGTCCCAGGGCTGTCTCCAGCAGCCCCACACAAACCTGCTCTGCTAGGGCTGTTACACACCTTGCCACACAGTGTGACAACCTTTTCGGTCTGTCCAGTTCCTGTGGGAGCAGGCTGGGCGGGAGATTTGAACCAGCCCAGCAGTCAAAGCGGGGAGGGCGGTGACGCTGTTGCCGTGCTCGCTGCTGTCACATCTGCCGGCAATGTGGAGCTGATCACGTTGCAGAGGGGCGCCCTGACCCCTCTCAGCAGTGCCATCTCGGTGTCACTGGGTATGCCTGTGTCTGCTCATCTGGACTCACACCTACATGCAGTCTGAGCATGGTCAATTACCACAGCAAGCTTTTCTGGCAGGACACCTGAGCATCCACGAGTAATGCACTGCCAAGCAGAGCATACATGCTTACAGAGTATGCCAAACCTGCAGATGCATGTCTGCCGCTCACAATGTTCTGCTGTCCTTCTGAAGCTGTGCGCTCTGATCTGCCGGTGCACATTTTGTACAGTGAGGGACCCTCTCTATGATCCACGCATCACACAATCAACAATGTATGCAAGTACCTAGCTGTGTGCTGAAACAGGGATCTTTAGTTGGCATGCTTGTACAGCCCGGAATGCTTCCCTTGAGCGTTATGTGGTGCCAACAGCTGACTTTCGCAAATTGTACGCAGGTGCGCACAAGGACGTGGTGAGGGGCGTGCGGTGGCTTGGCCCCACAGCCAGGATAGTCTCCTTTAGCAGTGAGAAAGCTGCCCACGGCTACCGCAACACGCTGCTCCTGACAGACATCAGGAACCGCAGCAGCCTGCCCTTCAGGGAGGTGGGGGCGGAGGGGGCCCCCATGCTGGGCATCCGGGCCTCCCCCCTTGGCCGATACATCCTCATTCTGCTGCGTGGCGCTCCTTCTGAGATCTGGGCTGTAAGCCAGCATGACCCCCTGTCAACTGCCGTCCAGTGTTTGCAATGTGGTGCTAGTATTGAGATGTGGGTTGTAACAACCATTGAACAGCCATTGAGCCATTGGTTGCTTGCTGCCTATATGATGGTTCTGTCCCATCTTGCCTTTTGGTGGCTGCAAAAGTCAACTGAAATCAGTATGGTGTAGACAAGAGTCTGGTATATGAGAAAATGATAAGCCAACCTGCATCGTCAGATTCAAGCTAGCTGTGTTGTGGCCGCTTCTTGGGCTGGGTATGACTGCCAAGGCCAGGCCAGGAGCATGAAATGACCTTCTGCAGCAAGTACGATGCAGCATTTGGCGGCAATTGCAACTTGTTGAAAGCAAGCTGAAGACAATGTGGCAGCCCTAGATGCTGACAACGGTCTTGCTTCTCTCTTCAGCATCATGCTGAGAGCAACTTCACTCTAACACAGCTTGACACTCAGCAGGTGTGCCTTTTGTGATGCAGATTGGAGGCAACACACGCCCGGTGCGAGTGAGGGTGCTGGACCTGCCCTTCACAGCTGTAGAGTGGGTGCTGCCCAGTGACATGCTGCAGGTCGGGGGTGACCCCCTCACCCCTGCCAAGTGGATGGTCTGGGACCGCTCCCCTTTGGCCAAAGAACGCTCCCTTGCGGTCAGTCCCATTGCGCACCAACCGTCCATGCACTGAACCCTGCTTCTCAGATGCACTGTGCAAAGTTGATGCGTCTCATGCTGCACCTGTGTCATCACGACACAAGGCGTGGATGCAGTTGAGCTGTAATGGTGCCTGTATGTATGCATAGATATGCATCCATCCATCAATACCCTGTTGCTCATATGCTATGTACACATTCAATGCTGACAGTCCTGCACACCTTGCTCTTGGGCATGTTGCGTGCAAGTCAACGTTTCAGCACTGGTTGACATCCTGTTCATCTGGCATCAGATGCTGGACATGTCAGAAACCTTTGTACTTGCCTTCATGCTTATATGCTACAATTGCAAGCATATCGAGTGCTATTGCTACAGCGCTGAATATCTTGCAGTTATAGGTAATGCCTGATAATGTCTGCAGGGGTACTTTGCTGAGCAGGATGAGGGGTCAACCCCTCAGGCCCCCCTGGACCCCGAGCAGGTGGAGGAGAAGCTGGCCTTTGCTCTGGGGGATGGCCGGGTTGGGGTCCTTGCTGTGAAAGGCCGCAAGGTACCTTTCCCTCCTCTGCACACATTTGTGAATGGATGGATGGATGATGGACGGAATGCATGAATGAACCGTAACACAATAAATGCATTACTAAACAAATATATTGATAAGTGACTGATTGTATGAATGGCAATAGGGAGCGAAGGACAGGGATGCATTTAAAATGCATGCATGCACATGTTAGAGGATGCATGACAGGATGGGTGAGCGGTTGCATAGAAAGCAAGGCTTGTGAAGAAGATTGTTGGGACTCAGGTGACAGACTGCAAGCCCAAGAGGCCCAACTGGGGCATGCTGAGTGGTGGTGAGGTGCACAGCACCACCATTGCAGCCTGGGGCCACCTTGTGCTGCTGGGGGATGCAGACGGCAATCTCAATAAATGGGACACCACCACGTCCGTGCACCTGCTCTGTGCTTGCTGCCTTGATGATTGCTTCACCGAGCTGAGCTTACTTGTTCTGCATATGGGCGGGTCATGCTGCGCCCATGCTGTGCTGTGCTGTGCCATGCTATGCTGTGCCATGTTGTGCTGTGGTAAGCCACGCTGTCTGTGCAACGCTATGCCTTGCCGAGCTGTGCCATGAGGTGTTGTACCCCGTTGTGCTGTTCTGAGCTACACCACACTAAGCTGCTGATCAGCCTCTGTTGATGCTGTCTCAACATTGTGTCACATGGCTGTGCAGGGGCCGCGTAACAAGCATAGCCACAGGGCAGGGGGCAGTTAGGCGCATGCACTTTGCCCCTCCCACATGCAACCAGCTGGATCATGTGGCTAGTAGCCTCACAGGCCCCAGTCTCAGCGCTCGTGTATGCTGCCTGTTTGTGAACGGCACCTTTGGTGTGTGGGAGCTTGACTCTAGGAATGAGCTGCGTGCGGTAGGCTACGCTTTCTGTGCTTGTTTCTGATTATTGGGCATGCCTTCAAAATGCTATCCGGGGGGGTCTCTGTCAACTGCATGCACAGCTGTGTCCTCTGTGCTGCCATGTCTGTCCTGCAAACTCTCAGGAGTATCACGCAATGATGCTTGTCTGCATCTGGAGCTGAGGCTCTTGATCTGTCTGATTGCCACCCACATCCCTTTTGCATGGAACAAGAGAGTAAACTCCTTGCTGAGATGTAGCAATGTCAATGTCAACAAATCAGTAGTATTTTATCACCACAGCCCCATTTCCGTTCATGGGGCTCAACAGGCGATTCAAGACAGAGCCATAGGAAGTGAACATGCACCAACCGTTCAAGACGCTCAACAACAGAGCGACATGTCTAGTAAGCGTATATACATGCCATGATTGACAGATCAGCAGGGACTGATCACAGGGGCCTGTGACAGTAGCCTCCAGTCAAAAAGTGGGACGGGTGATAGACCTATCCTGGGCCCCCCTGCCCCAGCCAGTGGGGGGCGGGGCTGTGGTGGCACTTGCCCTGGAAGACGGCTCCCTTGCCTTTGCTGACACCAGCCAGGCTGTGGAGCACAGCAGCCGCAAACAGCGCATGCAGGCCTTCAAGCACCTGCTAGGTGGCTCCTGGCCTTACCCTCAGGTCCCAAACCTTTGTTGCCTCGCCTTGTGTTGTGAAGCACTGAACTGCATTCAGCAGCAATGTATCAGCATCACCATGTGAAGCCTGCAGACACATGTGAAGTGGCTCCTGGCCTTACCTCAGGTCTGCCACCCCTGCTGCCTTGCCTTGCCTGTTGGGAAGCACTGAACTGCACTCAGCCGCTTTGTATCAACAGCACAATCGAAGCTTGCAAGCAGCGCATGCAAGCCTTTGAGCGCCTGGTATGAGACTCCTGGCCTGAGTGTCAGTTCTGCCATCCCTCTCACTATGTCTGTTGTCTTGCGCACCGGTGGCAGACAGTCCAGACCCTGCTGCATCTTTTGATGTGCTCACAGGATGCATACAGTGCATGCAAGACACTGCTGCAGCATCTGCCACAGGATGCTTACAGTGCATGCGGGCCTTCAGGCACATCCTTGAGCCTCATTTCTAGATGCAGTACGCCTGTCATACACTTCAGGCTGAAATGCACAGCATGCATGACATGCCTGGGATCCTGAGGATGCAAGCAGCAGCTGTCAAGCTGCAGCAGTGCAACATCATACCATCATTGAGAATTGATCATAACAATAACACGAGACATGAAATGAAACCTAATGCGAACATCGGAAATTGTCTGAAGCAAAATAATTGAAGCGAACTGAAGCTGAGTAAGATGCAGGGAGTATTGTCACCGCCTCAGCCATTGGGGTCAAGCCTGCTGCTGCCCCGACCCTGGGCTCTTCTTCTTCGCATTCTGCTGCAGCAGGGGGTGCCAGAGCACCTGCTGCAGCAGCTGACGCAACCCTCCCTGGGTGACGAGAGTACACTGGAGAGTGCTGTATGGAGTCTGTTTCCGGAGGATTGCCAGAAGGCATGGCAGACTGCCCCGCACAGAATGGGCACTGCAGAAGCACAGGTCAGCAGTCACAATGCTTGTGTTCAGCCCTCTTGACATGCTCTGGCCACATCCCTCTCTTTGTGTTAGGAGTGTCAGCAGATTGACATCAGCATAAAAAAGAATGGATACTGCAGACGCATGCTCTGTCAGTCCTCTTGACATGCTCTGGCTAGGCTTGTCTGACAAAGGTCTCATTTGTGAGGAACGTCACCAGGGTGACATCAGCATCTGATAGAATTGGGAACTGCAGCACGTTAGAATGCATTAGGCACATGTCCATCTATGCAAGGTGTTTTCCGATGTCAGCTTTTGGCTAGGAGAGGTGGTAAGACCTGCTCCACCGATGCATTTGGCATGCTGCAGTCAAAAGTTGAGTAACATCAAGGATGTGTGGGGGTCCATGAGTCATTTACACCGGAGCTATTCAAGGCACCATTAGCAGGGGTGACCTGATGAGCATCAGCAATGACTCATCTCGGGCATTTTGGGTGCACACAGTTGCTGGGGAGAGATGCCAATAGCCACGGCAGCAAGGATGGCATCATGACAGCATGGCATGCATGCTGCAGGAGCTCACATATTGGGCAGAGGGCAGTCCAGAGAACCAGTTACGACGTAACACCCTGGATGCCATCCCTACCTTGTATGACGACGCCTTTAATGATCCTGGCGATGGCTGGGAGGGTTCAGGAAACCTAGGGCATGCTGCAGCTAGCCCTGGTGCCAGCAGCCCTGGGGCAACCTCACTGAGCCAGGGGCAGTCCCCGATCAGCCCTGGGGACCCAGCTCACATCATGCAGGGCCAGAGTCCGAGTCCCTCGCACACTGGCTCTGCCAGGAAGGACTCTGAAGATGGGGACAGCATATTCTCCATGAAGGGCATCTCACGTAAGCATTGCTGCTTTTGCATCTCTTGCGTCTCTTGTCTGCCATGGTGTGGTGCTGGTGCACACCCAGTGTTGGATTTTTGCCAGAAAGCTCCTCTATTTAGTACCTTTGGAATATGGCAAGACATCAGATGTCCCATCAAACATGCAGCCGAAGGGATCATTGGGCTGCATAAGCCAATGTGTTGGATGTGAGACCAAACCAGTGTGTATTTTGCTGTGCCAATGAACTGGCCACAATAGAAGACATAAGGCCTTGCGCCAGACTGCACAGTGCGCCATACATCTGTAGATCCAGTCGCCAACTATGGCAGATGCTGCAGTACACACGTGTAGGGCAAGGCGTGCCCCTACAACACATGGCTTCAGAGAGCCGTAGGCAAAAGCTTGCATCTTGTGTAGATGTCCTGCAGGCCAGTACCCTGCTCCACATACAGCAAGGAATGTGCACACGTGTCTATGTAACACCTGGCGTTGCAATGGCCTGTAACTACACGACCTTTCTGCGCATGGACTCTGTTACATCATTACACAGCTCTACAGGCATGTAGACTGTTACAATTGGTGTGCGTGTGTGCAGGGCGGTTAGCGCGTGTGGGCAGCAAGAGCAAGGAGGAGCTGGCCAAGAGCCTGGCGCAATCTTCTGCCTCTGGTACCATTCCTGCTAAGGGCCCAGGTAGGCACCCCAAACCCAACACCATCAACATCTACATCCTCATCAGCATTGACATTCACATCTACATCAACACCAGCATCAACAACATCACCATTAACAAGATCCAGCTCTTGGGCTGCATCTTCTGTCTGCTATTACAAACAGCTCATCAAGACGTACTGTACCTGAAGGTTGAGCAAGATGTGCCGTTGCTGTGGTGCAAGTGCTAGCTCATGTGGTGCAACTTTGAACATGGCAAAATTCCTGGTCGTGCTTGATTCAGTACAAGCTGTGTCAGGCTGCTGGCCCCTCATTTGATCGCACTGTATCTGAGGCAGGTGCTCTCGACCATGCTTGCTTTGGACACACCAAATTGAGCTGAGAGGGATCACACTGTCATCATTCTTTTGCAGTCTGCCTTGTCAGAATAGTAGGCACTGTATCTCTGCCGTGCATGCTCCTGTCTTCTTTTCTCATCCTTGAGTCACTGCTGCGACTGTGGTCTGACAATTGCTGCCCCTGTGCAGCGGTCAAACCTGTTCGATCTGAAGGATGAGATTGTGCCCCCAATGTGTCTGGCATAAGTCTGAATCCACATGGAGGTGGATTGCAGCACAGCAGTTCATGTGGTGCAGGGGATAACATGGTGGCCCTGACGCCACGCCACACGTATAACGCAAGCTTAGGGCTGGTGCTAAGAGCCCTGGCCCACATGCGTGCTGGGGGGGCCCTGCTGCATGCTGCTGAGTGGCGCATGTACAGTGCCGCCTTGCAGAGCAACTGCATCTGTGAACGCATGGCTGCTGTTGCTACTGTGTCAGGAGACTCAGAGGAGGTGCGCACCTTGTTGTGCTTCTGCTATGGTCATTGCTTCTGCTTCCTTCAGCTTGTGATCATTGGTTCTTATTCCTTCAGCACGTGATGATTGCTTCTGGTTTTTCAGCTTGTGATCATTGCTTCTGATCTCCAGAGCTCGTGACCAGTGCTTCTGATCTCTTCAGCGTGTGAAGCGTGGTGATCTACAAGCGCAATGTAGTTTCATCAATGACGCAGCAGCTACAGCCGCAACTGCGTAATAGTGTGTTTCACTGTTTCTGGCATGTTTTGGGGAGTACAAGGGGTTTGTGTGCATGGTTGAGCGTCACTCTGTGAATGGCTGCTGAGAAGGCACTATGTACATGAATCATGTGTGTGCGATGCCGGCTGCAACAGCCTGATCTGAGTTTGCCATACCACAGCTGGTGGATGTTGGCAAACTCTTTTGAGATGAATTGCATATCACAAGACCAAGCAACATTCTTCAATCACATTTAGCACAGCAGTCTGGCGGGGCGTGCTTACAGCTTGAGTGTGTTTGTACTCTTCTGAAATCGAATGCGTACGTAACTGCATATAGTGTTCCAGTACAGGCACAACACAGCAAAAGCATTCCGCCCCCTTACATGCAGGAATGCATGATCTCTCACATGCAAGACATGATTGGCATGTCCCTGAAGTAATGCTGAGGCCAGTTGCTTGCTATAACACTGGCACGTGTGCAGCGCAAACTGAACTTGAATGTGACAGATGCATATTGTTGCTGTGCAGGCAAACTTCTGGAAGCATCTGCCAGCCACCTTGGCCAACCTGAGGGCAGCTGTGGCCAAGCTCAGGCGTGGGGTCAAGGCCCACACCCCTGCCACCCCCCAGGTGCACATGTGTCTCCACATTGAAACGCAGCCATCTCTTCCAAAATGGGCAACATCTGTTGTCAGTTTTGATCTCTTGCTGTCATGTGGGTCCTTTCTCGTGTGCACAGAGTGTGCAGTCGTTCACTGAAGATGTTAGTGTCCCTTGTTGGTCAAGTAGTTGACAACCATCCTTTGAAGACTTTACCTGCGCTTTTTTTGGTGCTTGTTTTACTCTTTTCATTAGAGTGTTGACGTATTTGGTCACAGCCGCCAATGGGCAAATAACAAGTAGTCTTGCAATAGCATAGGTGAGTGCCCTAGCTTGCTTAGTCCTTTCGCGTTTGCTCTTCACAGAGGGTCTGCAAAAGTTGCTTTCCTTTGCCCAATCAGTTGGGTTCAGCGTCTCAAGGTGAAACCCACATCTGCTGATCTGCCAGCTGTGGTCAGATGTGTTGTGATCATACAGGAGGTACAGGAGGGAGTCTCAGAAGCTTTCAAATCCGATCAAGCTGCCAGTCCTGCACAAGAAGCTGCTCCCAGCCAGGGCCCTGCCGGCCATGCCCCAACAGGGGCAGGGCAGCAGGCAGCTGCCCCCAGGGCACTGTGGAGCGAGGCTGCCGAGCTGGCTGAGGCACGAGAGCGATCTCAATGGCATGAGCTCATGTCTCGCCGCAACATAGAGCAGAATGAAAAGCTACAGGTCAGGCTCATCTTGCTCACATCATTGTGTTGGCGCAGCTCACAATCTAACCTTCAGGCAGTGCCGACAGTCCATCAGCTTGTGCTTGACCAAGAGTGAGCTAGGTCTGGTCAACAGACCTTGGAATGTCACTTCCAGCATGACCTTTTTTTCTGCCTGATCGGAAATAGATCTGCAGCTAGACACTTGCTCACCATGTCTGTGCTCATGCGTTTCTGTTCAGCAGTGGCCTGGTCGATGAAGTTTGCATGTCACTCAGCGGTCACTTAGCTCTTGGTCAAGCATTCAGTGCTAGGAGTACGCTGAATTCCCTTCATTGTCCCTTGCCTCCCCTGATAAGTCCCAAAGCCATGTATCAAGATCGCGTGCCGCTCAGCAATGAGCTTCTGGCTTGCTGATGCTCACGACAACACGGCCAGCTGACACCTTGCCTGCAACGCATGCAGGAGCGAAGGGTGATAGAGTATGTCGCCCTCGGTGACTTTGCCACAGCTGTGGGCTTCCTGCTGGCTAGCACTCCCGAGAAGAGCGCGCGCTACTACAGAGACGCACTCTGCACTCTGGCTCTAGCAGTACGATCTTGCATCCCCTCCCGCTTTCCTGCTGTTGCCACTGCCCTGGTGCATTACCATTGTCTTTGTGTGCAGAGCTTTGAGACATGAGCTTTGCTCAACCAACACCAGACAGTGCTGCTGTCCACCTTGCTTGCACATACATGTGACTCACCAGGGCAACGCTCTGTAATCCAACAGTTCTGTACTGCCTCATTGCACCAGCACTCACTCATGGAAGATTGTCATGCTTATGTACCAAACCATTCTCCAGTCCCCAACACAAACAAACTACACTTCATAGGTAGCATCAGCATACACTTACAGCCAGCTGACTGGAGGGGCCCATAGCCGTGATATCAATAGCAGTTGGGCTCCTGTTGAAGCAGACATGCTGGTACACTTGTCAAACTTGTTCAGGCAGAAAAGGACTGTCCGTTCTGCCTTACTGTCTAACACCCTGCCTACCCCCCCCCCCCCCCCCTACCCCACCCTGTCTCATACTGTCTGTTCTATGTGACAGAGACACATACAAAGGCTTCCAAGGAAGAGTTAGATTCAGAGCCAGCCAGTTCGGCATGAGTGTGTGGTGTGTTGCAGGCAGCCAGCAATGAGGGCAGTGGCAGCCTGTCGCCAGATGCTGTCTCCCGGACCCTGCACATTCAGGCAGCCAAGGTTGTGGCAGCACACGCTGCAAGCGTTGGGGACAACTTGCTGGGCGTCCCTCTGCTCTGCTCAGCAGGTGGGTCACAAGCACTATCAGGCACAAGCAAGACCAGCCTGCATATATTGCACAGAAGGAATGTTTGAGAGAGCACATAGCTCTTGGGGATCTAGAAATATCGCTGTCTGAGAGTATTTGAGAGTGATACATCAGTTTCATGGTGTAAATACAAAGTCGGAGACCCTGAGGACTAGTGTCAGTTATGCTTTTTTGGAGATCTGTTGGCCCTTGGGAGTACAGACCCGGCGCCGTTTTTGAAATCACCTGTTTCATGATGTAAGTCAAAGCAAAGAAACGCTCGGGGACTAATGCAAGGCTTTCAGACTCTAGGGATATATCTAAGCTCTTGAGTCATGAAAGACCAGCTCTGCGATGCTGTCTGTAGATCACAGGTGTGGAACCCTTTCTGGCTGACGGCTGCACATGGCCCACATGTGACTTTGTACTGTCATCCTGACAACACACACACAAGCTTGATGACGACCCTGAGAGCTTGTGTTACACTGAGGTTTGCAAAAGATTTGTGGTTGGGAATCATGACAGCAGGCTGCCCTCAGAGGCAAGAAACATGCTGTAAGAGGCACTATCTGTGGGGTTGTGCCGCCACTCTGACACCATCATGTGTCAGAGTGGTAGCATAACACCACAGGTTGATCCAGTCAGCCAGCCAGTGTGTCAGTTAGAAATTTAATGGTTATCATGACCAAAGGCCATGAGGCCCAGCTAGGACCCATGGACCTGGATGCTGAGTTGCATCAAGGCAATGAAACAAAGGGTTTGAAATTGTACACAGCAATGTATCCCACCCGGGAAACCGTTGTCGGCAATGTCTAGGTAGATGTGCCCTCATGTTGCTTCTGGGCATCAATCTGGAACACTTTCTGACCAGTGATCGCAGGGATGCCCAAGGTGGCAGCAACATGCTGCACAACATGCAGCTGTGGTGCCACACGATCATCAACAGGATGTTGAGCAACTTACACCTTTGTGCTACGATCTCATGTTCTCATTAAATTGATGCCAAGAGGTGTAGTCTTTTCCTTTTCTTTTCTTTTCTTTGATGTCACAACGCTGGGCTGGGAGGTGACGTGACTGTTCTGCAGGTCTGTCGCAGGAGGCAGTGAATGTGCTGCAGGAGGCACAGCTGTGGCGCTATGCCGCCACCCTCACAGCCAACACCCTCTCAGGCTCTGACAGGGCCATCACTCTGGAGCGCTGGGCTTCGCACATACATCAGGTCAGCATCCTTCCTCACTGCACACCCCTACTGCTGAAGCCAAGTGTGTCGTTCTCACCTGTGCTGTGTTGTACTATAACGGTCTGTCATCCTATGGCATGCTTGCAATGGATGTCATGCAGCGCCTGCAGCACTCCATTGCCCTTCAGGCATCATTCAAAGCAGCCTGTTTTATGCAGCAACTAACATGGTTTCTGGCCGAAGAAAAACCAATTGCTGATCCAGTTTATCCCATGAGAACTGCCGTCCTCCACACGTACTCTCACCCACAGCATGCTCAAGCATACGAGCTGCTTACAAGGCCGGCTATGCATTGCCAAGTTATGCTGTAGAGGGGTCTCAGAATTGTCTAGTCGCAGATGCTGTGCATTTGCCTCTTCATACTTGGTATGTCAGTAGGAGAATGCATATGTCAAGCTGCCGGTGAACAGAACATGTGATGCAGGCTGAGGGTAGCCTATGGCGGGGGTTGGGAATGCTGGTGGCAGGTGGGGGTCTCAGATCAGCAGTGCTGCTGTTGAGGAAGGTTGGCATGCCAGACTGCGCTCAGGCTCTAGCCCAAGCTGTTGCTGAGGCCCAGCTAGACTGCAAACAAGGCAGTGCAGATGCTGGTGGGATTTGCATATTCACAAAGCAGCTTTGCATGCCTGATGTTGATGCATGCCTGGCAGAGGCTGTTCTTGAAGCTGACCGCTGGCTCGTGTTACAGTGCATTGCATCCTGCAAGCTAGAGCAATGCCAGAGGTCTGTCTTTGGCTACGCATGGTCGGTGCTGTCCATCCACATCATTGACATGATCCGATCTGCTGGTGGCCACCTTCTTTGCAGTGCTTTGTGTCAGCTTTGCATACAGCATATAGAAGTATATGCTTGCTCTGTTAGCCCCAACCTGGATGTATGCGGAGGATTTACGACAGCGCGTGGCTTTGCAGGGTATACAGAAAATCTGTTTCACCACACAGGCAGCACACCAGTGAGGCGCATGTCCTTCAGTGATAAGTCTCGCAGCAACACAGCTGCGCAAAGTGAAGCCAATCCTGTCGCTGCTGAGAGCTTGCAATTCGTATGCAATTTGATGCAACAGCTATAAGTAGTCAGGCAAGACACAAGCCAGATGGTTTTGCCCTGTGTTTACTAAAACATAACACAGGTTTCGGTCTGTCATTCTACTTTGAGTCCGCATGCGCCACATCTTATGCCAAAGGTCAGGGCTAGCAGTACTCAGTCAGTTAGTCAGGGACTGCACAGTCGTTGGGGCCAGCTAGCCCATGTGGCATTTGACTAAATTGCAGTCTTTCATCTGAAAACTGCACACTCAACTTAGTGCATGTGCGACCTTCTTTGGTACACTGCATTTGTCAGTGTGAAAACAGGGGTGCCTCTTGCAATGCGCAATGCAAACAATTGACATTGTGATGTCCCAACAGGTATTACAAACTCTTCGGCAACTGTATGGCTGATCCACCGGGACCGCACAATTGGGAGGTTAGAATGTTCACGAAGGTCAGCTTGATAAACAAGGCTTCCCGTAGCCGACAACCAACTTCTTGCGCATACTGTACACGGCAGCTGACGAAAATCATTGCTCATCAAGCCCAGTGCAACACAGTCATAAAGTCAGCATGAAATCAAAGCTACTCCAGATAGTGTACACAGCACCACTTGACAAGGTAAAGCATGCAACCAACTTGAGGTTTGCAAGCGCAATGTTTGTGTTACTACGTAAAACAAAAACGTAAAAGAACAACAAACCATGATTGGGTAACCTTTATGCTTCCATCATCAATGCACAGTCAACACATTTGCATGCATTCAAATTGGCCTGGCTGCCTCGAGCACAATGTGTCCACATGCTTGCAGTTCAAGTGATACTGTGTACTAAACAGGGCCATGTATGTCATCACTATTGAGCCATGACAGACTACAGCTCGTCAGACTCATCATAAGTAGGGTCAACTGCACCAACCATAAGCTTGACTAGCCAAAGCTCAGGCGTGAGGGTGACTCCTCGCTGAGCATACTCCTCTGCCTCAAGCTCAAAGTACGAGGTTGCATCAATCATGCCACCAATCTCAGGGTCATTGTCAAGCCTGCCCAAAAAGGCCTGAGCTTTGACATCCTTGCCGACCTGGGCAAACTCAAATGCAATTGCGCCCGGGCCATATGTTGAATTTGCAACCAGGGCCTTGGCATTCTTGATGACATGTGACACGGTGTAGTTTGGCTCTCCTACAGGTTCCCCATCAGTGATAGTAATGACTAGGATAGGCTTCTCCAGATTTCGATGCTGAACGCCAGCTGTCAAAAAGGGCTTGATCACCCGCTCATCAAGCCTTGATCCCAATGGTGTCATCCCAGTGAACTGCACATTCTGTACAAGGTTGTTTGCTTCTTGTGCGTTCCTGATGCCATTGCCTTGGATGGGACTGTTCATGAATCTGACCACAATGCCGTCATCATCAAATAGAGTGGCCACTTCTGCCACCTTGGCAAGGATGAGCTTGAGATCATCTATGCGCTCCCCTCCCTCCTCAAAGATCATGCTGCCGCTGTCATCCGCATAGATGACAATGTCATATAGGGCTAGGGTTGCCAAGTCGTAAGCAAGCTCCAAAGGCATGTTCCACCTCTGGGCCAGCTGCCTGTACACACAGAAGGCAGACTGTTTGCCCCAACGAGGGGATACATTATTGGGATGGGATGGTATGAAGGGATGCCAGAGGGCAATGGTGGGCAATGAGCTGTCAGCAAAGTGGCAAAGGACAGCTGGTACAACAAAGAAAGCATTCAAACGTGATGAATTTGAACACGGCACATGTCATACAGAGGTTTGTGTTTGTACCTGAAGTCAATGTTATTGAGACGCTGCAGAACCGCCTGCAGCTTATTAGCAGGGTAGAAGGTTTCCAGTCTGTTGGTGCGTATCATGTGCTCAATCTTCTGCTGCAGAGCCACCTGTGAGTTCGAGTTGCCTGGCTGCTGAGTGTTCTGTGGCCGCTGGGCAAAACTTTGTGATGGAGGAGGCCCCTGGGGTCGACTCTGCTGGCCAAATGCTTGAGCTCCATAGCTTTGCTGCTGGCCAGGAAAGCCAGCTTGCTGAAGGGGTGGTTGCTGACCTTGATAGCCCTGCTGTTGTCCCGCAAACCCAGCCTGCTGAAATGGTTGCTGCTGACCCGAGAAGCCTGCTGTCTGGAACTGTGGTTGTCCAGGTCGTTGTTGAGGCTGCTGTTGTTGAGGCTGCTGTCTGGGAAATGAAGACTGAGTTGAGTACGGTGGTCGACCAACACCGTTCTGCTGGCCGAGAAAGGCAGACTGGCCTTGATTACTTTGTGGTCCCATGAATGCTGATGACGGAGGCCTCTGACCTGCTTGTCCCCCAGGAGGGGGGCTGAAAGACGACTGGTTGATCTGAGGATAAGCGGGTGACTGGCTCTGACTGCCAGCTCCACTTGCTACTGACACGGGTGGCGCACTCGGCGCAGCCCCAGCGGCCTGCACCTTCGAGGCTAGTCCCATAGTGCCTTCGACAAAACTTTAGGTTATACGGGTTTTGGCCAAACAACAACTGAGTATAGATCTCGCCCTCGGGCTGGGCCGGGGAAGCGGTGGTTCACGACCACGCAAGAATTGCTGACAACGAGGTGCGGGAAAATGTGTGCAGGCAGCCGCGTGTCAAAATAGCATTCCCAATGTTGTCTAAGTAGGCAGCTAGCAGCGACAGGCAGGTGACACACGCTGCCTTCCACTGCCGGGGATATTACGTATAATCCTACGCGTAATCACGGAAGCTTCGATGCTGGCTGTTGCTAGACTCATGCTGTAGTCGGAACAGCATTGAATGAATTGTTTCATTCAAATTTTCTAGAGCTGTCATTCAGTGCCTTTTTACTCCCTGAGTCCAGATGGATAACGCTGTCTGCTGAGTCAGAACCAAGTCGGAACATAAAGCCCAAGAGAGTCAGATCGCTGGAGAGCATGATCAAACTAGGCCCGAAAGTAACGGGAGAAACCAAGTGCGCACCATTGCAGCCGTCACAACGCCGATCAACCAGACAATTCATCTACGTCGGAGCACATATGAAAGTACTGGGGCCCATAAGGTTTGTAGCAATCTGCAGCAAACTACATGCGGTGTTTGATATCTCTGGCCTTCGCAAGTAATTACTGATAATAATAACTGTAATATGACTGAAACATGGCCGTTTTCGGTGCAAAGCAGGGCAATATTGCCTGATCCAAATTGTATTGTGTGAGCAGGCTTTCTCTCGCAGCAGCTTGAGTTTTCCACGAGTTTGCGGCAACCATTTCGTGATGCGCATGGGTCGACAGAGAGTGTGATCCATCGGGATGCGTAATTTACCCCTTAGTAGTCACGTGGGTTTGCGGGCACAAAAAATGGTCAAACAGAAACGGTTGTGCATTCCGCTGTTCTGCTATGTTGTCGACTAAAGGCAACATGGGGGACTCCGCGATGCAAGATCCCCTTTTGCCGGTCGGTGGGGAGCTGCATGTGTCGCCGGTGCGACGAAAGGCGACTGCATCGTTGCGCGCTTTTCGCGGAAGCATGCAAGATTTAAGCCCGAAGAAAATGCTCTTGCTAGTTTTGATGTTTGGATGCGGGACTGGAGTCGTCGCATGGGTTTATAACAGCTTCTTTGAGGCCGTTGTACATCTTGCCTGGGAGATCGCGCCAGAAAAGCTTGTAGCACCAGCGCTCACCCACTTGTCGAACAAGGTGTCATGGTTTCCGGCCGTGAGCAGGATCGCCTGGGTGTACACAGTTCTGCTGTCGACCACCTTTGGATTCCTTGCCGGATTGGTCCAGAGGCTACTCGGATCTCCGGGAGACTTGCCTGACACAGTTCGCGACATTCACGAGCAGGGCTACATATCCATTAGCAAATCACCCTCAATGTTCTTATGCTCTACATTCAGCATAGCTGCTGGCGGGTCACTAGGACCGGAGGCACCCCTTCTAGCACTGTGTGGAGCCTCCTGCAGTTGGTTTGGCAAAAGTGTTCTGCGATATAAGGGGCAAAAGCTGAGGAATTGTGCACTGCTAGGTATGCTTGCCTGCCTTCAGTGCGCTAGCTCACTCTGCTCTTAGCTGTCCTGTGTTCAACGCAGCCTGAGCATCACCACACAGGCCTGTCTGCCTGACACCTCTTGATCCATGCAGGCATGACTGCTGGACTTGCAGCATTCTTTGGTGTTGCCCTGGGAGGTAAGACACAGCTTACAAATTGCTGTCTCATTGCCTACTTCTTGATTGCGTTTGGGTTACAGGCAAAAAACCCGTGCCTGTCTTGCATGCTCACCAACTTTGTGATGCGTTGCTGCAGGATCATTGTTTGCGCTGGAGGTGTTACACAGATCAGGCATGCAGTTCTATGAGGTGTGTTTATGCTGCCTCGCATCAAAACATTTTGCACACTGTTTTTGCTGCTACAGCTGTTCAAGCAGTCATGTACTTTGTCACAAAGCGTATTGCTAAATAGCTCAAACAGGATCTGCACCCATGCAAGCAGTGTTTACATGCACATGCAGATAGCAACCTATGCTGTGGGCACTGGTGCATTGTGTCTGGTGGTCTTCCGTGCACTGTCCGGAATCCCATTTGGCGCCATCTGGGTGTTTACAAAAGCAGCACCACACTTCCACGTTGACTACCGCCATGTTCTGCTTGGCGCTGTGGTCGGTGTGATTGCTGCCCTCTTTGCGATACTGTTCATGAAGATCCATCACGCCTTTGTGAAAGTGGTCAGCTGGGTTGAACTACATGTAAGGCTTTGGTCAATACCACCAGCTTACATCTCTCTGCCTTGTTCTGATGCTGCAGCCTTTCCTTTGTCATGTCGTCAACATTTTTTTGGGATATGTGCTGCACAGTGGTGCAAATGCTATTGCAGATGCGGTTCCATAAGCTTTGAGAATTCTGGTGCAGTAGCAAGGCCAGAACATCTGTTTGATACAACTGCAGGAGCATCACACCCCGGTCAGATCTGGTCTTTTTGGTGGATTTGTCATCGGCGTCATTGGAGTCTTACTACCCCCTGTAATGTTTTGGGGAGAGTTTGAGATAGGCACCCTGGCTGCCCCTTCAACTGCCCTTCCACACATTTGGCCGAAAGGCGGAGTCTGGGGGCTTGAGCCCTTCCAGCAGAACCACTACACCCCTCAGCTATTGTTGGTCATAGCAGTGGTGAAGCTGATCACTGTCAGTGTGACTGTCAACTCCGGCTTCAGAGGAGGTTTCATATTCCCCCTGTTCATGGCGGGAACTTCCCTGGGTTTGGCAATTACTCACATTCCTGGGCTGCCATTCCTCCAGAACCTGCCAGATGTTGTGGTACCCATGACAATGGCTGCAGGTGACCATTTCCTTTTGTGTTTTCAGTCTTTATGCCTGGAGACATGTGTGTGCTCTTTGTTGCAAAGTTCATGATTCAAACCATCAGTATGGTTGTCTCTTTGGCACCGGCATTCATGCACTGATGCTATGATAGTCATGCCATCGCACTGCGTGGCAGTACCCTCTGCATACACAATTGTCTCTGGTTATTTCATTGACTGTTGTCCAACCTGCATCATGCAGCTTCTCATCAGGTTTGCAAAACGTTGATGTTGTGCTGACAACACAAATCACAATTGCAATCTATTGCTTGGATTTACAGCGCGTGCTCAACTCAGGGATGTCCATTAATTAATCAATTTACATTGCCTGTCTTAATGTTATATTTAATATGCAGGCCTGAACACAGCTATCACAAGGACACCCTTTGCCACAAGCCTGATTCTAACAGCCCTGTCAGGGCATCCCGAGGTGGCAGTGCCCTGCCTTGCTTCCGCTTTAGTCGCTCTTTTCATGACGCTGCACCTCCCCTTCATCATGTCTCAGAGGGATCGACGAGACATCACAATCAAGGAACTCGAATTTGCAGAGGAGGCTGGACAGGTAGTGCACATAGATGCTGGAACTTTTTCTGGTAACATCCGGGAAGTTGCTGGTAACATCCGGGAAGTTGCTGATGATGGGCAGCAGGACACAGCCAGCTATCATTTAAGTGACAGCCACGTGCAAAATTGGGTAATTTCTGGTCAGCTGACTAATGCTAACGGCCATGTGGATGCGCCTGCTACTCCTGATCAGAGCATGGACATTGGTGGAGTCTAGCTCTGCCACTTTCAAGCAGTCAGTGCACAAATGAAGAACCCACAAGATAAGCTTATCGTGTGACTTCAGCTCAAGCTGTTAAGGTTTTCAGAGTAGTTTGTCCGGCACATGGTTGGTTGCAGCTTGTCTGCCTTTGCTATACAGCCCGGTCCTTCTGTACTGCACTAACACTATCACAACTGCTTGGATTGCAGGCCTGTGTAGCTGAATGCCAGCTGTACAGGCTATGATAATTTGTCAAAGCGTGTGACAGCTGTCAAATTTCAGTAGATACTGCTGTTCTGTATGCAACCTATCAGCCATGTATTTCTTGTAGCTTTAGATGCGGCACATACTGCACTCTCCCTTCGGCTGCAAAGTGTGATGACAGGTTGTCAATCAATGTGCAGCGCAAGGCCGTACTCAGTTTCAGCTGGCTTCCATGAAACGTGCAATGCATTGTAGAGTTACATGTCACTGTCTGCTGTGTCAAACTGATGTTGACCAAGTACGTGTTACCAGAGGCGACACATCATAAGAACACAAACACTCTGACCGTAAACACCAAGATCATGCAACTGTACATGCTTGATGACAAGACGTCTGCACGTGCAATGTAGACAGACCAAGTGTGCGTCATCCAGTAGGCATAAAGCTGTACATCATGTTGATCAATATGTGGTATCAGTATACAAACCAATGGCTCATCTGCAAAAATCAAGTCACCAATTTGGCATGATTGTACCACACTGTTTCAAACATTCAATGCTGCGATGCTAGAAACCATATGCTGTCATGTGACAACCTCAGGTGCTGCATTTCCATTCCTGACGTGACGCATGCAATGACAGACCTGCTCATTGGGCTCCCACTCTCGGAGACCTTTGTGGCCTTGCTTGCCAACGACTTCAAATGTTAAACATCATGAGCCAGCATCAAAATGGGCAACTCCACAGCCCAAATGGTGCTGGCATGTCCAAGTCGATACCAATGCTGCTGAACTGCCAACTTCAGTCTGTCCTTATTCCAGTGTTAAGACCCTTGCACCATGAGCAACAGACTCCGGGGAATATCCCTGACTTTGCACTTTTCAACATACAGCCGTTGCTGGACTTGACTCAATCCCAGGATGGCATTCAAGCCAAGCACCCACATCACGTAGGCTTCACTACTAAGGGCATGCAGAGCAAGCCAGCCGCGATTAGTCAGCACCATGATTGGCTTATTGCTGTGCCATTCCCCAGGAGTGATCTGTGCTCGGAAGACTGTTGCAACCACCTGCTCTGTGCCAGTCGCCTGTTTCTGCATCATTCCATGGAAGCCCTGCAGGAAGACACCAGCATGACAGTTTGTCCCTGGTAGACTCTGACAGAGCCACTGTGTCGCGACCTACGCATGATGATGTCAGAACATGCAGCAATGGGTACTGATGTTAGTGTGGTGCAGGCACAGTGATCCACAAACATTCATTCATTCATGCATTCATCAAACAAACGTGTCTCCCCCTAGGTTTAGGTATGTACAGTTTAATGTGACCATTCCGACAGGTATAGACAAGTGGGTGCAAAGTTGGTCAGTCGTTGCCTTTCAACATCGGAAGCTGCGTGAAGACAATTTGTAAGCAATGCATAGCCACAATGAAACAAAGCGAGGACTTGCTCAGGGCTGTACATGTCTGACCATTGCAAGACAGACAGATATTTGACAAATAGACAGACAAAAGAATGCTGCAAAGCAATGCTGGGCTGACCTTGCGGTTATAGCTGATGCTGACTGTATCAGCATCCAACCTGCAGCTGATCTTGCGCACAGAGCGAGACTTGCAGGGCCCCTGGGTGCATGAAGGGGAGGGTAAGCTCTCCCCCCCTCGCAGCCATGTTTTGCCGGTTGGTAAACCATCTGCCATGTGGGTCAGCAGCTCTGGGCCTGACATGCTGCCTAGTGACTCAGCTTCTTGTCCCAAAACCGCCTCAAGGCCCCCCGACAGGACTGGGCGGGGCTCGAAAATATCCAGGTGGGGTGAGGAGAAGCCGACCCCCTCAGTTTCAGCAAGCCTGCCAGTTGTGCTGCTGATGCTGCCATCTGAAGGGCCTGGAAAGCAGCTTAGAGTTGAGCGTCTCAACGTGCAACTTGTGCTGCTATACATGCTCTAGAGGGCCTTGTGCAGCATTGTCTCTATTGATTGGGCATGGTGAATGGCTGCATGTGGGTTGCAGAACTGATGAGTCCTGCCATGCTGGTGCATTTTGCCAGTGCAAAGTGCTTCAGGCATGCTTTGACTATACAGTCATCTTGCTATGACATGAGTGGCGAATGAGTGGACTGCAGCTAGCAGAAAACGACAGGATCAACAGCAACAGCCAATGGCATCAATCACAGAGCTTATAGCAGTGTCAACAGTCATGGCATGCATCATCCGGGCAACAGCAGGGGCAGCGACAGCTCAGACAGCGGCACAGCTGGCGGCAGCTTCAGCTTGTTATGACTTGACTATTGCATGTAACACACTACACTGCACACTCAGGTGTGATCCCGGAGCTCCTGCTCACACATGATCCTTCGCACTGCGCTTCAGAGGTTATTTCAAGCAGCAGGAGCAGCAACAGCATGTCTCATTGCAATGCTCCAGCAAGGCCAGATTGAGACAGCAGTGCAGAACAAACCTGGAGCAGGAGCAACTCTTTGGGGAGAGCGTGTTCTGCCAGCAGACCTTGGCACAGCCTGCTGCCCTGGTGGTACTAATCTGCTGCTTGATCTGCGATCTAATGTTTGTTGTTTTGTGTCCTCTGTCAAGTGATCTTGATGACTAGAGCTGTCAGAGCGATTGCTGAGGCTGATGGAGTCCTCTGCCAGAGAGGAAGAAGCTTTGCCAAAGCTTTTTCTACGGAATGAACTCTGTGGGGATCTGCTGGATGCCGAGCTGCCTCTAAAGACCGATTTTGACTGGCTGCTGAGGCTGGCTGAGGGGATAGGGTTAGCTGAGGTGAGGCGGCCTGATGGTGCTGTGAATGTGGACTCTGCATCTGAGTCACTAGTGTCTGTAGTGAATGGGTTCGGTACTGCCATCCTGGACTGGCTGACTGTTTGCTTGCCATGCCATAAGGCAGGTGTGAGTGATGTGCCAGCTTCCATGACTGCAGCCTTCAACCTGTGGCATGCTCACAAAATGAAAGCCAGTGCATAATGCTACCACTGCTATAAAAGCGCATTTTGCTGCGCTGCAGTGCAGGCTTGAGCACTACCCAGTTGCGTTTGCATAGCCAAATACCTGCTTGGATGCAGCATGTCCAGCCTGTTTCCATTCTTGACCGACGTGTCCTCAACGTCATGCTCAGAGGTCAGCGCGGAATACATTTGAGGGCAGTTTTACAGGGTCCTGCACGCGCTTACGCTGACTGGGACCCTGTGTTACGTACGTCTGGGCAACTACTGCTGATCCCGGGACGCAGTTAATAGTGTTTGAGGTGCTGCTAAACAATATCCGCTTCACAAGAAAGATCTCCAAAGCGTTGTTGTGCTCGTCCGACAGCAGATTTCAAAAGCAGTAAGCGTAGCGTCAAGTGTATCTTGACGTACAACGTTGCGTACACACACTTACAGGCTGCGCACAAACATATATGGCCTTGGACGCTACCTATGCATCTGGGTCACAGCTGGGCATCAAAATCGCCATAGCTCACAAAGAAGATGACTATCCTTGCATTAAGCAGGCGATCACTGATCGATTAAATCAATGTCTGCCATAAGGGTACTGGCAATGACTGCCATAAAGGTAGACATTTTGCCATGACTAACAGCACCCCGGCTCATCAGCGCAGCATGGGTCGTCATACTTGCGGAGCTGGCCGTCAGCAGCTCTTACTTAGCTCTTCGTCGTCTTTGCTTGCGCTGTAAGGCGCACGAGTCACACTCGGGGTATGGAGCGTGACCGGCGGAGCCAAGATCTTGAAGTGTCTTCCACTGATCA